>ENA-UONW01003976-UONW01003976.1-human-gut-metagenome-genome-assembly--contig:-CS52-NODE-3976-length-11347-cov-3.469093_pt1 | contig 11347 bp, 1 predicted proteins | sample MGYA00242463_ERZ724010 | MGnify/ENA metagenome assembly ERZ724010 | reverse complement strand
GAAACGAATATGAAAATGTGCTCTACTGACAATAAATCCACAAAGCCGGAGCAGAAAGTTTTCTACGGCTCCGGGAGCAGAAAAAAAATAGGTCAGACATATTTTAAATTATGTCAGACATATTTCAAAATAGGTCAGACATATTTTTCCGCACTCCTTACCGGGGGCACTGCTTCAAAAGCGTCCGGTTTTCTGCGGAGCTATGCGGCATTGAAACACACCCTCGTGTGCTGCGGCTGCATGGCGCTGCTTGTTGGCGCGTCGGCCATGCTTGCACTGGCTTCGTGTTCCGACAGCGAACATACCGAAAGCGCACCGCGTGAAAACGTTAAGCTCCTTGTCAGCATACCCGGTTACACGGCAACTGGAGGAAAAGAGGACAAAAGCACAGGAGACCCGGGCACAGCCGTAGACGAAGGCAGCGACTGGGACCGCCTTACCATAATTCTGGCCTATAACGACAACGGGAACAGGGTTCTGAAACGTACATTGAGCAAGGACGACTTCGACAACCTGCCTGATTATGAATCGCGGCCGGGCATAAAACTGTTCACCATAAACGTGCCGGTGGGTAACACCTACATATATGGCATAACCTATAGCAGCAATGCGGCCAACAACCCCGAAGCCGATATAGACGCCTGCAAAAGCTACAACGATGTGCAAGAGCTGACCATATCCAATGACTATGCTTCAAACAATTCAACCATCGATTATGCAAAGTTCGTTAGCGTGGCTACGGGATACTATGCCGGCGATGACGGACTGCCCGCATTATTTACCGTGCAACAGGGCAGCGGCGAGATAGGAAGCATGCCAACAATGACACTCACGCGTCTGGCTTCGAAAATCGACGTACAGTGGGACGCAGCCGACGCATACGAACAGGGATATACCGAAGTCAAGATTACCGACTTCAAATACAACGGGCAGGCCGTGGGACGAATGTTCCCGTCTGTAAATACCGTTACTGTGGACACCGAAAAGGCGTGGACGTTCTACAACACATCCGACATTAGCCAGCGCAACGGGCGCGTGTACCACTACACCTTTACCGACGGAACATACAAGCCGAGCATAACATTCCACATCGACGCAAAGAACAACGGCGTTGCCATTCTTCCCGACGAAGGCAAGGATTTCACGCTCAATTTCAAGGATCCGCTGCGGCAAGCCGCATGGTATAAGGTAAACGCAACGATAAAAGGCATTACAGGAAGCGGAAGCATAAACCTGGCCATGTAATAATACATACAGCACCCTCATGCCGCTCAAAGCATAACTTTCATTTCACCGGAAAAAAAGAACAAAATATATCTTAACTTATGATTAGGATGAAAAGCATACCCCGTATTTTAACGCTTGCAACAACAATATTGTTCAGTGTCGTGTCGCAGGCACAGATAATATATGTAAGTATAGAAGGAGGAGGCGACGGCTCGTCATGGGAAAAAACTACTACGCTCTCCAAAGCACTCATCCGCGCCCGGGCCGGCGAACAGATATGGGTGCGCGGATATGAGAATGCCAATGAGAAGCAGATGTACATACCCGACAGCAAAGACGGCTTCAAACTGAAGTCGGGCGTACAGCTGTACGGAGGCTTTGCCGGAAAGGAAACGTCAGTAGACGAACGCGCGACGCTTGATTTTCCGTACCGTCTGAAATACCGTTCCATCCTTTCGGGCGACATATCCAAGAATGACACCCTCGACGCGGTAAACCTGATATTCCCGGGCAACGGAACGCGCGACGACAACGCCACGCACGTTTTATCAATCGACATGAATCCGTCGTCGTCATCGGGCAACAACAACTCATACCCAACGGTTGTGAACGGCTTTACAGTAACAGGGGGACATGCCGCAGCTGCCGACGGCAAGGGCGGCGGCATATACATATACGGCGACAACAGCAAAGGAGGTATTTTCCGCATAGAACAATGCTTCCTTACATATAACTACGCATCGCAGGGCGGTGCCGTTTATGTGGCCGAAGACGTGAAAGACGTAAACAACAACATATCGCTTATAAGCCAGTGTGTGGCTTACAACAACGCGGCTGGTGAACGCTCGGTTGAAGAAAATGCCGGCGGAGGATTTTACATTGCCGGCGAAGCTACGGCTGCAAACACTTCGGCGTTCAACAACGGAAACGGAGGTATGCGCATTTCGCCCGAGGCAACGGTTACGAACTGCACCGTCGCCCGCAACAGCGGCGCAGGAATAGACCTCACCCAGAACACCGGGGCGGGGAACGTGCACAACACGATAATCTGGGGCAACTCCACCCTTGCGCTGCAATACAGCCCTACGTTCAGCCATTCGGCCTTCCACGAGGTTGCCGACGACGACAATAACAACAACATATACGTAAGCGACAAAAACCGCGACAAAGAGTATGGTCCGTTCTTCGACGCGCCATCGCTGTCAACGGGTTTCGACCGTGAATACAACGGGGAAAACACCAACTACCCCACCTGGTCGTGGGACATACTTGAAGGTACCGTAATGGTAAACAAGGGCAACTCGAATTTCTACAACGGGGACGCTTACGGCAACGAAGATATAAAGGGCCGCCCGCGCATAAGCGGCGACACGATAGACATCGGCGCGCAGGAATACCAGTTCCTGCCTACTTCGCGCAGACGTTACGTAAAAGAGGGAGCTACTGGAAGCGGCCTTTCGTGGGATGACGCTTCGGGCGACCTGCAAAGGATGATTGACGAGTTGGCCAACAACAACCCGCAAAACCTGGCGGGCGAAGTGTGGGTGGCAAAAGGAGAATACGAGCCGCAATCGCAGATAATAAGTGCAACCACCTACTCGGCTTCGTTCCGCATGCGCGACGGCATAAGCGTGTACGGCGGTTTTGCCGGCACAGAGACAACTAAGCAGGAACGCGCCAAAGGCAGCATGCCTTGGAACTACACCAACGAGACTATCTTAAGAGGTTCGGCCTATACCGACAACATAAGTTGGCAGACCAACCGCTGGACACTGACCAGCGACTCGCGCCACGTAGTATGGTTCGCACCGCTGGCTTCGGAAAACAAAACAGGCTTCGACCGCACCACCATACTCGACGGCGTTACAATAAAAGGAGGATATGCACAAGGCGGACTGGGTGAAAATGAATTCCAAACCGACAAAGGCGCGGGAATATACATCGCGTTAAATGCTTATGCTCAAAACTGTATAATAAAAGAAAACCATGCAAAAGGCAACGGAGGAGCCGCATACATAAACGGAGGCCGCCTGACCAACTCCCTTGTGTTCAACAATAACTCCGACGCAAACGGCGGTGGCGTTTACATTGAAAACGCAGGTATTATACTTGCCTGCATGATTACGAACAACTCGGCCAACAATGGCGGCGGAGTTTACCTGAACCATAGCGGCGCATGGAGCGACGGACTGAACCATCCCGAATACCTTATACTTTCTACGTCGGTTGTATCCAACAACACCAGCCGCAACAACGGTGCAGTATATTGCAACAAAGGCGGCGTGCTGCTGCAAAATACCATTACAAATAACAACTGCCCTACGGCTACCGACAATACCGACGCAAATGCTTCGCAGACCGGCGGCCTGTATATAGACACATACGCACTCGTTATAAACTCGGTTCTTTGGAACAATACCATACAGAGAATGAACATACCCATGTATGCACGCAACGCCAGCGCGCAGACAGTGCGTTTCATGAACTCGGCACTTTCGGGCACAAACAATGCTATATGGAACAACACGTTGCAAAGCGGGATAATTAACCTGTCGGAAAGCAATGACCTCATGGCCGAAGGAACGCTGACTCCCGATTTCGACCCCACAGGAATGCCCAACGAAACAGGCGTGGACGGTTCGCTGCAAAACGTTACATACATGTGGAAGCCTGTTAGCGGCTCAAACCTTAGGGCGCGAGGCATGACGCTCGGCACATTGCCGGGAGAGGTGCTACTGGCTCCTGAAATCGACATTGAAGGCTTGCTGTTCGCACAAAAGCCGTCAACCGGAGCTTACAGCATAGAACAACCACATATAACTCCTGAAGATGACGGGAGCTCTCTTAAAATATACGTAAACGCCGACTGTACCGTGCACGACCACGACGGAAGCTCGTGGGACAAGGCATACCGTTCGCTCAACGAGGCAATAGAGTACCTCGCCGGCCTCGACACCACCATCGTGGGCGGCAAGACGCTCGAGATACACGTACAGGAGGGCAACCTGTGGCCACGCTATGCCTTTACGAACCTTAACCCGCAAACGGCTACGGTAAACATCCCGGCGGCACAGAGCGGACAAACCATATACATATACGGCGGTTATGCCGCCTCAACGCACGAGCGCACGCCCCTCTCGACACGTTCCGTGATAAACGGCAACCACGAGGCCAACGACATCACTGCCGGCCTATACCATTGCATTACAGTCGAGGCCGGGGCAAAAGCGGTAATCGACGGATTCCACATAACGAACGGGTATGCAGCCGGAGAGGCTTCCCTGCTTTACGGTGCCGGAATGCTTGTGGGCGACGGTGCGGAAGTAACGCTGAACAACTGCATTTTTGAAAACAACACGGCACAGGAGGCAGCCGCCATCGACGCGCGCGGCGCTACGCTCACGCTGAACAACTGCGTGGTGAACAACAACACCAACACCGATGCCGGCCGACCCGTGATAAACTGCGCTGCCCTTACCATGAACCACGTCACCGTGGCAAACAACATAGGCGCAGCCCCTGCCAGCATGGGCCCAAGCTCGTTCGCCGTGGGCAACAGCTCCGGCAATACAGTCACCCTCGCCTCGACCGGCGCAGAAGGAGCCGCCAATTTCTCCAACCCCACAAACAGCCTGGGAGCCACCCTCGGCTACAACACCTACTACGGCGGTTACACAGAGTTCCGCCCGCTTACAAGTTCCACCGGCGCAGCCAACCTGATTAACAAAGCCAGCGGCACCCCGGCGGAAATCACCACCGACATAGCCGGAAACGAACGCAACCTCGGCGGTGCGCCCGACCTCGGAGCATACGAAGCCAACCTGCCCAAGAACGGCACAGTGATATATGTAACCCAAAACGGCTCGGGCAACATGGACGGCTCGTCGTGGGAAAACGCCATAGCCGGAAACATGATTTACAACGTCGAAACCAGCAAGAACGAGGGAATATCCACTTCTGACTCCCGTTACATCGGGTTCTACGACGCAACCGAACGTCCCTACGGCGAAACATCGGGGGCAAGCAAACTGTTCTTCGAACACCTCGACGAATCGAACCTTAACAGCAGTAACGTAAACTACCGCACCGAGAGCCAAGAAGGCGCAACGCACGTTACCGGCGCAAGCGGCATAAACATACGCAACCAAAGGACGGAGCGTTACGTAGGCGGCCTGCAATACGCCGTGGAGCGCGCCGCCGCACTGGCAGCCACCGACGGGGAGCAGAGAAGCGTGTGGGTGGCCGGCGGGGAATACACCGACTACAAGGGTTTCGTAATACGCGACCGCGTGGACGTGCTCGGCGGCTTCCCCAACGTGGGCACACCGGGTGAAGACGACCGCCACCCGCTCATATCCTCCTACATACCGACCAACGAAGCCGACGCGGACTTGGACAAAGCAACATACGAGACAATAATACAAATCCGCGAAGAATCTCCCTACACTTACAGCAACGGCGCATATTCGGCAAACAACCTGCCCGACCGCACACGCAAGCCCGTGCTCTTCCAGCCCGACGTGTGCCTGCCCACAAAGTCGCCCTCGGGACGCGAAAGCTCATTCAGCTATTGGGAATGGGATCGCAGGTGGAATTGGATAGCTTGGGAATATTTTTGGACTAACCACGGCTATGGAAACTCCGTACCGGGCGTAAACGAAGACCTCTCGAACGAATACCGCTGGCAGAACAAAACCCCGGGCGAATATCAGGATGATTCGGGCACATACGTGGAATACTCGGGTGCCACTTGGGACGGGTTCACAATACGCCACGGGTTCTACACCGACTACAAGGCCAACCGCGACGGCGGCGCGGGCGTACGCATATTCCGCGGCGTAACGCTGAGGAACTGCGTTGTCACCGAAAACTACATCAACGCGCACAACAACGCAGGCCGTGGGTCGGGCATTTACTGCGACGGCAACAACAGCAGCGTGATAAACTGCTTCGTGCTCAACAACGCCAACAACTCTGATGAGAGCTACGGCGGCGGCATGTACATGATTCTCGGCACAAGCTACAACACCATGGTGGCAAACAACTACGCAAAAAGCAACGGCGGAGGTATATTCATAGAAGATGCCATGTTCTACAACAACACCGTGGCATACAACAGGTCGGGCGGCACAGGCGGCCTGCACCAGTGGACCGCGTCTTCGGGCACACAGACAACGCTGAAATTGTATAACACAATCTTCTACGGAAACCAGAACCGCGCAATAGACGTTTCAAAAGACAAATACGGCAATTTCAACTTCAACGGAGCATGGAACTGCTACGTACAGACAGGCAACTCTTTAGACGACGCAGTGCAAGCCAAAATACAAAACTCGCAAATAGGAACGAGCCTGTCATCCCCCTTTGCTTCATCCAATGCGCAACAAGAAAACAATTACCGTCTGGCAGCCGGAACATGGTGCTTGAACAACGGTACGGAAGAAATGGGCAAAGACTACCTGGGGAACGAAATCGAATTGCCCTCGACCGACGTTGACTTTACCGACCGTATAAAGGATTGTGCTGTCGACATAGGTGCTTACGAAAGTGAAAACGAAACAAACATAGCATACGAAACAAACAATGAGACAAAAAGCCTTGTATATTATGTAACTCAAAACGGTAACGGCATACGAAGCGGCGGCTCGATAGACAATGCCGCCTGCGCAATGAAACTGCAAACCATACTGACCCATGCCGGCGAAACGGCTCTTGAGAACCCGGACGCCAACGTAATAGTGAAAGTGGCCGGCTACGACGGCGCGTCATTCGTTTACCATGCAAACACGCTGGGAAACCCGAACGACCCGCAAAGCTACACCTACGTCATACCCTACGGCGTAACAGTAATGGGCGGCTACAACGATGCCTCCGACGACTGGAGCGACAAGGGACGCGACCCCATGACATACAAAACCGTACTCTCTGCCATAAACAACAGTTCATCCCTTGAACAGCAGGTGAACGGCTACCACGCCGTTACATTCGGGGCTAAGCCCGACGGCTGGACCGGCAACGACAAGAAGACGGTAATCGACGGGCTGTGCCTGTACGACGGCAACGCAACCGCCCTCGGCTCTACCGGCGACAACACACGTGGCGGCGGTGCAATCGTTCCGTCTTGGGGACATGTACGCAACTGCGTAGTACGTGACTGCCAGGCCGTAGAAGGCGGTGGACTTTACCTGCTGCCCGGGGCTACCGTGTCGGGAACGGCTATTATTGGTAACACGGCAGAAGAAGGCGGTGGAATTTACGCAAATGCTACAGGCGTAACGTCCTCGAACCGCTCTCACATGGTTTCTTGCACTATTACCGACAACGAAGCTACATCTGTTGGCGGAGGCGTGTACATGGAAGGTGGAGCTTTAATGAGCCTCAACGCAGTTATCTGGAAAAACACTGCCCCGTCGGACAAGAACATAAGCGGCGAAATAACATCTACGTTTGAAGACGAGATATGGAATAAACACCTTGAAAGCGAAATACAGGAATACTATCCTTTCAACTATTCATTCGTAGAAACCTTCGAGTTGCCATCCAACTTCGAGAACACTAAAATGGAAAGCACTGACAGCTATTTCGCAAACGAGGAACGCATTCTAAAGGCTTACTCACTGCTGATAAAAAGCGGTATGAAGGCCGAATACCAAAGAGCTTTGGTTTCTGCATTGGGTATAGCACCGGCCGACATGCAGTATATTGCGCGCGAGCAAAGCGGCATAGAACGCGTAGACGCAGGAGCTTATGCTTTTGAAGGCGGAACGCTTCCGACTAACAAGCTAATTACCCGCATTTTCGTATCGCAAGGAACAGAAATTAAGCTTCCCGATAACGTAAACGTGGACGAATATATCGGACGCTCTTTCTACACTCCTTTAACAAAACTGGAACGCGCACTGGAATATATACGCGTCGTCCGCAATAACGAAGTGGCAAACAATGATACCATATTCGAGATTCTTATGGCCGGCGGAACATACAAGCCTGTGCTGCAAAGAACCAGCCCAACACTGCCCGCAGACCAACGTCTCAATTCATTCATAGTTCCACAAGGAGTCCGCATTTACGGCGGATTCAGCGGAAAGGAAATGTATTCCTCAACAGCCGACGGGCAAAACGATATAACGAGCATTCCCGGCATAACAAGTCCTTTCAAATGCAACGGAGACATCAACGCCATTCTTGAAAACCGAGAATTCTCCGACTTCAACCAAAACAATATCAGGGAGCCTTGGGAACTGGCATACCAAACCATACTCTCAGGAAACATCAACGTCTCTACCGGTGCAAAAAATGCTTACCACGTTGTTTTCTCGAACGACGGTGCCAATTCAACAACCCAAGTCAATCCTATCGTAATAGACGGAATTACCGTTACCAACGGTGAGACTTCAAACATTCTCAGCAATGTTAAAGACAAGGACGAAATCGGCCGCGGAGGCGGAGTATACTCCAACGGTGTGTCATATCTTGTAAACCGTTGCCGTTTCGTAAACAATCTTGCCGTCAGAGGTGGCGCAATTTACATGCGCGACGCAAGGCTGACCGTAATAAACTCCATATTTGCAGGTAACGGAACTGTAGATGACCCGCAGACGGAGGAGTCTACTACCCAACCACCGCGCGGCGGCGCTGTATACATAGCAGGCGTATCAAATTCGCCAGCCACGCAGGCTGCCCTTTATGCTGTGAACACACTCTGGGTAAACAACGAGACCTCGGGACAAGGCGGTGCTATAGGTACGAACTTTGTCGATGGAGTAATTACAGGTTACGTGCCAACCGTTTCTCTGATGAACAACACTTTTGCACTCAACAAAGCACATAGCAACGCCGTAATTTATCATCACAACGTTAAAAACTCCATAACAAACACACTTATGTGGGGCAATGTGGCTACAGGTGTCAACATCCCGCAAACCGATGAGTCGAATACAAATATAACATACAGTGCCAGCGATGCCACAGACCTTTCGGTAAAAGACGCCTCCAACATAAGGCTGTCGGCGGTTAATACTGATGTCAACGGGCCACGTTTCGCACGTCCCTCCACCGTTGCCGGCACAGCAGGCAACAATGCCTACAGCTGCTGGAATCCGGCCGCCATTTCAATATTGACCGATGCCGGAAACGGTACTCAAACCGCCGCCGACAACTCAATTGTATCCGGTGCATACGAAGACTGGTGGACTGATGAAGCCGAATGCCCAGAGTACAAGAACCAATACATGCACGAGGGCTACCTGCGCTATGCTGGCCCGCGCAACGAAGACGGGACACAGGCAGACAAACCTATTGACATCGGAGTGTACGAATACCAGTACAATCCCAGGTTCTCAAACATGGACACCATATATGTCGCCACATCCGAAAGCGGACTTGCTGACGGCACAAGTTGGAGCAACGCAACGTCCGACCTGCGCGGTGCCCTCGTAGCTTTGGCAAACCCCGACGGAGGCAAAAGCAAGAACAAAGCCGTACTAATCAAAGCAGGCAGCTATTCCTCGTCGTTGATTTCCGCACAGGTGGCTTTCCCCGTATCATTAAGCAATAGTACGGAATATGGGACATCGCTTACAATCAAAGGCTCTTTCAATGAATCAGGCTTGCAGGATTTCAGCCAGCCAACCATTATCACCACGCAGGAAAACAAGGCCAGCTCAACAGGTATATTAATGAACCTTGCAACTACAGCCGACAAACCTGTAAGCATCGATGGATTTACATTCATAAACAAGAATCCGAACGGCGGCACAGGTATGCATGCTAACAGTTCCGGTGGTAAAATCACGATAAAGCAACTGGCGTTCCGTGGTAACAAAGGCAACGGCCTTCAAGTAGAAAACGGCAACAACGGACCGATACTTATAGCCAACACACTCTTTGCGGACGGAGGAACAGGCCTTGCAGACGCAAACAATAAAGTCACCGTTGTAAACGCCACGTTTGCTAATAACAGCACAGATGTTACAGGCACCGGATACGGAATGTACAACTCCGTTTCGTGGAACAACGACACACAGAACCTGCCCGACGGCAATAATAATAAGAATATCGCTGCAGGAACAGATAATACGGACATAAAACAAGGTCCGAACTTCATCGACCCGGACAACACGGATATTTACAGTCGCGACTACCGTATCCGCCCGAGCATAACATTGCTCAACCAGGGCGACAACAGTATTTACGAAGACCTTGTCGCACATCCCGCCAACGAGAAAGACCTTGCAAACAATGCCCGCCTCGTAGACGACAAAATTGATGTCGGAGCATACGAGTACGAAGCCGCACTGCGGCCGATAGTCTACGTAAAAGCCGACCTTACAGGCAACCACGACGGCAACAGTTGGGCCACTGCCCTCGACGACCTGCAAGGGGCAGTAGATTTGGCCGGAAGAAAAAGGCTATGTATTTGTTCACAGCAACTATAACAACGACGGAAACATTCGTGTGCAGCTTGACAACACTTGCGTCTATGGCACGATGAACGATGAAACGAGCACATCTACCAAAACTGAGAATATCGTAAGCGACTTACTTAGCAAACGCAAGGGATTGCTCGAATCAAACAACCGCTCTACCCTAAACAGCGTTACACTTGCTGCTGAAAGCACTGTAGATGGTTTTGAAATAGACAACACCGCCACGGTTAACAACGGTTACCTCTCCACTTCAATCATAAACAACGGTGCAAACGGACAAGCCGACGGAATACTTTACAATTCACTTGTAACAGGAGATGTCCAGAGCGTTAAAGCCATTAACGTTACTGCAACAGGCAGTACTGAAAACGTTGCTGCGGGAAGTGAGAACAACATTTATAATTCCACTGCTAACCAATATGTAACCGACGAATACTGGAATCACCAGCTTATGGAAACGTCGGACTATATAGACGCAGGCAATGAAAACCCGACGCTTGAATGCATAAAGATGGTAAGACACAGCCGTGACCTTATTGGCAACGCACGTATCCGCAACGCCGTCGACAATGGATGTTTCGAAACATGGAATATAATATCCAATGACACTATTACCACGACCGACAAACCCATAGGCAAATCGGTGGTTTACGTTCGACGCGGATATGAGTTGAAAATAGAAAAAGCTGACG
>ENA-UONW01003970-UONW01003970.1-human-gut-metagenome-genome-assembly--contig:-CS52-NODE-3970-length-11363-cov-3.809869_pt1 | contig 11363 bp, 8 predicted proteins | sample MGYA00242463_ERZ724010 | MGnify/ENA metagenome assembly ERZ724010 | reverse complement strand
GGCCAAAGATAATATTTTATTACTTTTGCACAAAACAAAACCGCCCGAAAAGACGTTCGGATCGGAGATAGAGGACAAACCCGCGACCGTTTCCGACAAAACCGGAGAAGGGAAGGCCGAAGGGCAGCGAATCCCGCCTGCGGAAGAACGGGTCCCGCGGCGGACGACGATGACACGCCCCGAACCGCGGAAACGAACCGACGAAAACGAACGTTTTCGCTAAACCAAATGGGCAGAGCCGCGCTTGCGCGAGCTTTGCCATGGCGAGAAATGGACGAATGAAATTCAACGACATGAAACAGCACGACGCTAACGATTGGAAATCGCGGTTGGGAATGGTCTATTCGACCGATCCCGACTTCCGATACACCACCGACGAGGTGGAAGAGCCCGAAACCCTGCCGCCCGACAAACAGACGCTGCGCGTATGGCTCGACCGCAAGCAGCGCGCCGGCAGGGTGGTGACGCTCGTGCGGGGATTCCGCGGCACGGCGGCCGACTTGGAGGCGCTGGGGCGGATGCTCAAACAGCGCTGCGGCGTCGGCGGGTCGGTCAAGGAGGGCGAGATCATCGTCCAGGGCGACCACCGCGACCGCATCGTCGAGATCCTGCTGCGTGCGGGCTACGGCTGCAAGAAGGCGGGAGGATGACATCTACCCATACATACGAACACGGAATTGATTAATAGCGAACAATCAATAAACCCTCTACCATCATGAAGAACTTATTATCTGTTACCCTCGCTTTCATTTTTTCAATTACGACATCATTTGCCCAAACAGAAACGGCGAAACCCACACATGATGTCACGGTAGAAAGAGAAATTGCTTACGCAACAATCGAGAAAAAAGAGTATAAAAACGTGACTATCACACTAAAAGCGGCGCCATTGTCAGGCAATGTTTTCACAGATGGAATAAAAGTGATTGTTACGGATAATGCTACGGGCAAAAAGATTTACCAAAAACGATTCTGGAAATCATATCTATATGCTTTTTCCGATGGCCAATTACAAGTCGGGAAAGGCAATGCTTTGACACAAATAATCATATCCAAAAGTAAGTATGGAGATTATTGGAATTTAGAATTACGAGAAAAAGGTATTTATTAACCTACTCTCAATTAAATTACTTGACACGTACCATCCGACATACGCTGCTCGTGGCAGCGCTGCTGCTCGCCGCGACCGTCGCGCGGGCGCAATATTACAGCTGGGGGGCCGACGCCGCCTCGCTGCGCTGGCGGACGATCCGCACCCCCGACGTGCAGGTCATCTTCCCCGACACGGCCGGCGCGATCGCACGGCGCACGCTCCATTTCATCGAGGCCGCACAGCCCTCGATCGGCTACGGATTCCGCCACGGGCCGTTGAAAATCCCGTTCGTCATGCACCCCGAGAACTTCCGCTCGAACGGGCTGGTGATGTGGCTGCCCAAGCGCGTGGAGTTCCTCACCTCGCCCGCGATCGACAGCTACTCGATGCCGTGGTACAAGCAGCTCGTGGCGCACGAATACCGCCACGCCGTGCAGTACAACAACCTCAACCGCGGCGTCATCAAGGGGTTGAGCTACGTGCTCGGACAGCAGGGTTCGACCGTGGGGCTGCTGCTGCTGCCCATCTGGCTCATCGAAGGCGACGCCGTGCAGATGGAGACGCAGATGTCGTCGTTCGGCCGTGCGCTGCAACCGTCGTTCACCATGGAGTACCGCGCCCTCGGCGACGCCGTGCGCAGCCGCCGCAACATCGACCGCTGGTTCTGCGGCTCGTACCGCACCAACGTGCCCGATCACTACCACCTGGGCTACCAGATCGCCGCCTACGCCGACACGCGCTACCGCGAGAACATCTGGGACAAGGTGGCGTGGTACGGGGCCCGCAACCCCTACATGATCTTCACCACCTCGATCGCGCTGAAAAAATTCTATCGCACCGACGTGGGTACGCTCTTCGCCGAGACGTTCGACGGGCTGAACTACTACTGGAACGCCCTGCCCGCCCGGCGCAATTCGTCGCGCTATCTCTCGGCGGAGCCGGTGGAGAGCTACACGACCTATGCCTTTCCGCTGGCCGTCGACGCGCAGCGGGTCCTCGCGCTCAAAACCGACTACGACCGCCCGACGCGCTTCGTTACGATCGACACGGAGTCGGGACGCGAACGCGCCGTGGCCTACACGGGCAGCGTCTCCACGCGGCCGGCCTACGCCGACGGGCGGGTCTGGTGGACGGAGTACCGGCGTTCGACGCTCTTCGAGCAGCGGGTCAACTCGCAGCTCTGCTACATGGATCTCGACCGCGGCAAGCCCAAAGCCGTGCGCGGGCGGCGCCATGCGCTCTACCCCACGCCGACCGACCGCGGGCTGGCATGGGTCGAATACTCGCCCGACGGGCGTTTCGCCGTCACGGGCGAGGCGGGTGTGCAACACTGGGAGGCTCCGGCGCAGACCGAACTGCACGGACTGGCGTGGGACGACCGCACCGCGCGGCTCTACTTCCTGGCCACCGACGATTCGGGCATGTGGCTCGGCCGCATCGAACCCGACGGGACGGCCACTCATCTGACCGAAGGGTCCTACATCACGCTGAGCGACCTCACGGCCCGCGACGGGCGGCTCTATTTCGGATCGATCGCTTCGGGCTACGACGAGGTGCATTGCTACGACCTGGCCACGGGGTGCCAGTACCGGCTCTCGACCTCGACCTACGGCTCGTTCTCGCCGTCGGCCGACGGCGAGGGCAACGTGCTGATGACCACCTACGACGCCGAAGGCTACCACGCCGCACGGCAGCCGATCGACACGCTACACCCCGTGCGGCCGTCGCGCCTGCCGCGCAACGTCGTCAATCCGCCGCGCCGCAAATGGCCCGTGGCGAATCTCGACACGGTGCGTTTCACGGCGGCCGACTCCGTCTCGTCGGCCGCACGCCACCGCGCGCGCCGCTACTCGCGGCCGCTGCACCTGTTCAAGGTGCACAGCTGGATGCCCGTGGCCGTCACCCCCTTCAAGATCATCGACGAACACGACATCGACGTGCAGCTGGGCGTGACGCTCGTCTCGCAAAACCTCCTCTCGTCGGCCGAGAGCTACCTCGCCTATGCGTGGAACCACGCCGAAGGGTCGGTCGTCAAGGGCAGCCTGCGTTACAACGGGCTGGGCGTCGAACTGGAAGCAGCCGGCACCTACGGCGGCAATCAGGTGATCTATGCGGCGGGACAGGCCCAGCCGCAGCCTATCCCGGACAAATACTACTCGCTCTCGGCGGGCGCCACGCTGCCGCTGGTCTTCGCCGCCGGTTACCGCACCCGCATGCTGAGCCTCTCGGCCGCATGGAACTTTTCGAACGGGCTGGTGGCCAACGTCGGGAAACTCACCTACGACGAGGCGACGCACAGCTTCACCAATCTCCAGCACATCGGCTACCGCGAAGGGCTGCACAAGCTCACCTTCGGCATCGGCTATTCGAACTCCGTGCAGCTCGCCCACCGCGACTTCATAACACCGCGCGGCTGCGTGCTGAGCGCTTCCTATGCGCTCAACCCCACCAACGACCATTTCAGCGACCTTATCTCGGTCTACGGCAAGCTCTACACGCCGGGCTTCGCGCCGCACAATTCGCTGACGGCGGCCGCCACCTACCAGACCTCGATCGGCGGGTTCAAAAACCCGGCGGGCGAGTCGTTCCTCTCCTACAAGTCGGCGCGGCTGATCCCGCGCGGCTTCGACTCGAACGACATCAACAGCCGCAACTACTTCGCCGCGTCGCTCGACTACCAGCTGCCCGTGTGGTATCCCGAAGGGGGCATCCCCTCGGTGCTCTACTTCAAGCGCATCCGGCTGAACCTCGGCGCCGACTACGGGCAGTTCGACGCCTTCGACTACCGGAAAGGACGTACCGAGACGCGACGCATCCACTCCTTCGGCGGCGACCTCTACGTCGACTTCAACGTTTTCCGCCAGCCCGCGTCGGCCACCTCGACGCTGCGGCTGTCGTTCTACGCGCCGAGCAAGGGCGGTCTGTGGTGGTCGGCCTCGCTGGGACTGCCGTGCTAACCGAACCGAAACCGAACCGGACATGAAAAGAATCCTCCCGCTGCTATTCGCGCTCTGTGCCGGCAGCGCCCTGCCGCCCCTGTCGGCGCGAAACCTGCCGGCCGGCGAAACGCCGCAAACGACCGTCCCCGCCGCGAACGAAGCCGAGCGCTTCATCCGGCCGTTCTATACGAACTGCGTCTTCGGGAATGCCGCGTGCGGCCCGATTCTGGAAAAATGCTGTACGCAGCGTCTGCTCCGAAAACTGCGGGCCGATTACGGCTACGACGGCGAAGGGTATGCGGTATGGCTCTTCCGCACCGGTGCGCAGGACGGGCCGGACGACGTGTCGGAGATAAGAGAGGTAGCCTCGCTGGGCGACGGACGCTACCGGGTGGACTTCGTCGACATGGGCACGGAAAGGCGCCGAATCGTGAAAATAGTCGATGAAAACGGCGCAATGAAAATCGACGCCGTCGAATAAATCAAAAAATTCGTACCTTTGTCACTCGACAAAAACCGCTGACGCAACGTGAAAAAGAAGACGCAGGGCGCACCTGCCCCCAACTATGTGAAATGGCTGTGGTATGCGGCCCTCACACCCTTCGTACTGCTGGCCGCGATGCTCACCTTGACGGCGCTGGGAGCCTTCGGGCGCATGCCCTCGTTCGAAGAGTTGGAGAACCCGCGCAGCAACATCGCCACGGAGATCTACTCCGAGGACGGCAAGGTGCTGGGAACCTTCTTCGTGCAGAACCGTTCCTACGTGCAGTACGAGGAGCTGTTCGCCTCGGACTCGGTGACCCGCACCTCGATCAACGGCCGCGAAGTGCCGCCGATCGTCGCGGCGCTCATCGCCACCGAGGACGCCCGCTTCGACTCGCATTCGGGCATCGACATCCCGTCGCTCATCCGCGTAGGGGTGAAGACGATCCTCTTGCAGAACCGTTCGGCAGGCGGAGGATCGACCATCACGCAGCAGCTGGCCAAGAACCTCTTCCCGCGCGACACGGTACGCCGCCAGAGCGCGCTGCTGCGCAAAGGCAAGCTCGTGCTGGCGAAATTCAAGGAGTGGATCACGGCGCTCAAACTCGAATACAACTACACCAAGGAGGAGATCGCCGCGATGTACCTCAACATCGTGGAGTACGGATCGAACGCCTACGGCATCAAGTCGGCGGCGCACACCTTCTTCAACAAAACGCCCGACCAGCTCAACTTGCAGGAGGCCGCCGTGCTCGTAGGCGTGGTCAACGCACCGACGCGCTACTCGCCGGTGCGCAACTACGACAACGCCATGGCCCGTCGCAACCTCGTGCTCGCGCGCATGGCCGAAGCGGGCGCCATCACGCACGCCGAGCGCGACTCGCTCTCGGCGCTGCCCATTACGCTCAACTACCGCCCCGTCTCGCACAACGACGGGCAGGCGACCTACTTCCGCGAGATGCTGCGGCAGGTGATGAACGCCCGGCCCCCCAAGCGCCGCAACTTCTACACCGAATGGGATTACGAGCAGGCCGTCAAGGAGTACGAGAACAACCCGATCTACGGCTGGTGCCACAAGAACACGAAGGCCGACGGCACGCCCTACAACATCTACAAGGACGGGCTGAAAATCTATACCACGATCAACTCCACGATGCAGCAGTACGCCGAGGAGGCGATGCTCAAACAATTGCGCACGGTCATCCAGCCCAAGATGGACGCCCAGTACCGATCGACCAAGGTGCTCTTCCAGAACACGTCGGCCGAAGAACGCGAGAAGATCGTGCGGCAGGCGATGCGCTACTCCGACCGCTACCGCGCCCTCAAAGAGGAGGGGCGCAGCGAGGCCGAGATCGACCGCATCTTCCGCACGCCCTGCCCCACGCGGGTCTTCACCTACCGCGGCGAACGCGACACGATCCTCTCGCCGCGCGACTCGATCCTCCACCACAAACGCATCATGCGCGCCGGATTCGTCGCCATCGAACCGCAGACGGGCCGCGTCAAGGCCTACGTCGGCGGCCCCAACTTCCGCTATTTCAAATACGACATGGCCAAGCAGGGCAAGCGGCAGATCGGCTCGACGATCAAACCCTTCGTCTATACATTCGCCATCGACCACCTCGGTTTGACGCCCTGCACGCCGGTGCCCAACCTGCCGGTGACGATCGATACGAGCAACGGCACGCCGTGGTCGCCCAAAGAGGCGAGCAAGGTGGTCTACGACGGCGAAATGCACCCCCTGAAATGGGGGTTGGCGCGCAGCCGAAACAACTACTCGGCGTGGATCATGAAGCAGGCCAAACAGCCCGAGGCGGTGGCCGACTTCATCCACAACATGGGCATCCGCTCGTTCATCGATCCGGTCTACGCGCTCTGTCTGGGCACCTCCGAATCGAGCGTCTTCGAGATGGTGAGCGCCTACTCGACCTTCGCCAACGGCGGCGTGCATACCGACCCGATCTTCGTGACGCGCATCGAAGACCGGCAGGGCAACCTGATCGCCACCTTCATTCCCGAATCGCAGGACGCCGTATCGGAGCGCACGGCCTACACGATGCTCACGATGCTGCAAAGCGTCGTGACGAACGGAACGGCCGGCCGGCTGAAATGGCAGTTCGATCTGGGCGACGCACAGCTGGGCGGCAAGACCGGCACCTCGCAGCGCAACCGCGACGCGTGGTTCATGTGCGTGGCCCCGAAGCTGGTGGCGGGCGCATGGGTCGGCGGCGAAGACCAGTCGGTACACCCGACCTACGGCGGCGAGGGCAGCATCATGGCCCTGCCGATCGTGGGAGAATTCTTCTCGACCGTCTACAAGAATCCGGCGCTCGGCATCTCCAAGCAGGACCGGTTCCGCCGCCCCGACCGCGTGACGGAGTACGACTGCGAGGAGGAGATGCAGCAGTCGCAGTACACGGAGGAGGAAGAGGGATTCTTCGACTGATCCCGCCCCGGACAACATTCCGCAGCATGACAATCCGCGCCCCGAAACCCGAAGACGCCGCAGCCGTCGCAGCACTCTACAATCACTACGTGCTGCACAGCACGGCCAGTTTCGAGACCGAACCGCTCGATGCCGAACAGATGCGGTCGCGGTTGGAGAGCGCAACCGCCCGCCTCGTCTGCGAACGGGAGAGAGCGATCGTCGGATTCGGCTATACTCACGACTGGAAGGAACGTGCAGCCTACCGGCACACGCAGGAGGTGACCGTCTACGTCGCCCCCGACAGTACGGGACTCGGCATCGGCCGGCGGCTCGTCGAGCGGCTCGTCGCCGAATGCCGCACGACGGAGTGCCATGCGCTGGTCGCCTGCATCACCGCGGACAACGACCCGAGCCGCCGGCTCTTCGAATCCATCGGATTCCGCCGCGTGTCGCATTTCGAACAGGTGGGGCGTAAATTCGGCCGCTGGCTGGACGTCGTCGACTACGAACTGCTGCTCTGAGACGCCCGTTTTCCGCCGCAGCGGGCCGAAAAATCCGGCGGACGGCGGAAAATCGCTCGGATTTTCTTACTTTTGCTGCGGGAGGAGCCTCTTTTGACTCCCGAAGCGTTCAACCACACTTAAAGAAGATCGACCATGAAAATCGCAATCGTCGGCGCGAGCGGCGCCGTAGGTCAGGAGTTCCTGCGCATTCTCGAAGAGCGTCCCCTGCCGGTGGACGAACTGCTGCTGTTCGGATCGGAACGCAGCGCCGGACAAACCTATATGTTCCGCGGGAAACCCGTCACCGTCAAGCTGCTGCGACACAACGACGACTTCCGCGGCGTGGACATAGCCCTCACGTCGGCCGGAGCGGGCACGTCGCGCGAATTCGCCGAGACGATCACCCGCCACGGAACGCTGATGATCGACAATTCGAGCGCCTTCCGCATGGAGCCCGACGTACCGCTGGTCGTGCCCGAAGTCAACGGACGCGACGCGCTCGACGCTCCGCGCCGCATCATCGCCAACCCCAACTGCACCACCATTCAGATGGTGGTGGCGTTGCAGGCCATCGAGCGCGTGTCGCACATCCGCCGCGTGCACGTGGCCACCTACCAGTCGGCCAGCGGCGCAGGGGCGCAGGCGATGGCCGAACTCGAACGGCAATACGCCGACCTGGCCGAAGGCCGTGAGCCGAAGGTCGAGAAGTTCGCCTACCAGCTGGCCTACAACGTCATCCCCCATATCGACGTCTTCACCGACAACGACTACACCAAGGAGGAGATGAAGATGTACCACGAGACGCGCAAGATCATGCACTCCGACATCGAGGTGTCGGCCACCTGCGTGCGCGTACCCGTGATGCGTGCCCACAGCGAAAGCATCTGGCTCGAAACGGAGCGTCCCGTCTCGCCCGACGAGGCGCGCGCGGCGTTCGAAGCGGCCGAGGGGATCGTCGTGATGGACGATCCGGCGCAGAAGGTCTACCCGATGCCGCTCTTCATCGCCGGCAAAGACCCCGTCTACGTGGGGCGTATCCGCCGCGACGTAACCAACCCCAACGGACTGGCGTTCTGGTGCGTGAGCGACCAGATACGCAAGGGTGCGGCGCTCAACGCCGTGCAGATCGCCGAGTGGCTGCTCAAAAACCGGTAACGGGCTTTCGGCCGGAAAGCCGCCGCCCCACGCAGCCGAGCGGAAGAGAGTTTAATTTCCGGCGCTTCATTTTAATTGCAAATTGCACTATCTTTGCGGCGGGATTGCCTGCCGTGCGGCGGGCGAACGATCGGAACTATGAAAAAACATTTGGGACTTCTGACGGTACTGGCCGTCATCGCATTGACCGTATTCTTCTATTTCCGCTTCTTCTTCGTCTTCGGCGAAGGGGTCAAGAGCGGCGAGTCGAACTATGTCGTCTACAAGGGAGTCCTTTTCAAGACGTACGAAGGCAAACTCATCCAGACCGGCATCCGCTCCAAGGAGGCGGGATCGATCCAGTCCTACGAATTCGAGTTCTCGGTCGAAGACCCTGCGCTTGCGCGGGAACTGATGCTCCAAGGGGGCCGGACGCTCGAACTGCACTATAAGGAGTATTTCGGAGCGCTGCCCTGGCGGGGCTTTACGAAATTCATCGTCGACAGCATCGTCACCATCGGGCCGCCCGTCCGCCGGGGCGTGGAGCTGCCGACAGGCGTGACACCGCAACGGTATCACGCCTCTACTTTTTTACAAAGGCCGGAGCGACCGACGGGGATTATTTCCCGCCGAGCAGAATGCGCGCCTGCGTCATCGCTGCCTCGGTGACTTCGCTGCCCGAAAGCATCTTGGCGATCTCGGTCGTCCGTTCGTCGGGAGTCAGGCGGGCGATATGCGTCTCGCCGTCGCGTTTGTAAACCACGAAGTGCGTCGATCCCTTCGAGGCGACCTGCGGCAGGTGGGTGATGTCTACGACCTGCATCGTTTCGGCCAGCGTGCAGATGATCTCGCCCATCGCGTCGGCGATGCGCCCCGAAACGCCCGTGTCGATCTCGTCGAAGAGAATGGTCGGCAGCTGCATCCGCCGCGCCAGCAGCGCTTTGAGCGCCAGCATGACACGCGACAGCTCGCCGCCCGATGCGATCCGTTCGACGGCGGCGGGCGGCGTGGTGCGGTTCGCCGAGAAGCGGAATTCGACACGGTCGCGGCCTCCCTCCGTCAACGCACCGCAGTCGACGACGGCCGCCTCGAAACGTGCGTCGGGCATTCCCAGCCGCACGAGCGTGGCGACGATCTGCCCGGCAAAGGCCGGAGCTGCCTGTTCGCGCGTGCGGTGCAACTCGGAGGCCAGCAATTCGGCCTCGTTGCGGACGGTTCCGATCTCGGCCTGCAAGGCGGCCAGTTCCTCGTCGGAGTGCGTAATGGCGTCGAGCTGTGCGGCATAGCGGTCTCTGAGCGCAATCAGTTCGCCCTCGTCGGCCGCACGGTGCTTCTGGCAAAGCGAATAGAGCGTATTGAGACGGTCGTCCACCTTCTGCAACCGTTCGGGGTTGGTCTCGATGCGTTCGCCGTCCTCGGCGAGCGTCGCGGCGATGTCTTTGAGCTCTTCGAGCGCCGAACGCAGCCGTCGGGACAAGTCTGCGGCGTGGGGATAACTCCCGCCCAGCCGTCCGATCTCCACCTCGGCGTTCTTGACCTGCGCCAGCACCCCGATTTCGTCCCCGTCGAAGGCGTTGCGCACGGCCGTGATCGCCTCGCCGATCCGATCGGCATTGGCCAGCACGGCCTGTTCCGCTTCCAGTTCGGCGACTTCGCCCGCACGCAGGCGCGCAGCCGTCAGCTCCTCCGCCTGGTAGCGGAGCCACTCTTCGTCGCGCCGGGCCGCGTCGGCCTCCGCACGCAGGCGGGCGCAGGTGCGCTGCAACTCCTGCAAACGCTCGTATTTGGCGCGATACGCCGCCCGCAGCTCGCCGTTGCCGGCCACGGTATCGAGCGCTTCGGTGCGGAACTCCTCCGAGGCGAGGATCAGGTTCTGATGCTGCGAATGGATGTCGATGAGCCGGCTGCCGAACTCGCGCAGCTGTGCGAGCTGCACCGGCAGGTCGTTGATGTAGGCGCGGCTCTTGCCGGCAGGAGTTAGGATGCGCCGCACGACGGCTTCGTCGGCGTAGTCCAGGTCGTTGGCCTCGAAAAAGGGGCGCAGACCGTAGGCGGCGATGTCGAACACCCCTTCGATCACGCAGTTGCGCTGCGTGTCGCGCAGCGCAGCACCCTCGTTCTTGTTGCCAAGCAACAGCCCCAGCGCCCCCAGCAGGATCGACTTTCCGGCGCCCGTCTCACCCGTGATGATGTTCAGGCGGGGATCGAATTCGATTTCGAGCGAATCGATGAGGATGTAGTTGCTGACCGACAGACGGCGTAACATGGCGTTATTCGTTTATCAACGTTTCGATTTTATCGGCGATGCGGGCGGCCACCTCGCGTTTGGCGAGCAGCGGCAGCGGTTCGTTGCCCGCCTCCGAGACGAAGGTCACCTTGTTGGTGTCGCCGCGGAAACCCGCTCCGGCGTCGCGCAGCGAATTGAGCACGACGAAGTCGAAGTGCTTCCGGCGGAGCTTCTCGCGGGCGTGCGCCTCCTCGTCGTCGGTTTCGAGCGCGAATCCCACCAGCACGCGGCCGCCCTTGCGGCTGCCCAGTTCGGCAGCGATGTCCTTCGTGCGGCGCAGGCGGATCGTCAGCTCGCCGTCGCCTTTCTTCAACTTGCGGTCCGCACAGGTCTCGGGAGTGTAGTCCGCCACGGCGGCGCACATCACCGCGCCGTCGGCACGGTCGAAGGCCGCAGTCGCGGCACGGTACATCTCCTCGGCCGAGAGCACGTCGCAGCGCGTGACGCCCGCGGGCGTCGGCAGGGCCGTGCGGCCCGTGACGAGGGTGACCTCGGC
>ENA-UONW01003967-UONW01003967.1-human-gut-metagenome-genome-assembly--contig:-CS52-NODE-3967-length-11372-cov-3.053371_pt1 | contig 11372 bp, 8 predicted proteins | sample MGYA00242463_ERZ724010 | MGnify/ENA metagenome assembly ERZ724010 | reverse complement strand
CTCTGCGCTCTATTTCGTCTATATAGTATTTTACTGATTCTGCACGGCCTGCCTTGTCCTGTTCAACTGCTTCGCGAAGTTGTTGAAGACGGAATTCCATATTGTGGAAGTCCTTTATCGTTTCGCCTAATTCAACAGGGATGTCGGCCAGCATGGATTCAAAATCTCCGAATGCCAATCCCACGGTGTATGAGGAGTCTGCACTTACTTCGCTTTTTGTTATAGTACCTTCTATGAATACCATTATACGCCAATAGTTGCTGCCATCATAAAAATAGTACTTGCCAGAGTCGTTTGCCAGTGGAATGAATTCCAAACAATGGCGTTCCGGCTCGGATTGTCCCTTTTCTGATAGTTTTTTTCGTATGTGGTTTGTGACGGCCACAATGTTTCCCATCAACATGTCTACGTCGGGAAAGACAGCGTTGTTAATAAGTTGCAGCACATAATTTGGCGCAGAGTTCTCCTTGGTTGTAACTTTATAAGTAGTGTTGATAAGTCCGTCTCCCAAAGGCTCTATGCATGACACGGTCCCTTTTATCTTGAATTTACTGGTGATGGAAATCAAATCGTTTTGTTTCATGTGCATTAATTTAATTATGGTTTAATGTAATGTTACTTATTTCATGTAAAGTAGAGGAATAAACTTCGCTAAAATAACGATTTTTTGTAACGTAACGTTCTTTAAGCCGATAAAATGTAAAATATATTTTGGAGCGTTCCATTTTAAAGTGTAGACTTTTAAGCAGGTTCTATTAAGCCTGTGCTTCTTCTGCGGGAGCTTCGTCTTCCTGCGGAGCTGCCTCTGCTGCAGCCTCTTTTGCTGCTTCTGCTTCAGCTGCCAGTTTAGCGGCTTTCTTCTCTGCTACGCGTTTTGCTATTTCTTCGCTTATTTTGTGCTCTTCTTCCTGGCGGGCTTTAGCTTGCGAACGTTTGTCAGCGTCGTCTTTAGCTTTTACAGCGTCAAGCTTTGCTGTTTTACTCTGTTTCCAAGCTTCGAATTTTTGCTGTGCGGCTGATTCGTCGAAAGCACCTTTCTTTACGCCGCCACGCAAGTGTTTCATGAGCATTACGCCTTCGCGGCTTAATATGCTTCGCACCGTGTCGGTAGGCTGTGCGCCGACCTCAACCCAATATAGAGCGCGCTCGAAATTGAGTTCTATTTGTGCAGGGTTTGTGTTGGGGTTGTAATACCCGAGACGTTCGATAAAGCGTCCATCGCGTGGAGCTCTCGAATCAGCAATCACGATAGTGTAGTGGGCATAGCCTTTGCGACCGTGACGCTGCAATCTGATTCTTGTAGACATAAATTTGAATTAATTATTGATTTGAACATTCCGCTATCTCGTAACGGCGGTGCAAAAGTAATTATTTAATTTGGATTTACAAGTGTATATATTGGTTTTTTGACATTTAAACTAAATGTTTAGGCTTTGAAAGCGACATTTTTATGAAATAGAAAATCAATATCGCGTATAATATCAATGAAGCAACCTCGCTCCAAGTGTTTTCTACCCACGAGTAAAGCATGAAATCCAGCCCGCAGAACCTTAGTGCCGCACTTACTACTCCCATTAGCGCACCGCCTGCTATGAAGCCTGAAGCTATCAGGGTGCCGCGTTCGTTGTAAGCGTTCTTTATGGCTTCGTCTGTAGAGCGGGTATTTACATACCAGTTTATCATTCCACCAACGAGCAACGGAAGGTTTAGCTCCAATGGTATGAACATGCCTAAAGCAAAGGCGAGCGCCGAAATATTGAATACGGTTAGTATTATCGCGATTACGGCTCCTATTCCGTATAACAGCCATGGAGCTTGCCCGCCATTCATCATAGGCTCTATTACGGCAGCCATGGCATGGGCTTGCGGGGCGGCAAGAGCGTCGCCCGAGAATCCGTATGTCTTGTTGAGTATCATCATGACGCCTCCTACGGTAGCTGCCGAAACAAGAGTGCCGAGGAATTTGAATGTTTCCTGTTTTGCAGGTGTTGTGCCGAGCCAGTATCCTATTTTCAGGTCGGTTACAAAGCAGCCCGACATGGCCAATGCTGTGCAGACCACTCCGCCCATAAGTAATGCGGCTACCATGCCGCCTGTACCGCTAAGTCCTACGGAAACCATGATTATTGACGCCAGTATGAGTGTCATCAGCGTCATGCCCGACACGGGGTTGCTGCCCACAATGGCTATGGCGTTGGCTGCTACGGTGGTGAAAAGGAAAGCTATCAAGGCTACTAACACCAGTCCGGCCACGGCAAAGAGCAGATTCCCGTTCATTACGCCGGTAAAGAAGAAAACGAAAATAATAAGCAACGTTACAATCGAGCCGATAACGATTATCTTCATCGGAATGTCGCGCTGTGTGCGCGGCGTGGTTTCGGCTTCCTGTCCTTTGCGCTTCATCTCGCGCCGTGCAAGGCCTATTGCCCCGGCTATTATCTTGCGGCTTTTGAGAATGCCTATTATTCCGGCCATGGCAATAGCTCCTATGCCTATCGAGCGGGCATAGGTGAATATCTGTTCGGGGCTGGCTGCGGCCGCCGGTACGAAGGTGCCTTCCCCGGCTGCTATTTGCAGGTCGCCGAAGAACAGGGATATGCCTGGAACGATTATCCACCATACAACGACGGAGCCGAAGCATATAATTGTAGCATATTTCAATCCTACGATGTATCCCATTCCGAGTACGGCAGCGCCGGTGTTTATCTTGAACACAAGTTTGGCCTTGTCGGCAATGGTTGCGCCCAATTCAGTAACGCGGCTCGTGAACTGTTCGTTCCACAGGCCGAACGTCGATACGAAGAAGTCGTACAACCCGCCTATTGCACCGGCTTTGAGCAGCAATTTTACGCTTTTGCCGCCCGATTGCCCCGACACGAGCACCTGCGTCGTTGCCGTGGCTTCGGGGAAAGGATATTTGCCGTGCATGTCCTTGACGAAATACTTGCGGAAAGGTATCAGGAACAATATTCCCAGCACACCTCCAAGCAGGGAGGCCAGGAACACTTCTACAAAGTTTACCGCAATGTCGGGATATTCGGCTTGCAGTATGTACAGGGCCGGAAGTGTGAATATGGCTCCGGCAACCACACCGCCAGAGCAGGCGCCTATGCTTTGTATTATCACGTTTTCGCCCATGGGATTCCTGCGCTTGGCTGCGCTGGATACACCTACGGCTATTATTGCTATTGGTATGGCAGCTTCGAACACCTGGCCCACCTTGAGGCCGAGGTATGCCGTCGCGGCTGAAAATACTACGGCCATTACGAGCCCCCATGTTATAGACCATGCTGTCGTTTCGCGCGGCGTATGGCTTGCCGGCATTATAGGGGTATATGTTTCCCCGGGTTTCAGTTCCCGGAATGCGTTTTCAGGCAGTGACGCATGCTGCTTGAGTTCGTTTGTTTCGTTTTCGTGTTGCATGTCAGTATGTTTCGGTAAAAGAATTAAATTTTTGCAAAGATAGCGAAACGAACAAGCAACACAAAGAGAGTACCCCGTTTTTTGCTTTGGAGCGGCGAACAAATAGTGGCATTGTTTTTTTCAGGTTTTACATCGTTTTTGTCTGCCGGTTTTTTCACCGGTTTTCAAGGGGCAAAAAATATGTCTGACATATTTTGAAATAGGTCAGACATATTTTAAAATACAAGGCACATATTTTTTATTTGCTCTGAAGGGGGGATAACGTTCTGAAAATTAGTTTTCATTTTCAGCGCCCGGATTTGTCTGTTTTACCAGTTGTCGAAGAAGCGGAGCGAGATTTTTGCACCGAACTGGAAGCCCGAGGCGTTCCCGCCTCCAAAGAATACGGCACCGTCGAAGAAGTCCGAAGAAATTCCGTAGCCGCCTTCCACGTATGCGTTCAGCGCATGCAGCGATACGGCATTTAAGTACACGCGTTCTTTCTTTATTATTTTTGAAATCAATGGTACACGCGACAGCAGTAGCATAGGGCTTTCGTAGGCAGTTGGAAATCGCCGAGCATGTCGTCATCCCAGCCGGTTGGCATGTTCTGGAACGAGAAGTTGTCGTAGTCCACGAAGTACATCTCCTTACGGTCGGTGAACAGACCGCCTCCAGCACGTATGTATATCGAACTTAATGCCTTTAGGTTTATCTTGTACGAGGCATCGAACTCCCAGCGCTCATATCTGTTGTCGCATGTCCACCAGCGCACGCCTTTTTCGTATGACATCCGGAATGTAGGCCACGACGTGTGCACCGGTATGCGCCGGCCCGACGCGCGGGTGTAGTAGAGTGCCGGCGTGTATTCAAGGTCAATGTATGGCGCAATACTCTTGTAGTGGCGTTTCATGCCGTTCGACGAGGCTACATTGTTCCAGTTTATGAGGTTTCGTTTGTGGAACGACAGTCCGGAGTGTATCTTCAGTCCCACAACGGGTTCTATGTAGAATGCCGCACCGGTATAGAAGTCGTTGTAGTAGTTGAAGTTGTATTTGTTGAACACGTTGAGCAGAGAGTCGTAGTCGCTGTATTTTTCGAGCTCTTTCCTAACTTCGCGCGCCTGGAGACTGCTGTAGATGTGGTTGCCGTTGCGCACTGTGGCTTCGAAACCCATGCCTATGCTTGGAAATATCAGGACGTTGAGCGGCACATTCCAATACACTTGCTTTTGCTTGAAGCTGTATCCCACGCGGGGCGAGAGCTTGAGATACTGGCCTCGGGGAAAGTTTACATTGAAGCGCAGCCTTGCCTGTAGAGATACGCCTCGCGAGCCGGACCACTGGAACATTGAAGGAGTGATTACTGCCGGAAGTGCTAATGTCGTATTCTCGTTGAAATCAACGCTGTGGCTGCTCAATAGTATATCTTCGATTGAAGCTGTTTTTTCTTTCTTTTTGGCATGATTGGGGCTTGATGTGGTATTGCTTTTTACAGATAACGGTATTGAGGAGTAAATGGAATCTTCCCAGGACGTAAGCGGTTGTGGACGGTAGTTGTCGAAGTATTCCCTTGCGCGGACCACGCCTGTCGTGTCGTGCGGTATAAGGTTAAGTTCCGTTATGTCGTATTGCTTGCGTCCGGCAATGAAGCGTAGCGAGTCGGTATAGTTCGTGCTGCCAAGGTTTTCGTAATACATGTGCGAGTCGAGGCTCATGCTTACCGTGTTTCCTCCCCATTTATATTGCAACTTGATGTACGTTTGTTGCGGGAGCAGCGATGAAAGTCCTTCTTTTCCCGTCCGGAGGTTAACATTAACGTGCAATATCCTGTCGTAAACTGCATTGAAAATGACACTTTCTACTCGGCCTGTTTCGTATTCAATCCATGCTGTGCCCTCGACCAATTGGGTGTTGTCGTATTTAGGCGTGAAAGCGAGCATTACCTTTTTGCCCGTCCCGCTGCCGCTTACCACTTCAATGGCATATTTGTAGTGGCTTCGGTTTTTTTTGTTGAAAGGAGATAACAGGTAGTCTATGTATATAGTAGGCTCGTAAATCAATGCGTTTACGTTGTTGTGCAGGATGTCGGGAATTTTGCGCAGCTTTCTCATTGAACTGTAGAAAGCTATTTCTTTCCTGTTTACGATTCCAAGGTCGAGATAGTTGTATCGCGTAATGCTCTCGCCGAAAATGTGTCGCTTGCCTTTAGGAAAGTCTATGGAGTGGGGCAGCAGTTTTAAAAGGAAATTGCGGACGTTGCTGTCGATGTGGAATTTGGTGTATACGATGTTTTCGAAGCGTCCTATGTGTCCACCGTTGTTTTGTGCGTAAGCGAATACTCGGTTCATAAGAGTGTCGGCAGACGTTTCAAGGGTTTGTGCACTTGCCTTTGGAATGTTGGCGGCAAATGTAAAAACAACGAAAAGCGTTGCCGATAATATGAACAAATACTTTTTCAAATGCGTGTTATGCTTTTCACTCCGTGTACGGTGCGTAGCTTTTTGATAAGTCCGTCGACGGCATAAGTATCATTAACGGAAACTGTCAGTATTCCTGAAAACAACCCGTCGTTGCTGTCTATTCGTATGGACCGTAGGAATACGTTGGTTTCTTTGTCGATAATGGAAGTCATGTTGTTTACAATGCCAATGTCGTCGTTGCCTACCACTTGAAGCGTAATGATATATTGTTTGCCTCCCTTGCCGGCCCATTGCGCTTTTACTATGCGGTATCCGAAACGTTCGCGCAGCATTCTGGCATTCGGGCAGTTGGTGCGGTGAATCTTGATTCCGCCGCCTGAAGTTACGAAACCGAACACCTCATCGCCGTAAATCGGGTGGCAACATTTGGCAAGGGAAAAGTCTATGCCTTTCAAGTTGCGGTCGATAATGAGCACGTCGTCGCTGTATGTGCTTGTATCGTTTTCCGGTTTGTTATAGTTGTAATTACCTGCGCTTATGGTTTGACTACGTTCGGCGTTGCCGTGTTCAAAATCGTATAGTTCCTCGTATTGTTCGGCCGCTTCACCGGCTTCGAGCTTTCCGGCCGCCATAGCCTTGAAAAACTCACTCAGTTCCTTGTAGCCGGTTTTTTTTGCCAGGTGGTTTATAGTAGCTTCTTCCCAGGGGAGTTTGCGGTTTTTCAGCTTGCGTTCAAACTCTTCGCGGGCAAATTGTCCTTCTTTTATGGCTTTTTCATGCAATGCCTGACGTATCTTGCTTTTTGCTCGTGCTGAAGCTACGTAATTGAGCCAGTCGGGATTAGGACTCTGGGAATTGGATGTCAGTATTTCCACCTGGTCGCCGCTCTTGAGCTTATGGCGCATAGGGTAGTTGTGCCCGTTGATTTTTGCCCCGACGCAGTGGTTGCCTATATTGGAGTGTATGCGGTATGCAAAGTCGAGAACGGTAGCGCCTCCGGTCAGTTTGTATAGGTCTCCCTTAGGTGTAAACACATATACTTCCTCGTCTTTAAGGTCGAACTGTAGCTGGTCGATAAGTTGTATGTTATCGCCCGTTTCAAGTATGGAACGTATTTCACCAATCCATTCGTCAATGCCGCTTTCCCCGCTTTTTACGCCTTTGTACCTCCAATGTGCTGCAAGTCCGTATTCGGCTATTGTGTCCATTCGCTCGGTGCGAATCTGCACCTCAACCCATTTGTTCTGTGGCCCGAGCACGGTGATGTGCAGGCTTTCGTAGCCGTTGCTTTTGGGTACGCTCAGCCAGTCGCGCAGGCGTTTGGGGTTGGGCTGGTACATGTCGGTTATAATGCTGTAAACCTGCCAGCATTGCAGTTTCTCCTTATCCTCGGGGCAGTCGAGGATTATGCGTATTGCGAAAAGGTCGTAAACACCCTCGAAGGCACAGTGCTGCTTTTGCATTTTCTGCCAGATGGAGTGTATGCTTTTCGTGCGCCCCTTGATATGGAATTTAAGTCCTGCTTCGGTCAATCGTTTGTCTATCGGTTCTATGAAGTCTTTGATATATGCGTCGCGGGCACGCTTGGTAGCGTTGAGCTTCTCGCGAATCATATAATATGCGTCGTGCTCGAGGTACTTTACAGCGAGGTCTTCCAGTTCGCTTTTAATTTTGTAAAGCCCTAACTTGTGTGCGATAGGGGCGTACAGGTATTCGGCTTCGCGGGCCACTTGCTTTTGGGCCTCTTTGTCTTCCACGTCACGAATGCGCCGCATTGTGCTCAGGCGCTCGGCTGTCATGATAAGGATTACACGTATGTCTTCGGCAAAACTTACGAGCAGGTTTCTGAAATTCTCAGTTTCTACAATAGGCGTTTTCGAGTACAGTTCTTTTACCCGTTGCATTCCTTCAACGATGTTCCTCACGTCTTTGCCGAATTTCCTCTCAATTTCTTCAAACTGTTCTTCTCCGTTTATTACGGGAGCAAGCATGCAGCCTACCATTGCGTCTGCGCTAAGGTTTATTTCACTTCTTAGCACGAGGCACGTTTCAAGCGAAGTTATAACCGGGTTGAAGCCGAAGATGTCGCGTTTAAGTCCGTGCTTGCCTGTTTCCTTTATTATGTAGTCCTTTACTTTCCTGAACCCGTAAGGTTCTATTGATTCGGGATCGAGACGGACAATTTCCTTTGCAAGCCCGATTAACTGCAATCTTTCTTCATCTGTAAAATAAATCTCATTCATGGCGGCTGAGCTCTTTTTGCAAAAATACAAACATTTCGGATATGACAAAATGCCGCGGAATGGGTCTTTAGGGCGGTGTAGTCATATAAATGTTGAAAAAAGAATACACTAAGTTAAAAGTTCGTATATTCGCGATACGAATCTTGAAAATATTATAACATGCGTAATAGCAAAATGACGATTATAAGGGCGCTGTGTTCGCTTTGCGTGGGATGTTTCCTCGTGGCTTATCCCGATTATACCGCAAAAATGCTTGTGATAATGGTCGGCCTTTTGTTTTTCATTTCCGGGCTGGTATCTATAGTGTTGGCTTTTGCAAGACCAAAGGTTGCAGAGGGGCAGGAATATGAAAGGAAAGCATTTCCCATTGTCGGGATAGGCAGCAGCATATTGGGCCTTGTGCTTATTATAATGCCCACTGTGTTTATAGCTATAATGATGTATATCCTGGGAGTAATGCTTGTAGCTGCCGGTATCTACCAGATAGTGGAGTACAGGTCGTTCTCGAAAATCATGTCGGCTTCTTTGTGGCTGTACGCTATCCCCGTTTTGGTAATAATGGCCGGCATATTTATTTTCCTGAACCCTATAGTGTCGGCTTCACTTCCGTTTATTGTGCTCGGCGTGAGCGGTATGGTTTACGGGGTATCGGAGTTCGTGAAGTTCTTTGTTATGAAGAAAGCGCATTCCCGTTTGAAGAATCGGGAAGAAGACCGTGAAAGCACACAGGTTACAGACGTTACTTATTACGACGACGTTACCACGGAATAAATCGGTGCTTTTCAAAAAAGTGTGCCAAGGAGAGGAAAACGTTTATAAGCTTCACGGATATGATGTAGGAAAGCCCGCCGGCGTAAGAGCGGGCTTTTAACTATTGTGAACGGTAAAAATAGGATGCCGCGGGAGTGTTTTTTGCGGGTATTGGAGAAAAGAAAAAAAAGGTCGGACTAATTTTAAAATTCAAGGCACATATTTCGAAATATGTCCGACATATTTTTGAAGGGTCTGAAAGTGCTTGTCTACAGGCTTTTGGGAGTGGCCGTATCGGAGTACTTGGTTTTAACATTTTGCGTTTTGTTGATTATCAAAACGTCAATTATCCGCGTGTTATGCACGACAACTTTCATGCTCTGCATACATTTAATTTTTTTGCGGCCGTGGGGCGAGCGCGGTTTGCGTGAACAGAGGTCTCTTTCTTAATGTGTTATGCTTTCTTGAGAGCAAGAAAAAAACATGTCCGACATAATATGAGTTATGTCGGACACGTTTTAAAATGTATCGGATATGATTCCCGGTTGCTGAAACCTGTTAATAAGAACGTGCGACGAGTACGCGCGCTTTGGCCGGTTTGCCGCTCACCATGTCGTTGCCGAGGTTATCCTGGCTCACACCGTAAGGCACGCAACGTATTGTGGCCTGCGTTTCTTCTTTAATCCTTGCCTCTGTTTCGGGAGTGCCGTCCCACGGGCATAGGAAGAAGCCACCTTCGGGTATGAGTTTCTTGAACTCTTCATAGTCGTTGCATTCGCGCGTGTTGTCGTCCAGACGTTTCTTTGCCTTTGCAAAAATGTTGTCCTGCATTTCGTTGAGCAATGCTTCTATGCGTTCTTCTATTCCGTCGAAAGGCACCGTTTCTTTTTCCAAAGTGTTGCGGCGCATTATTTCCACCGTACCGTTTTCGATGTCGCGCCCGCCTATCACAAGGCGTACGGGAATACCGCGCAACTCGTAGTCTGCAAACTTGAAGCCCGGACGTTTTGTGTCGGAATTGTCGTATTTTACGGATATTCCGCGTTTCTGCAGGCGTTCCACAAGCGGGTTGATGTGGCTGTCGAATTTCTCTTGTTCGCCGTTCTTGAAAATGGGAACGATAACCACCTGTGTAGGTGCGAGGTTGGGGGGCAGCACGAGGCCGTTGTCGTCGGAATGCGTCATTATGAGTGCGCCCATGAGGCGTGTTGATACTCCCCACGACGTTGCCCAGGCGTAGTCGAGCTTGTTGTCTTTGTCGACAAACTGCACGTTGAACGCTTTGCCGAAGTTTTGGCCGAGGAAGTGCGATGTACCGCTTTGCAGTGCCTTGCCGTCTTGCATCATGGCTTCAATTGTATATGTGTCGAGTGCACCGGCAAACCGTTCTGTCTCGCTTTTTACTCCTTGTACCACGGGTATCGCCATTTCCTTTTCAACAAAATCGGCATATACCTTGAGCATCATCTTTGCGCGCTCTTCTGCTTCTTCGCGTGTGGCATGCGCGGTGTGGCCTTCTTGCCAGAGGAATTCGCTCGTGCGCAGGAACAGGCGCGTGCGCATTTCCCAGCGCATTACGTTGCACCACTGGTTTACGAGCAGAGGCAGGTCGCGGTACGAATGTATCCAGTTGCGGAAAGTGTTCCAGATAACCGTTTCCGATGTGGGGCGGATTATCAACTCTTCTTCGAGCTTCGCAGCCGGGTCTACCACAACGCCGGTGTGGTCTTCGTTTGTTTTCAGACGGTAATGCGTAACTACGGCGCATTCTTTTGCAAAGCCTTCTACGTGCTCGGCTTCTTTTGAGAGGAACGATTTGGGAATAAGCAATGGGAAGTAAGCATTCTGCACACCCGTGGCCTTGAAACGGTCGTCGAGCATTCGCTGTATTTTTTCCCAGATAGCGTATCCGTAAGGTTTTATTACCATGCAGCCGCGCACGTCCGATTGCTCGGCCAAGTCGGCTTTTACAACTAATTCGTTATACCACGCAGAATAGTTTTCGCTGCGTTTTGTAAGGTTTGACAGTTCTTTTGCCATTGTTCTTGTTTCTGTTTCCGCGCAAAATTAGCTATTTTCCTATTAGTACGGTGACTTTCGCTTGTGTTTCTTTACGGTAGGCCGTATAAAAAACATACATTTCAAAAAGCTTTATTTGCAATACGATAGTAAGCAGTGCAGGATTCCTGGTTCCTTTAAACTGTTGCTGTGGTGGGTTGTAATATGGCAAAAAAGTGTTTCATAAGAAAAAAAACTTAGTATTTTATCGGTAAAAAGAATCCTGTCTTATAAAAATACATAAAAAACGGAGCATTAATTGCTTTTTGATATACGCGTAAATCATTTCGTTGTTATATTTGTCTGCAGAACTTACAAACCAAGGCACTGAAGGCACAAGCGTATAGGGCATAAATAATGCTGGTCAGAGCATACACGAAGTGCCTGCCAAAAAAGATACCGACAATAACATTTACCGTGATGAGGCTGGGAGTTTTGTTAGGCATGGTTTCGACAATATTTGTTTCCACGTCCTGTTTGGAGCAATATTCCATTGT
>ENA-UONW01003966-UONW01003966.1-human-gut-metagenome-genome-assembly--contig:-CS52-NODE-3966-length-11379-cov-10.040622_pt1 | contig 11379 bp, 9 predicted proteins | sample MGYA00242463_ERZ724010 | MGnify/ENA metagenome assembly ERZ724010 | reverse complement strand
TCTGCCCGCAAGCACAAGCCTTTCCTCCACGACCCCCGCCCATGAAAATGGGGTCCAGAAACACCCGCAGGCGTTTCTGGACCCCAAAATCAAAAATATAATTTCCTTAGCTTATGCGCAAAGCAACGCGGAGCGCATTCAAAATCGTCCCACACAGCAGGAGTCTGCCTTTTGTTTTACCCCTTCATCGGTACAAAGCCCACAAGGTCTTTTACCACCTCGCCGCCGATGATCAGGCCAGCCACCGAGGGTACAAAGGCATTGGAGCCCGGCACCGAGCGGCGCTGGGTGCACTTGCGCTGGGTGCCCGGAGGGCAGATGCAGTGATTCTTGCAGCTGATAGCGTCATCCTCGATGGGGGTCATGGCAGGCTCCTTGGAGTAGACCACCTTCAGGTGCTTGATCCTGCGCTTGCGGCACTCGGTGCGCATCACCTTGGCCAGCGGGCAGACCGAGGTCTTGTAGATATCGGTCACTTCAAAGCGGGTCGGGTCCATCTTGTTGCCTGCGCCCATGGAGCAGATGATGGGGGTGCCTGCCTCCTTGCACTTCATCACCAGCGCCAGCTTGCCGGTAACGGTGTCAATGGCATCCACCACATAGTCGTACTGGGTAAAGTCGAACTGGTCCTGTGTTTCCGGGCCAAAGAAGCACCGGTGGGTGGTCACCCTGATGTCCGGGTCAATGTCGTGGATGCGCTGCGCAGCCACATCTACCTTATATTGCCCTACCGTGCTGCGGGTGGCGATGATCTGGCGGTTGAGGTTGGTCAGGCAGACCTTATCATCATCGATCAGATCCAGTGCCCCCACGCCGCTGCGCGCCAGCGCTTCCACCGTGTAGCCGCCCACGCCGCCGATGCCGAACACCGCCACGCGGGAATTGTGCAGTTTTTCCATAGCTTCCGCGCCCAGCAGCAACTGCGTGCGGGAATACTGATTTTGCATTTTGTTCTCCTTGTTACTTTTCCACTCTCGTAATGGTGCCGCCGCCCAGCACGGTGTCGCCCTGATACAGCACCACGGCCTGACCGGGCGTAGGGGCGCGCTGGGGCTGGTCAAATTCCAGCCGGAAGCCGCACTCCGCCGGGTAGACGGTGGCGGCCTGCTCCACCTGATGGTACCGGGTGCGGGCTGTGACCCGCAGCGGCCCGGTCAGCTCCGGAATGGCGATCCAGTTCACCTCGTCCGCATACACGATGCGGTCGAACAGCATCTCCTCCGGCCCTACCGTGACGGTGTTTGCCTGCATGTCCTTGCCGCAGACGTACACAGGTGCCCCCATGGCAAGGCCCAGCCCCTTGCGCTGGCCGATGGTGTACCGCACCGCGCCGTTGTGGGTGCCCACCACCCTGCCGCTCTCGTCCAGAAAATCACCTGCCGGGTAGTGTTTGCCGGTGAAGTCCTCCATAAAGCGGGCATAGTCGCCATCCGGCACGAAGCAGATGTCCTGACTGTCGTGCTTGCGGGCATTGACGAATTTGTGCTGCTCCGCGATCTCGCGCACCTCAGTCTTGTGCAGGCCGCCCAGCGGCAGACGGATATGCGCCAGCTGCTCCTGAGTGAGGTTGTAGAGCACGTAGCTCTGGTCCTTGCCCTCGTCCAGCCCCTTTTTGAGCAGGAAACGGCCGGTGGCCTCGTCCTGCTCCACCCGGGCATAGTGGCCCGTGACCACATACTCCATGCCGTGTGCCCGGGCCCAGTCCAGCAGATGGCGGAACTTCATATATTTATTGCAGTCGATGCAGGGGTTCGGCGTGCCGCCCGCCTCATACACGCGGACGAATTTTTCAATGATCTGTTCCCGGAAGTCGGCCGTGAAATCCAGCACCTCGTACGGGATATCCATGGCAAACGCCACCTCTGCCGCGTCCTCGATGTCCTTTTCCGAGCAGCAGGTGTGAAAGCCGGACTGTCCCAGCGTTTCGTTGCGGGTGAGCCGCATGGTGATGCCGGTGCAGTCATAGCCTGCCTGCTGCATGAGCCATGCCGCCACCGAACTGTCCACGCCGCCGCTCATGGCAATGAGGGCACGCGGCTTTGAATCAGGGGTCTGTGTGGTCATAAGTTCTCCTTTGGTGCATTCAACACACTAAAACAGTAGTATAATAGTAACTCTGAAAAAAGAGCTTGTCAAGACGCAGCGAGCTGCTGCACTGCGGCCAGCAGGGCTTGCCGCTCGTTGGGATATTCTTCCCGGATCACACCGTCCAGCAGCGCTTCCAGCACTTTGCGGATGCCCGGCCCCGCCGGGACGCCTGCCGCCATCAGGTCGCGGCCATTCACAGCCAGCTGGCTGACGCGGCAGCATACGCCGTCCGCGTCCAATTGTTCGGCCAATTCGGAAAGTGCAGCAAAATCAGCCGCCCGTTCCGGCTGCAGGGCTGTGCCCAGTGCAGCAATGCGCTGCACGGTACACAAGTTATATTTGCCCAGTAGTCGGCGGGCGTAGATGGTAAAGCCGGGTGTGACGGTAGTTTCTCTGAGGACCGTCCGCTGGGGTGGGACCCTGTTGCCGAAGGCAATAGGGCGGGCGATGGAATGGCCTGCAACGGCAACGACTGCCGCCTGCGGCGGAAACAAGGAGTTGCTGTTGGGGCAGCGGCCAGCAGGATGCGAGTGCTGCTCAAAGCACGAAGCATCCGCTGGGTGCCGCAACCCGTACTCGTGTCCGAAGAGAAAGCTACCGTCACGCCTTCTGGCTTCCCGCACCAACACCGCCGCCTCTTCAATCAAGGCGTTGGAGCAGCGCAGGCGCTTGAGGGTGCGGCGGATGCCATCCTCGCCAAGGCTCAGCAGCAGCGCCGCCAGCCGGATGGGCAGGTTTTCCGCACCCGCCGGGCAGGCATCCACCACCGGCTTTGCCGCCGCCAGTGCCTCCGATGAAAGCTCCGGCAGAATAACAAGCAGTATTTTTTCGTTAAGATATGCCGCAGGGGCGGGTGCGCTCAGCAGTTTTGCAAGCTCTTCCTCGATGCGCTCCACCGATACGCAGTCCAGATGGGCACACAGCTCCTGTGCCGCCTGCGCCGTGGGCGGGTCGATGGCAAAGCCAAACCGGGCTGCGAAGCGGTACAGCCGCAGGATGCGCAGCGCGTCCTCGGTGAACCGCTGGCGGGGCACACCCACCGCCCGTACGATGCCGCTTTGCAGGTCGGCCTGCCCGCCAAAGGGGTCCACAAGGCCCTCTTTTTCATTGTAGGCCATGGCGTTGATGGTAAGATCCCGCCGGGCCAGATCCTCCCGCACATCCGGCACAAAGTGCACCTCGTCCGGGTGGCGGCCATCCGTGTAGATGCCTTCTGTACGGAAGGTGGTGATCTCGTAAAGGGCACCGCTCTGCTTCACCGTTACCGTGCCGTGCTGCAGGCCGGTGGGGATGCACCGCTGCACGCCGAACAGCTCCATCACCTGCTGCGGCAGAGCACTGGTGCACAGGTCCCAGTCGTGCGGTGTAAGGCCCAGCAGACTGTCCCGCACGCAGCCGCCCACCACGTAGGCTGCATAGCCCGCCCTGTGCAGGGTGTCCAGCAGCTCTGCCGCACCCTCGTCCATCCGGATGGTCATGGCTGTGCCTCCTCGTACTGCAGGGTGATGCTTTTGCCGTCAAAGCCGCACTCCGCCGCCGGGAAGATGCTCTGTGCCTGCGCGGCATACTCCTCCGGGTCGGTGATCATGGGGGAATAATGGGTCAGCCAAAGCCGCTTTGCTCTCGCCTGCGCGGCAAGGGTCGCGCTCTGCCCAAAGGTGCTGTGCCCCCACTGACGGGCCTGGTCTTCCTGCTCCGGAAGGGCATAGGTGGCATCGCATATCAGCAGGTCTGCGTCATGCGCCGCCTGCAAATAATACGGGCAGGGGGCCGTATCGCCGGAAAATACCACGCTCAACCCCTTGCGCGGGGCGCCCAGTACCTGCGCAGGCTGCACCGTTCTGCCCTCCACGGCAACGCTCTGCCCTTTCTGCAGCAGCTTCCATTGCTGCACCGGCACCCCCAGCGCCCGGGCCTGCTCCGGCGAAAATTTGCCTGCACGGGGCAGCTCCAGCCGGTAGCCAAGGCTTTTTACCCGGTGCTTTGTGGCAAACGGCACCAGCCGCGCACCGGCAGGCCAGCCCTCGCTCAGCGCATCCAGCGCCAGCGGCTGGCCCGGCATAAGCACCTGCGGCTTCACCGGATAGGGCAGCGGGCCGGTCAGTGCCCGCACCGCCGCCCAGATATCCGGCAGGCCCTCCGGACCCAGCAGCGCAAGCGGCCTTGTGCGGCCCTGCGCCCCCAGAGTCTGCAAAAGGCCCGGCAGACCAAAGATGTGGTCGCCATGGTAGTGGGTCAGGCAGATGGCATCTGCCCGCATCAGGTTCACGCCCGCACGGCGCGCTGCCGCCTGCGTGCCCTCGCCGCAGTCCCACAGCAGGCCGTGGCCGCCGCAGGCAGCAAACGCCGCCGAGAGTGCCCGGTCCGGCAGTGGCATGGTAGCCGCAGTGCCCAGCAGTGTAATGGTCAGCATAAAATCGTTCTCCCTACACAGTAGATTTCGATATTTTATTGTACCACAGCCCAGCACGTTGCACAATCACTGCTGGCCGCGCATAGCATGGGCCAGCACAGCAAAAAGGGGGCAGCGGGATGAGACGCAAAAAAGGGGATCCTTTTTCCGGCAGGCCGCACAGCGGCCTTGGATGGGTGCTGCTGCTCGCCGCACTGGCCCTGTTTCTGCTGGCCGGTGCGCCCGGCTGCATGGCCCAGCGGATGGCGTGGTCTGCCCGGGGAACCATGATCTTTCTGCCCAGCGGGTTTTGAAAAAATGGGAGCATCCTGCTGCACAGAACGCTCCCATTTTTCTTTTTACTTTCCATCCGAATAGGGCAGCTGGCCGGTCAGGGTCAGCGTTTCGGCAAGCTCGTCCTCCGAGCGGAACCGCCACGCCGCCGCTCCCACGGCCACATAGCAGGCATTGGCACGACCCTCCGGTGTAACGGCAAGGATCATCGTTTCACCGTCGCCCACCGCCGTTACCATGCCATCCGCACTCACAGTTGCCACGCCCGGATTGCTGCTGAGCCATGTCATCGTTCCGTTTTTGGTGCCTGCAGCCTGCGCGGTCAGCTTCTGACTGGCTCCCACTGCCTGCAGCAGCATGGCGTTTTTGCTCATCTGCACCCGTCCGATCTCCGATGTGACCGTTACCGTGCAGCGCAGCACCTGCCCGGCTGTGGTCAGTGCGCTGATGACGGCCTTGCCGGACCCCTGCGCCTTTACGGTACCGTTTGTGCTTACCGATGCCACCGCCGGGTTGCTGCTGACCCACTGCCGCACATAGGTAAACCCGCCTTTGTTCTGTTCCAGCTTCAGCTGTTTCGTCGGGGCAGGCTCCTGCTCTGTAATGGTAAGCGTCAGATCGCTGGTGTTCAGCACCAGGCGGCTGGCTGTGCTTTTGCGCACCGTGATGGTACAGGTGGTCTTTTCGCCGCGCTCATTGCGGGCCGTGACGGCCGCAGTGCCCTCGGCATGGCCGGTCACCTTGCCGGTGCCGTCCACCGATGCCACTGCCGGATCACTGGAAGTCCAGATCAGAAAGAAGTAGTCGTTGGGTGCCTGCACATTCAGGTAGGCCACCGGGGCCGGGTCTCCTTCGGTGATATCCAGCGTCAGTTCGGCAGTGTCCAATGTCATGCCGCTGTCCGGCAGCGGCTGCTCCTGCGCAGCATAGGCCGACAACGCCCCGGCTGCAAACAGTTCTGCGCACAGCACCACTGCACAAACACACGCTTTGAACCCCTGCTTCATGGGCTTTGCCCTCCCCGCCTGCTTTGCTGCAAGATCCTTTAAATATTCCTGTCTCCGTATTATTTTACACGCAGTGCAAAACCGGGTCAAGTTTTTTGCCCATTCTGCCGGGCAGCTGAGCCTTATTTTGTGGAGAATAATAAAATCCGCTTTTCAATTTTGTACAAAACGCCGCCGCACCCGGCAAACCGGATGCGGCGGCGCTGTTCTGCTTTTGAATTTTCAGCTTAGTAGTTGATCTTTTTCAGCTCAAAGTAGCTCTGCGGATGTGCGCACACCGGGCACTTGAGCGGTGCGGACTTGCCGATATAGGTGTAGCCGCAGTTCCGGCACTGCCATACCTGCTGCTCCTCGCGGGCAAAGACCTTGTTGTTTTTCAGGTTTTCGGCCAGCGCACGGTAGCGCTCCTCGTGCTCCTTCTCGATCTGTGCCACCATGGTGAACAGTGCTGCGATCTGAGGGAAGCCCTCTTCTTTGGCCTCCTTGGCCATGCGGGGGTACATCTCGGTCCACTCGTCGTGCTCACCGCCTGCTGCCATGTCCAGACAAGTCAGGGTATCGGGGATCGCGCCGCCGCACAGCAGCTTGAACCAGATCTTTGCGTGCTCCTTCTCATTGCCGGCGGTCTCCTCAAAGATCGCGGCCAGCTGCTCGTAGCCTTCTTTTTTTGCCATGCTGGCAAAGAAGGTGTACTTGTTGCGTGCCTGGCTCTCGCCTGCAAACGCTTCCATCAGATTTTTCTCGGTTTTGGTACCCTTCAGTTCCATGATGCTCTCCTTTCAAAAACGGATCTTCTGTCAGGATCGACCGATCCCGGCTCTATCATTCAGCCCGGCGGTAATTTTTTCGCCTGCGGCTCAGGTTCTGAACAGAGTATACCATATTTTTTGATGGAAATCAAGAACGATTCCTATTTATTCTGAGAATATTTCTCAGTTATGCTGCTTCAGTGCACACACAGCAATGCTCAGGGCGCTCCACGCTGCCTGATACATCAGCACCGTTGCCACCGAAAGCTCCCAGATGCTGCCTGCACTGGTGAGCAGCGCTGCAATGATAATGGAGAACAGCACCGAGACCATCTGTACCGTGGTGGCGCTGCTCTCGGCGTTCTGGGCCTGATCCGCAGCCTGCAGGCCGCCGGTCAGGCTGGCAAACGCCTTGAGATGGATCATGCAGCAGGTGTCCTCCGGGTCTTCCGGTGCGGCCTTGATGGCGTTGCACTGCTCCTGATCCAGCACGGTGATCATGCCTTCCGGCAGGCGGTATGCTTCGGTAATGTGGTGTGCAGTCAGACTGGGATCCTGGCATGTGACCAGCAGGCGGATGTTCTCCTTTTGCAGCACGGCAAGGCCGCGGGCCACATTGCGCCCGCCCACATATTTCAGCACGAACATAGCGTGCAGATTGCCGGACACAGCCAGATACAAAATTTGCAGCTCGCCGTTCTTCGAGTGCTGCATCTCGTATTCCTCGTCCGGCAGCGGCACGCCCTCCTGCTCCAGATAGCGGCGGGTACCAATGAGGATGCGGTTGTTATCGCACCAGGCGGAAAAGCCCAGCCCATGGTGCTGCTCCAGATCCTTGACCGGGAACAGGATGTCTGTGCGTTCCTCAACGATCTGGCGGAACAGCCCCTTCAGGGTGCCGTGGCTCTCGTTCAGCACGCTGGCCGCGTACAGGATGGCGCGGTCGATGCGGCCGCCCTTGAAGATGCGGATATCCTCCAGCTGTGCGCTGTCGGCGGTGAACAGGTCATCTGCATCGATCTGCAGCGTATCAATGCCGCCCAGCTGCTCAATGGCCTGCCAACCGGGCACAACTGCGCCCACAGCCGCAGCCGCACGCTGCAGCCGTAGCGAGGCAACGCCCGCGATCAGGGTAGAAGAAAGCGGTGCGCCCATGCACAGCACCGCTGCCATGGCAGCCGCCGCTTTGTTCCAGCCGGCACCTGCCAGCAGGAACAGCACGCCGCTGAGCAGGGCAACGCCCAGCAGGATGTACGAAACTTTGCGTGCACGGCGCTCGCTTGCGCGTTCGCTCAAGCTCTGCTCCACAAAGCCGTCAGCTTCCTTCATCGGGCGGCTCAGCAGCACCCAGGGGTCCTTCTGTTCCAGATCCCGTGCAAGGGCGCGCAGCAGGTCTTTATCCTTGGCGCGGTAGGCGCCCTCGAACTCCACACCATTGGTCACCAGCTCATAGCCGCCCTTGACAGCAGCCAGCATCACCCGGCTGCCCAGCAGCGCAAGGAACAGCCCCAGCGCGGCCATGCCGCTGAGCAGCGAGATGCCGGTGGTGCCGCGGTAAACATTTGCGTTCAGCATGGCTGTGACCGCCTGCACCAGCGCTGCTACTGCGGCCAGCGCCGGCATCGTCTCGGAAGAAGACCGTCCGCGCAGGCCGTTCAGGCCGTCGCGCAGCACCGGGAAGCCCACGCACAGGCTTGCTGCCAGCAGCAGCAGGTTTGCACCATAGAATGCCGCCGGGGCAGCATCCGGGTCCAGCGCCGCCATGGCGGGCAGCAGCCCATCCGACACCAAACCAAAATGCAGCAGCACCACAGCCAGAATGCCGCCCAGCACGCAGCGCAGCGTCAGCTCTGCACTCATACGGTGCAGCTTATCCGCCGTAGCCTCCGGCTCGGTCAGCTCCGTTTCAGCATGTTCCTCCGGAGACACCGCGTCCTCCGCCTCAGCTTTCAGTTCCGGCTGTGGCGCAGCGGATGCCTTCTCCGGTGCCTGCTGCGGCTCTTCGCCGTCCAGCGGCAGCAGCGGCAGGCTCATGGTGTCCTCTTTTGCGGCAGGCTCCTCTGCCGGGGCCAAAGGCGCCTGCGGTGCGTCCTCGCTCTGCGCCTTGCCAAAGAAATCGGCCACCGGCTGCTTTTCCGGCTGCTCCGTTTTTTCCGGCTGCGGCACAGGTTCCGGCTGCAGCTCCGGTGCCGTCTCCTTTACCGCTGCAAACACAGCCGCGGGCAGCGGTGCACCGGACGGTTTCTTTTTGCTTTCAGCCGGTTCAGTTTCTGCTGCCGGGGCTGCTTCGGCTCTCGGTGCAGGCTTTTCCGGCTTCTGGTCGCTCAGGCCGTTGATCATCGCCTTGAGCTGTGCCATCTCCTGCTGCTCCTGCTCTTCCTGCGGCAGCAGCACCTCCGGCGCATTCTTGGGGTGCCGGAGAGGCTTTGCCGTGCTGTGCTGCTCTGCGGGTCTAGCCGCCGGGACAGCGCTCTGCCGGGGTGTTTCCGGCTTCACTGCCGCCGGGGGTTCCGCCGTTTGCGGTGCAGATTTTTCCTCCGGCTTTTTGGCGGGTGCTTCCGGCTGTGCATCCTCTGCTTCCTTTTCCAGAAAAGGCCACGGGGCCAGTTCCTGTTCCGGGTCTGCCTCCGGCTTCAGCATCAGTTCCAGATCCGCTTCCGGTTCCGGCTGCGCATCCTCACCCAGCCGCACCTCACCGGTGGGCATTTCCTGCGGCTGCTCTGCTGCAGCTTCGTCAGTCTCCTGCTTTTCCTTACCACGGCCAAACAGGCCAAACCGTTTCTGCGGCTTTTCCTCCGGCTGGTTTTCGTCCCTCCGGGTCATCTCCTCCGGGATATCCACCGCCGTGGTGCTGAAAAAGGAGCGGAACTTTTCATCCGGGGTCATTTCCCGGCCATTATTTTTATCTTTCGGCATTCTTGTCCCTCCTGTAATTCAAATTGAGGTTCCGGCCCGAATGCCGGATCATGCCTGCTGTGCTGCGCGCTGGGACTGGATCTCGTACAGAATAATGCCCGCAGCCACCGACACGTTGTAGCTGTCCACACCGGTGCCCGGTGCTGCCATATCCAGCCGCACCACGCCGTCGCACAGCTTTTTCACCAGCTGCGAAACACCGCTGCCCTCGCTGCCCAGCACCAGTGCAATGGGGCCGGTCAGGTTGTTCCTGCGCAGAGACACGCCGTCCATATCGGCGCAGTAGACGAACACGCCCTGCTCCTTCAGGCGGCGGATGGTCTCGCCGATGTTGGCCACACGAGCCACCGGCAGGCGTTCTGCGGCACCTGCGCTGGACTTGATGACGGTAGGCGTGACCGATGCGCCGCCGCGCTTTGGGATCACGATGCCATGCGCACCGCACAGCAGAGCACTGCGCATCACGGCACCCAGATTGTGCGGGTCTTCAATGCCATCGCTCAGCACCAGAAAAGGTGCCTCGCCCTTGTCCTTGGCTGCTGCCATCAGGTCGTCTACCGTCACGTATTCGATCTCGCTGGCAAATGCCGCCACACCCTGATGGCTCTCGGTGCCGGTCATCAGGCGCAGCTTGTTGGGGTGCACCCGCTTCACCGTGGCACCCGCTTCCTTTGCCAATGCGGTATAGTAAGCCGCCACGGCCGGAGCCATGCCCTCAGCAATGAGCACGGTGTCCACGCCGGAACCGCTTTTCAGCAGTTCGGTCACCGGATTTTTGCCATAAACAAGGCTCTCGTTCTTCTGCAGCGGCTCTTCCGGGCTGCGGCGCGGACGGCGCGGCTGGTTCTTTTCTTCCATGATGATTTTCTCCTTCCGTTGTATCACCGGAAGGTGCTGTGCACACCCTCCAAAAGGCGCGCCGCACTCTGGGCCGCGCACCGGTATGATCTGAAGCTGATAACTCATTTTGAAGTATAGCATAAGCCGACCTTGTTTGCCAGCAAATTACCGTTTTTTATCCGCGTCCTGCAAAAGTTTTTCTGTTCGTGGTGCCGGAGACCGTTTCCGCTTTTTTGCAGAAATGTTCTGCCGCCCTGCATCAGCTTTACCCGGCTGCTGGGTAGATATCCCTCTGTTTTGCCGGAGAAAAAAGTTTTCCACAAAAACGCGGTATACAATCCGTAGAAGAGCGATTATTTTTCCACATGTTGAAAACCCTGTGGAGAAAGTTCAAAAGTCCAGCTTTAAAGCCTGTTTTGCCTGTGGAATTCCACACTTTCCACAAGGTTTTCCACTTTTTGGTTCGACCTTTTTTGATTTCCTGCGTACAATTTGTAGAATACAAGTCGGAAATATGACAATTTTTTGAACTGCATCCTGTCCGCTTTTGCCAAATTGCCCAATATCATTTTGACGAATGTGGATCTGTGTTGAAAATCCGTCCTTCATCAAGCTTTCTGTCTTTCGGCTGCTTATTGCACATTATATGGAAATTTGTTGCATTCTATCGAATATACGCGCTTCTGGCAGTAACCCCCTGCACCCTGCCAGAAACAGAATCCCCGCATTGTTACAGGAAAAACACCGGTTTGGATTGATTTTGGCCGCTGTTTGGGGTATACTAATTCTGTAGGTTCGTTAAACCGTGCACAAAGCGGATATGAAACGAGCAAGACCCCAATGATTTTGTGGAGGTAATGAATAATGTTGGTAAATGCAACCGAAATGCTGATCAAAGCACGTGATGGCCACTACGGTGTGCCTCAGTTCAACATCAACAATCTGGAGTGGACCAAGTCCGTTCTGACCGCCTGCGAGGAAATGAAGAGCCCTGTGATTCTGGGTGTTTCCGAGGGTGCCGGCAAGTACATGACCGGTTTCAAGACCGTCGCTGCCATGGTCAGCGCAATGGTCGATTCCATGGGCATCACCG
>ENA-UONW01003955-UONW01003955.1-human-gut-metagenome-genome-assembly--contig:-CS52-NODE-3955-length-11435-cov-13.711951_pt1 | contig 11435 bp, 11 predicted proteins | sample MGYA00242463_ERZ724010 | MGnify/ENA metagenome assembly ERZ724010 | reverse complement strand
ACTCAACCTGTTACTCAACCTGCTATTCGACCTATGCAGCCAACTCAACCTGTTAATCAGCCTGCTATTCGACCTATGCAGCCAACTCAACCTGTTAATCAGCCTGCTATTCAGCCTATACAACCAACTCAACCTGTTACTCAACCTGCTATTCGACCTATGCAGCCAACTCAACCTGTTAATCAGCCTGCTATTCGACCTATGCAGCCAACTCAACCTGTTAATCAGCCTGCTATTCAGCCTATACAACCAACTCAACCTGCTATTCAACCTATTCCTATTATTTCACCATCTAATAGCTATTCTGGACAACAATATAATAGAAGTAGTAAATTAAATACAAAAATTCCTTGGCTGTTTTGGGATGGAATAACTCCTGTATTTAATATGACATCTTTGTGTGATCCATCTAAAAAGAAAAATATATTACAAACACAAATTGAACCATATGATTCTAATAAATATAATTTTGGTATATATTCTGATAATTTTACTAATTTTACACGATATTTGATAACAGATGACCCTATAAAATATGCAATAGCTGTTCCTTATGGAAGTATGTCAATGCAAATATGGACAAATCTAATAAATAACAATCCAGAGTTTAAACAACTTATTGATGAGTTGAATTATGATCGTAAAGTAAAATTAGCAAAAATGTATAGTCTAACAATGGATCAATTAGAAAATACAATTCAAAATATAATGCAACAATATTATTCAATTAATAAAGATACAATTAATAAATTTGGCTTATCAAAAGTTAAATCCAAAGAATGTCTAGACAAAAAGGATAAATTCCCTATAAAACATGGATATAAACGTCAAGTTGTTGGTGTAGATCCTTGTAAAATTAAATACAAACCTACTACAAAAGACAATAAAGAATTTATAATATCTGAATCTAGTATGCCTGTGATTGCAACACCTGTGAATAATTCATATCAAAATAACATATTTGATAATCAATCTTTTCAGCAAAATAGCATACCTACAATTGCAACACCTGTGAATGATTCATATCAGAATAGCATGCCTGTGATTGCAACACCTGTGAATGATTCATATCAGAATAACATGTCTCAATTAATTGCAACACCTGTAAATGATTCATATCAGAATAACATGCCTCAATTAATTGCAACACCTGTGAATGATGATGATATTTATATGCCTGATTTTAATGGTAGAATAGTAAGTCGAAAAGAATGTATAAATGCAGTTCCTCCACGTCCAGGTTATCGACGACAAATGGTAACAAAGAATCCTTGTCGTGTAAAATATGTTCAGATTAATAAAAAATCGGATGTATTGGATAATATGATAGGTCGTAGTTTGAATAATCCTATTGAAACTGATGAAGAATGTAAAATAAAATATGAAATGATTAAAGATTTCTTGAATGAAACTAATACTCATCTGTGTAATAATCGTAAAAAGTCAAAGAAATCAAGTAAGCGTAGTTCAAAGTAAAAATTTTCAACTAAAGAAATTTTTGTACATAAGTAATAAAGCTCGTCAGTAATGTCATACTGTCTTTGGTATCATATTCCCGATGAGAGCTCATCATTTGACATTGATTCTTTTAAAGTTGTTTGTAACTTTACATCAAAAGAAGATGTTGATATTATATTTTCTTATTTTAACAATGAATGGTTTTCCAAAGGTTTTTATATTGTAACAAAAAGTGGAGAATCTCCTATTCTTGAAGATAATCGAAATAGTAACAGTATATCATTCATTTCATTTTTACGAAATCGTAATACAAATGAAAATAGTGCTTTTATATTGTGGCGAGCATTAATGTATAATCTTGTAAACCATACTTTATTAAATTCTCGTTATACAAGTGATAATGTGATTGCAATAAAATCAACACCGAAGTCATCAAAAAAAGTAACATTTAACATTTGGATAAGTAGTGATATATATGCATTTGATTGTCGTGAGATAATTTCTTGTTCATTTCATAAATTTAATTCTAAGCATATGGTATATATAAAAAATAATTCTAATCCATATAGATTTAGCAATAATAATGAGAAAATAAACCGTAGTAAGGAAATGAAACGTTTGTATAATTAGTAATCATAATAATATTTTACTTTGGAGTAATCAAAGTAAATAATTGTAATTAAAATTTGTTAAATTATTTTTAAATGAACTTTATTAATTTAGATGAATTTTATGGGAATAATATTATTGTTCCTAGTATAAAACGTTTTTATGCAAATCATTATAATGCTCAAACATTTATAAACATTCGTATGAGTCCTACGTTATCACTTCGAATATTTAACTGGTTTTGTGTAAATTATGCAAAAAAATATCATATTTATTACAAAATAAAAACGAACAATAATATTGAAACATTTAATGTTTATCACAGTTATAAAGTACACCTTAAAACATATAAGAAAAAATTATTCGACCCTATTAATCGCGGACATCAAATTATTGGACATTATCAGTCTCCTGCATACCATGATAATGATTGTATTGAAATAACAACTAGCTTATGTCAATTAAATTTCTTCAAATGGGCAATTGAAAACATGGTTTTTGTATATATTGATAAGCATTATGATTCCATTTTTACAGATATGCAAGAAATTTATATACAACAATATTCTTCAGAAAGCAAGGCTCATCGTAGTAAAGATTATAAGCGTAATGAATTATCTGAGAGTGTGTATAGTAAAATTCAATTGATTTTTCCTGAAACTGCCGAATTATTTACAAAAGATTTGACTTAACTTAAACACTAACACTTTGTGATTAAATGGATAAAAAGCAGATAAAGAATATTCAAAATACATATTCAAAAAACGAATTAGAAAGTATGTTAAAACCTAATGATAATTTATCTCCAAACGAACGTTTGAAAGAAACAATAAGACTTAAACGTTTAAGACGTTCAGGAATGCATAACTTGAAATATAATTTACAAAATGAAATGAAAAAACATATTCCAACTCCAACTGTTCAAAAAGGTCGTTTAGAACAAGTAGTTGAATCAGTATCTAAGACAAAGCTTCGAAAAATGCATGCTAATCATATAAATATTGATTCTGAAGAATATGCTCGTTGTTTGGGTATTTTAAATGAGTATCTTCATCTGAATGACAATGTAATTTCAGTCGATCAAATTGATGTAAATGAAAAGATTGAAAAAGATAATGTTCGAAATATTGTGAACAAAATTGCATACTATGAGCATTATAATAATGAAAATCTTGAAGAATTGGAACTTTAATTCAATAATTTTTTACTTTGTAATTATTTATCACATAATATTATATAAATGATTACATTTAATATATCTGATAATATACTAATATGTAATGGTGAGACATTTACAATTTCTGAAGGAGATTATCCAACATGGGAAGGATTGGTTCGTCTTGGAATAAACCGCATTGAAGAATCTGGTATTGAATGGCTTGTATTTCCAGGAATTGTTGAAGAAGGTACTACATTATCTAACAATTACTTTTTCCATAATATTGAAATTGGTCAGTCAAGTTGTAGAAGTTATATGTATGAATATATTAATAACAATATTGATATTCTTGTTGGATCAAATCATGGGAATTTAGTAAACTTTACAACATTGGATGGTAATGATACAGAAGTTAAATTTGTGCAAACAAGTTTGAACAAACTTGTTTATTCAAAAGAGACTTATAATATTTTACAATTAACAAATGAAAATTTCCCAATATTATCATCTTTATATAATCAATATAATATAACATACACTATTGAAAAATTAAATGGATGTTATTATGTTATACAAGAAGATGATAAGCTTTATGGATATGACGTAATATCACCTGTAAAATGGATGAATCCGTTTAGATATTCATTAAACCTTTCTAATATGTTAATTGTAAATGATTATATAACAAATTATCAATTGGACGAAAAAATCAAAGTAAAAGGACAACAAATTTATCCAACAATTTTTGATGTTTCAAAAGAAACTCTTTTACAACAAAATTACACAGGATGGGTAACAATATCATCATTTGCTGCATTACTAAATCCAGCAAATATTCTTCAATCAAATAATAACTCTATATTAATCAATTCTGATATTTTTGCTATAATGTGTGGAAGAAATTTCTTTAATTGTCATTCTAAATATACTGTAGAATCAATAGAAGCTAATACTCTTACAGAAGTAATAAATAAATATCCCTCTGATTATCTTGATAATTTAAAAACAACTCATTACTTATTTACCCCAAATTATAATGATGATTATCTTGTATTATTAACAAGTAATAAATATCATTATGTATCAATTGATTCAAATTCTGGAATACTGCTATGTAGCGCTGATTCGACGATATATAAAGCCAATTTAAAGTTGGGGATTAATTATTTGAATGACTATATGTTTATGGTGAATGAATATAATACAGATATGATTTATGCTGATGTAACATCTGTATCAAGTTATTATCAATCAATTTCTTCAAATACTGTTTCTGTCGTAGGTTTGGCATGGTCAGATTCATCAAATCCTGTAACTGTAACCATAAATGAATCTAATATTATATTTACAGGAAATACCGATATAAATATAAATTTATCTAATCCTAGTAATCTTTCTATAAGTTCTACTGATCCAACAACAATCATTTTAAAAGCGGTTCAAATTCGAAAAGAATCATAAAGTTTTAAATTAATAAATATGTATACTTTTGTATATAATAATAACACAGAATATATTGATCTTGGAAATGATCAGATTTTTAATAATATGAATCCTATTTCTTTCGGAAATGCTGGAATATTTCATAATAATTTTACAACATATTCTGTAAATAATTCAAGCTCTTTAGAAAATATTTCAACAACATTATCAACGGATGATGTTGTTGTAATTTTTACAAATAGTACTCCATATACTATTCAAGTCATGTCAACATTTTTAATAACTCCTACAACTGTTCCTACATACAGTTCGTGTGTAAGTATTGCAAATTTTTATACACCAATAATTGAAGGAGGACATTCCAAAAATTATACACATTATTTAAACCCTGATGAATCAATATTTCTACAACGGTACAATTATAGTGACAATGTAACTATAGAAGGTCAATTAATTATTAACACATACACACCTGTATAAATTTTTATATTTTATAATTTCTATAAATAAATGTCTCAACAACAAACATATGATTATAGCCGAGGATATGGAGCTCAACTTGCTGACCCTATAAAACGTGCTGGTGTAGCACTTGGCCAAGTGGCTGGTATGGATAGTTTGAATGCAGAAACTACAAAGCAAGGAAAAGGCTTGATTATTGGATATTGGATTTTTATTGTAATTATCTTTATTTATATGATTGTTCTTGCAATTATTTATTATAATAATTACACTAAATATACTTGGAATGAAGAAAAAAGTGTATATACATATGCTAATTCTGATGGCACTGTTGAAGAAATATCTGGTGAATTACTTGAAGAACAAGATTTGATCACCTGGAATATTCACAAAACTGTAATGAATGGATTATTGATTATTACAGGTATATATGCTATTATAGTATTTGTGTTTATTGGTACTGGAAATGGTATGGAAAATGGTAAATGTATTCATGGAGCAACTCAACTTGGATGGTTTATTGTATTGTGTATAATATGGTTTATTGTGAATATGGTTTGGGATATTAAAAATTCTGTGTTTACATCTAAGCAATCTGAAACAACAACTGAAGCTTTTTGTGGAATGGCTGAAACTTTTTGTGGAAGTGTAAGTGAAGGATTTGCAAATGTGTCAAAAAAGTTGCGTAGATTTTAATTTGCTATAATAAAATGATGGAATATATATTTTCATACGCTATTAAAGCTATTGTTATATATTGGTATTATACTTGGGCTTTTAGTAAGAATTACAGTCTTCTTGCTCTGATTTTGCAAATTGTTGCTATTTGGTGGTTAATTGATAATATTATTGCTCCACTATTGAATCAAGAAGAAAGAAATGCATTCTTTAATAAGATATTTTCAGTTGATGTGCTTAATCTTTGTTTGAGTATTTATTATTTTATTGCTGGTGCTGGTATGTACTTTTTGTATTCTTATTGGAGCAACCTTGATAGTTGGTGGAAGAAGATTGGAGCATTGTTTGCATATATGATTATATATAATCGTGCTTATTTTGCTATTTTGAATATGAGTAATAAAGAACTTTCTGAAGGTTTCTGTACATGTGCATTGTAATTCCCAAAGTAAAAAAATTTACTTTGATTAAAGTAGCTTTGAAGGAACCTTCAACTTTAAGGCTGTTTTTACTTCAGCAGATCCTTTATGCTGCTCTTTCAAATTGTTAACAATTTGGTTAAATGTAAGTGCATTACCAGTTTGACGTACAAATTCTTCTTCGATTTCTTTCAAAGATACACCTTTGGTCTTTTTAATTTGTGTACGTTTAACAACCATATTACTTCCTAAGTTAATTTCATCTTCAGCAATACCAAGATCCTCCATCTGTTGCAAAATTTGGTCTTGAAGATTTAGTAATGTCATCTCTTGCTGCTTAATTTCTAGATTGGTCTTTTGTTTCTCAATCTTCAAGTTTTTAATAGCAAGAGAAACTTGAACATAGTCCTTAAGAGTATTTTTAAGCTGAAGCATCAATGGATTCGACATTATTCAAACTTAAAATTATTTAAAATTATTATTTAATATTTAAATAATTTTGTTTTAAGTGAAAATTATGAACAACGATTTAATTGCTCAACTTGAAGATTTTAAAGACTTTATTGACCATACTAATACTATTATTGTAAGCAATATCGATATGCGCAGAAAATACTATATGGAACATCCAACAGAGTCGAAAAAACCTGATTTATATAATCAATCTCTTGACACATTTAAAAATATTGTGATTGCATTTATTCAACTGAATAATAATAATGCAAGTAAAACTATAGCAAACTTGAATATACTACTGTCCAAATCTCATCTTGATCGAAAAATGTGGGATGAATTAATTGTAAAAATCACTAGCTCAATTATAAGTTCTAACTTAACAGTGACAAACACAAAGCAAAACCATGCTAAGATTATTGGATTGATTGAAAAATATAATGCTGGGTTTTTAACCGACTTTTTAAATTACCAATTATCAAAACCATTTTCTGTAGAAATACTTGATTGTTTAATGTACATTTACATGGAATTTGAAGAAATTGAAAATTTATTGCTTAAATATATGTCTAAAGGTGGTAAAGACAGTTTTACAGAACTACTAAAATTTATAAATTTATCTGCAACAGATTTTCGAAAATTATATACTCAATATACTAATAATGTACATGAATTGACTGGTTATATGCGATATATTATGGATGAAATTAACAAAAAACTCACTCAAGAAATATAACAAAGTCAAAATTTTACTTTGATTAAATCAATTATAATCAATTATAATCAATTATAATCAATGATACTGAGAATCCAATTAAATACATCTGGATATGCAAGTTCAAAAGGTTGATTATCATCCCAAACAATTGTATTACCATATTTAGTATTAAATGTATCAAGGAATTCATCTGTATTTTCTTCATCAATATCTAGAAAATCCAAAACATCCAATGTATTGAAAAACACAACACCATCAACATCTTCACTATTTAAAGGAATTTCATCCCGCAACAAAGACACCAAAAATTCATCCTTAGTCAAATTATCACCATATTTTTTCATCCATTTGTTAAATTCTGGAGTACTTGTCAATTCAGATACACCAGTTTCAAGACTATTATTAACTACAGTCCAAAGTGCTTGCAAACGTAATGTATCTTCAAATGTATTTTCAGGATTTTCCATAGTATAATTATAATCATAATCATCAATTATTTCAGATTCTTCTGTATTAGATAAATCAGAATCATCTGTATCAGACAAATCAGAATCAGTATATTCATCATCTTCAAGAATACTATCATTATAAATAGTCATCCTCCCTACAGGATTTGCAGTACGACGAGAACTCATATTAATACCACGACGTTCTTCAAAAGTTGTTCTATTACCTAGCTTACTTTCATTGTCAGTATCTCCTGTAAAGTCTGCAACTACAACTTCGATTTTTTTATTATTTGGATCATCGCATTCCTGTTCATAAAGTTCATTCCCATATGAACTCAAAATATCGTTAAGTTGTTCGTCAGTTTGAATCATATCTATAATAGGAGTACTTTCTGTAAAACTTTCTGTAAAAATATCATGTTGTGTATAAATAACATCATCAACATTTATAACATATCTAATTCTACGAAGCATATCAGCAATAATAGTATTAACAAAAATATATTTGTCTGCAAATACAATATAATCATTGTATATATACTGTCTTATTCTACATATTTTCATAAAATTAGTAATCGTTGGATTGTAAAAATAATTAAAATTAATGATACTACGAGGATTCGTATCATCTTGCAATGTATATGTATCGAAAATAGCAAAAATATCATTCTCATCAGGAATAAAAGGCAGTTCTATATTTCCGAATTGTATTTGATCATTGTAAATCTGTGTTTCTGTATAATTCTTCAGAATATTTTTTGATTCATCTGTAACAATAAAATTATTAAATACAGGGACATGATTTGGATATTTTTTTGTGGCATAAACAAACAAATTATCTACATCGTTGTTAACAATAGCCACAAGGAATTTTCCAAAATCAGAAGTAATATCAAATCGTTTATACGTAGTATTCATTTATTCAAAGTAAAGAAATTTCTAAGTTTAATTAAATATCTTCTTTCTTTTCTTGGTAATAGTAAAACATGTCATGTCATAGTATAGGATATTTTAATACACCATTCACATTCTATGATTTTGGCGTGAAATGTTTCATCTTTTCTTGGTAATAGTAAAACATGTTATGTCATAGTATAGGATATTTTAATACACCATTCACATTCTATGATTTTGGCGTGAAATGTACAATTAATCAAATTGTTGATGAAGATACATTTAATATATCCTTTAAAGAATTTTTATTTTTTTACAAAAATGTTTCAAACCATCCTTTATCAACAAATAGAAATGGTGAATATTTTACGCCTCTAGAACGTGTAAATGCAATACTTGAACGACTTGAAAAAATTAATCCCATGTTGTTCAAAACAAAAACAAATACCTTCTTTGATCCATGTTGTGGACTAGGACAATTTCAAGTGTTATTATACTTTAAACTTCTCAAAAACCTTGTTCATGAATTTAATGGAGATTATCAAAAATGCAGCGATCATATTCTCACAAATATGATATTTATTAATGATGTAAATGAGGGAAATATTCATTTTATCACTCAAAAAGTTTTCCCAAATATTAAACATGCAAAAGTATCTGATGCTTTAAAAACACCAAATCCTTTTAATAAAAAAAAATTCACATGCGTATTGTTTAATCCTCCATACTCAGTTTATCATTCAAATTCATCAACAACATTATACCCAAATTTTTGCACTATTTATATGCCTCTCGGAAAAATATCATGCTGTATTATTCCTAATATATGGATATGCTCTTCTAGACTTAAACATTTCATAACATGGATGAAATCACAACCAGTATATTCAATTACAGAATATACAAATCCTTCAAAATATTTCAAGCTTAACATCCAGTTGCATGGATATATTGAAGAAATTATCACTATCAATAATGCATCTCTTGTTGATATTGATACTATCAATACAATTAAACAAGGATATTATTATAAACTCTTAAATAATGAAAATAATGTATACAAAGTATTACGACAAGATTTTGTAACATATAACCATAAAATTGATATATATTTACACACAAACAAGTTTGATAATTTTCTTGCTAAAATATTTAAATATATTGAACAACATGGAAATATTCTTGATATCTTTTATGGAACAACATATTATAATATTACAACAAATGATAAACGTCTTCATAAAGAACCACAACAAGGAGATATCTTATGCCATATTGCAACTCGAAAAGGAGAATATGCATATATTCAAGAAAAAGAACTTTTCAAACAATCATATAAACGTGTGTTTAAACACAAAATGAAAGCTACGAATACTAATGATTTATTTGTTATTACAGCATATACAACTCCACATGACAAAGATGCATTTGTAAAATTATATATTTGTAACAAACATGAAGTCTATAATGCAAGTTATATTGGATTTAAAGTTCAATCTCTTGACGAAGCCAATTCATTAATAAGCTATTTATCAACAAATGTTGTAAAAACATTATTACTCTTGCGAAAACAATCAATATCAATTAGTAAATTTCAATTATATTGGATACCTGCCATACCATTTGACAGAATTTGGACAGATGAAGAAGTATTAAAATACTTTCAACTTGATGCCATACCTGAAGAAATTTTATAAAAAATTGAATAAAGTAATCTTTATTTTTACACAGGTAAATGTTTCATCCACCACCATCCATCCTTAACAAAGTAAAAGAAAATCAAAATACAAAAACAATTCAATATGAAACACAACAAGCTGCTAAAGATATGTATCAAAAAGATCCTATTGTTCAATATAATCTTGAACATTTTGATACACGAACATCAGGTCTTGTTTCAAATAAAAATACTGAACAAAATTGGGCACAACCTTTTGAACCTATCGTTGGACATACTGGATTAAATATGTTTCCGGAGATCAAAGAAGATATGTTTCAACGAAAAATGGAAATGTTTACTGGTATGGATAAAACTACTTTTTTTTCGCAAAAAGAAGCAGTTGCTAATGATCCCAATCTTATGGCACCAGAACCTATCTTAAATACAGCTGTACCAAATTTAAATGAACGAGTTGAATTCTTGGAACAAGGATTATTACGCAACGGAAATGTTAAACCTTTTGAAACACAACTTGTAGGTGCAAGACATATACAACCAATTTTTAGACCATTACCTAAAATTGGTGCAGATAGAACAACAAATCCGAAAAAAACACTTGAATATCAAACTGTAACTCCACCTGCAAGTATATCAAAAGGATCTATTGCTGCACAAGCATTCAAAAACAAAGTTGATAGAGATTTTGCTATGGATAGGCTTGGATATACTACAACAGGAGCTGTAATTCACCCTGCACAATATGGTCAAGCTACAAATAAATATCAAAATCGTTCTGAAACTGGAAATATGGGTGAACAAATATTTAGGCATGCAAATACAAATACACCTTTACAATATAAATCACCTAACAATTTTGTTGTAAATACAGCTAAAGAAGGATTGCAACATCAATATATTGGTAATCCAGATTCATTTAATGGTCAAGCACTTGCTATGAAAGGTGCAAATAATTATCAAGTAAATACAGCTAAAGAAGGATTGCAACATCAATATATTGGTAATCCAGATTCAT
>ENA-UONW01003952-UONW01003952.1-human-gut-metagenome-genome-assembly--contig:-CS52-NODE-3952-length-11441-cov-6.261286_pt1 | contig 11441 bp, 8 predicted proteins | sample MGYA00242463_ERZ724010 | MGnify/ENA metagenome assembly ERZ724010 | reverse complement strand
GAGATACAATAAGTTTTGATTTTGGCAACAAACGACACCTATGGCTACATAGGTAAGGAGAATTGCGCTTCAAATATAAGAAAAACAGGAAAAAGTTGCAAAAGTAGCTTGACAAAACCTAACATGGAAGGTCAGGTGTGACCTGAATGGCAGAATTTCAAAAGAAAATACGAATATTTTTATATATAACAGACGGCAGAGCTCAAGGAATCCTGATCCAGACATCGATGTAACCGGGAGGTCGTACAGAAAAAAACAACTGTGCGGTTTGGTTCGACCGGAGGAAAGCAGGGATGAACATCAGGCGACGACGCGATAGGTTGCCTGTATTTTCCCGCGACGGAGCTACCGTGAAATGAAGAGGGGCTATCTGGAATTTTCCCGATTTTACAGCGGCAGGGCCAGTTCTTCCGGATTCGGCCCGTGGACGGTGCGGAACTTCCCGTTTTCCTGAATGGCGAGAATGTAGTCGTCGGGCGGGAGTTCCGGGCGCTCCGTGAGAACGCCGGCCGGACCGGTCGCCGGTCCGAAGAGCAGGTTGCGGGGACTCTCCTCCAGAAATGTCGCCGCCGCAGCGGCACTCTCGAGACGCCGCCATTTTTTCGCCCGGTTCTCCGGAGAAAGGTGGACGGCGAAACACTCGTTCGCTTCCGGAATGAGCATCGCGCCGTAGGAAGCTGCGAAAAAAGGCAGCAGAATGCCGTCGATGATCAGCGCATCATTCGGAGCCGAGGTGATTCGCACCATGCCGTCCTGCTTTCTGCTCGCGGGTGCGCCCGATTTTTCCAGCAAAAGCTTTTCCAGTGCCGGTTTTGCGGTCTGAGAGTCGCCGCGCAGCCGGCGGGGATCCGGATTGCCCAGCAGACTTTCTCCAAGGGGAAAGCGGTAGTTGTGCCGCACTCCGGCAAGTTCCAGCAGCGTCGGGGCGAGGTCGAACGTCTTTCCTTTGACAGTGATTCGGCGGGGCGCCCCTGCGTTGAGGGCAAAGGCGAGCAGCCGCCGGCGCGGATTTTCCCGCAGCATGTGGATGGTGGAGGCTCCGTTCATGGCGAGGTGGTCGGTGACGACGAAGAGTACGGTGTCTTTCCAGGCGGGGTGCTTTTTCAGCTGTTCGACGAATTTTCCCAGCGCAAGGTCAGTGCGGTAAATGGCGGTGAGAAGCTGTGAAGGATTCCGCCCCGGCAGGGAATAGACCGGCCCCGTCGGCGCGGTGAAGCCGTTGGGGTGGTGCGCGTCGATGGTGAGCAGCGTCAGCAGAAACGGTCGGCCGTTTCTGCTCAATGAGCGGAACTTTTTTGCTCCGAAACGGAAGAGCATCGTGTCGCGGCAGCCCCCCCACTGCCCCTTGAATCCGAAGCGTTCCCGCACCTCCTCGGGCTGTTCTTCCGCGGCCCAGAGTTCATCGTACCCGAGTTCGGAAAGCATGACACCGGCCCCGGCGAAGTTGAACGAGGCGCTGTTCATGAAGCTGAGAAAGTATCCCGCTTTCTTCAGGATTCCGGGGAGCGAACTGAGGCGGTTGCCGATTGCCGGATTGACGCCGTCGTTGCCGAGCCGTCCGGCAAGCTGGAGGTCGGTCAGGTCGTAGCCGGACTGTGACGCGAACAGGGCCCCGAAGGTGAAGGTCGCGTATTCGGCGGGCTGAACCTCTTCGAAGACGATAGCCTCCTCCATGAGTTTGCGGGTATTGGTGAGCAATCCGGGGAAACGCGCTTCATCGAGATAGCTGTTTTCGGTGCTCTCGAGATAGACGAGGACCAGATTCTTGCCCGGGATGGCGGTGACATCGTCGCGGTCCGGAATGTTGCGCTTGATGCCGAAGCGGGTGTAGTCTGTCTCGGTCACCGTCCGCTCCTTATGGGTCAGCGGGCGGTAAACCCAGAAGGAGAGCGCTTCGCCCGTCGGCGTGGGAAGGGTAACGAGCAGAATCAGCGCGGCAGCTCCGGCACAGTTGCCGATCCTCCTCCGGAGCTGTCCGGAAGCGGGGAGGTTCAAAAAGCCGACCGCGACGGAGGCGGCAGCCAGATAGAGCACGGCGGCGAGCGCCGCCCATTCGTAGCCGGACATGCCGTAGCGCAGAGTGTTGAGAGAGAGGTGCAGGGCGAATTCGTAGCTGAAGGTTTTGCCGCTGATCATCCAGGCGCCTCCTTCGGCAATGGCGGCGAGAAGGACGAGGAACATCACGCATCCGGAGAGGATGGCGCGCCGCCGTTTCCACGTTGCCGGGAGCAGAGAAGCGGCAAAGGCGACTGTTCCCGCGCCAACGGTTGCCGAAATCGCCGCCCACAGGCAGCGGTCGAAAAGTTCAGCGGTGAACAGGGCGCTGATGACGCCGGGCGCCAGAAGGAGCAGCAGTGCGGTGAGAAACGCGGCGAAAGTCATAGGGATTTCTCTCTCTTTTTCGGAACCGGCACTTGAAAATCAGCGGAACCGTGATATTTTTTATACTTGACTTTGAAATCGAAATTTAATTTAACAGAAATATAATATAACCTGAAAACGGAGTTGTGCAAAATGAAAAAGGATATCCATCCGAAATACGAAGATGCCGTCGTCACCTGCGCCTGCGGCGAAGTCTGGCATATCAAGTCCACCCGTCCGGAGTACAAGGTCGGCATCTGCGCGAAGTGCCACCCGTTCTTCACCGGCAAGCAGAAGTTCGTCGACACGGCGGGTCGTATCGACAAATTCAACCGTCGTTACAAGAAGCAGGCCTGATTTCACCGGCTTGTTCGCAGAAACGGCCTGCCGCGGAAAGTGTTTCCGGGGCGGGCCGTTTTCAATTGTAAGAGATTCAACCTTACCGTAAACGGAAACGACTGACATGGTACCGGAAGATATCGCCGGATATATCGAAAAACTGCGGGTGCGCGGCCGCGAACTGGAAACCGCTCTGGCCGATCCGGCGATCTACGCGAAGACCGAGGAGTGCCGCCGGATCTCACGAGAGCACCGGAAGCTCGAGTCCCTCTTTGAAAAATTCGACGCCTGGACCGGTGCGCTCGACCAGATGGCGGAAAATCGGGAAATGCTTTCCGGCGAAAGCGATTCCGAGCTGCGCGACCTCATTTCCGCCGACATTGCCGACCTCGAAGCGAAGGCGAAGCAGCTGGAAGGGGAGATTCAGCTCTCTCTTCTGCCGCCGGATCCGAACGACTCCAAGAACATCATTGTCGAAATTAAACCGGCCGCGGGGGGGGATGAGGCGGCGCTTTTTGCCGGGGAGCTTTTCCGCGCCTATCTGAAATTCGCAGAAAAGCAGCACTGGCATGTGGAGCTGCTCGATCAGAGCGACACCGACCTCGGCGGCATCAAGAATGTTTCGTTTTCGCTCTCCGGCGAGGATGTCTATTCATTGATGAAGTACGAGAGCGGCGTGCACCGGGTGCAGCGGGTTCCCGCCACGGAAGCGGGCGGGCGCATCCACACCTCGACCGTCACCGTCGCGGTCATGCCGGAGGCGGAGGAGGTGGAGCTGGACATTCGCCCGGAGGATCTGCGGTTCGACGTCTTCCGGTCGAGCGGTCCCGGCGGGCAGTGCGTCAACACCACCGATTCGGCGGTGCGGGTGACCCACATTCCGACCGGACTTTCGGTCGCCAGCCAGCAGGAAAAATCCCAGCACCGCAACAAGGAGATCGCTCTGCGCATTCTCTATGCCCGGATGCTCGAGCTCAAGCAGCGCGAGGAGGCCGACAAGCAGGCCGCCGACAAGCGGTCGCAGGTCGGCACCGGGGACCGCAGCGAACGGATCCGCACCTACAATTTCCCGCAAAACCGGGTGACCGATCACCGGTTCAACATCAGCACCTTCGACCTGCCGAAGCTGATGGAGGGGGAGTTCGGGCTGATTCTGGACCAGATCCTGATGATCGCCTGCGAACGGCGGCTTGATCAGCTCCGCACCGAACAGTAGTGGGGGGCCGGTCATGCTCGAATTCATCGAAAAGATCGCCCGAGAAGCAGGGCGGATTGCGGTTGAAGGCGGCACACATCTGACTGCCGGGCAGATTCACGCCAAGGGGACGCCGACCGATATGGTGACCGAGATCGACCGCCGGGTCGAAGAGTTTCTGGTCGATGCGATTCGGCGGCGTTATCCGGAACACGGCATCTTCGGCGAGGAGACCGGCAGGACCGCCGGGAGTTCCACCTGGTGCTGGGTGATCGACCCCATCGACGGAACCACGAGTTTCATTCACGGTTTCCCCTACTATTCCATCTCGATCGCCTGCCGGAAGGAGGGACGGACTGAGGCGGGGGTGGTTTACGCTCCCCGGCTCGGCGAGCTCTTCCGCGCGGAGCGCGGCCGGGGGGCGCAGCTCAACGGCGACACCATTCATGTCTCGGATTGTGCGGAGCTGAAGAGCGCCCTGATGGCGACCGGATTCGCCTGCGTTCGGGCCGGAATCCGGCCGGACAATCTCGATCTGATGCCGGAACTGGTCCGGTCGATTCAGGGGGTGCGGCGCTGTGGTTCGGCGGCGCTCGATCTCTGCAACGTGGCGGCGGGCCGGTTCGACGGCTACTGGGAGTGGGGGCTTCAGCTCTACGACATCGCCGCCGGAGCGCTGATTCTGGAGGAGGCGGGCGGCCGGATCACCGATTATTCCGGCGGAGCGGAGTATCCAGAGAAGGGGGTGGCGGCGACCAACGGTCTGCTGCAGGAGAAACTTCTGCCGTTTCTTGTCCGAAAATCGTAACGAGATTTCCCACCGGGAAAACTGAACAGGAGAGTGCATCATCATGAACGATTCCACACGTGAAAACCTCGGTTCCCGGCTCGGGTTCATTCTTCTCACCGCCGGGTGCGCCATCGGGCTCGGCAACATCTGGCGCTTCCCCTTCATCTGCGGGCAGTATGGCGGCGCGATCTTCGTGCTGATCTACCTCTTCTTTCTCATCACGCTGGGGTATCCGGTCATGGTGATGGAGCTGGCGCTGGGGCGCGCCAGCCGCCGGAACATCGTCGGAGCCTACACGGTTCTTCCCGCCTCCGGGAAGCGGAACTGGCGCCGGATCGGGATGCTCTTCTTCACCGGAAACATCATTCTGATGATCTTCTACACCTCGGTGACCGGCTGGATGATCGCCTACGCCTGCAAATATCTCACCGGCAGCATCGCCGGACTTTCGGCCGGGGAGGTGGGGGCCTTCTTCCATAATTTCCTCGCCTCGCCGTTGGAGATGGTCGGCTACATGCTGGTCACGGTGGTGGGCTCCTCTCTGGTGTGCGCGCTCGGGCTGCGGCGCGGTGTGGAGCGGATCACCAAGATTCTGATGGGCTGCCTGCTGCTGCTGCTTTTCGGACTCTGCATCCGTTCCTGCCTGCTGCCGGGCGCGGGGGAGGGGCTGCGCTTCTATCTGGAGCCGAGTTTGAAGTCGATTCAGAATGTAGGGTTGTTCAACGTGATCGTCGCGGCGATGGGGCAGGCGTTCTTCACGCTCAGCCTCGGGATCGGCAGCATCGCGATTTTCGGCAGCTACATCGACCGGACCCATTCGCTGGCGAAGGAGTCGCTGATGATCATCGGGCTGGATACGCTCGTCGCCCTGCTGGCCGGCGTGATCATCTTCCCCGCCTGCTTCAGCTACGGGGTGGATGTCAACTCCGGGCCGGGACTGATTTTCGTCTCGCTGCCGAACGTCTTCAACCACATGGCGGGCGGCCGCTGGTGGGGAATGCTCTTCTTCGTCTTCATGAGCATCGCGGCGCTGACCACGGTGGTGGCGGTGTTCGAGAATCTGATCGGCTTCATGATCGACGAGTGGAAGTTCACCCGTCGCCGGGCGGCGTGGATCAACTGCGCGGTGATTGCGGTGCTTTCGCTGCCGTGCGCGCTCGGCTACAACCTGCTGCGGAACATCCGCCCGTTCGGCGGAAACTCCACCATCCTCGATCTGGAGGATTACATCGTCAGTGACAACATCCTGCCGCTGGGCGGACTGCTGGTGGTAATTTTCTGCAGCTTCCGCGGCGCATGGGGGTGGGAGAATTTCATCGCCGAGGCGAATACCGGGCACGGCCTCAAGTTCCCGAACCGTGCCCGGTATTACGTCTGCGTGGTGATTCCGCTCTTCATCGCCGGACTTTTTCTGACGGCGCTTTTCCGGCGCTGGTTCCTGTAAGCATCACTCCTGACGGGTCACGTGCCACGCGAGGACGCCGCCGGGAAAGCGGTCGGTCGCGATGGTGAAGGTGTTGCCGGAAACCGGGAGTTTCCCCAGCACGTCGCCGTCAGCCGAGAGCGCCTGTACCTGAAGCGGCGCCCCCGGGGCGACCTTCAGCGTCACTTCGGCGCTTCCCCGCCGCACCAGCAGCGGCAGTTTTCCCTGACGGTTGACGAGACGGCAGTCGGAGTCGAAGAAGGTGGCGTCGCTGTTGGAAACGTCGGTCAGATGGAGCAGCAGGATGCTCCGGCTTTCTGTCAGTTTCCTCCCATCGAGGGAGAGGGCGGCAACCGTCGCGTGGGTGGAGACTTCCCTGACGCAGAGCACGCCTCCGGTGGCGAGATCACCGTTGGGAAGCGTCACCGATTCCGAGCGCGGGGTGCAGATGGCCAGCGTTCCTGACGGAGCGTCGATTTTGAGTTCTCCGGTGGCACTGACGGTTCGGCGTTTCTCCATCATCTCCTTCCACAGGGCGGCGTTCCGCCCGACGTCATTGAAATCGACCTCGGGGGAGACCGGTGCAACGCCGGGGGGGAGGGAATGACCGGCGACGTGGGAGCCAATTCCGGTGACGAAGCCGAGCATCTGGAACTTGAGCGGGAAGTTGAGCGCAAGCCGGCTGTCGAGCACGTTTTCCGGAACCGCCATGGAGAACACCTCCTGTGCCGGGCGGACGTCACCGCGCAGAAAAAGCATGGCGATGATCCGGTCCGACAGCTGCATGATCGGGTCGGCGACCGATTCGAAACAGCTGACGGAGATGGTGTTTTTCCGGATGCGTTCGATGGTGTGAGAGTAGCAGAAGCGGTAGATGCCGTCCCAGTTCTGCAACGCGGCGTATCCGCCCATCATCGGACCGCTTTCCGCGCGGAAGCGGTTCGGGCGGCAGTGGTTGAATTCGGTCATGAAGAAGGGCTTACCGGGATTCCGGGTGGTCATCATCTGGCGCGGCATGTAGGAGAGGGTGGCGATGGCGGATCTCTGCGTGTGCCCGTTGACGGTTCGGCCGTTGATTTTGACATAGGAGCGGTGATCGTGATAGCCGTGATCGTCCACCACGTCGAACTTGTCGCGCAGCGGAACGAAATGGAGCCCCTGATGCTGATTGAGGCTGGTGACGGCGGCTTTGAGCTTGAGCTCCTCTTTGACGAAGCGGGCCATTTCCGCGAGACTGTTCCCCTTGAGTTCGAAGAGGAATTTGAGGAAATTCCGGTCACCGGCATCGGCCCGGGCGTCGGGGCAGTTGTTTTTCTTTTTCCACGCCGCGAAGAGTTCGAGATGCCGTTTGCGGGAAGCGGCAGTGTTGCTCCAGAAGACGAGCGGATCATCCTCGTTGACCAGATTGACGAATACGAGAGCCGGTTCCTCGGCCAGCGTGAGTCCGGTGTAGGGGTTGCGGTGGGTGAGCCAGTTGCGGGCGAAGGTCTTCCAGTTCTCCATCGCGGCGGAGTCGCTCTGGAGCCAGGCTTTGGTGCTGCGGGGATTGGTTTCCGGCAGGCCGTCGCCGGGTTTGAGTTTGCGGCTGGTGAAGAGATCGGTGGTCAACTTAAAAAAAAAAAAAAAAAGAGCGGCGATGAAGAAGTCGAGCCGGGCGACCATCTCGGCGTTCAGCGTGGTGGAGTCGGCGGCGGCAGGATCGACGAGGGTGTTGTCGTGGTGGTGGAAACGGACCGAATTGTAGCCGTTGCGGGCGATCTGGTCGGCAATCTTCCCGGCCTCCTCCTTCGGGGGAAAGTTCGCGCTCTGGCAGAAATTGGTGCCGTAGAGCTTCAGCCGCTTTTCCGGGGCCTTTTCGAAGCGGAGCGTGCCGTCCGGAGCGGGGCGGACAAAACCGTACTTCCCCGCCGGGGCGTCGAGCATCGGCATGAAATCGAGCGGACTGCCCGGCACGGTTTCGTTGCGGAAATCCAGCCGGCACCAGTCGGCTCCGGCGGCGATGCGGGTGGGAAGATTCTTGCGGGAGGGCAGCAGGAACCGTTCCGGCGTGAAGGTCATGCCCAGCACGAACCAGATCACCTGCCGGTGGGTGGCGCGCAGCGTGACGGCGACCGGGGTCCGGTTGTCCGGCAGCGGAAAGGTGGAGAGATAGGCGGAGACGCTGTTGTCCGCCCGGTCGCCGCGCCAGGCGACGACGGCGTTTTCCAGATTGTGCGATCCGGTCCAGTTGCCGCAGTCGCGCAGTCCGGAGAGGGGGAAATTGCTCTCGCTTCCATCGGAATATTTGACGACGAGTTCGCCGAACTTTTCCGTCGGCGTCCACGCGGAGGTGTGGAGGAGGTTGAGAGAACGCATGCCCGCCGGGAGTTTGACCGGAATGGTCAGTTCCGGCTGTGCTCCCCGGGCTTCTCCGCCGACGGCGGCCGCGCCGCGGGGGGAGACGGCGAAATCGAGTCCGAGCGCGGAGATCGTGCCGGGGCGGATCATATAGAGGGACTCCTCCGGTCCCTGAAGGGTCCATACCGGAAGCGTGTTGCCCGATTCCTCCCGGAAGGCGCGGGTGGCGAACTCTTCGAGCGGAATCTGGACGCCGGAGATCTTCCGCACGGTCAGGTTCAGTTTGAGTTCCGCACTGGAAACCTCGCCGCTCTCCGGTTTAAAGCAGAACATGGCCGTGACGGTATCGTTGTTTCTGCCGACTTTGCGGTTGTCCTGTATGATCACCCGGCCGCTGGAGCTGCGGATGACCAGCTCTTCCGCGCCGAACGTGCGGAGAACGACCTCCTTTTTCGGCCAGCCGGAGTAGAGGCGGGATTTCTCCGGCTGAGCCGGAATTCTGAGTTGTTTGCCGTCGACGAGGATGACACAGCGGTCGGCGGGCAGGGAGAAATTGCCGCAGATCCGGTTCAGACGGACCGGTTCCTGCATGGTGAGCGTCGCGTGGAGCTCCGCGCTCTCCGTACCTGCGGGCGTGATCGATTCCGTGATGGTTCCCCGGCCGTTGCCGGGCAGGAGAGTACCGGAGAACTGCGCGCCGGAAGGGGTGATCCGGGATTTGAGCTCCTTCCACTCCTTGTTGGAGACGAAGCGCCAGCGGGAGTCGCCGACGGCGATCTGGAAGTTCGCTCCGTGAAAGGAGAAGGTGCCGTCCTTCTGGATGTTCAACGATTCGGGCAGGGGGGCGCTGACGGCGGTGATGCCGGAGAGCAGAAGCAGCGCGGGGAGAATTCCGAATTTCATTTTTACCTCAATTCAGTTTGAAATAGACATTATCGGCGCCGATGAAATGCTGTACTCCGGCGGAGATTGACGGGGTCAGCCGGTATCCGGCCGCATTGTCGGAAGAGGCGTGTCCGTCGAAAAAGACGGCGTTGGCCTGATTGTTGTGCCGAAGATACATGCACAATCCATTCGGTGTGGAGTAACGCAGATGGATATCCGCCCAGGGGAGTCCGGCTTTGTCTCCCTTGGAGGTGTCGCCGCCGGAATCGGTCATCAGGATGGTTCCGGAGGGTTTCTTCGCCCGGGGCAGGACATAGAAGATCCAGTTATTCACTTTTTTGACGAAGTTGCCCTGTTCCGCCGGGCAGTTGTAGTTGTATTGCGGAATGCCGTAGACGCGCCAGAGCAGCTGACCTCCGCTTTCCGACGATGCGATGCGCTGACTGACCGAGGGGCAGTAGAGCACTTCCGAAATGGAAAGGGTTTCTCCATTTTCCGTCACCTTGTGACTGGGAAGATATTTGAGTTTAATGAGGTAATTGCTGTAGGGGAGGGCACCGCTGCCGGAGGCGTTTCTGCCGCGTGCAAGAAACACGCTCTGATAATCGTTCGCATAGAGGATGCAGGCGCTGCCTGCCTGTTTGAGCTGATTCAGGCAAGTGGTGGTCTTCGCCCGTTCCCGCGCCTTGTTGAGCGCCGGCAGCAACATGGCGGCGAGAATGGCGATGATCGCGATAACGATCAGAAGTTCGATAAGCGTAAATGAACGGGATTCGGAATGCCGGGCGGATGAGTGTTTCATGGAACCTCCTTGTTGCTGTTGCAGTGAATCCTTTTTTTATATTTTACCGGAAAAAATTCGATTTTCCAACTTGTAAAAGCGGAAAAGATATATAAATTTGTAGCAGAGATATTCAATCTGGCGGAAGGTGAAAAAAATGTCGTTTCCAATCCATGGCCGAGGGACGGTTTATTGCCGGACACCCGGTTCGAGGGAATTTTCCTCTGCCGGTTACATGAAAGTTTCCCGTTGGCTGCGTGATGAGTCGTGGTACGATATCCATCCCTATTCGCTGGCGGTCTGGCCTCACCGTTATGCGGACATCGTGCGGAATGGAAGCTGGTGGTTTCAGCGCAGCAATCACGCCTGCATCGGCTTGGAGCTTCAGGTGGAAGGGGAGACGGTCTATGAGAGCGACGGCCGCCGCGAAGTGCTGTACCCCGGGGAACTTTACGTGACGCTGCCGGGGCGGGACGTGCGTTTCGGCAGCGGGCCGTCGAAATTCGGGCGGCAGCTTCAGCTGGTGATTTCAGGTGGAATGGTGAAGCTGCTGGTGGAGTCGCTGGGCATGACCGAGTGCCGCAAAGTGGTTTTCGGGCGTCCGGGGGAACAGGAAGAGCTGCGGAGCAGGTTTGAGCGGATCGCTGAACTGCTGACTGCACGACGCCGGGAACAGGCTTCGGAGAATTCACAGCTCGGTTATGCGATCATCCTTGGGCTGGCGGAGAAATACAGCCTTTCGGTCGGGACGGATCTGCCGCCGGTGCTGACTCACGCGGTATGGGCGATGGAGGCCGACCGCGGCTGCCACCAGTCTGTGAGCCGGCTGGCGGCGGATCTGGGCACCAGCCGCGCGACCCTGACCCGGCTGTTCCGCAACTACCTCGGGACTTCGCCGCAGGCGTACTGGAACAAGCTGCGTATGGAAAGCGCGGTTCAGCTGGTGGGAGGCGGACCGCTTTCGTTCAAGGAGATTGCCGAACAGCTCGGATTCCGCAATTCACTTTATTTTTCAACGGTATTCCGTCGCTACACCGGTCTCACCCCGACCGCCTTCCGCAACCATGGCGTGGTTTCTGCCGCGGCGGGAAAGGCTGTTTCGCCCGAAGAATGACATTTGCCACCGTTTGGGTCAGAAGCGCGTTCATCGCCGCGATAGCTTCCCTCTCAACTTGGCTCGCGCTCTTGTTTAGCGCGTTCATCGCCGCGATAGCTTCCCTTTCAACTTGGCTCGCGCTCTTGTTCAGCGCGTTCATCGCCGCGATAGCTTCCCTCTCAACTTGGCTCGCGCTCTTGTTCAGCGCGTTCATCGCCGCGATAGCTTCCCTCT
>ENA-UONW01003949-UONW01003949.1-human-gut-metagenome-genome-assembly--contig:-CS52-NODE-3949-length-11443-cov-10.273182_pt1 | contig 11443 bp, 10 predicted proteins | sample MGYA00242463_ERZ724010 | MGnify/ENA metagenome assembly ERZ724010 | reverse complement strand
TAAACGGATTCAGTTTGCGGTCTCGTCCGCGGTGCTCTGCGTCTGGCGGAACACGTCGGTGAAGGCCTGATACGCGCCGTTGTTGCTCATCGGCGTGAGGTACATGAGACCGTTTTCGAGCGTGCAGCGGAACATCTGCACCGTTCCGTTTTCAAGCGCGAGCGTCAGGTTATCGCCGTTGAGCGCAAACTCAAACGCCTGTGCCGCGCCGTCAGCATCCGTGTAGCTGCCCGTACCGTTGACGCGGAACATCAGCTCGCGGATCGTGCCGGGCTCTTTGATCTCGGTGGCCGTTTTCGCACCGGTGTCCGCTTCGGGCAGAAGCTGCTTGACGGAGTCGTCGCCCGCCTTCTTCTCGGCGTCCGTGCGCTCAAACGCCCACGTGCCGGCGAGGATCTTATTGACCTCGTTGTCACCGGTCTGGATGCCGGCCTGAATGTTCGTCGTTGCAGTCGGCGTCGCCTCCGGGGCAGGCGTCGTCTGGGCCTCGACGCCGCGGCCGGTGCACCCGGCGATCAGCAGCGTGCAGAACAGAAAAATCGCAGTGGTGAGAAGCTGGAAACGTTTCATCAGTAGGATCTCCTTTCCGTGGCTCTCGCGGAGCCGACCTTGACCGGCACCGCAGCGGTATCGGGCTGCCGCTCGACGACCACAAACATGGCCACCATGAGCAGCGCATTCGGCATCGGGCAGAACATGCCCGGGTTCGTCATAGAGATGAGCAGCATGGCAAAGTAGGACAGCGCGAAGGCCATCGTCGTGCGGCTGCGCTTGCGCCAGAGCAGACGCACGCGGTCATAAAACAGCCAGCTGTAGCCGACCGCGCCGACCAGACCCATACTGCCGAGGATCTGCGCGATAAGATTGTGGTACCAGACGATGCTGCCCTCCACGCCGAGGAAGATCGGCGCATTGTGCATCGAGCCGAGGCCGCAGCCGAAGAGCGGATTCTTCACAAAATCCAGCAGACCCTGAATGAAAAACGTGTACCGGCTGTCGTCCGGGGAGATGAGCGCACCGTCGACCATGCGCGAGGCAAACAGCCGCGGCACGAGCGCGATGAGCAGTGCGACCGCCGGGACCAGGCTGATGAGCCCGACGCGGCGATAGACCGCGCGGCGCTCGGGGTTGCAGTGGTACACATAGGCAAAGCACAGCAGCAGCATCGTCGTGCCGAAGATCAGGCCGCTGCGCGAGCCGGTCATGAGCATCATGAGGTACAGAAACACGACCGACAGGAAGTGCCGCCGGTCATGCGCGGCAAAGTACGCCGCAGCAGGCAGCGCGATGAGCAGCATCGTCGCGCTGAAATTGCGGTACTTGAAATAGATCGTGGCAAAATCCCGCAGGAACTCCTGCATATGACGCGCGTAGAACAGCGCCACCACAAAGCCCGTGAACAGGCCGCCGGCGTAGAGGATCTGCAGCATGCGCTCGGCGACGTCATAGTCGCGCGCGCGGTCCGCCTCACTGCGGCACAGCAGGTAGACCAGCAGCATCACCACGCCGAGACCGAGGGAATAGTACAGCGCCGTGGGCGAGAAATACTCCTCGCGGGAGATGAAGCCGAGGCCGCCGAGCAGCGTTGCGACCGACACGGCCACCATGCCGTGCAGGCAGCCGCCGTTGCGCGGTGCGCGGGCGTAGGCCCCGATGTGCACGAGCAGCGCCGCCGCGGCCAGCAGGCCGATCCACCAGAAGCGCAGCAGGCTGTAGAGCTCGTCATAAAACTCCGTGCCCACCATGGCCAGCAGCACGACCGGGAACAGGACGCTCAGCAGGTCGTCGCAAAACAGCAGCAGGAAGATCAGCGTGGACATGACCAGAATACCGCCCACGACCGGCAGCCCGGCCGCCATGAACACCGCGAGCATCAGAAAGCAGACCGGAAAGTACAGCTTGCTGTGCCAGAAGCGGTCAGCCGCGCTCTGGCAGGCGGAAACGAGCGCAGACGCGCCGCCGATGCGCTCATCGAGGAACGCGCACACGCGGTCAAACATCCGCGCAAAACCACGGCTGCGCCCCGCCTGCTCCATATTCGATTGGACGCGTTTATCAAAAGCATTCATAAGCATCAAAACATCGTTCGGAAAGTTCCGCCGGGAAGGCCCGGCGCGGGAAGAAAAAATTTGTGTAACCGGCCGATACCAGCCTAAATCTTCCCATCTTTCAATTGCGGATGCATTATAGCGCGCCGCCTGCCGGAAGTCAATACTTAAAACAGATTTAACATTTCCGAAATTTTTTCACGTGTGTTTTTGACGTATATTACTATATTTCTTTTGCGCATTTTGTCGCATTTGCACAGCAAAGTCGCAGTTTTCCAAAAACTGCGGCTTCCAACTTGCAGAATATTTTAAATACGCGGGGCGTTAAAATGTTACGAAAGAATGACAGAGCCGGTTCACGTCTGCGGAAAGTGCCCCGTTTTGCGCAGCGCGCGCACGAGATACATGGCGGCCACGCCGGTGAACGCCCCGGTGATGACGCTCGCCGCAACGAGTGCGGGCGCATACACCAGAATGGACGGCGTGCCCGTGACCCAGACGGCGACCAGCAGCTGCCCGGCGTTGTGCCCGAAGGCCGCCAGCACGCTCACGACCCACAGCAGCCGCTCCGGCAGGCGGCGGATGGTCAGGCACATGACAAGATAGGCGAACACGCCGCCCGCGATGCTGAAGAGCAGCGCCGACACGCCGCCGGTAAACACGCTGCCGAGCACGATGCGCACGAGCAGGATCTCCCCCGCCTGCCGCCGGCCGAGCAGAGCCATGGCGATGAGCGTGACGATGTTGGCAAGGCCGAGCTTCACGCCCGGGATCGGCACGACGGGCGGGATCTGCGTCTCGGCGACGAAGATCGTCAGTGCGATGGCGGTGAACATGGCCAGAACGGCCAGACGCTTCGTCCCCTTCATGGCGCCCCCTCGATCTGCACCGTCAGGTGGTGCGGCACGCAGGCGATCGGGATGGCCGATGTGGTGATCTTCCCCTGCTGGACGCACAGAAGGTCCGGGCAGTCGGCATATGTGACGGACACGCCGTCCGGCTCGACGTGCACGGTGTTCGTGCCCCAGTCGGTCTGCACTTCGATATCATATGGTATGGTCACGGCGCGCAGGTCGATGCGGCGGTAGACCTCGCCGTCGACCCGGATGACGGCCGTCTGCCCCGTCTGCCCATGGCCGCGCAGCAGCAAAAAGACGCCGCCGCCCAAAATCGCGAGCGCGGCGAACAAAAGGATCCAAAATTTCGTCTGTTTCATCATAGGTTCATTCTAGGATGCCCGGCAGTGGTTGTCAATGGATTTTTGCCGTGGTATAATGGTTTAATTTTTATTGCTTTGTTATAAATGTACCGCTCCCCGCGCGGGAGCTTCGGAAAGGAGGCGGACGCCGTGTCTGCCGTAACTGCCTATGCCGCGCAGGCCGCGCACTTCATTCTGCCGGTCATCGCGCTCATCGTGCTCATCCGCTGCATCGCATCCATGTTCTACGGCCGCGCCGAGCCGGAGACCTGGGGCCATCTTGTCACGCCGGACGGCAAGGTCTATCCCCTGCTGCACTGGGAGTGCCTGATCGGCCGCGCCCGCAGCGCGGACATCACGCTGCCCTATGCCGACGTGGCCAACGTCCACGCCGTGCTCATGCGCAACGACGCCGGCGAGTGGACCGTCAGCGATCTGAGCCGCAGCGGCGGCGTATACCTCAACGGCGAGCAGATCACGGAGCCGACGCAGGTGTTCAGCGGCGACATTCTCCGCTGCTCAACGCACATGCTCAAGTTCGCCGACATGAGCGAGGAGCGCCGCGCCGTGCAGGAGCAGCGCCGCACGATCGCGGGACGAAAAGTCTCCGCCGGCGGCACGCTATTTTTCCTAACGGTGTTTCAGCTGCTGCTGGCGCTGGAGTTTGTGTCCTCGGCCGACAGCGCGCACCTGCTGGGGATCCTGATGTCGTTTGCAGCCCTCGTGCTCACGCAGTGGTTCTGCTACGTGCTCATGCGCACAATGGACCGCTCGGGCTTCGAGGTCGAGACGATCGCGTTTTTCCTGTGTACGCTCGGGCTTGAGATCTGCGCGACGAGCACGCCGGACGATCTGACCAAGGAAATCATCCTCATCATCGTGGGCATCGCGCTGTTTTTCCTGCTCGGCTGGTGGCTGCGCGACCTGAGCCATGTCAAGGCGCTGCGCTGGCCGGCGGCCATCATCTCGCTGGCGCTGCTGGCGCTGAACCTGTTTGCCGCAAGCGAGGTGTTCGGCGCGAAGAACTGGCTGACGATCGCAGGCTTCTCCCTGCAGCCGTCGGAGCTCATCAAGGTCGCGTTCATCTACGTCGGCGCGACGTCGCTCAACCGCATGTTCCGCAGCAAGAGCATCCTGCTCTTCATCGCCTTTTCCGCCATCTGCGTGGGCGGGCTCGCCCTGATGGGCGACTTCGGCTCCGCGCTCATCTTCTTTGCGACGTTCCTCGTCATCGCGTTCATGCGCTCGGGCAGCATCGCGACCGTGCTGCTGGCCGTGACGTCCGCCGCCATGGCGGGCACGCTGGTGCTGAGCATCAAGCCGCACGTGGCGCAGCGCTTCGCCACCTGGGGCCATGTGTGGGAGGACGTCTCCGGCGCGGGCTACCAGCAGACGCGCGCGCTGAGCGCGGCCGCCTCCGGCGGCCTGTTCGGTCAGGGTGCGGGCTGCGGCTGGCTGAAAAACATTTTTGCCGCCAACACCGACATGGTGTTCGGCATGCTGTGCGAGGAGCTCGGCCTGATCGTGGCGCTGTGCGCGATGCTGGCCATCATCGCGCTTGCCATCTTCACCGTCAAGAACGCGGCCCAGGGCCGCTCGTCGTACTACGTCATCGCCGGCTGCGCCACCGTGACGCTCATGCTCGTGCAGATGTCGCTCAACGTGTTCGGCGCGCTCGACATTCTGCCGTTCACGGGCGTGACGTTCCCGTTCGTGTCCAAGGGCGGGTCGAGCATGCTCTCGTGCTGGATGCTGCTGGCCTACATCAAGGCGGCCGACACCCGGCGCGGCGCGAGCTTCGTGGTGCGGCTGCCATCGCGCAATAAAAAGGAGGCGCAGGCATGAATAAAGTCAAACGCCGCGCCATGAGCGCGCTGCTCGTCGCCGTGCTGGTGCTCGGCGGCATCGGCGTGTACATCGTGCGCTATATCGAACACGGCGCCGAGTGGGCGACCTTTGCCGCCAACAGCAGCGTCTACACCAGCGGTGTGCTCAGCACCGGCACGCTCACCGACCGCAGCGGCGTCGTGCTCGCGACGGCCAACGGCGGCTCGCGCAGCTACGCCGACGACGCTGCCGTGCGCACCGCCTGCTACCAGGCCGTCGGCGACTACACCGGCAACGTCGGCACCGGCGCGCTCAAGGCTTTTTCCAAGCAGCTCTCCGGCTATAATCCAATCACCGGCACCTACGCGACCGACGGGCACACCGTCGCGCTCACACTCGATTCGAGCCTGTGCGTGACCGCCTATGAGGCGCTTGCCGGGCGCAAGGGCGCCGTGCTCGTGAGCAACTACAAGACCGGCGAGATCCTGTGCATGGTCTCCGGCCCGAGCATTGACCCCAGCAGTGACGGCGACGTACCGGACGGCGCGTACATCAACCGCTGCATCAACGGCTCGTTCACGCCGGGCTCCGTCTTCAAGCTCATCACCTCCGCCGCCGCGCTCGAGAACATCAAGGACATCAGCACCCGCCGCTTCAGCTGTGCAGGCAGTCTGGACGTCAACGGCGTGAGCGTCAAGTGTACGGGCGTGCACGGCAGCCAGACGTTTGAGGACGCACTGGCCAACTCCTGCAACTGCGCGTTCGCGCAGATCTCGCTCGAGCTTGGGGCCGACACCATCGAGAGCTACGCCAAAAAGTTCGGCTTCCTCGACTCCCAGTCGCTGAGCGGCATCCCGACGCTCGCCGGCAGCTTCACGAAGGGCGCGTCCGGCAGCGCAAACCTCGCCTGGTCGGGCATCGGCCAGTACGAGGATCTCGTCTGCCCGTACTCCATGCTGCGCTACGTCTCGGCCATCGCCAACGACGGCAGCGTCGTGGAGCCGTCGCTGCTGCTCGACACGCCCAGTGGCTCGAGCACGACCCTGCTCAGCGCTGCGACCGCCAACAAGCTGCGCGACATGATGAACTACAACGTCTCGGCGCACTACGGTACGAACCGCTTCCCGGGCCTGAATCTCTGCGCCAAGACCGGCACCGCCGAGGTGGGCGACGGCACGTCGCACGCCTGGTTCACGGGCTTCCTGCTCGACGATGCACACCCGTACGCCTTCGTCGTGCTGGTGGAAAACGCCGGCGGCGGTCTGACGAATGCGGGCGCCGTGGCCAACACCGTGCTGCAGGCGGCCGTGAACAAGTAATTTAGGAGTCACACATGATCGATCTATCCGTCCGCGGGCTCGTCAAGGGCTTTGAGCAGGGCAACGATATATTAAAAGGTATCACATTCGACGTCAACGCCGGTGAGCGCGTGGGCATCCTCGGGCGCAACGGCTGCGGCAAGACGACGTTTTTCCGCATTCTCTCGGGTGAGCTGCAGCCGGACGCCGGCACCGTGTCCATCGCCTCTGGGCGGCGGCTGGGGCTGATCTCGCAGATCCCGGTCTACCCCGACGGCTGGACGACGGAGGACGTGCTGCGAGAGGCGCACCGGCGGCTCTACGACATGGAGGCGCGCATGAACGCGCTCACCGCGCGCATGGCGGAGGACGACTCCCCCGCTCTGCTTGCGGAGTACGACCGACTGTCGGAAAACTTCCGCCGCCTCGGCGGGTACGACATGGAGCACGAGCGCAACCGCGTCGCCAACGGTCTGGACATCCCGGCCGAGATGCGCGCGCAGCCGTTCGACAGTCTCTCCGGCGGGGAGAAAACGCGCGTGAACCTCGCGCGGCTCATCCTCGAGGACACGGACATTCTCCTGCTCGACGAGCCGACGAACCATCTCGACCTGCGCGCGACCGAGTGGCTGGAGGCGTATCTGCTGCATTTTCGCGGCACGGTGCTCGTCATCAGCCACGACCGGTATTTTCTCGACCGCGTCGTGCAGCGTTCGATCGACTTCACGTCCGGGCAGGCGGAGTTTTACAGCGGCAACTACAGCTTTTACGTCGTCGAGCGGCAGCGCCGCTTCGACGAGCAGCTCAAAAAATACGAAAAGGATCAGGCCAAGCTCCAGCAGCTCACGGAGGCGGCGGCAAAGCTGCACCTCTGGGCCTTCATGGGCAATGACAAGCTGCACAAGCGCGCATTCTCCATCGAAAAGCGCATGGAAAAGCTCGAAACGACCGAGCGGCCGACCGAGGCGCGCAAGTTAAATGTTCACTTCACCGCGCAGGAATTTCGCGGCGACGACGTGCTGACCATGGCGGGCCTGAGCAAGCACTACGGCGAGCGGACGCTCTTTCACGACCTGGACCTGACCGTGACCGGCGGCGAGCGCATCGCCCTCATCGGCGACAATGGTGCCGGCAAGACGACGTTTTTAAAGCTCGTCATGAACGAGGAGACGCCGGACACCGGCTGGGTGCAGCGCGGACCGTCCGTGCGCACGGCCTACCTGCCGCAGATCGTCCGCTTCGCCGTGCCGGAGCGCTCCATGCTCGACACGATGCTCTACGAGTGCAAGTGCACGCCGCAGGAGGCGCGCGACCAGCTCGGCGCCTACGGCTTTCGCGGCGAGGACGTGCTCAAGCCCGTGTCGGCGCTCTCGGGCGGCGAGCTGTCCCGGCTGTGGCTGTGCATGCTCATGCGCCGGGAGATCAACTTCCTCATCCTCGACGAGCCGACGAACCACCTCGACATCGCCAGCCGCGAGTGGATCGAGGACGCGCTGAGCGACTATACGCAGGCGCTGCTGTTCGTGTCGCACGACCGGTACTTCATCGAAAAATTCGCCACCCGCATCTGGCTGCTCGAAAACGGCACGATCACGGACTACCGCGGGACGTATGAGCAATTCCGCGAATACCGCGCGCGCCAGACCGCCCTGCAGCAGACGGCCAAGGCCGTCGAACGCAAAAAGGAGCCGAAGCCGAAGCCGAAACGCGCCCCGAACACCGCGCGCCAGCGCGAGCGCACGGAGCGCGAGATCGAAAAGCTGGAGGGGCAGCTCGCGGCGCTCGACGCCGAGAGCGAGGCCAACGCAACGGACTATCAGAAGCTCATGGAGCTCGACGCGCGAAAGCAGGCGCTCAATGCGCAGCTCGAGGCGCTCTACGAGGCGTGGGAGGCGCTGTGCGAATGAAACACAAAGCATCCTGGAGCCTCGCCATCGTGCTCGTCATCGCCGGCTGCGTGCTGCGCTTTGCGATGCCGGGGCACGACTTTCTGGGCTACACGCTCTGGGGCATCGCCGTGCTGGTGTTTCTCTTTGCGCGGCTGCACCGCGCGGGGCGCACCGTGCTGAGCGTGCTCGTGTGCGCGGGGGTGATCGTGTTCGCGGTCTTTGAGATTCCCGTCGTGCGCGACGCGCGCACGGACACGGACGCCCACCCGGACGCGATCATCGTGCTCGGCGCGGGCGTCAACGGCAGCACACCGTCGCTGTCGATGTGCAACCGGCTCGACGCTGCGCTGAACTATCTCAATGCAAACCCGGACGCGCTGGCTGTCGTCTCCGGCGGTCAGGGCGAGGGTGAGGACATCACGGAGGCCCGGGCCATGGCTGACTACCTGACGGCCCACGGCATCGACAGCGCGCGCATCATGCAGGAGGATCAGTCGCGCACCACACGCGAGAATCTGGAAAATTCGTTTGCCATCCTCCGCGCGCGGGGGTACGCCCCGGCGGACGGCGTCGGCATCGTGACGAGCGAATACCATCTCTACCGCGCCAAACACATGGCGCGGGCACTGGGGGCGGAGCCCGTCGGCATCGCCGCCGAGACCACCCTGCCGACCATGCGCATCAATTACTTCATCCGGGAGGCCTTCGCCGCCGCGTACATGCAGCTGGCCGGCACCCTGTACTGAGAGGAGCCCTATGGAAAAAGTCAACGTTTACGACTGGGACAAGACCATCTTCCCCGTGGACAGCACGGTGGCGTTCGTGCGCTGGTGCCTGCGGCGGCATCCGGGCGTGATCTGGCCGCTGCTGCGCACGCTGGCCCTGCTGCCGGGCTACTGGCTCGGCCGGGTAAACAAGACGGCCATCAAGGAGCGGATGTACGGCTTTTTGCGCCGTGTGCCCGATGTGGACGCGGAGCTAGAGACGTTCTGGGCGCGGAATTTTGACCGCGTGAACCCGTGGTACCTCGCGCAGCAGCGCCCGGACGACATCATCATCTCCGCATCGCCGGAGTTTCTCGTGCGCATCCCGGCGCAGAAGCTGGGTGTGCGGCTGCTGGCCTCGCGCGTGGACAAGCACACCGGCAGGACCGACGGAGAAAACTGCCACGGCGCGGAAAAGGTCCGCCGTCTGCGCGAGACGTATCCCGACGTAGAAATTGCGGAGTTTTACTCCGACTCCCGCAGCGACAGCCCGCTCGCGGAGCTGGCCGAGCACGCCTACCTCGTGCACGGGCAGGAACGCACGCCCTGGTGAGGGCAGACAGAAGAAAGGAGAAACCTATGTATTCTGCATCCGATTATCGCAGCATGGCGCGCCGCGCGCTGAAAAATTACTGGTGGCTCGCCGTCGGCGTGACGCTGCTGGCAAGCATCCTCGGCGGGACGAGCAGCGGCTTCACCCCGTCGTTCAACATCACGATCAACGGGGACGATCTGACACAGTATTATCCCGAGACCCTGCGCCACGCGCTGCGCGTATTTCTCCCCGTTTCCGGGATCATCTCGCTGGCGCAGTTCGTCATCGGCGGCAGCGTCTCCATCGGCCACAACCGCTTCTGCCTGAAGCTCGTTGACGGCGAGGAGGCCCGGTTCGAGGATCTGTTTTCCGGCTTTGACATCTTCGGCAACGCCTTCGTGCTCAATCTGCTCATCACGCTCAAGGTCATCGCATGGTCGCTGCTGTTTGTCATCCCCGGCATCGTCGCCGCCTACCGCTACTCCATGGCGACGTACATCATGGCCGAAAACCCGGGCATGCAGGCCACGGACGCCATTGAGCGCTCCAAGGCGCTCATGGACGGGCGCAAGGGCGACCTGTTCTGCCTCGACCTGAGCTTCATCGGCTGGGCGCTGCTGGCCACGCTGACCGCCGGCATCGGCTACCTCTGGCTCATGCCGTATATGACCGTGTCGCGCGCCGCGTTCTACCGCAGCCTGCCGCGCAGCATGGGAGACCAGACCCCCAACGGCTGGCAGCAGCCGAACCCCGGCCCGCAGCCGGGCGGCGACTGGTACGGCCAGAACTGACCACGAAAAAACGTATCCCCGGCAGCCGTGCTGCCGGGGATACGTGCATCTTCATATGAAATAACCCGCATTCTCCCGCACCGGGCAGGACGCGAAAAGCTGGCGCACCGCGCTCTCATACTCTGCAAGGTCCTGCGCCTTGCGGATGCGGCGCAGCGGCCGCTCGGCGTCGGCAAAGCTGCAGCCGAGATAGCGCCACGCCTCCTTCATGCGAAACAGCAGCGCGCGCCGGTCGGGGATGCGCGCGCGCGTGGCGGCGTAGAGCCGGTCGTGAAACGCCTGAAACTGCGCCGCCGTCGGCACGGCGCCGGTGCGCAGCTGGCCGATGAGTCCGGGGTTAGCGGCGAGTCCCCGGCCGAGCATGATGCGCTCCACCGTCGGAAACCGCGCCTGAAACGCGCGCACGGCCGGGGCGTCGAACAGATCGCCGTTGTAGCACACCGGGGCGCGGCTGTGCGCGAGCGCGTAGGCAAACATGTCGAGATCCGGGTGTCCGTGGTACTGGTCGGTCTGCACGCGCGGGTGCACGATCAGCTCGCAGATCGGGTAGTCGTTATACAGCTCCAGCAGCGCGGGAAACGTCTCTGCCGTCGCCTTGCCGAGCCGCGTCTTGACCGACACCGGCAGCGGGCAGGCCGCAAACACGGCGTCGAAAAACCGCCGCAGCAGATCCGGCTCCGTGAGCAGGCCAGCGCCCTTTTTCTTCGCCGTGACGGTGTTCGACGGACAGCCGAGGTTGAAATTCACCTCGTCGTAGCCCATGTTGGCGAGCCGCCCCGCCATCCAGAGAAAGTCCTCGGCGCAGTGGCCCATGAGCTGCGGCACGACATGGATGCCCGCATTGTGCGCGGGCTCGATCTCGCGCAGCTCGCGCGGAGAAAACGTGCGGTTCGCCGTCGGCGAGAGAAACGGCGTATAGTAGCTGTCCGCCGCGGGGAACGTCTGCCGCTGCGCCTGCCGGAACAGGTCGCCGGTCACGCCCTCCATCGGCGCGCAGAGATACTGCATGGTCATCACCTCATTATCCGGCCCATGATAGCGGAAAATCCACCCCGCGTCAAGCTTTACAAACCCGCCGCCGTCAGGTATGATA
>ENA-UONW01003942-UONW01003942.1-human-gut-metagenome-genome-assembly--contig:-CS52-NODE-3942-length-11466-cov-5.695907_pt1 | contig 11466 bp, 7 predicted proteins | sample MGYA00242463_ERZ724010 | MGnify/ENA metagenome assembly ERZ724010 | reverse complement strand
GTGGGCCGCCGGGTCGGCTACATCGTGCGCGGCGACTCCCGTTACACGAAGGAGACCCGGATCCTGGTGGTCACCGAGGGGGTGCTGATCCGCCGGATTCAGGAGGACCCGATGCTGGAGGATACCGCGCTGGTCATCTTCGATGAATTTCACGAACGCAGTCTCGATGCCGATCTCGGGCTGGCGCTGGTGCTCGATCTGCGCAATGCGCTCCGTCCGGAGCTGAAGGTGCTGGTGATGTCCGCGACGCTGGAGACGGAGGCGGTCGCCCGATTGCTCGGCGATGTGCCGGTGATCGAGGCGCCGGGCCGTCAGTTCCCGGTGGAACAGCGCTGGAGCGCCGCCGGAACGCTCGACCGGTTCCATCCGGCCCCCGCGGTCGCCCGCGCCTGTGCCGGACTCTACCGCGAAAAGGCCGGTGACATGCTGGTATTTCTGCCCGGCATGGCGGAGATCGAAGCGACCCGGGCGCTGCTGGAGACGATGCTGCCGGAGGAGGCGCTGCTGCTGCCGCTGCACGGTTCGCTCTCCCCCGCCGAACAGGACCGTGCGCTTCAGCCCGCCCCGCCGGGACGGCGGAAGGTGGTGCTCGCCACCAACATCGCCGAAAGCAGTCTCACCATCGACGGAGTGACGCTGGTGGTCGATTCCGGACTGGAACGGAGACTCCGCTATTCGCCCGCGGCGGGAATCTCCTTTCTCGAACTCGGGCGCATTTCGCAGGCCTCCGCCGCCCAGCGCAGCGGCCGGGCCGGGCGGACCGCACCCGGAACAGCCCTCCGGCTCTGGAGCGAACTTGAGCACCGGAGTCTGGAAGTGCGGACCCGGCCGGAGATTCTCGACGCCGATCTGGCCGGTTTCGCGCTGGAGCTGGCCGCGTGGGGGGCTTCTCCCGCCGATCTCGCCTGGCTGGATCCGCCGCCGGAGGCGGGGTTCGCCGCCGCGCGGAAGCTGCTCACCGAACTCGGCGCCCTCGACCGGGAGGGTGCGCTTACGCCCCGCGGGCGGAAACTGGCATCTCTGCCGGTCCATCCGCGGCTGGGGATGATGCTGCTGCGCGCCGCCGAACTCGGGCTCGCCCCGCTCGGCGCGGAACTCGCCGCGCTTCTGGAGGAGCGGGATCTCCATCGGAACTTCTCCGGCGCCGATCTGCGGGAACGGGTCGAACGGATGCGCCGTCACCCCGGGGAGTTCCGCAATCAGCTGGTGATCAAGCGGCAGCTTCTGTCGCTGCTCCATGAAAAAGAGGCGCAAATTCCGGTGGAGAAATGCGGACTTCTCACCGCGTTCGCCTATCCCGGCCGGATCGGCCGCGCCCGCGGCCGCCACAGTGCGGGATACCTGTTGAGCGGCGGCTCCGGGGCGCGGCTGGAGGAGGGGGATGCGCTCTGCCGCGAGGAGTTTCTCGCCGTCGCCCGGCTCGACGGAGCCGCCGGGCGCGAAGCGGTGATCCGGCTGGCGGCTCCGCTCGACGAAGCGGATCTGGAGCTGCTGTTTTCGGACGGGTTGACCACCTGCGTGGCGGTGGAGTTCGATCCTGAGCGGGAACGCGCGGTCGCCCGGGAGGAGCTCCGGTTCGGGGCTCTGCTGCTCAAGAGCACTCCGGTGGAACCGCCGCCCGGCGCACTCCCCCGCGCTGTGCTGGAGGCGGCGCTCGACCGGAAGCTGGAACTTCCTCCGCCCGAGCAGAAAGCGGCCCGGCGGCTGCTGGAGCGGGTCCGCTACGCCGCAAAACTGGAGCCGGATCGCTATCCGGACTGGTCGGAGGAGGAGTTCCGCCGGCTCCTGCCGGAGCTTGCCGCGCCGTATTTTCCGGAGATGCGGAGTTTTACCGACCTCGTCCGCGCCGATTTTCTCACGGCGCTGCGCGCGGAGCTCGGCGCGGAACGGTTGCGGGAGCTCGACCGCGACTATCCGGAAAGCTTCACTTCCCCCGCCGGAGCCTCCCATAAGATCGACTACTCCGGCGCAGTGCCGACCCTGCCGGTCCGGGTGCAGGAGATGTACGGCGTGAAGGTTCATCCGATGCTGGGGCGCTCCCGGCAGCCGTTGCGGGTGGAACTGCTCTCGCCCGCCGGGCGTCCGGTTCAGGTCACCACCGATCTGCCCGGATTCTGGCGGGGGAACTGGCCGCTGGTCCGCAAGGAGATGAAGGGGCGCTACCCCAAGCACTTCTGGCCGGAGAATCCCGCGGAGGCGCTCCCGACCACCCGCACCCGGATGAAGATGGAGCAGTCCGGAGGGTGAACGGACCGGCCGCGGTCCGGTTTTTTTTCCGTTTTTGCCGTTCCGCGCTTGCAGAGAGGGCCAAGGAATGCTAACTTTAACGGATAAGGGAAATGCAAGCCGGTATCGGGGCTTTCCGCTGCCGGGGAAACATCAAACAGGGAACAAGGGATGAAGATTGCAGTCTGCATCAAGCAGGTGCCGGGAACCACGCAGGTGGAGGTCGATCCGGTTACCGGCACGCTGAAACGTGACGGCGTTGAGTCGAAACTCAACCCGTACGACCTCTACGCGCTGGAGACGGCGCTCCGGCTCAAGGAACAGCTCGGAGCCGAAGTGACCGCGCTCTCCATGGGGCCGCCGCAGGCGGAGGAGATTCTGCGCGAGGCGTACATGATGGGCGTCGACGACGCGGTACTGGTTTCCGACCGGAAGTTTGCCGGAGCCGACGTGCTCGCCACCAGTTACGCGATCAGTCAGGCGCTGCGGGCGGCCGGTCCGTTCGACCTCATCATCTGCGGCCGCCAGACCACTGACGGGGACACCGCGCAGGTGGGGGCGGAGCTGGCGGAATTCCTCGGAATACCCCATGTGGCGAATGTGATCCGGATCGAGGGGGCGAATCGGGCGGAGCTCATCCTCCGCTGTGATCTGCCGCTGGAGGAGGTGACGCTGGCGCTGCCGCTGCCCGCTCTCATCTGCGTGGAAAAGAATGTCGGTGAACCGCGGCTGCCCTCCTACCGGCTGAAGCTGGCGACCGCCGGGGCGGAGATCCGCCGTCTTTCGCTGGCCGACCTGCCCGACAGCGACGAGAACCATTACGGTTTGAATGGTTCGCCGACGCAGGTGATCCGCATCTTTCCGCCGGAGACCGGAGGAGACCGGGAAATCTGGGAGGGGAGCGGCCCGGAACTGGCCGGGAAGCTCTATTCGTACCTGGCCGATCACAAATTCCTGCAGCAGCCGAGGTAGTTCAAAATGGCGCGAATCGTTGTAAACATGGCAAACCTCGACCCCGCGCGGGCGAAGGCGATCGTCGAAATCTGTCCGTTCGGCGCGATGGAGTATGTCGACGGCAAGATCATCATCAACGGCAGCTGCCGGATGTGCCGGCTCTGCCTCAAACGCGACACCGGCGGGGCAATCCGGTTCGAAGACACTCCGCGCCCGGTGATCGACAAGTCGAAGTGGAAGGGAATTGCGGTCTACGCCGAACTCTCCGGCGGTGCGCTTCATCCGGTTTCGCTCGAACTGCTCGGAAAGGCGCGGGAACTCGCGGCCAAGGTCGGGCAGGAGGTCTATGCGGTCCTGCCTGGCGCCTCCTGTGAAGCGGCTGCAAAGCAGCTGGTCGCCTACGGTGCCGACCGCGTCTACGTCTACGAGCACCCGGAGCTGGAGAACTTCCGCATCGAACCCTACAGCGCGGTGATTGAGGATTTCATTGTCAAGGTCCATCCCGCGGTTCTGCTCGCGGGCGGCACTCCGATCGGCCGGACGCTGGCGCCGCGGCTGGCGGCCCGCTTCCGCACCGGACTCACCGCCGACTGCACGGTGCTCGACATCAAGGAGAACACCGATCTTGAACAGATTCGGCCCGCCTTTGGCGGCAACATCATGGCGCACATCAACACCCCAAACCACCGGCCGCAGTTCGCGACGGTACGTTACAAGATCTTTGCGCTGCCGGAGCCGGTGGAGAAGCCTTCCGGCGTGATCGAACACTGTTCGATCGATCCGGCGAAACTGACGAGCGACATCCGGGTGGTCGCTGTCGAACCGAAGTCTCCGGAGGTGGGCATCGAGGAGGCCGAGGTGATCGTCGCCGTCGGGCGCGGCGTCAAGAAGCAGGAAGATCTCGAACTCTTCCGGCGGCTCGCCGCGAAGCTCAACGGGCAGCTCGCCGGAACCCGCTGCCTGATCGAAAACGGCTGGCTCGACCACCGCTGCCAGATCGGACTCTCCGGTCGGACGGTCAGTCCGAAACTGATCCTCTGCTGCGGCATCTCCGGTTCGGTGCAGTTCGTGGCGGGGATGAAGGGGGCGGAAAAGATCATCGCCGTCAACACCGATCCCGCCGCGCCGATTTTCAACGTCGCCCACATTGGAATCGTCGGCGACCTGTACGAAATTCTGCCGAGATTGGAGACACTGATTGCCGAGGGAGGCGCGCGCTGAAATGGAATTCACGAAGATCACTCCTCAAATGCTTGCCGAAATCCGCGGTCTCGCCGAAGAGGTGATTCCCGGTCCGGAGATCCACGACGATTTCTGTCACGACGAACTCGCCGGAATCCATTGCCGCCCCGAGGTGCTGGTGCGGGCCCGTTCGACCGAAGAGGTCTCGCGGGTGATGAAGTATGCGTATGAGCACCATGTGCCGGTCACCCCCCGGGGGCAGGGGACCGGGCTGGTCGGCGGTTCCGTCGCCCGCTGCGGCGGAATCATGCTCGACCTCTCGAAGATGAACCGGGTGCTCGAAGTGGATGAGGAGAATTTGACGCTGACGCTCGAACCGGGGGTGCTTCTGATGGAGATCGCCGCGCTGGTCGAACCGATGGGGCTCTTCTATCCGCCGGATCCGGGGGAAAAGTCCGCGACGATCGGCGGCAACATCAGCACCAATGCCGGCGGCATGCGCGCGGTGAAATACGGCGTCACCCGCGACTATGTGCGCGGCCTGGAGGTGGTCCTGCCCGACGGCCGGGTGATCGAGCTCGGCGGCAAAGTGGTCAAGAACAGCTCCGGTTACAGTCTGCTCAATCTGATCGTCGGCTCCGAAGGTACGCTCGGCATCGTTACGAAGGCGATTCTACGGCTGCTGCCTTTGCCGCGCAAGGCGATCAGTTTGCTGGTGCCGTTCCCGAACCTCGCTTCGGCGATCGAAACGGTGCCGCTCATCATCAAATCGAAGGCGATTCCGACCGCGATCGAATTCATGGAGAAATCGGTGATTCTGGCGGCGGAGGAGTTTCTTGGCCGGGCCTATCCGGACAAGAGCGCCGACGCCTATCTTTTGCTGACCTTCGATGGGAACAGCCGCGAAGAGATCGAATCCGCCTACGATGCGGTCGCCAAGACCTGCATCGACAACGGTGCGCTCGACGTGCTCATCTCCAACACACCCGAGCGGAACGAATCGATCTGGAAGGCACGCGGCGCCTTCCTCGAAGCGATCAAGAGTTCGACCACCGAGATGGATGAGTGCGACGTGGTGGTGCCGCGCCGCCGGGTGGCGGATTTTATCAAGTTCTCTGCTTCGCTCGAAGAGAAGTACGGCGCGCGGATCCGCAGCTTCGGTCACGCCGGAGACGGCAATCTGCACATCTACGTGCTCCGCGACGACCTGCCGGAGGAGAAGTGGAAATCGACCCTTTCGGCGGTCTTCCGCGAACTCTACGACAAGGCGCGGGAATTCGGCGGACAGGTTTCAGGAGAGCACGGCATCGGCTACGTCAAACAGCCCTACCTGGTCGAATCGCTCGGTGACGACCTCATCGAACTCATGGCCGGAATCAAGAAGGTGTTCGACCCGACCGGGATCCTCAACCCCGGCAAGGTCTGCACCCGCGGCTGAACCGCGTTTCACCGGTGCGGCGGGATTTTACCGGAAAACCTGATTCAGGAGTCCGGCGAACCGCCGCGGCCGGGCGAGATTGTCGATCCACTTGCGGGCGAGGCGCATCCGGAAGAACGGCGAGCGCCCGAAGGTGAAGTCGAGCAGCCGGACCGCCCGGTGCATGTCGGTGAATTCGACCCGCTTCCGGTCGCGGGCCACGGCGAAGGCGGCGGCCATGGCGAAGGCGCACGGCGCGCTGTGCAGCAGATGGCGCAGTCCGGTCACGTAGTCGAAGCGCTGAATCTTCGTTCCGCAGAAGTGCATCGAATCGAGCTTGCCGAAGAAGAACATCTCAAAGAGTTCGATCGCTTCCGGGGAGAATTCCGGAACCCGTCCGACGGCGGGAAAGAGCAGCATCGAAACCGGCGGCGCGGCTGGATTGAGTTCGGTGAGCGCGCCGAAGCCGGAGAAGACGCGCAGATGGCTCCATGCCCGGCGCAGCCGCCGGGAGAGCGCCGCATCTTCCGGGCGGTCGTCGCGCAGATAGCCGCAGAGCAGACTGCGGAATTCGGAGCGGACGAGCGCGTCGCACCGTCCGCGGCCGAGTTCCCGCTCCAGTTCCGGCCGCGCCTTCTCCACGAATGCGGCGAGGTCGGCGGCGAACTCCGCGTCCGCATTCTGAATCGCCCCGAACATCTCTTGCCGGTCGTGGAAATCGAGGATTCTGGCGGCGGCGTATAGCCGCAGTTTGAGTGGCAGCTCCCGGTTGCGGAGCAGCTGCCGGAATCCGGCGTGAATCAACCTCACCTTCGCCAGCGGCGCCGGATTGGCGCGGGAGTAGACGCAGTCGTTGACGCCGCGCCGGAGTCCGAGCTGCCGGGCAAAACGGAGGATCTCGTCGGTTCGTTCGCTGAGCCGTGTCCCGCCGGGGAGCCCGACCGAGGGGCAGATGAAGCGGAGTTCCGCCGAGAGTCCGCCATCCGCCCAGGGCTGGATGTGGAGCGGGAAGATGCGGCAGCTCAACGGCTTGGCCGCCATTCCATGCCGTTTGTGAATGGCGCAGAGGCGGCCGTCGGCAAAGACGCACCGCCCGTCGCTCCCTTTGCGCATGACGAATTCTCCGGGGCGGTCGGTCGAGGGAGTGAAACACTGCTCGAACTCCTTCGGCGCGCCCGGCACGGCGAGGCGCATGATCGCTTCCGCCTCCTCCCGCGTGGCCTGCACTTCGAAGAGGGTGCAGCAGCCGGTTTCACAGTTGAGGCAGTGGGCGGTCTGCTCCGGATTGAGAGCGACGGAACGGCCGGTCATGGTCAGGGTTTGACGTTCCACTCGCCCTGGACATTCTGAATCGGAATGCCGGAGGGCGCGCGCTCGGCCATGCGGGCGGCGAACCGTTCACCGACGAATTCCGGCGTGCTGTTCTGCCGCCGGGCGATGTTGGTGAAGATGGTGGTGCGGTCGGCGTTTTCCGCCTCGACCAGTTTCTTCAGTTCGGCACTGACTTTTGCGTCATCGGCACGCAGTTCGAGGAAGCCGCGGTTGTTCTCGCCGATCAGCTGCTCCTTGAGTGCCGAATTGAGCGCGGCGCGCCGCTCGGCGAACCGTTTGCGGCGGAGGCTGCGTTCGTCGTCGGTGCTGCTCTTCTGCGCCGGCGCGGGGGCGGCGATCTCCTCGGCGATCGCCTGATCCACCTTGACGTTCAGATTGACGTCGACGGTGACCTGGACCGGCTTGACGGTGATCTCGTTCTGCGTTTTGATCGTGGGGGTGCATCCCGCCGCGGCGGCGAGAACGAACAGGGTCACGGATCGATGAAGTTTCATGTTCTTTTCTCCTTTAAATGATGGATTGCAGCCGTTTGTTCAAATTGAGCAGAAGGTTCAGCGGAACCCTCGTGTTGATGTTGAGCTGGATCCCCTGAAAATGAGCTTTGACTGTGGGGTCGCGACGGAGCTCGCCGCTCTCCTCGTCGTAACCGAAGGGGAGGGGGCCGACGGGCTGGCCGTCGAACTGAAGCGAAATCACCAGCTGATCCGCTTCGGTCTGCAGATGGAATTTCACCCAGTTGTAGTTGAAGTCGCGGAGCGCTTCCGAGGCGAATTCAAGCTGAGTCTGTTTCAGTACCGCGCCGCCGCCCGCGAGCAGCTTGTCCGGCTCGGAGACCGCGATGTGGCTTTCGGTTCCCGGACGCGAATAGAGATAGCTGCGGTCGAAGAAGAAGCCGCGCTTCCGGTCGAACCGCACCGGGAGTTTCCCGAAGACGGTGCCGTCTCCGACCGTTCCGGCGGGGGCGATGCCGAGTTCGAGCAGCATGGTGGCGAGGTTGATGTTTTCACAGTAGAAGGTGGTGTTCCACACCTGCTGATTGGTGCGGAGCCGGAGCGGGCGCATGTAGAGTTCGCCGCCGCACCAATGGAATCCGGCGTTTTCGATGGTCACTTGCGATGTGGATTCGATTTCAAAATGTACCTCAAGGTCGGTGATGTTGATCTTGCCTGCCCGGATTTTGGCGATTTTAAGTCTCTGTGCCGGCGGGGTGGTCAGTTTGAAGAGGTCGTCGAACCGGAGGTCTAGCGATAGACCGGAGAGTTCCAGATCGGAATCCGGCATCCGGAAGGTCCCGTTCCGGAGCATGACCTGCAAGCCGGTGGTGAGTTTGCCGTTTTCGAGCCGGACAGCGCCGCCGAGCGAGAGCGAGGCGTTCGCGGCAGCGTCGCCGAGCGAGGAAACGTAGTCCCCCAGCCGGAGCGGTTTATCGGGCGTATAGGTCGGCAGATTGAATTCGAAGAGCATTTCCGGAGCCGCTCCGCTCTTGGGCTCGAAGGTGCCGCGGAAATTGAGCTGTGCTTTCGGTGCGAGTGGCGAGCGGCAGGTCCCCGCGAGAAGAAAATCGCGTCCCTTGAGTCGGATGGAGCTCGAGACCGAACCGATTTTCGACCGGTCCAGCTGAATGCTTTCCGCGGTCAGTGTGCCGGGATTGGTTTCCGTCGGCGGCAGTGGCAGCGTGAAGGTGATCTCCCGCATGGCGAGCTTCTGCGCCGGATTGTCGATGGTGATGCCGCTGCCGGAGAGCAGGAAGATGCCGCCGGCGCGATAGAGTCGCAGCAGCGGAGCCTTGAGGGTGCAGCCGTAGGCTTCGGCCGTGAGTTTCCCGGTGGTGAGTTCGGCGTCGGTGAGCCGGATTGCGTCGGCGGGGCCGCCGAGGGTGAGTTTCCACTCCACGGGGGAAGCGGCGTTCACGTCGACCCCGGCAGCGGAAAACGCGGGGAAGGGAAGGCCGCCGGAAGCAACCGCGCTGAGAAGATTGTCCTGTTTGTTCCAGCGCAGACTGAACCGCTGTTCTCCGGTGATCGGCTGTTTGAACTGGACCGGAAGCGTGGTATCCTTCGTCAGATCGAGCACAAAATGGCTGAATCCGGCCAGTTCGACGGCTTCGGCCCCGATTCCGGCGGAAAGGTCGAGGTCAAATTTCAGCGTGCCTTCCGGATGAATGCCGGTGAAGCCGGCGAGCGATTCGAGGCGCAGTTTCGTGCGAACTTTGGCGGTGAGCTTGCCGGAGGCACGGTCGAAGTCAAGTTGGAGATAGAGTTTCTGGCCGCGCGGGGAGAGGGTGAACTGGGCTTCGATTCTGTTCCATGCCGCATCCTGCGGCGAAATGACCGCTTCGACCGGAATCAGAAGCACACGACCTTCATAGTCGATTCGAAGCCTCATTTCACGGAGGGTGATGCGGCGGATGATGACCTGTCCGGCGGATTCCTTCCCGGACGAACCGGCAGGTTCGTCCGGCTTCTGTGTCGGTTGGGCGAGGGCCTGCCGCAGGCGATCGAGGTCGACGCCGGCCAGCTCGAATTTTCCGGCTTTCCAGCGAATGCCGATTTCAGCGCCGCTCAGCGTATGGTTCTCGACGCGGAGCATCTCCGCTCCGCGTCGGGGCAGGCGGGGCGCGTAATCCGCGCGGATGGAATCGATCGAGAGGATGCCGCCCTTTGTATCAGTGAGCCGGAAACCCTCCAGGTCGGACCCGGTGAGGCCGATCCGGCGGATTTTGAGCTCCACCTTGTCCTGACCGAAGTTGTGGCCGAGCTGCGGAAGAAGTCTGGTGGAGAGCCACTCCGGCAGATACCAGTGCCAGGCGATCAGTCCGGCAGCGGTGCCGGCGAGCAGGAGAAGTACGAGAAGAAACAGGAGAATCAGCAGAACTCTCCGGAACAGTTTGGCTTTTTTACCCATAACACTATTTTCCTATGCAGAAACGGCTGAAAATGTGATCGAGAATATCCGGTTCCACGCTGCGACCGGTGATCGCGCCGACCAGACGGCGCGCCTCCCTCAACTGGGCGGAGGCGATTTCAAAATCGCCGGATTCGACGTTGCGAACCGCTTCCGGAAGCAGTTCGAGCGCTTCCCGGAGCAGTGCCGCATGGCGGGCATTGACCGCCACTTCCGGTTCCGCCGGGTGCGGGTCGTGCACTGCGGCGGCGGCGAAGGCATCCAGCAGAGAATCCAGCCCGGCACCGGTTTTCGCCGAGAGTTTCACCACCGGCGGCGGAAGTTCCGGCAGCTCCCGGTCCGGAACCAGATCGATCTTGTTCCAGACGGCGATTCTCCCCGGAGGCGCGGAGTGTTCCAGCTCGGCAAGCTCCTCGTCGAGCTGTTCCGCCGAGGCGTCGAGCAGCCAGAAGGTAACGCGGGCCGCGGCGATGGAACGGCGGCTTCGTTCAACCCCTTCCTGTTCGATCGGGTCGTCGCTCCGGCGCAGTCCGGCCGTGTCGGTAAGTCGCACCGGCAGCCCCCGGAGGACGGTTGAAACTTCGACGGTATCCCGGGTCGTCCCCGGAATCGCCGTGACGATCGCCCGGTCGTAGCCGACCAGCCGATTGAGCAGACTGGATTTCCCGGCATTGGGGCGCCCGGCCAGCACCAGGCTGACACCGTCGCGAAGTGTCGCGCCGAGTTCACGGGTTTCGAGCAGTGAACCGAGTTCGGCTGCGACGGCGTTGATTTTCGCCGCTACGTCCGGATCCCAGGCCAGCTCCTCTTCTGGAAAATCCAGGTGGGATTCACACTCCGCCCGAAGTTCGTTCAGAGTCCCCCAGAGCGCATCGAGGCGGCGGCTGAGCGAACCGGCAAGCTGTCGCTCCGCGACGTTCAACGCCTGTTCGCTCCCGGCGCCGATGACATCGGCGACCGCTTCTGCCTGAACAAGATCCATCTTGCCATTGACGAAGGCGCGGAAGGTGAACTCCCCCGGCTCCGCCATCCGACAGCCGGAGGAGAGCAGCAACCGGAGCAGGGCATCCGCAGTCGCCGCTCCACCGTGACAGTGAAGCTCCACCACATCGTCGCCGGTGTAGCTGGCGGGGGCTTTCATGTAGACGGCGAGCGCGCTGTCGCTGCCTGCGTGTCCGAGCAACATCGTCCGGGCATTTGCCGGAGAGAGCGGAGTCTTGCCGTGCCACACTCGGTTGCCGATGGCGAGGGCGTCGGGGCCGGAGATGCGGAGGATGGAAATCGCTCCGCCGATCCCGGTCGCGGGTGCTGCGATGTTGTCACTGGTATTCATCATTTCATACAATAGCACATCGCCCTTTCAAATGCCAGTGCCGGAAGTTTTTTTTATAACTTGAGAGCCAATTTCAAAAGTATTGGCTCTCTCGTGTTAATCACTTGTTTTTTCGTGC
>ENA-UONW01003940-UONW01003940.1-human-gut-metagenome-genome-assembly--contig:-CS52-NODE-3940-length-11469-cov-13.528036_pt1 | contig 11469 bp, 9 predicted proteins | sample MGYA00242463_ERZ724010 | MGnify/ENA metagenome assembly ERZ724010 | reverse complement strand
CCTCGGCCTTGAAGTCGATGGCGGGCGAGACGACGGAATTGGCAAAGCCCGTGATCGGCACGAGCGTGCCCGCCCCCGCGAAGCGGGCAAGGGAATTATACAGGTTCAGCCCCGTGGTCAGCGCCGCTAAAAAGATGAGCGTGACGGAGGTCGCGGTGCCCGCGTCGGTCTTGTCGAGCCCGAGGGACCTGTAGCCGTCCAGAATGAGCTGACCGAGCACGCAGATCGCGCCGCCGATCAGAAAGGCGAGCGCCGTATCCTTCCAGATGGGCGACTTCGGCGACTTCTGCTTGATATACGCCTGATATTCCTGCGGTGACATATCCATAAGATCACTCCTTTTGGCATAGCATTTCCAGCGGGAGTATTTTTATCCATCGTTGCCTTTCCCCGCAAAATCGGCTACAATGGACGCGAGGTGATACCATGCGCTCACTTGGGCTTTACATCCACATTCCGTTCTGCAAGGCGAAGTGCATTTACTGCGACTTCTACTCCCTGCCGCGCGCCGAGGGACAGATGGACGCTTACGTCTCCGCGCTGACCGCGCAGCTCGCCGCGTGGCGGGAGCGCACGGCGGACTGCACCGTAGACACCGTTTACTTCGGCGGCGGCACACCGAGCTATCTCGGCCCCAACCGCCTGTGCCGCCTTCTGGACACGGTTTTTCAAAGCTACCGCGTCGCCCCCGGCGCGGAGATCACGCTCGAGGCCAACCCCGACAGCGCGCAGGATATTTCCGCCCTGCGGCAGCTGCACGATGCAGGCTTCGACCGCCTCTCGCTCGGGATGCAGTCCGCGGACGACGCGGAGCTGCGGCGCATCGGGCGCGTCCACACGCACGCGCAGACCGTCCGCGCGGTGGAGAACGCCCGCGCCGCGGGCTTTGACAATTTGAGCCTCGACCTCATCTACGGCCTGCCCGGGCAGACGATGACGCGCTGGCAGGCAAACCTTGACGCTGCGCTCTCGCTCGCGCCCGAGCATCTTTCCTGCTACGGGCTGAAGGTCGAGGAGGGCACGCCGCTCTTTGCGCAGCGCAAGCGCTTCACGCTGCCGGACGACGACGCGCAGGCGGATATGTACCTCTACGCCGTCGATTTCTTGGCGCAGCATGGCTATGAGCAGTATGAAATTTCCAATTTCTGCCGCTCCGGACGGGAATCCTGCCACAACAGCCGCTACTGGGCGCTCTCGGAGTACCTCGGCTTCGGCCCCGGCGCGCACAGCGACTTCGGCGGCGAGCGCTTTGCGCTCGCGCGCGATCTCGACGCCTACCTTGCGGGACACACCGTCTATTCCGAGTGCTCCGCGCCCTCGGCGCGTGAGCGGGAGACCGAGCGCGTCATGCTCGCGCTCCGCACGACCCGCGGCGTCGCCGCGGATACGCTGCCGGAAGCCGCGCGGCGCATTCTCCGGAATTGTGAAGCCCACGGCCTCGCCCATCTTTCCGGCGGCTTTTATGCCCTCACACCCCGCGGCTTTCTGGTCTCCAACGCCATCCTTGTCGATCTTTTGGAAACAATGGAGCTTTGACGGAACTTTTTTCCGCCTTTCTTCGTCTTTACTTTTAAGGGCCGTCATGGTATAGTAACGTTATGTCAACTTTTGCTGTGCAAAAGCATAGCAAAAACAGGTATGTGCCGTATTTCAAAAGGAGATCATTATGAAAGCACTGTCCCGCAAATGCACCGCCTTTCTCTTATCCCTCACCCTGCTGCTGACGCTCGCGCCGACGGCGCTCGCCTCCGAAGCGCTGGGCGACGACCTTGACCTGCGCTCAACAACGCTCAACCGCGGCGCCGAGCTCGGCGAGGGCACGTTCTGGAGCAACACCTTCTCCGACCTGCGGCAGGAAAACTACGTCGTCTACACGCCGAACACGAGCGTGACGCCCATCGTCACCTACGGCGATTACACCACCGCGACGAGCACCGTTTCCGCCGCCGCCAAGCGGCTGGAGGAGCAGGGCCTGCGTGTGGTCGCGGGCATCAACGGCGACTACTACGATACGCTCAACGGCGCGCCGCTCGGCACGGTGATGACCGATGGCGTGCTGCGCGTCGCCTCCGCGAGCAACTATGCCGTCGGCTTCCGCGCGGACGGCACAGCCATCCTCGGCGCTCCGGCGCTGGCAATGCAGGTCGAGAGCGCCAACACGTCCTTTTCCATTGCCGCCGTCAATCAGGTGCGCTACTCCTACGGCGGCATCTACCTCTACACCTACGATTTCAACGCCCGCCGCTCCACCGGCACCAACGCCGCGGGCTATGACGTGGTCTGCTCGGCGGTCGACGGCCGCCTGAGCATCGGCGAATCGCTGACGCTCACCGTGGACGAGATCCTGCCCGAGGCCACCGACACCGCCGTGAGCGAGGGCAAATACGTCCTGACGGCGAACCTCCTCTCCGGCGAGGAGAACCTTGCTCTGCTGCGCGCGCTTGCGGTCGGCGACACGCTGACCGTCACCGTCCGCGCGGCGGACGAGGGCTGGAACGACGTGGACTACATGATCGGCGCGCTCTATCAGCTCGTGGAGAACGGCGAGGTCTGCAAGGGGCTTGAGGCCGGCGCCGCGCCGCGCACCGCCATCGGTCAAAAGGCCGACGGCAGCCTTGTGCTCTACACCATTGACGGCCGCCGGAAGGGCTACTCCATCGGCGCGAGCCTGACGCAGGTCGCGCAGCGCATGATCGAGCTCGGCTGCGTGACCGCGCTGAGCCTGGACGGCGGCGGCTCGACGACTCTGTGCGTCACGCTGCCGGAGGACGGCAATGCCGGCGTCTACAACACCCCCTCCGAGGGCAGCCTGCGCGCCGTGACGAACCACATCTTCCTCGTTGCGTCGAATGAGCCGAGCGGCACGCTCGACCACATCGCGCTGCGCACGGAAAGCGACCGCGTGCTCGCGGGCGCGCAGGTCCTGCTCCGCGCCGCCGCCATCGACACGAACTACATCCCCATGGATAAGGAGGTCTCCATCGCAAGCGACCGCGGCAGCGTGCGGACCGACGAGCTGGGCAATACGGTCCTGACCGCGCCGAAAACCGCCGGCACCGTGACCGTCGGCGCAAAGGTCGGCGGCAAGTACACCACCGCCGAGCTCCGCGTGATCGAGACGCCGGACGAGATCCGCCTCGGCAAAAGCGGCACGCTCACCGAGCTGCGCGTCTCCCCCGGCGCGAGCGTCGAGCTGACCGCGCAGGCCTATCAAAACCACCTCTCCCTGCTCGCGCAGAACTCCTGCTTCACCTGGACCACCGAGGGCGGCGTCGGCACGGTTGATGAAAACGGCGTCTTTACCGCCGCCGGCCATGCCGCCTACGGCAGCCTGACCGTCCGCGCGGGCGAGACCACGCGCACCATCCCCGTTTACGTCACCTCCGATCCTCTGGTCCTACTCGACGGCTTCGAGGGCGAGCAGACCGTCCTTACCCAAAATACCGACAAGAGCTTCGTCCGCTTCGGCTCCGCCTCCGCACGCTGGGACTATCGCGCCGAGAACGTCCCCGAGAACGCGGAGGAGCTCCTTCTGAGCGTGGAGCGGACCTACGCCGTCCCCTCCGGCTATGACCGCGTAACGCTCTGGGTCTACGGCGATGGACAGCGCGAGACGCTCGCCCTCACGACCGATGCGGGCGAAACGAACGCTGCCGTGATCGACTTCACCGGCTGGCAGCAGCTCACCTTTACCCTCCCCGACAAAGCCGCGAGCATCACCGGCTTCGCCCTGCGCCTGCCGTCGGCTCTGAGCGGCACGCTGTACCTCGATCAGCTCGTCGCGGCCCGCGAGGGCATGAGCGATACCGCCGCGCCGGAGATCTCCGTCTCCCTCTCCGAGGACGGCACGGCCCTGACCGGCAAGGTCTTTGACGCCGTGGACGGCGGCTCGCTCGCCACGCTGCGCGTAACGCTCGACGGCAAAGCGCTCAGCTTCACCTACGACCACCAGACCGGCGCGCTCCACGCTGCGCTGCCTGCCGCGGACGGCAAGGCGCACCGCATCGCCGTCATCGCCGGCGACGCGAGCGGCAGCCTCGCCCGCACCGGCCTAAGCATCACCCCGTCGGAGCTGTCCGCCGCCTTCCCCGATACGGACGGTCACTGGGCCAACGCCGCCGTGAGCTTCCTGAAGGCGAGCGGCGTCACCACCGGCGACGATCTTGGGAACTTCAATCCCGACAGCCCCATCACCCGTCAGGAATTTGCCGTGCTGCTCTGCCGCTGGCTCGCGCCCGCGCAGGACACTTCCTCCGTTGAGCTGCCCTTCGCCGACAACGGCAGCATCGCCGACTGGGCGAAGGACGGCGTGCGCGCCATGTATGCCCTCGGCGTAACGAAGGGCAGCTACGACGGCTACGGCCGGCTCTGCTTCCTCCCCACCGCGACCATCAGCCGTCAGGAGGCGCTGACGATGCTCGGCCGTCTCCTTGAGCTGGGCTACGCCGCGCCGGAGTGGAGCTTCACCGACAGCGACGCCATTGCGGACTGGGCGCGCGGGCACATCAATACGCTCTGCGCGATCGGCGCGCTCTCCGGCTACGCCGACGGCGGTATCCACCCCACTGAGCCCATCACCCGCGCACAGGTCGCCGCAACGCTGTTCAGCATGACGTAAAAAACGCAAGCAGCTCTTGCCGAGCCTTCGGCAAGAGCTGTCTGCGTGATTGTGTGGAGGGACTCTCGTCCCCTGGTATAGAAACCGCCTTCGGGCGGTTTTTATCATTTTTTACTCATTCTCGAGCATCCGGTAGCCCACGCCGATCTCGGTGAATATGTACTCGGGCGCGGCGGGATTCTTCTCGATCTTGCGGCGGATGTTCGCCATGTTGACGCGCAGGATCTGATTGTCCGCCTTGGCCTTGGGGCCCCAGATCTCGCGGATGAGGAAATCGTAGGTCAGCACCTTACCGGCGTATTTGCCCAGCAGCGCCACGATCTTGAACTCGTTGAGCGTGAGGTGAACGTCCTCCCCGCGCATGAGAACGTGGTGCTTGTCGTAGTCGATGGTCAGGTCGCGGACCGTATACTTGCCGGACTGCGCGATGGAGTCGTTGTCAAGACCCGTGCGCGTATGGCGGATGGCCGTGCGGATGCGGGCGAGCAGCTCACTCGTCCCGAAGGGCTTTTCGATGTAATCGTCTGCGCCGAGATCGAGCGCCGCGACCTTGTCGCCCTCGTGCGTGCGCGCGGAGACCACGATGACCGGCACGCTCGACCAGGCCCGCACCTGCTTGAGCACCTCCATGCCGTCCATGTCGGGAAGACCGAGGTCAAGGATGATCAGGTCGGGACAATGCGACGAGATCATCGACAGCGCCTCCTTCGCGCTGCCCGCCATAAGCGTGTCGAAGCCGTTGGCGGCCAGAATGGTGGACATGAAATTCTTGATGTTCTGCTCGTCCTCGACGATCAATACCTTATCCCTGATCTTCATCCTCTTTTTCCTCCTTGAGCGGCAGGTAGAAGCGGAACTGTGCGCCGCCCTCCGGCCTGTTTTCTGCGGTGATCCTGCCGCCGTGCGCCTTGACGATCGTCTGGCAGACGGAAAGACCGATGCCCATGTTTTTCTTCATATCAAAGCCGCCGCCCTTCTCGCCGGAAAGCGAGCCGTCGAAGAGCGTCGCAAGTCTTTCGCGCGGAATGCCGAGCCCGTTGTCGCTGACCGTGAAGCAGGCCTCGTCGCCGATGTGCTCCACGCTCAGCCGCAGCTCCGTCGTGCTCTCGCCGTGCAGCACTGCATTTTCCATCAGGTTGAGCAGCACCTGCTGGATGAGCGTCGCGTCCATCGGGACGAGCACGACCTCCTGCGGCACCTCGACCGCGATGCGGATGTTGCTTTTGAAGCGCTTTTCGAATTTGTGGACCGAGGCCGCGAGGATCTCCTCCGCCGCCTCATATTCCTTGCTGATGGCCGTCTGCTCGCCTGAGATGCGGGTAATGGAGAGCAGATTCTCCACCATGCGGATGAGCCACTGGGCGTCCTCATTGACGTCGCGCAGCAGCTCTCTTTGCTGCTCGGTCGAGAGCGTGTCTCCGTTTTCCAAAATGGCGGAGGTATTGCCCACGATGCTCGTGAGCGGCGTGCGGATATCGTGCGACATCGCGCGCAGCAGATTCGCGCGCATCGTCTCGCGCTCGGCCTCCGTGCGCAGCCGCTCCTGCTTTTTGATCTTGGTGTTCATCGCGCTGATGATGAGCGACACCGCCAGCATCGTCAGAAAGGTCAGCGGATAGCCGGTGAGCCTGAAGTTGAACGCCCAGAATGGATAGGTGAACACGAAGTTCACGCAGATCACGCCGAAAAGCGAGCTGAAAACGCCCCAGAAATAGCCCTCCGTAAAGCGGGAGATGATCACCACCGCCAGCACGAAGATCAGCAGCGTGAAGCTGCCGTTCTCGTCGATACTGCGCAGCACAAAGCAGATCGCCGCGGCGATACCGAGCAGCAGCGCGGTGAATATCGCGTCACGCAGGTGGATCGGTATGCTTCTCCACATTTTTTCGGTCCATTGTCCGATCCGGCTCAGCAGGTCCTTCATAGCAAGCTCCCCTCCGGTCACCCTCTATGATGACCATTGTATCATATCTCTTGCTAATTATCTGCTAAGCTTTCCGTTTTTGCAAGCCATTTCTGCTAAGCTTTCCGTTTTTGCAAGCCATTTCTGTTCAATTCCCGTCCGTTTTTGCCGCACCGGCGAATGGAAAAGCATCAGGGGCGGCGCGCTGCGCCGCCCCTGATGCTTAAAGGGAGAAGTGAGAATCTATGTCGGAGTTATGTAAGGGTGTGTCCTTCCGCTCAGATCCTGCGGATGTCGATCGAGCTCACGCGGGCCAGATCGAAGCCGGGCTCCTGCTGCAGCGCCGCGAGAATGGCGATCCTGACCTCGGCGGTCAGGCCGTCCGCAGGAACAGCGGGCGCGGCGGGGGCCGGCGCCGCCTTGGGCGGCTCGGGCTTTTCGAGCTTCTGCATGACCTTGCCCATCAGCATGGTCAGGAAGATGATGCAGATGAGGCCCACGAAGGTGGTGCCCATACCCATCAGACACACAAACAGATTGGAAACTTCATTCATTGGGAAACACGCTCCTCTTTTCTCTTGGTGTCCCCATTATAAGGTTGCAGGTTTTCCTGCACAAGGGCTTTGCCGCTCTCTTCACGCCGCCTTTACGCTATAAACTTTTCTCTTAACGCGCGGTTAACCGTCCCGCTCCTCCGTCACCTCCACCACATACACAGCGCCGTCCGCGACGCGGAAGCGCACCTCAAGCCCGGCAAACGCCATGCCGTAAACGCGTTGCGGATCGCTCTGGTAGTGCGGCCGCGGATCCTGCGCGAGAACGCCTGTGAGGGCATCGCGCTTGTCCTCCGGCACGCGCGATAGAAGCTCCGCCGGGAAGTCCACCGCCAGCGCCTCGCCGCGCTGCGGCGCAAAGCCGCCGCTCGCCTCCGGCTTGCAGTCGGCGTAGGGGAGGTACGGCTTGATGTCATAGATGGGCGTGCCGTCCATCAGGTCCGCGCCGGAGACGAGCAGCACGCTCCCCTCCGCCGTCTGCTCCACGCCATCGAGCCGCACGCAGGAAAGGCCGATGGCGTTCGGGCGGAACGGCGAGCGCGTAGCGAACACGCCCATGCGCTCGTTGCCGCCGAGCCGGGGCGGACGCACGGTGGGCGACCAGTCCTCGCGCACGGCCTCGGAGAACTGCCAGATGAGCCACAGATGGGAAAAGCCCTCGATGCCGCGCAGAGCGTCGGCATTGCGGTATTCCGGCTCGAACACGATGCGCGCACGCAGGGCCTCCACCAGCCCGCTCTGGCGCGGCACGCCGAACTTCGTTTTGAAATCGCTGCGGATGCGCGCGATGACCTTGATGCTGTGCTGCTCCATAGGACCTACCTCGTCGGTGACCGCGCCCATGGGCGCGGTGAAATAAAAAGGCTCGCTGCGGCTATTGTAACAGCCGCAGCGACCTTTTGCAATTTTATTTCAGCTTCATCGGGGTGAGGGCGAGGTAATCGTCCAGCGTGCCGTCGTGCAGGCAGCAGTCGATGATCTCCTTCCCCAGCGGGTCGAGATCGTCGCAGACGAACTGCGCGACCTGCTCCTTGATGAAATCGGTGAGGATCTTCGCGCCGGCGTCGTAGCCCTCGGTGCCGAGCTTGGACTGCGTCTCGGGGCGCAGGAAGGTCTGACGGACGAACTGGCCGTCGAGCTTCATCTCGTCGAGCGCGTAGCCGAACAGCGCGCAGCGCGCGGGCACCAGATGCTTCGCGCGCACCGTGCCGAGGTGGCGGGCAAGGTACTCACGGCTGAGCCATTCGCCCATGAAGCCGACGTGGTAAGCGCCGATGTGCTGGTTCGGGATGAGCACGTTCGTGGTGTTGGGGCTATTCATGATCTGCTCGAGCAGCAGATTTGCCTGCGTGACCTTGAGCCCCGTGGCGAACGGCCAGTAGGAGCCAACGCCCTCGGCCTTCAGACCGCTGCCGGCGTTCGTGTCCGCGATGGACGGGTTCTTGAAGCCGCGCGGCGAGACCAGACGCCACAGCCACGCAATGCTCTGCGGCACGACCTGCAGCATACCCATCACGCCGTAGTTCGGGTTCTTCGCGGTGCTCGGCGGCATCCGCACGCCGAAGCTGCGCACATCGACCTCCACCGGCTCGGTGTCGGGCACGATGTTGTCGAGCATCTTGCGCGGCAGGATGACGCGCGGGTTCGAGCAGGGCTTGCCGTTCGACTCGATGACGTGCTCCCAGATCAGGCAGGTCGAGCCGGGGATGCCGTCCATGTTGAAGAACACCAGCGGCTCGCTCGGATGGATGCAGATGCGCTCGTAGAGCGGGTTGTTGCCGTAGGCGTTCATGCCGTCCATGCGCAAAAACCAGCCGTTCTCGGCGTCGAGGATGCGCAGCTTGCCGCTCGTGGGGTCCTGAATGGACTTGAGCGCGCAGGCCATGTCGTCGGCGATGGGGTGGATCTTGCAGCTCTCGCCGAGCGTCATATAATATTTTTCGCCCGTGACCGTATGCGTGCCGATGAGCAGGCGGTCGTCGTCCTCGCGGTGGAAGTCCTCGAGCATTTCGCTCTTGCCGCCGCCGGACGCACCCTCGTGCATGAACACGATCTCGTTTTCATACGGCGTCTCGACCATCGCGGCGCTCGTGTGGCAGCAGACCCAGCCCTCGTGCTCGCCGATGTCGAGCAGCAGCGAGAAGACGCCCTTCTTGGCGCTCGGGCCCGGGTAGAGGTTGTAGGCCCAGACCTCGTGCAGCTCCGCGCTGCGGTTGTGGACGACGACCTGCTTGCCGTCGAAGTGCGTATGGCGGAACGGGGGCGCGACATAGATGATGGCGCGCGGCTTATAGTGCTCGGGCACGTCCGCGATGCTCACGAAGCCCTGCATGTTGGCGAGCGAGAGCGCGAAGAACGCCGCGTTCATCGGGCAGATCATCAGGCTCGGGTAGCCGTGGCCGTTGGGGCCGGCGTAGAACGGCAGCATCACGATCTGCTGATTGCTCAGCCAGTCGAGCGTCTCCTGCCGGAGCTTGGAGAACTCATAGCCAAAGCGGTCCTTGAAGCGGGGCTTGTCGGTCGGCAGCTCGTCGCCGATGGCCATGCTGTTCGGATCGCGGCGGCGCATATAGTCCTCCATGAAGTTGACCACGCAGCCGTTCTTGCAGCGCACCACCTCGGCCTCCTTGACCGTGCCGAGCCCTTCGATGGGATACACCACGTCGTAGCGGGAGGTGTGCGTGGGGCCGTAGGCCATTTCCTGCAGCTCCTCCTTCGTCTCGGCGTAGGCGATGCACTTGCACTTCTTCAGCGCCGCCGCCACCTCGGGCGCAAGCTCAAATCGGTTGAAATAGTTGTCGGTATACATGCAGCAAGCCGCCTCCTTCAAAAATAAAAGATTAGGTCGTACATTATCACACTTTTCCCAAAAATGCAATAAAATTATTCCGAATCACTCCATCAAATTATCTGATATGCACAAATTCCGTCGTTTTTCCGACTTTTTGCAGGAAATCATGCAAAAGGGAGATGCCGTGCGGCATCTCCCTTGCTTCAGGACAGCTTGCGGATGAAGTTTCCGTGGATGGTCACGCCCTCCTGCGTGATGAAAAAGGCGTTCGGGTCCAGCTCGTGGACCACGCCGTAGAGGTCGGCCTCCTCAAATTTGGAGACGCACACGCACAGCACGCGCAGGTCCTCGCCGGTGTAGGCGCCCTTGCCCTCCCAGTAGGTCACGCCGCGCCCGAGCCGTGCCATGATGTTCCTCGGCAGCTCGGGGTCCTCGTCCTTGGTGAAGATGAGCACCTGCTCGGTGATGTTCTGCTGGTGCCCGCGGTCGATGAAGAGCGCGCAGAACACCGTATAAATGATAGAATAGATCGCCGCGCGCAGACCGAAGAGGACCGCGCAGAGCGTGTAGAGCAGCGCGTTGAAGCTCAGGCTGAAGCGCCCCACGCTGAAGCCCTTGCCCTTCTTGGCGAGCCACAGTCCGAGGATGTCCAGCCCGCCGGTCGAGCAGCCGCAGGTGAGCACGATGCCGAGCGAGAAGCCGACGAGGATGCCGCCGAGCACGCAGTTCGTCAGCGTCTCCTCCACCAGCGGCGCCGCCGGCGGCGGCACAAGGCTCAGAAACAGCGACGAGGTGACGGTACACACCGCGGTGCGCACAAGGAAGCCCCTTCCCAGCGCCTGCCACGCCAGCAGCAGGATGGGCACGTTCGCCGCCAGATACAAAACGCCCGAAAAGTCCACGTTCGGCGACAGCCCCAGCGCCTCCACGATCAGCGTGCGGGCGACCTGGCAGAAGCCCAGCAGGCCGCCGGTGTAAAGTCCCATCGGGACAATGAACCAGTTCACGCCGATGGCGTAGAGCAGCGTCGCGGCCACGGCCAGAGCCAGACGGCACCACCGGTTCTGTATCGCTTTGTGCAGCATAGACATTCCCTCCGCTCCTGTTTTCCCTGTACTTTTTATTGTATGCGCACCGCGTGCCGAAGTCAAGCGCGGACTACAACGCGTAGCGCAGGCATTGATAGAGCCGCCGTTTGGCGCGCAGCAGCGTGCGGGACACCGTGGACTTGTTGACGCCCAGCTCCTGCGCGATCTCGGTCACGGTCTTATTCTGCTCAAAATTCATCCGGAGCAGCTGCCGCTGCCGCGCGGTCAGCGCCTCCTGCCGCGCCAGGCGCAGGTTGCGCTTGAGCCGGAGCAGCTCACCGTCGTTGTCCTGCGCGTTGGCGCGCAGCCACGCCGCCATGTCGCCGTAGAACTCATTGTTGCGGATGCTATAGGGTGTACCTTTCATCGCGGTGATAGTTCCTTTCGTAATAGCGTTTCGTCAGCTCGGCCAGCTCGCTCGACTGACGGCGCAGCACCTGAAGCTCGGCAATGCGCCGCTTGAGCCGCTCGGCCTCCTCGCGGTCCTGCGCGGCCCGGGCCGCGGCGCGCAGCTC
>ENA-UONW01003937-UONW01003937.1-human-gut-metagenome-genome-assembly--contig:-CS52-NODE-3937-length-11479-cov-7.386204_pt1 | contig 11479 bp, 12 predicted proteins | sample MGYA00242463_ERZ724010 | MGnify/ENA metagenome assembly ERZ724010 | reverse complement strand
TGCGTGTTCGACGGCTCCCAGCAGACCATGCCCAAGCTGCTCCAGCAGGCGGGCTACCAGACGGCCATCGTCGGCAAGTGGCACCTCGAAAGCCTGCCCACCGGCTTCGACTATTGGGAAATCCTGCCCGGCCAAGGCGACTACTACAACCCGCGCTTCATCACCATGCAGAACGATACCGTCACGGAGAAAGGTTATCTGACCAACCTCATCACCGACAAGAGCATCGACTGGATGGAGAACCGGCGCGACAAGGACAAACCTTTCTGTCTCTTCATCCACCACAAGGCCATCCACCGCAACTGGCTGCCCGAGCTGAAGTATCTCTCCCTCTACGAAGACAAGACTTTCCCCATGCCCGACAACTTCTATGACGACTACGAAGGCCGTCCGGCCGCCGCTGCGCAGGAGATGAGCATCTGGAAGGATATGGACATCATGTACGACACGAAGATGTACCGCAAGGACCTCAAGTCGCCGCTCAAGGGAACTTATGAAGCCTTCATTGGCCGTCTGACGCCCGAAGAGCGTGCCCAGTACGATGCCTTCTACGCACCCATCATCGAGGAGTTCTACAAGAAGAACCCGCAGGGACGCGAGCTGGCCGAATGGAAGTACCAACGCTACATGCGCGACTATGCCAAGGTGGTGAAGTCGCTCGACGACAACGTGGGCCGTGTGCTCGACTACCTGAAGGAGAAGGGCCTGCTGGACAACACCCTCGTGGTCTACACCTCCGACCAGGGCTTCTACATGGGCGAGCACGGCTGGTTCGACAAGCGCTTCATGTACGAAGAGTCCATGCGTACGCCGCTCGTGATGCGTCTGCCCAAGGACTTCCAGACGCGTGGCGACATCCCGCAGCTGGTACAGAACATCGACTACGCGCCCACCTTCCTCGACCTGGCCGGAGCACCCATCCCCGACGACATCCAGGGCGTCTCTCTGCTGCCCCTGCTCCGCGGCGAGAAGCCGGCCGACTGGCGCAAGTCGCTCTACTACCACTTCTACGAGTATCCCGCCGAGCACATGGTGAAGCGCCACTACGGCGTGCGCACCGAGCGTTACAAGCTCATCCACTTCTACAACGACATCGACGAGTGGGAACTCTACGACCTCCAGGAAGACCCCACCGAGATGCACAACCTCTACGGCCAGCCGGGCTACGAGGAAGTGACCCGCGAGCTGCACGCCGAGCTGAAGAAACTCCAGGCCCAGTACAAGGACCCCATTGAGGAGAAACTGCAGGCGGCAAAGGCCCGGCAGAAATAGTCTCTGCGGCACAGCCGGAACCGTTTCCGCAGGATTGCTGTAAGAATAGATTGATGCCCGTTACCGGATGGTTCATACCTCCGGTAGCGGGTTTTTCTATGCACCTTTACAAAACGGGGAAAAACTTTCTATGGCCTTCTCAAAATAGGGGAAAACTTTTCTCTTTAAAGGAGAAGACCTTTCCCTTTCAAAGGTAAAGCCTTTCCCCTTTAAAGGGAAAAACATTCCCTCACTCGGGGAAAGGGGAGGAAAAAGGTCGCTCCTGCTTGTTAGGATTGGGCTTGTCTTTCTTCTGATTCGTCCGTGCAGGCTGGAAGTGTGGATGAAGAAATGGTTGAAATCAGTTTTTTTCTTATTTTTGCAATGAGAATAACGTGAGTATAGATGAAAAACCGAAGACTCCCTTTTTTTGTTTGCCTGCTGGCTGGTGCCGCGTGTGCATTGTTTTTTGCAGAGGTTCGTTCCGGCAGCAAGTGGCGGGACTATAAAACCTTGATAGGTGAGACCCTGACGGAGGCCCTGCGCCGGGAACTGGCGGTTCGGGATACCGGAAATATACCCGTATCTGCCGAATTGGATGATTTGGATGAAAACTTGCCGGATACGGTGAAGGGCTATATGGAGACAGAGCAGGGAAGGCTTTATTATGCTGTTCCCAAGGGGAAGTATTGTCATAATATCGGTGATAGCAGGTCTGTACGTGTCACCCATACCTATTGGATGTTGGATGTTCCGATGGCAGCCGACAGCTTGTATAGTCGTTGGCGGCGGATTTTGGATGGTCAGCGGGTCTCCAGTTCTTCAGTGGGGCTTCGGTTGAGATTGCCGGGGAGCAGGCAAGTGGTCTGTCTGCCCGATTCTGTTTCGGTGGCGCATGCCGATAGTATCTGTGTCCGGTATGCTGGGCTTTATTGTGAACTGGAGGCTGTTGCTTTCTCCTCTGTTGGTCGTTGCAGGTTGTTGGGGTGGACAGACTGGTTGCTTGCGCTACTTGTGGGGGGAATTTGTTGTTTGGGTTGTGCCGGGTTGTGCCATTGGTACAGATATAGGTGGAGTTGCAGGAAGACGGAAACGGACGAGGCGTGCGTTCCAGCTCCGCCGGTAGGTGCGGTGGCGGATACTGAATCAGGGAAGGACTGTATGGTTATTCGCCTGGGCGCTGGAAGCGTGGAGCTTGAAAGTGGACTTTTGTGTGGACCGGGTGGAACGGAAAAACTGACCGATCGGGAAATCCGGATGTTGACCTGTTTCCTGGAAGCGGAAGGTTTGCGGGTAGATAAGGCTGTGTTAAGACAGCTGTTTTGGCCGAAAATCAGTGACAAAAATGCTTCTTCCAATCTTCGTACAACGCTGACCCGTTTGCGTGAGAAACTGAAGTTGCTTGGTGTGGGTATTGTAAGCGAGGAAAATTACTACCATCTCCTTCTTTTGGATGAAATAGGAAAATAGATTGATAATCAGGGTTTAAAAAGGTCGTTACACACTGTTACAAATGACTGGAATCAAATGTAACAGCAAATGTAACGGCCTTTGTTTTTTTCTAAGCTTTTTTTTTCAGACCTTTATGACACTAAATTAATATCGTATGAAAAATAAAGTCATTTATTCAGGTATGGCCGCTTTGATTCTGTTTTCAGTAGCGGTATCAGTAATCTCCGAAAAGGGGGAGCCGGCAGACGATTTGTTGCGCGAGAATGTGGAGGCGTTGGCCGATAACGAGTATGGCCACAATATCTATTGTTTGGGCTACGGTTCGCTTGATTGTCCTTTGAATGACCGCAAGGTTAAAGTGATAACAGGGGAGTATTGACGGACGGTGATTGAAATTGAAGTTGAGGAATGAATGGTGCGTATCCGCTGTGTAAGTCGGCATCCCCGTTCACTCCATGAACCCTTAAAATAGGAGGATGCACCCATGGGTTAATTGGTTTGCGGCAATGCGTTTGCCGTTGTTCCGTTTAAAGGATAGATACGGGACAAAAGCATGCTCTTCTTTTGTTTCCCTGAGAGGAAGGGTATGTATAGTAGAACAGGGAATAAAATTTTCATGATTATGAAAAAGAAATTTGCTAAAGTCGCCCTTGCGGCAGCTGTTGTAACTGTAGCGGGTTATGGTATGTATAAAAACCAACCTAAAGAAACGATGTCGGATGTGATGTTGGCGAATCTGGATGCATTGGCATACGATGAAACGGAAATAGGGCCGGCACCGGATGGCCCAAGATATACTTGTGTATATGGTATTAAATGGGGAGGTGTCGGTATTGTTCGAGATTGTGAGGGGGGATGTATATGGCAATATTTTGTTTCTGACTATGACGGAACTAGCTCTTGTTATGGAAAAGATTGATTGAATAAACGATTAGATTATTGTTTGTCAATAATCTATATTCTTGTGTATAATTTTACTTAAGAAAGAGTTTGTGTATTCAAATTGTTGTGTATGAATGTAGCCTGTTTTGAAAAAATGTTGAATTGATATTTTATTGAAACAGGCTCTTAGTTGATTGCAAAAACATATATGAGAAGATGAAATATTTATTATTTGTAGTTTGTTTTATATATATATTTTCGGCCTGTTCAAATAATCAGAACGATAAATGGCGGACGACTGTAGATGAGTTTCCTGTAACGAAACAGGTTTCGTTAGAAACTGTAAAGGTGGAAGCGTTTTTATATTATTGGGGAGATATGTTGGCTACGAATGATTATTTGGTATCTGTTGACATTAAGAATGATACCTTTTTCCAATTTTTTAGTTTGCCTGATTTATCTTATTTGGGTTCAGCTGTTCATCGAGGATTAGGACCGGGGGAAGAAATGGCTGTCCTGCCATTTCTATGTGACATGGGAGATGGTTGTTTTACTTACCGTTCCTTGGATAAAATTAAAAAGGTTTCATACAACACGCAAAGTGGAAAACTTGATTTGGAGAAAGAATTAGTTGTGCCAAATAAATTCGATAATATTTTGAATATGATTGTATTAGATAGCATGGCGTTGGGGTATGATATGTTAGGAAAAACAAAACTAGAATATGTTAAGTATGATTTTGTGCGACATCATGTTGAAGAATTCGGACCTGGTTATCCAAAGGTAGATTTCTTGGTAGAAGCAGAGAAAAGAAATGTTTTGTTTTCGAAAATTATGGTGGCCAAACCTGATAATACCTTGTTTGCCTCTCTTTATGATAAAATACCTTTATTACGTATTTACAATAAAGAAGGTAAATTGGTGTCGGAAACAGAATTGAAAAATGGACAGGTTTCCCCCTCTATTTATGGTAGAAAACATAAAAAGAGAGTTGACACAGGGGAATTAACGGTCAATTATTTGAAGATAGAGGCTACAAATAATTATGTTTATGGCTTATATAGCGGGAAAACACAAAAAGAGTTGGCTGAGCAGCGGAGTACTAATAATTATTGTAAAGAAATACATGTATGGGATTGGGATGGAAATCCTGTAGCCAGGTTCCTTTTATCGGAAAGTGTTGGTGATTTTGCAGTTTCCCCTGATGATTCATATGTTTTTTTGTATTCATATGAATTGTCTGATCACTTGTACCGATTTAAGTTGGGAAAAATATGATATATCCGTATCTGCCGATTGGGATGATCGAAGTGAAAACTTGTCGGATGCGGTGAGAGGGTATATGGAGACAGAGTAGGGAAGGTCGTATTATGCTGTTTCCAAGGGAAAGTATTGTTATAATATCAATGATAATGGATCTGTACGTGTCACCTATGCCTATTGGATGTTCCGTTGTTGCAAATGACTGGAATCAAATGTAACAGCAAATGTAACGGCCTTTGTTTTTTTTTCTAAGCTTTTTTTCAGACCTTTATGACACTAAACTAGTATCGTATGAAAAATAAAGTCATTTATTCAGGTATGGCCGCTTTGATTCTGTTTTCAGTAGCGGTATCAGTAATCTCCGAAAAGGGGGAGCCGGCAGACGATTTGTTGCGCGAGAATGTGGAGGCGTTGGCCGATAACGAGTATGGCCACAATATCTATTGTTTGGGCTACGGTTCGCTTGATTGTCCTTTGAATGACCGCAAGGTTAAAGTGATAACAGGGGAGTATTGACGGACGGTGATTGAAATTGAAGTTGAGAAATGAGGGGGATATGCCCTGTGTAAGAAAGCGAGGCATCCCCGCTCATTCCATAACCCACTTATAAAGAAGGAGGTTCTTGGCGAAGATACGAATTAATTTGTTTGTGGCAATGCGTTTGTCGCTGTCTCGGAAAGATTTTCAGGAGATTTGTATCTTTCCGACACCCGCTGGGGTGCGCTTGCGAGACAAATCCTATCAATACCAATTTAAAACAAAATTACAATGAAAAAGAATATAATGAAAGTTGCTCTTGTAGCAGCCGTTGCCGCAATGGCAGGTTATGGCGTTTATGCCAATCAGACAAAGGAAATGATGTCGGACGTGATGTTGGAGAATGTGGAGGCGCTGGCTGAGAGAGAGGGATCTGGAACAGGGAATTATGATATTGATGAACAAGTGACACAACACTCTTATAATGGGGAGGTATATAAAGAAAGTAAAGTCATAAATTGTTATGAGGGTGGTTCTTTTGATTGTACTTCAGGCAAGTATTATAGGTATAAAAATGATAGCGGGGAGTGGGGAGAATGGACTCCAGCCTGAAAATGAAAGGACTATGAAAAAAGGTTTGTACATACTTTTGTGCTGTCTGCTGGTGGTATCCTGTTCTTTTCCTGAAAAGAAGGGAGAAGGACAGGAGGCTGTCGGCAAAGTCTTGTCGTATGCAGAGGCTTTGCCTTTGCGGCAGAAGTATTCGAATCTGTTCTCCCGGGTGGAGATCGTTCCGCTGGACACGGTGGCCGATTTTCTGGTGGCCGACATCCGTCAGTTCCGTTATGCGCTCAACCGCTTCTTTGTGCTCAGCGGAGACGAACTGCTTGTCTTTGACCGTCGGGGAAAGGGAATGGCGCGTATCAACCGGCACGGGCAGGGGCGGGAGGAATATCTGTCCATCCGGGGATTTGATGTTTCGGAGGAGGACAGCACGGTTTGCCTGTTGACTTTTCCTCCCAAGCTGATGTATTTCTCGTTGGACGGTACGTTTGTACGCGAATGTGTGATGGAGAGCCGGGGATTTGAAATGGCACTTTTGCCGGACCGTTCGGTGGCTGTCTATGTGGATAACGTGAAGAGGGGTGATACGGAGAAACCTGTTTTGCTGGATACGTATCGGGCGGAGGATCTCAGGCGGAAAAGTTTTGTGCAGGGGTATAGTCATTGGGAAGGGAAGCTCATCCCGTCCTATCAGCAGAAACGCGTCTTTACGCATTTGCCGGATGATAAGGGGATTTTGTTTTCCCATCCGTTGTCCAACCGCATTTATTCCCTCGCTTCGGCCGATACGGTGGAGGTCAAATACACCTTGGACTTCGGGAAAGACAATCCTCCTCAGGATACGCCCGACAGGGTGCGTCCTGAAATGGCAGTGTCGGATGTGGTGAAGAAGTATTGGCCTGTATACGGATTCAACAGTTGTTGGGAAAACAGCCGTTATCTGTATGTTCAGGCATTTGTCGGTGGCGAATGTACGGACTTGCTATATGACAAGCGGTCCTCCCAATTCTATGCCGGATGGCTTGAGAACGATTTGCTTCAGTGCCAGATGAATCCGGTGGAAGCGACCGATACCTGTTTGGTTGGTTATGTTCCGACGGACAATCTGGTCCATTTGAGCGAATATCTCCGGCTGAATCCGGACCAGAAGCTGTCGGAACAGACGAAACGGTTGATGGAGTGGGCAGACCAGGTCGGGAATCCGGTGGTTTGTCTGTATTGGAAGGAAAGCGAGGCATCTTCGCTCATTCCATAACCCACTTATAAAGAAGGAGGTTTTAGGCGAAGATACGAATTAATTTGTTTGTGGCAATGCGTTTGTCGCTGTCTCGGAAAGATTTTCAGGAGATTTGTATCTTTCCGACACCCGCTGGGGTGCGCTTGCGAGACAAATCCTATCAATACCAATTTAAAACAAAATTACAATGAAAAAGAATATAATGAAAGTTGCTCTTGTAGCAGCCGTTGCCGCAATGGCAGGTTATGGCGTTTATGCCAATCAGACAAAGGAAATGATGTCGGACGTGATGTTGGAGAATGTGGAGGCGCTGGCTTACATTAATCCGGAGATTGAAATTTTTAGTGATTTTCATTTGGTAACCACCATTAATGGTTGTAAAATCTGTAAACGTGGGGATGGAACTTGTAACGTTCATGATCAGGTTCCATGTTAAATATTTATCCATGTTTAAATATTTGTCATTGAAAGATAGCAGATTAACAGGGCTACAGGATATCTGTTTGAGCAAGATTCAAGAGGAATCCAATACTTCTTGTCGTTTCTTCACTTTACACTTTTTCCTGTAAATATGTTTGCTTAAACAATGGAGTAACGTTGAAACTTAAAATGCTGAGTACTTGAAAAGTGATTTTTTGCTTTAAACATGAAAACGGTATCATTCTGTTATCTCGGTTTTGAGCCGGGATAACAGAGGATATTTACAAATGAGAGGGCTATGGATTCCTTATAAAGTGTGGAATGACAAAATAATAGTTGCTGGAATTGTTGGACTATATTCGGAGTAAAATGGACTTTTAAAAGTGCTTCCAAGAATTTTTATTAATTAGGGAATTATTCTTTCTGTAAGGGAATTTGTTTGATTAGAAGAATTTTTTTTAGTTTTCTTTTAGGTATAAAACATTGATAATATGAAGTATTTGTTTGTAATATTGTTCGTATCACTTGCAATAGCCTCCTGTAAGGATAGGCAGAAAGTCCAATCGTCCGAAGGAGAAGTTCCTGTAATCGCCATTTCTTGTCAAAAAAAACAGGTACTGAAATTGTCAGAGTTTGCGGATTCCATCGAACTGGTTCCGCTTGAAACGCGGGATGACAATCTGATCGGATGGATTCCACGCATCATCGCTACCGCCGATCGATATTATCTTTCCTCTGCAATTGGTTATCAGAACAAGAAGTTGCTTGTGTTCGACAAACAAGGTAGGTTTGTCCGAGAAATCGGAAAAAGAGGAGAGGGGGCGGAAGAGTATATCGAAATGGAAGATTTTGTCATCACTTCCGATTCGGTCGTCAAGATATCCGAGGTCTACAATATGATTTCTTATGATATGGAAGGTAATTTTATTCATAAAGTCAAACAGGCAGATACTCCGTTAGAGGTCTATTCACTGAAAGGGAGGATTTTTGCTCGTATTTCTCGTCCCACTCTGCGAGACAATTATTCGTTGAGAGTTTTAGATTACGCCGATAAACAGATTGCACTTGCCATGCAAGTCTCCCCCACAGAAGCTATGGTATGTGATCATTACATGGGCGCTACAGGATTTACTTCTGATGGGGATATGCTGATCTATACCTTCTTTAGAAGTCCGTTAATTTACGGTGTGGATATATACTCACTGGTACACAAGCCTCTTTACCGCGTAGATTATGGAAAAAGGAATTTGTCCTGGAGAATATTTGAGGATTATGCTCCCGATGAATGGGATGACAAGTTGGCAAAAGGAGATGATCACATGTCAGTGGCAGGTATCGCCAATGCCGGAGATAAACTGATTGTAAATTCCGTTGATCGCGATTATCTGTTCTATTTCGGGGTTTACTCCAAAAAGACAGGCAAAGTTCTTTGCGGGCAACGGATAATGGATGACTTGTATTTTAAAGGGAATCAAATAGACTTGAAAGCTTATATGGTTCCTAACAATACTGACGGCGATTATCTCTTGTGGCCTGTTCAGCCTCGTTTTCTGCTGAAAGGATACCATGCCTATCGTCAGGTATTGGGAGAAAGCAAATGGAAATTGTTCTGCAAGAAATTTCCCCGGTTGGTGGAGGTATGTGAGCAACTGGACGAAGATTCCAACCCTGTGCTGTTGAAAATTAAGTTGAAAGATTTCTGATTTTATGAGAGCGTTTTATATATGTTTCGTGTTTGTGCTCTTGGCATGTTGTGATACTCATAATCAAAAGGAAACGTCATATATCGCTCTGTTACAGAAACAGAATGCACAGTTGGGTAATTTAAAAATATTGTCCAAGTTACAACATGCCGGAGAAGGTATGCAATTGAAAGATATATGTCTGTATAGGGAATCGGGTGATAGTCTGCAGCTTAATCAAATCTTCGGTACTACGCGTAAAATAATTTTCTTCTTTTCGGAGCTGGGTTGTGCTTCGTGTTACATGCCTTTCCTTGAAAATGCGATTGGGCGGCAAGATGCATTGAAAGAAAAACTTGTAATAGTAGCAGGGTTTGAAAATCAAAAAGACTTTAAAATATATATGCAAGATAGAAATATTCCTTTTGAAATATTCCGGATTCGGACGAATTTCAACATATTCCCCGAGTACAATGATTATGCCTTGGCTTTCTTGTCTGACAAAAATTGTGTTGTTGACAATTTGTTCATCATAGATTCATCCAATGTTGGATATGTAGATGATTATTTGCAAATTGTGTGTCAGAAAATAGGGGTATAAGGCGGAAAGTTCCAGACACTTCGATAAATCTGTGTGGTGTGCTGTAATAAGGAGGACGGACTGCTGAAGCTGATGATGACGGGCAGGACGGAAAAGAAATGGATTTGTATCTTTCCGGCACCCGCAGAGGTGCGTTTGTGGGACCAATCCCATCAATGTAAACCATTTAAAACGTAATGAATATGCGTAAGAATATGATGAAGGTTGCTCTTGTAGCAGCCGTTGCCGCAATGGCAGGTTATGGCGTTTATGCCCATCAGACAAAGGAAATGATGTCGGACGTGATATTGGAGAATGTGGAGGCACTGGCGGGTAATCCTGAAATACTGATAGCTTTTTGTTTGGAGGCTAATGTTCAGTGTAATGGAGTAGGAATTGAGGATATACAGGGGTATCGACAATATTGATTGTAATTGAAGCAAACGGTACTGTATTTATATTGTGCCGTTTGCTTTTAAAATGAGAAATTCTATGAATTTAAAACTATTATCTCTAAACTTGCTCTTGTTGTTTGCTTCCTGTTCAAATAGCCGGATGGATGTAAAAGAAATACCCTTGGCTTTTGAACCATTGCAGGTGGATAGTCTGTTGATCGGGAAATCGTATGGAATGCTTTTGAGGGGTTCCGATTTGCTGATAGCAGACAATAAGTCCGACTCATTGTTTCATTGGGTTGATTTGGACAACCTTACTTCCAGGGAAGTAGGACAAATAGGGCAGGGACCGAATGAATATTTGTCTTTTGACAATTTCTATTCCACAGATTGGGGGTGTGGCTTCTATGATTCCCGGTTGCGGTGTTCGAACACGATAGAATTCTCGGGGCATGGTGTCATACTGAGAAAAGAGGTGTCTTATAGTTCATTGGATTACAGAAACTATCGGGTGGCTCCGACCGCCTTTAATACTTATATTGGAATTGGACCTTACAAAAAGGGATTGTTCTCCATTGTGGATTCCGTTGGAGCACTCATCAAGGTTGTTGGGGAGCAACCTTATCGGGACGGCACAGAACGCAAAGTACCTGAACTGGCGAGGGCAATGGCTTATCAGGGATACGTTGTTACCTCGCCTGCGGGCGACCGTCTGGTTCATGCCATCTATACCTCCCCCATGATTTATTTTTATAAGGTCTCTCCGACGGACGTTACGTTGGTCAATTCAATAGTTGAGTCCTATCCGGAGTATCGTCCGGAATTGGGTGACAACTCGTATGCATCGGCCATGAACAAGAAAAACAAATTGGGCTATATGGCACTCGCGGTGACAGATAAGTATGTGTATGCATTATTTTCAGGCCGATCTACCGAAGAGGCCGGTTTGTCCGCTTTTTGCGGAAGCGTGATTAGGGTGTACGATTGGGAGGGAGTTTTGCAGAAAGTATATACGAGCGATACGGATATGACTACTTTCTGCGTATCTCCCGATGACCATACGATTTATGCTGTGGGCTTGGTGGAAGATTATGAGTTATTGAAGGCTGAGTTGGAGTGAAAGTTTCAAATGAGGCAAGTTGATTCACGAGATGATTGGTTAACAAACGGATTGTGAATCAACTTGCAGAAAATATATTAAAATCGTATGACATGAAAAAGATAATAAGTATAGGTTTTTGTCTGTTGCTTTTTTGTTCATGTGTGGACAAAAAAA
>ENA-UONW01003936-UONW01003936.1-human-gut-metagenome-genome-assembly--contig:-CS52-NODE-3936-length-11479-cov-10.363183_pt1 | contig 11479 bp, 9 predicted proteins | sample MGYA00242463_ERZ724010 | MGnify/ENA metagenome assembly ERZ724010 | reverse complement strand
CCCTTGTCAAGGGGAGCTGGCGCGGAGCGCCTGAGGGGTTACCCCGCCGCAGCGGCCCAAGCCTTCCCCTCATAGGGGAAGGCTTTTCTTTTTGTAACCCTTCTGCAACCCCTTTGAAACCCATTCGAAAACAGTTCCGGGGTGTGGGACAAAATGGTTGACATAAATAAATTAAGAATTCTTAAAAAAACCGATTTTCCCGAAAAATGCAGGAAAATCCCGTCAACAACCTATTGCGTTCTGGAAAGGACTGTGCTACGATATATATGGAAAACAGGTGGAAACCACGGCCATGCTGCGCGTTTCTGCCGACCGGCGTACGGACAGTCTTCCGTGCGTGCCTGATGGATCCCGGCGGCGAGCCGGGGAATAATGCAAGGAGGAAGAATTATGAAAAAACGTTTATTGGCCCTGCTTCTGTGCCTGGTCATGGTCATCGGCCTGGTACCGGTCGCGTTGGCGGAAACTGGAGCTTCTGGCGAGGGGGCTGCTACGAAACGTACAGTCAACTTTTATAAAGACGGCACGATAGTAAATACTATCGAAGTAGATGTTGAGTCTACGTTTACTCAAGAGCAGAATAATGCAGCAGTTACAGCGCTTGGAACCAAAGAAGGCTATACCTTTGCTGGTTGGGCGCAGAATCCGGATGGCTCGAATCTGTTTAGCGTTGGCGCAACATGGCCGGCAGGTAGTGGCGGACCTAAGGGCTTGTACGCTACGTGGACGGCTAAGACCTACACGATTACCTTCCATGCAAATAACGGAACCGACAATACTGAAACGCAGACTTTTACGGTTGAGGATCCGAGAGTTCTTCCCTATGGAGGAGCAAAGTATATCGCACTTCGCAAAAATACTTTCGATGGTACATTTGAAGGTTGGAGCAAGACTGCTGACGGAAAAGTCGCCTATATCGATGAAAAGGCTGTAAAGCTGAGTGAGCTGTTTGGCGATGGTACCACAGCAGACCTGTATGCAGTTTGGTCGGATAACCAGTCGACTCCTGCAGAGACTGAGAAGTTCTCGATCACTTATTACGATGCAGCAGCCGGTGGGTATCGTGATGTTCAGATCGAGAAGAATACTGAGATCACGATCAATCCGGATAACGGTGAGGCTTACTACTGCACCCGGACTGATAGAGAAATCAAGACTTCCACGAAGCTCACTGTTACGGAGTCTGCAACATTGACGACAGCTACTGCTGCAGGTAAGACCTCGCTTGGCTGGAAGTATGATGCTGCGACCAAGACGTTCACCGCAGTCTGGGAAAAGGAATCCTACAGAGTTTCCTTCTACCGCTACAACCACGGCAAGAACGACTATATCGATGTTCCATATAACACGAAGCTCGTCATCGACCCGAACGGCGGCACTTATGCTGGTTCCAAGGCTTTGCAGGCGGTTTATGTGACGGCTGACCGTTCCATCGACGATGCGTCCCGTACAGGTTACTATTTCTACGGCTGGTATGTGACGAAGGATAGCAACGGTGTCTACACCTTCACCGCTGTCTGGAACAACAACTATTACTATAACACCTACTCCATCTACTACTACGACTATGACGACTGCAAGAGCGAGTACGCGAACTTCCCGTACGGCACGTCCGTGGTCATTGACCCGAACGGCGGCACCGCGAAGCTCAGCGGCACGTCCTTCTCCACCAAGCAGTCCTTCAACATCTACCGTGACTACACGCTGACCGACGCCTCCCGTTCCGGCTACACCTTTTACGGCTGGGATCTGACCAAGTCCGGCAGCACCTACTACTTCACCGCCATGTGGTCCCGCTATAAGAGCGATGTGCCCTACATGCTCAACGGCACCGACCACTACGCCTACATCAAGGGCTATCCCAACGGCTCCTTCAAGCCCACCGACACCATCACCCGTGCCGAGGCCGCGACGATCTTCTATCGTCTCCTGACGGATTCCACCCGCAAGGCGTATGCCACCACCTATAATTCCTTCAAGGACGTCCCGGCCACGGCCTGGTACAACACCGCTGTGTCCACCATGGCGAAGCTCGGCATCGTCAACGGCGGCGCTGACGGCTACTTCCGCCCGAACGATCCCATCACCCGTGCGGAGATCGCGGCCATGATCGCCCGCTGCGACGGCGCCTACTACACCAGCACGAGCACCGTCTTCTCCGATACCTACGGCCACTGGGCTGCCGGCTACATTGACAGAGCCTATGAGCTCGGCTGGATCAACGGCTACGGCACCACCTACGCGCCCGACCGCTACATCTCCCGTGCGGAGACCGTCGCTGTCCTCAACCGCGTGCTGAACCGTGCCCCGCAGTACACCTCCGATCTCACCCGCAACTACACCACCTTCTCCGATGTAGCCACCTCCGCCTGGTACTATCTCGATGTTGAAGAGGCTGCCAACAGCCACACCTACACCAGAAAGTCCAACGCCGACTACGAGACCTGGACCAAACTCATCGCAGACCCCAGCTGGTTCTAAAAACAAAATAAACGCAGGGGCAGCTTAGCTGCCCCTGCGTTTTTACACGCATGAAAAACAGAATCTCTCCGCCTCGCTCTGCTCGGCACCTCCCCTTGACAAGGGGAGGCATTTTTTCGCCCGCACCCAAGGCTCCCCTTGTCAAGGGGAGCTGGCGCGCAGCGCCTGAGGGGTTACCCCCGCCGCAGCGGAAAAAATCCCAACCCCCTTGCTATTTCATGCCAAAAGCAGTATAATCTCAATATCTGCCGTCATCGGTGTGTGGATTGTGCGGCAGAGGTGTGTGTCAATAACTCGAAAGGATGAAAAAAATGAGTCTTTCCGCTTCCGCTCCCTGGCTGAAATATTACGGCGAAGTGCCGCATCACCTGACTTACCCGCAGAAGACCATCTATCAGATGGTCCGCGACGCCGCCATCCGCGACGCCAGGCTCCCCGCCTATGAGTTCATGGGCAAGAAGACCACCTTCGCGCAGTTCATGGAAAAGATCGACCAGACCGCCCAGGCCTTCCTCGCCATGGGCATCCAGAAAGGCGACCGCGTGACCATCTGCATGCCCAACTGCCCGCAGGCCCTGCACGCGTTCTACGGCCTCAACCGCATCGGCGCGGTCTCCAACATGATCCATCCGCTCTCCGCCGCGGGCGAGATCAAGTTCTACCTCAATTTCTCGCACTCCAAGTGCATCCTCACGCTCGACCAGTTCTACGCCAAGATTGCCCCCGTCATGCCCGAGCTTGACAACAAGGACTGCAAGCTCCTGCTCGCCAAAATTGAGGACGAGCTCTATCCGCACTTGGCCCTCGGCTACGCCCTCACCGCCGCGCGCAAGTATCCGAAGCCCCCGAAGAACGGCAATTATATCTGGTGGTCCGAATTCCAGCGCGTGGGCAAAAAGCGCAATCTGCCCCTGCCGAAGGACTACGGCCGCGCGGAAGACGGCGCGTCCATCCTCTATTCCGGCGGTACCACCGGCACGACCAAGGGCATCCTGCTCTCCAACATGAACTTCAACGCCCTTGGCCTGCAGACCATCGCGGCCTCCGGCTTCTCGCCCATCGACGGCATGAAGATGCTCTCCGTCATGCCCGTGTTCCATGGCTTCGGCCTCGGCATCGGCATCCATACCGCCCTCATCGGCGGCGCGTGCTGCATCCTCGTCCCGAAGTTCAACGTCAATACCTACGCCGACCTGCTCATCAAGAAGCAGCCGAACATCATCCCCGGCGTCCCGACCCTGTTTGAGGCCCTTCTGCGCGCCGAAAAGCTCGAAAACGCCGACCTCAGCTGCCTGAAGGGCGTCTTCTCCGGCGGCGACAGCATGTCCATCGAGCTCAAGAAGAAGGTCGACGAGTTCCTGAAAATGCACCATGCCTCCGTGCAGGTCCGTCAGGGCTACGGCCTGACCGAGTGCGTCACGGCCTCCTGCCTGACCCCGAAGGATTATAACCGCGTCGGCTCCATCGGCGTCCCGTTCCCCGATACCTACTACAAGATCGTCAAGCCCGGCACCACGCAGGAGCTCGACGCCAATCTCGAGGGCGAGATCTGCGTCTCCGGCCCCTCCGTCATGCTCGAGTACGTCGACAATCCCGAGGAGACCCATAACACCCTCCGCCGCCACGACGACGGCCGCATCTGGCTGCACACCGGCGATCTCGGCAAGATGGACGAGGACGGCTTCGTCTACTTCTCCCAGCGCATCAAGCGCATGATCATCACCTCCGGCTACAACGTCTATCCCGGCCAGCTGGAAAACATCATCGACGGCCACGAAAAGGTCCTCCTGTCCTGCGTCATCGGCGTCAAGGACCCGTATAAGATGCAGAAGGTCAAGGCCTTCGTCGTCCTGCGCCCCGGCTGCGAGCCGTCGGACGCCGTCAAGCAGGAGATCCTCGATTACTGCCGCCAGCATATCGCCAAATATGCCATGCCGTACGACATCGAGTTCCGCCCCGAGCTTCCCAAGACCCTGGTCGGCAAGGTCGCCTACCGCGTGCTCGAAGAGGAAGAGGCCGAGCGTCAGGCCGCCGAAGACGCGAAGAATCAGTAATACAATCAACCCGCAGCCTGCCGCCTCCGCGGCAGGCTGCCCGAATTCCGGGAGTCTGCCATGAAGAAAAACGATCGCATCTGGGAGCTTGACGCCCTGCGCGGCGTGTGCATCCTCTGTGTCATCGCCGTCCACCTGATCTACGATCTCGGCTTTTTTATCGGCCTGGACCTGCATCTGCCCGCCTGGTACGTGTTCATCCAGCAGTACGGCGGCGTGATCTTCGTGATCCTGTCCGGCTGCTGCGCCACGCTCGGCTCGCGCAGCTTCCGCCGCGGCTGCATCGTCTTTGCCTGCGGCCTGCTCATCTCGCTCGTGACCTTCGGCATGTACCGCCTCGGCATGGCCACGCGCGACGTGATCGTCTGGTTCGGCGTGCTGCACCTGCTCGGCATCTGCATGATGCTCTATCCCGTCTACCGGAAGCTGCCGACGCCGGCGCTGGCCGCCATCGGCATCGTCCTCGTCGTGGCGGGCTATCTGATCGCCGGGACCGTCGTGCGGGCGAAATTCCTGTTCCCGCTGGGCCTTCTCTACGAGGGCTTCACCTCAAGTGACTATTTTCCGCTCCTGCCGCACCTGGGCTGGTACATGCTCGGTACCGTCCTCGGCCGGACCGTCTACGCGGACAAAAAAACGCGCCTGCCCGGCACGTTCCGAAACAGCGGCATCGCGCGTTTTTTCTGCTGGTGCGGCCGCCAGTCGCTGTTCATCTACCTGCTCCACCAGCCCATCGTCTACGGCCTGCTGGAGCTGATCGCAAGCCTGAGACATTAAAAAAATTCCTGCGCTGTCTGCGCAGGAATTTTTTCTTTACTTTTCCAGCTGTTTTCTGACGACCTGCACGATCCGCGCGATCGCGGCGCTCAGCACCGCGTTGACGGCGAATTCCACCAAAAAGTTCACGCCGATGAACGCCACGAACAGATACGTCACAACATCCGTCCCGCCCGCGTACTGCGCCAGGATCGGCCGGAAGACCGTCAGCATCCCGACGGCAAACACGCCCGTGTTCACGACCGGCGCGACCAGCGCCGCCGCGATGCAGCTGAGCGTCTGCTTCTTTTCCAGCGCCTTTGCAGCGAGTCCCGCGCACAGGCCGCACAGCACGGCCTTGCCGACGCACACGACGATCAGCCAGAACGGGCTGGCCGTCCACAGCAGATACGTGAACTGGTCCGCGCCGGTGACGCCTGCGATCAGGCACACAAGGCCGAACACGAAGCCCAGTCCCGCGCCCGCGCCGGGCCCGAACAAGATCGCGCCCACGACGATCGGTACCAGCGTCAGCGAGATCGGGACCGGTCCGATCCGGATGCCGCTGGCTACGGTCTGCAGCACGACGACCAGCGCGGCCAGAATGGCCAGCGAGGTCAGACGGACGACGGATGCATGATTGTTGCGTTTCATAAGTACCTCCTGCTGTCACTCCGGGTCTTCCCGGATGCAACGCAAATATTTTATCACGGGCAGTGCCCGGTGATAACAGAAACAAAGAAAATGATGGGCGAGGGGAGTGCTTACGGGATCTCCTCCTCCACGGGTTCGCTGGAGATGGGCGCGCCGTCTTTGATGGCCTGCCACTGCTCGCGCGTGATGAGCAGCTGGCGGGGCTTGGAGCCCTCAAACGGGCCGACGAGGCCGCGCTCCTCCATCTCATCCATGATGCGCGCCGCGCGGGCGTAGCCGAGCTTCAAGCGCCTCTGGAGCATGGAGACGGAGGCCTGTCCGGTCTCGAGAATGACGTCGACCGCGGCCGGGAGCATCTCGTCGCCGTCGGAGCTTTCGGTCTCCGCGGCAGTGCCGCCGGAGCTGCCGGAGCCGGATTTTCCGCTCTCCGCAGCCTTTTTGTCGATCTCTGCCATGACGGAATCGGAATATTCCGCCTCACTGGAATCCTTGATGAACGTGACGACGTCCTGGACCTCATTGTCCGTGATGAAGCAGCCCTGCACGCGTTTGGGCTTGCCCTGGCCGAGCGGCGCATAGAGCATATCGCCCTTGCCGACGAGCTTTTCCGCGCCCGCAGTATCGAGAATGATGCGCGATTCCATCGCGGAGGCGACGGCGAACGCAATGCGCGAGGGGATATTGGCCTTCATCAGGCCCGTGATGACGTCCGCGGACGGACGCTGCGTCGCGATGACCAGATGGATGCCCGACGCACGGCCCATCTGCGCGATGCGGCAGATGGATTCTTCGACTTCCTTGGCAGCCACGAGCATCAGGTCTGCCAGCTCGTCGATCACGACGACGATCTGCGGCATGGGCTCGAGCTCATCGTCGGCGGACATGCGCGCCTGCTTGTTGTAGGATTCAAGATCGCGGACGCCCGCGTCCGCCATCATGCGGTAGCGCCGCATCATCTCCGTGACCGCCCACTGCAGGCTGCCTGCGGCCTTTTTGGGATCAGTGACGACCGGGATGAGCAGGTGCGGAATGCCGTTGTAAATGCCAAGCTCGACCATCTTCGGGTCGATCATGATGAGCTTGACCTCCTCGGGCTTCGCCTTGTACAGAAGCGAGATGATCAGGCTGTTCATGCAGACCGATTTACCGGAGCCGGTCGTACCGGCGATCAGCAGATGCGGCAGCTTGCCGATATCGCCGATGATGCGGTTGCCGCCGATATCCTTGCCGACGGCAAAGGAGACCTTCGACTTGTGCTTTGCGAACTCCGGCGAGTCGATGACCTCGCGCGCCATGACGACCGACACGATCCGGTTCGGCACCTCGATGCCGACCACAGAGATCTTGTCCGGGATGGCCGCGATGCGCACGCCCGACGCGCCGAGCGCCAGCGCGATGTCGTCCGCCAGATTCGTGACCTTCGAGAGCTTGACGCCGCGCTGCAGCTCCAGCTCATACCGCGTGACCGACGGGCCGCGCGTGACGTTGATGATGTGCGCCTCGATGCCGAACGACTGCAGCGTATCGCTCAGCCGCTCCGCATTCTGCCGCATTTCCTCGGTGCCGTCGTGCGCCTGACCGCTCCCGGCCTTCAGAAGGTCGACGGGCGGGAACTGATACTCGGGCTTTGCGGGCTCCTGCTGCGTGATCTGCTGCGCGATCTGCGCGGCCTCGAGCTGTACGTCCGCCTTTTTGAGCTTTTCCGGCTGCTCCGGTGTCTGCAGCGGCGGAAGCGGTTCTTCCGGGGCCGGGGCGGGCTGCGGCTCAGGTTTGGGTGCGTCAAAATGGTCGATGATGAGCGGCGGCATCTGCCGCGGCTGTGTCATGGGAATGACGTTCGGGATGGGCGCGGGCGCCGGTTCCTCTTCCGGTTCCGGCTCCGCCGCCTTCGCGGGCGGCTCCGGCTGGTCGGCGATCAGCGCGTCAAACTGCGACTTGTAGTCGGTATGCACCTCCGGCTCTGCCTGCGCGGCGGCGGGCGCTTCCGCGGCCTCCGGCTCCTGCGCGGGCGCTGCGGACGGCTTTGCCTGCCTGCGGCTGTTCTCCACAAAAACATCCGGCCGCATGGGCGCAGAGCGCTTTGCACTCTTTTTGGGCGTCTCTTCGGGCAGGGGAGGATCGTCGACCGGCAGGTCGAACTCGCTCATCCGCGACGCGCGGCGCTGCTCGGCCCGCTGGACATGCTCGATGTGGTGCGTGGCGACGGTGTCGACGATGGCCTGTGCGGTGTCCTTATGCTCGCGCTGCGGCTCGGCATATTCGGCGCGCGGCCGGTTCTTGATGGCGGTCACAATGCTCGCGACCGTCATATTGAGGCTCGTGATCAAACTCAGCAGCATCCCGACAATCACCACGATCACCGCGCCGATCCGGCTGATGAGCGCCGCGAGCAGACTTGCCAGCCCGCCGGACAGTACGCCCCCGGCCGTGCCGCTGATGCCGCCGTCCCAGAGCGCGGTGACGACTTCCCAGCCCTCCGGCGCGTCAAAGCTCCCGCCCACCAACTGCACCAGACTGCCGACCAGCGCGGCCGTCAGAAACGTGCACGTCACGCGCAGCGCGACGGGGCGGCCGTCATGCAGGATGAGGATGAGAAAGCTCATCACGAACGAGAACGGCAGGATATAAAATCCCGCGCCGATCAGCCCCCGGAATACCGACCCAAGCAGATTCAAAATCGCCGCGTCGATCCGGAAGCAGCACAGCACCGTCAGCAGCGCCAGCACCAGACACACGCAGGCGCCGACCTCCCGCCGGATGGGCGCGGCCTGCTTCTTGGCCGGCTTTTTCCGCCCGCGGGAGGAGGAAGATGTCGTTTTTCTTTTGTTATTGGTGGCCATGGAACCTTACACCTCACGAAATCAGGGACAGGATCAGCGTCAGCAGACCCGCGCCCCAGCAGTAATAGCAAAATCCGCCGAATTTCCCGCGCTGCACGATACGGTTGAGCGCGAAAATGGCGAGATACCCGAATACGAACGCCGCCGCGACGCCGCACAGATACATCGGCACCTCCGCCCAGTCGATCCCGGCGGAAATGGCCTTGACGAGCGACAGCAAATTCGCGCCCAGCACGGCGGGGATGGAGAGGAAGAACGAGAAGCGGACCGCGAACGTCCGGTCAAACCCGCGCAGCAGCCCGGCGGAGATCGTCGTCCCGGACCGGGACAGGCCGGGTACGACGGCGATCATCTGCGCAAGGCCAATGACCATCGCGTCCGAGAGCGTCATGGCCTTCTCGGTCTTGTTGCCGTGGCCGAAGCGGTCGGCCGCCAGCAGCAGAAAGCCGGTCACGATGAGCGCGAAGCCGATGAAAAACGTGTTGTAGAACAGCGGATCCAGCCAGTCGTTCAGCAGCGCGGCAGGGATCAGCGGCAGCGTGGCCGCGATCAGAAACAGCAGCAGCCGCCGCCGCGGCAGATCGGGCTTCACGCCGCGCCGCAGCTTTTTGATGTGGAGCATGGCAAGCCCCTCGCGGCACAGCCCGCGCAGCTCCGTATGATACGCCAGAATGACCGCCCCGAGCGTCCCGAGATGCAGCAGAACGTCAAACAGCATCTGGTTTTCCAGATCCCCGATGCGCAGGAAGTTCTGCAGAATGGCGAGATGGCCGGAGCTGGAGATCGGCAGAAACTCCGCAAGCCCCTGTATGATACCAAGTAAAATGGCGCTCCAATAGGTCATACCAGATCCTCCATCCGGAAAGTTGCCTCCGCGGGGCGGATGCACATACATATTTATATTATCACAGATCCAGAAATATTTCCACTATACGTTCGAAAAAGCTCTGCGGGAATTTCCCGCAGAGCCAATTGAAAGGAATAGGGGAGACTCAGCCGGCCTTTTTCCGCTCCGGCAGCTGCGACAGGAGGATGGCCGCGAACATGATCGCGCACCCGATCAGCTCCTTCCCGGAAAGACCCTGCCCGATGAGGATCCACCCGAACAGCGCCGCGAAGACCGATTCCAGGCTCATCAGCAGCGACGCCAGCGCGGGCTGCACGTCCCGTTCGCCGATGATCTGGAAGGTATAGGCCACGCCGCCGGAGAACACGCCCGCGTACACGATCGGCAGCCAGCAGCTGCGGATCGAAGCCCAGTCCGGCGACTCGAACACGAACATGCCGATCGCCGACAGGGCCGAGCACACAAAAAACTGTACGCAGCTCAGCCGCACGCCGTCCATCCGCGGCGAGACGGCGCTGATATAGCAGATATGGAACGTAAAGAGCACCGCGCACCCGAGCGTCAGCAGATCTCCGCCCGCGACCGAGAACCCGGAGCCGACGCACAGCAGATACATCCCGAACACCGCGGCTGCCGCGCAGAGCCAGACCCTGAGGCCCGCCTTTTTGCCCGTCAGCACCCCGACGATCGGCACAAAGACGATATACAGCGCCGTCACGAACCCGGACTTGCCGACCGTCGTGTCCAGCAGGCCGAACTGCTGCAGCGTCGTCGCCGCGAACAGCAGCACGCCGCAGATCGCGCCCGCTGCCAGCTGCCGCTTTTTATCCTCCTTCGTGACCGGCCGGTTCTGTGACCAGCCCTTGCGGTCCAGCACCCGGATGACCGGCAGCAGCACCAGCCCCGCCAGAAAAAACCGCGTCGCGCCCATCGTAAACGGCCCGACATACTGCATGCCCTCGCTCTGCGCGACGAACGCCGCGCCCCAGATCATGGCGCACAGGAGAAGAAGAATACAGCCTTTTGTCTGCTTGTGCATGGCTTTGCCCCTTTATCGTAAAAAAGAATTTTCTGCCATGATAGCACACCTTGCAGCCAAAGTCAAACAATCTTGCCGCCCGGCAGAATTTGTGGTATGATATACAAAAAACAGGGGAGGCGCGCGCATGGAACCGTTATTTCTGCCGGTGCTGCACAGCTTTGAAAACAACAACATCTTTACGGGGAGCTTCGGCGCGCTCCGCTTTCGCGTGACCCCGTCGATCGTCATGCTGAACCAGAAAGAGGTCAACTTCGACGAAAGCTCCATGAAATGCGAGTGCTGGCACGGCGAATACTGCTACGAAAAAAGCCAGATGGAAGACGAAAAAGTCTTCCCCCTCTCCGAGCCCGCCCGCCAGGAAATGTACGACTGGCTGATGGCCCACGTATAAGCACAAAAACGCCCGGCGGGCCTGCCGGGCGTTTGCTATATCCAGATCAAAGAGCGGCGGGCAGGATGAAAGAAAAGAAAAGGACCGCCCGCCGCCCCGGATAGCTCCCTGTTCGAGCTGGCTTTATCATAGCAGAATAAAATTACATTGTAAAGCTGTAGATTCTTGTGTATGATACAGGTAATACCTGTGAAAGAGAGAATACCATGAATCTGCAGACGATGGAATACTTCTCAGTTCTCGCCCGCGAGCGCAGCTTTACCCGCGCGGCCGAGGCCCTGCATATCACGCAGCAGTCGCTCTCCGGCCATATCGCCGCCGTGGAGCAGGAGCTGGGCGCGCAGCTCCTCTCCGCTTTCCTCCGCATCGCCCGACAATGCGTCCACGAAGCATAAAAACCCCGGCCCCCGCCAT
>ENA-UONW01003935-UONW01003935.1-human-gut-metagenome-genome-assembly--contig:-CS52-NODE-3935-length-11481-cov-3.074479_pt1 | contig 11481 bp, 8 predicted proteins | sample MGYA00242463_ERZ724010 | MGnify/ENA metagenome assembly ERZ724010 | reverse complement strand
CTATCAACAGGATAAAGCTCACGGCTTATGATACTGTTAAGGTCTGATATCTCACTGTAAAGCTCGTTTGCTTTGGCGTTCATTTCTTCAAGTTCTGATATTATCTTATCCCTGTCGGAAAGGCTCTCGTCAGCCTTTGCATGGACTAAAAGCACAGCCGTAGCAGTGCAGTCCCCCGAAGTAACACCGTTTTTTCTCAGGGCTTCAAGCTTGTTCCTGTCGCTTTTTGTAAAGCCTTTCTTGCCCTTATATATTTCCGTTTTCTCGATACTGTATACACAACCGTTTCCATGGTATGTCTGTGCAAGCTCCACTGTGAAAGCCCTGTCGCTCAAGGTCAGGCTGTATTTTTCTGCCGCATTTTCAAGCTCTGCACCGTATCTCACATATGTGCGTTCGTCACAATCAAGGTCATTGAAAAGCTTCAAGGCTTTTTCTGCGCTCTCCTCGTCTGAGATATCCGAAAGCCTGCCGTTTATGCCGTCAAGCTTTTCACGCTGTAGAACTGAAAGCTCCTCTCTCATATCGTAAATACGTCGCATCGTAAGTTCAAAACGCTTTTGTGCCGCAAGTGCGCAAAGCGCCTGCCCTGTGGCAAGCTCGTCAGAATCGCCGCCCTTTTCATGTGAAAATCCACCGTCGCTGTTCTGATAGGAAAGCAGGGCGGTCAAAAGGTCGGCATTTTTCACAAAACGGCTGTCAGCTTCGGGGTCTATACCAAGTGAACAAAGTGCTATTACTACCTGCGAATCAGCTTCTGCGCTTCCGAACGTACCTGAACTGTCCTGCTTGCCGCTTAGATACTCCACCGCTTTGTCAACGCTTTTTCTAACATCGTCACGGGAAAAATCATTGTAATATGGGGCGATCGCCTGCAAAGCCATTGCGGTGATGTCGATATCGCTTTCACCTTTTGACAGCGAAAAGCCACCATCGGTATTCTGCGAAGAAACTATCTCGTCAAGTATACGCTCTCTGTCAAACTCTGCACCCTCCGGGGTCTTGTAGCCCATTGTATCAAGGGTCAAAAGTGCAAATATCCAGCCGTTAAGGCCCTGTTTGCCTACGGAATTATTTTTATCTCTGCCGTAAACACCGCCTTTTACAAGATCTATGCCCCCAAGGTCGGCAGGGTCGCCTCCCATTGCGGAGGCTGTTATAGCGCACCTCTGCCACTCAGTAGCGTTGTCGGTATCTGAAAGAGCTTTCACACGCTGAGAAAGCGCAGTGAGATAAGCCTCATAGTCCTCCTCAAAACCAAAGCGTGAAATGCCTATGGCAAGCCAATCTGAGCTTCCTATGCCTGCGTTTTGCAGAAAATCCCCCGAAAAAATGCTCTCGTCCTGAGAAATGCCCATTTTGTCACGCTGCCACTGACAGACCTTTTCTGCGCTTTCAGTTATCCTGTCCCTTTTATCTGCGTTATCTGCATTCACCGCAGGAACATTTGTCAGAAGCATTACTGCCCCTGCAAACACCGCCACTAATCTGCCAAGAAAACCTCTCGTTTTCAACGATATCCTCCTACCATGTTTTGTCATAGCTATCCTGTGAACCTGTTATATCTCTGCCGTAGGCAACTGTGAACGCAAGCCTAACAGTGTCGCCGTCGGTGAAGTTCACCTTGCCCATGCCGTATGCAGGCATATTGCCGTTCACAGTGTACACCCAGCCTGAGCCGTAGGTGTAGTCAAATTCTCCAAGGCTGTCGGCATACTGTGTGCCACTGTCTGCAATGCCATCATTTTTTACAAGCTCCGCAAGCTCGCTGTTTACTGCTCCACTTGAAAACGCACCGCTTTTGTGTATTCGGCTTAGATATCTCTGATCGTCCTTGCCTGTAAAGTCGCCTGTGAAGCCGTTTTGCTGGAGAAAACGCTCTATAACGTCAACGCCTGTGTCTCCCTCGTATATTGCCACCTCTGAGCCTGCGGCAAGCTGTCCAAGCCCTATGGTATCGGCGTCAAAGCTCATTGTTATAACGCCTGTCTGCTCGCCCTTTTGTGCGCTGACAGAATTTATGGTATAGGCATGATCCGCATATCTGCCCTCGGGGTCATACACCCTTATTTCAAGAAGATTTGCCCCGCCCGAAAGCTGGAGATAATAGGCTGAGTTCCTGTCCTGTGCGATACACTCAACAGAAAGCCCATTTAGCCAGACCTCGGTCTTGTCGGCATATATCCTTCCGCCCTGATAGTCCTGTGCGTTAAATCTGAGGGTGAAGCACGAGCCTTTCACTGTCTGTCCGTTGGTGACGTTTATATACGTTATCTCAGGTCTTGTGGTATCGTCAGCAATGGGTACATAGGTGACAGTGAAATATCTGTCTATTTTTTTGTCACCGTCTTTTGCATAAAGTCTTATACGGTTATCACCGCTTTGGAGGGTGCAGGTATAATTATCTCTGCCCGAAAGCTTTTTGCCGTTTAGAATAACGCTTAGCTTTGCACTGCCGCTTTGACCTTTCATTCTCGCATAGAAGCTAAAATCGGCGTCATTTACAGTGCGGTCATAAAGGTCGGTATCGATGGAAAACTCCGCAGGAGTGTATTTTATCTTAAAGCTTTTTTCAGCCTTTGAGCCGTCCTTTTCCGCAGAGAGAGTTATAGTATTCTCGCCCTCAGAAAGCTGAGCGGTAAAAGTTTCACCACCGGAAAGCTTTTCACCGTTGACTTTGACTGTCAAAGGTATTTTATCACTGCCGTAAAAAGCTGTGGCTGAAAATGTTATGCTTTCTGTGTCAGTATCCTTATCCGCAAGGTCGGTGTCAAAGGTTATCTCCTTTTTATCAAAATAAACTGTATAATCCTTATAAGCCCTTTTCACCTGACCGCTTTTGTCGGTATAAGTGCAGGCAACACGGATAGTGTTTTTTCCTGCGTGAAGGGTAACGCTGCCCGAAAACTGATTTACAACGCTGTCGTTTACAGTGACCTGAACTTTTTGCACTGCGAGAGCCTTGTTTTTATGTGTTATTGTGAACTTATACAGGGCTTTTTTTACACGCTCGCCCTCTTTTATAGAGGTGGTGAAATATTCTGTGTCGGTGTTCTTTGTGACAGTTTCGGTCTTGCTGTCAGGCTTTTTCTTTACCTCGTCAGACTTATTTTCGCCTTGGGCATTTATGGTAATATTCGTGTTCCCGCCATTTACTGTCGGGGAATTTCCGTCGCTTTTGTCAGCCTGCGGAGAGCTTTCTGTTGTATCTGTATTGCTGTCGCTACTATCAGTGTTATCACTGTCATCTGCCTGTGAGCTGTCCATATCTGAGCTTTCGTCCTTTGGCTGAGAGCTTGTTTCATAGCCCTCTCCGCCCTGTCCGTCCTCCTCTGCAAGGCTTTCAGACAGTGCTGAAAACGGATTTTCAGGAGTCTTATAACTGCTCATATTATAAAAACGCATACACAAAAAAGCCGCTGCGATAAAAAACGCCGCTGCTGACAGCATTATTATTTGCCTGTTTTTTTGTGTATGCTTTTTCATAATATTCTCACTTTTCATATCACAGAAAATGCCCGCCCCCTGAAAATAGAGGGCGAGTATCCTGCAAAATAACTTATATCTTAATTGTCTTAATTTTTTTTACTTTCTCTTTCTTGAAACTGTAAGAGCTCCGCTGATAAGAAGTGCAAGACCTGCTACGCAAACGCCTGCTGTCGCACCTGTGTTAGGGTTAGCCGCACCTGCGTTATTTGCTGTCTTTGATGAGCTGTCAGCCGCCTTTGATGTGTCAGCACTGCTTACTGACTCTGCGGCTGATGAAGTGGCAGAAGATGTATCCTCAGAGTTTGCAGAAGATACTGTGCTTTCGGAAGATACGTCAGATGAGCTTACAGAGCTTTCTGCTTCTGATGAAGAGCTTGGTGTCTTGAGTTCTTCAAGCTTTTCCTCTGCTGCCGTAAGAGCGTCAACATTGCCTACATATTCCTTGAGGTCGCCAAGAGCGTCATAAGCGGCTCTTGCTGCCTTGATGTCATTCTCGCTGTCAAGTGTTATCTCGCCAAGATCACTGATAAGCTTCTCAACAGCCTTTACGCTGTCATAATCCTCTGCTGCAAGAACTGTTACGTTGATAGTTGTTTCAACAGGTGAAACGGCAACGCCGGTTGTGTTTGCAGCACCCTCTTTTGTCTTATCTCTGTACATACCATACTTGTATGTAACAGTAACGAAATCATCGTCTGCTGTAAGAGCTGTATCGTCGATAGTCACATAATCTGTAACGTCTTTCTTCACACCGTTTTTGAGAACTGCGTAAACCTTCAAGTCGGAAGCGTCATAAGCTTCGCCCTCTTTGCATACTGTCTTAGCATTCTCGGTCACAAGCTTTTCCACCTCTGAGCCGACAGCCATTATGTAGCCTGAATCGTTCTTGAAGTAGATAGTGCCGTTTTCGTCTGCAACAAGGTCAGCTATAGCGTACTGTGCCTGAGCACCCGTTGGTGTGAAAAGTGACGGAGCTGTTTTCTTTCCGTTTACTATCTGAGCGTCAAGAACTTCTGTTACGCCCTTTTTATCCTTTACATAGCGGATAGCGCCTGCTGATGCGTTCTCTGTGAAGTAAACATAGTTATAGCCGTTCTCATTCACAACGCCAAGACCTGATGTCTGTGGATAGCCCTTTGTTTCTGCCTTGTATGCTATCTCAAAGCTGTCAAGGTCGATAACTGCAATAGCACTGCCCTTATAGTCGCCCCAGCCTGAGCCGTTTACGCCAACATAAGCTCTTCCGTTAAGAACTGTAGGAGTTGATGTGCTTGCGCCACCAAGTGCAATGCTGTCAAGCTTTGTGAAATTACCCTCATCGTCTATTGTTGCCTTATAGAAATATCCGCCGTTAGATGTGAAATAATAAGCGTCTGTATCCTTATCGTAAGAAATAGTGCTTCTTACTCCTCCGCCTACTGTATACTCAGTATCTATAACGCTTCCTGAGTTTTTGTCAAGAGTAACTATTCTTGCAGGGTCGGTAGTATTTGCCTTTGCATTTTCCATGCCGAGAACGACAAAATCGTCAGTTGCATATGCGCCTGCCCAATAGAAACCGCTTTTGTTTGTGAATATCCACTTTGGTGACTTCTCTTCATCTGTTGTGTCAGGATCTTCGTCCTTAACGTCTATGCAAACATACTGATCGTTTTTTCCTGAACCATAGTTGCAGAAGCCTGTGTAGATACAGCCGTCATTATAGTAGATAGGGCTTACAGACTGACCGCCCACGCTATCCTTGTATACCCACAGCGACTCGAGGGTGTCAGCGTCAAATGCCTGAATTCCGCCGTTAAAGGCTGAGAATATCATGCCGTCTGCATAAGTAACAGGCTGGATGGCGTAGCTGTTTGTGCCTGCTCGCTGTCCAACTACTGAATCCACAACGCCCGTTTCCTTGTTCATTCTCATGAGCTTGTCGCCAGATGTATAAACGATATTATCTCCAACGATAGCCACAGGCGACGGACCATCGTTCCAGCTTTTTCCTACCTTAGTTGCCCAGTTAAGCACTGCGTTATCCGCACTGTCAGGGAGGACTGATGTTGTTACGTTGTTGTTTGTTCCGTCTGAAACAAATGCGCTTACACACACGCTCAGACTAAGAGCAGTCGCAAGAGCGAAGCTGGCTGTTCTCAAAATTTTCTTCTTCATTCTTTTCTGTCCTTTCGTTGATACACACTGTTCCGCCGTCAATGCACTTTTTATGAACACCCCGACCACAGCAAAAAATGCCTTTCCGCCGAAACGAAAAAGCATTCTATCCGCTTTACTGCCTGCACAGCGATAAAGCAGACCGTCATCTTCATCGCCCAAGACAGAAATAGTCAACGAAAACACAGCAGATACCTGACTTATGACAGCACACAAAAAAGCCTGTCAAACACAGTAATGGCGGTTGTGCAGGATTTGGACCTGCTTCCCTGACGGCAAGGCTTTTGCCCTGACACGCTCTACTCAGCTAACAACTTTTCAAACTGTGCTTTCTTAATATTCACATCATGATAATTATACCATATCGCTATGGATTATTCAATAACCTTTTTACACCACTAATAAGTCCGATACAACGCCGTTTTTGTGGCATTTTCATAAACTCATAGACTAAAACTTCGTTGGGTATAGTTTTAGGCTATACCCTCAGTTTCTCCTCCAGCTCCGTGTCAGGCTTGACAGTGATAGTGTAGTTATTTGTAAAAATAACCATGCCCGGCTTTGAGCCGTTTGGCTTTTTCACGTTTCTTATGAAAGTGTAGTCAACGTCCACTCTGGAGGAATTTCTTCCTTTTGAGTTGCAGGCGGCGATTATTGCCGCTTCCTCTATTGTCCTGTCAGGTGGCATTTCCCCGTCGCAGGTGACGATAACGTGGCTTCCTGTGATATCCTTGACGTGGAGCCAAAGGTCAGTTTTCTCTGCTTCCTTGCAGGTGAGGCGGTCGTTCTGTTTATTGTTCCTGCCTACCCTTATTTCATATCCGTCAGAAGAACGGTATTTTATAGGCGGCAGAGCCTTTGGAGGCTTGCCCTTGAACTTTGAGCGCTTTACATAGCCCTCCTGAAAAAGCTCCTCACGAAGCTCGGCTATATCTCCCTCCGTCTGCGCCCTCGTTAGAGAATCGAAAACAGAATCCAGATACTTGACCTCCTGCTCGCCCTCTGCAATAAGCACAGTGAGCTTTTTCTCTGCGGTGTCGAGCTTTCTGTACTCCTTATAATACTTCTGAGCGTTCTGTGTTGGCGTAAGCCTTTTGTCAAGTGGTATCTTCACTGTAGGGCAGTTCTCGTCATAAAAGTCCTGCACCTCGGCATACGCCATGCCCTTTTGGAGCGCATAGAGATTTGAAGTGATAAGGTCACCGTAAATACGGTATTTTTCCCTGTCCTTACACTCTTTAAGCTCCTCACGCTGATTTTGCACACGCCTTTGAGTTCTCTCGGAGGTGTTTATAAGAAGCTTGAAAAGGTCGTTGGCTTTCTGCTTTATTCTTGAAAGGGAGTCCCTCTCCGCATAGAAATAGTCCAGAAGAACACTTGGCGACTCAAAGCTTTTTGTCACCATGAGCGCACCATACTGCGTTATATCGCAGAAGCAGAAATCTTTGAGATTGCCCTCTTTTGTTTTCAGCACTGTGTAGACGTTAGTGCCCTCATTTATGCTGTCACGGACTTTCGAGAAATAAAACCACAGCCTGTCTGCAGTGTCTCCGCTTAGCTGTTGGGCTGTTATCTCAGCACCCCTTGCCGCAAAGAACACAGCTTCCCTTGCGAACACTGGCGAAATGCCCTCCAGCGTTTTCATTATTGCCTTTGAAAGCTCCGCCGTGGGGTTTTCGGCTATCTTTGCAAGAAATTCTTCTTTTGTACATTCCATAAGATTCAGCCTTTGCTCTCTCGGGGGCAAAGTATACTGCGCACCGGGAAGAACCATTCTCACTGATGACATTTCCTGTCCCACACGCTTTATGCTGTCTATTATCCTGCCGTCCTCACGATAGAGGATAAGATTTGAACGCCTGCCCATTATCTCCGCCGCAAGTGTGAGATTCACCCTGTCGCCCATTTCGTTGGTGGCTTCAAAGTCAAAGAAAAGTATACGCTCAAAGCCGTCCTGCCTAATGGCAGTGAGTCTGCCCCCTGCAAGATGCTTTCTCATGAGCATACAGAACATAGGCGGTGTTTTCGGATTTTCTATATCCGCCGTTGTTATATGGACCCTTGCCGAGCCTGCACCTGTGCTGAACATAAGCTTCTGCGCACCCTCTTTAGTGCGGATAGTCATTATAAGCTCCTCTCGTGAGGGCTGGTGTATCTTATCCACCCTGCCGTCAATAAGAGGGTCAAATTCTTTTCTGAGCAAGCTCAGATAAATTCCGTCCAATGCCATTTTACTTACCTGCTTTTTATATTACTTCAACTATATCCCTGTTGCTTACGGCTATCTCTACTCTCAGATCGCTGAACTTGTTTCTCAGCTCACCAGCGATAAACTCGCAGAAGATATTTTCCGTATAGAAATGACCTGCGTCTATAACAGAAACGCCCATATTCTCGCCGTCTATAAAAACGTCATGCTTCACGTCCCCTGTCAAAAGCACCTGACAGCCTTTGCCTGCGGCGTCAGCCAAAAACGAACCGCCTGAACCTGAGCACACGCCCACACGACTTATCTCACGCTCGCCGCCGCTGAAACGGACTACTCTACAGCCAAGAACATCCTTTGCTATCTGTGCAAGCTCACGAACGTTCATGCCGTCACACTCGCAGACATATCCACAGCCCACGCCATGCTCCTCGTGCAAAGCGCTCTCGGGTTTTAGACCAAGCATTTTGCAAAGCACGTCATTCATTCCGCCCTCTGCGGAGTCGAAATTTGTGTGCATGGAAAGAGCGTTCTTTCCACCTGCCGCAAGTATCACAGCAGGATCGTTGGGCACGAGGGTCTTTAGTCCTCTGAAAATAACAGGGTGGTGGGTGAGAACAAGGTCAAAATCACGCTGACAAGCCTCTCTTGCCACCTCTGCGGTGCAATCAAGCGCCACAAGCACGCTCCTTACCTCAGCGGACATTTCCCCCACGTTAAGACCGCTGTTGTCATAGCCCTCCTGCAAGCGGTATGGGGCTAAATCCTCTATAAAACTATAAATATCATAAACTGTCGTCATTTTTGTCAGCTCCTTTTTTTATATCCGATGTGCTGTCAGGGGTATTTCTGTCCTTGATCTTTGCGTCAAGAAGTTCGTAAAAGCCCGTGATGAATGTTGTCACTGCGATAATCACCAATGCAGGCATCATAGCGACAAAGGGCATATAGTTGAGTGCGGGAAACCATGTGCCTCTCGACAAAGCCTCTGCCACATCTTTTTCGCAATGGATATAGACCAAAACCATAACAATGGTATGTATAACAAGCGGTATAAACGCAAAGCTGAGCCAGTAAAAGGCTTTGCCCACGTTTGGTTTCTTAAATTTAAAATAAAAACCTATATACGCACCCAAAGCAACAACGCCGCTTAATATCACGCTTGCACCGCCAGGACTTACGGAGCAGAATGCAAGCAACAGAATTACTGACAGTATCGTTACGGAAAGTTGGGTCGCTATACCTATACCTAAAGCTTTCAGAAATTTCATTTTTGCCCCCATGTTTTTTTGTATCACATTTTTATTTTTTTCAACGTTTCAAGCTCGCTCTGTGCAAGCTTAACAAGCCTTTCTCCCAGCTCTTTTTTGTCCTCGGACTTCATCATTCCGCTGCCTGCGACAAAAATTCTTTTTGCCTGCCTTGCGATATACTCTTTCCCCTCGCCCTCAGGCTTAACAAAGCCGAACTGCAAATATCTGTCGTCGCAAACATAGGACGGCGTTTTGCCTGTATACACCGCCTGCATAACAGAATATGCAAACTGACCCTCTGTGCAGGCAAGCTCTTTTTTCACCTCAAAGCCGTTGGCATAAAGCCACTTTCTAAGCACGTCCCATTTTGTCATAGGCTGTAAAACGAGGTTCACTCCGTTTTTCACCCACGGACATTTTTCCAGAAGCCTTGCAATAAGCTCACCGCCCATGCCCGCCATAACAACGTCTGTTATGCCCTCCGGGGGAACATTGTCAAGCCCGTCTGAAAGTACCGTTCCAATGCGGTCTGAAAGCCCCTCACGATTGATATGCTCCTCAGCCGACTTTAGCGGCATTGGTGCAACATCACAGGCGAGAGCTTTTTTGCACATATTTTCCTTTATCATAAAGCAGGGCAGATAGCCGTGATCTGTCCCCACGTCACATACAAAATCTCCTGTACAAAGCTTTGCACAGGTCACAAGTCTTTTATCCAAAGCTTTCCTCCAAAGAAAAAAATCGCCGCTCGCCCCCTGAAAAGGCGGCTGGGCGGCGAAAGTAGTTCCAAACGCTTATTCTGCAAAATGCTTGTTGAGCTTTTCGAGCATTTCCTCAACAGGAACGCCATGAACAGCACAAGCCTCTTCAAGAGTTTCGCCTCTTGACGCAGGGCAGAACAGACAGTGCATACCCATTTCCATAAAGTATGGTGCTGTATTTTCATCAGCGTCCATTATATCGCCTATAATAGTATCCTTTGTAACTGTGAATGCCATTTTATATTCCTCCTATCATGATAGACCACGCACCGCAAACGCTTTGCGCTATACCTATATTATAACCAATCCTGCGAAAAAAAGCAAGCCTTTTTTAAGGCAATACCGCACAAAGATTGTGCGTCAGATGCGTAGTCAAATTTTTTTGTCAGATTTTTGTGCGGTGTTGCCTTATATATTATAATGTATCTCCCTTATCCACATTTATAACAGCGTTGTATCTTCCGTCAAATTCTGTGAGCCGTTTTGATATTTTTGCTTTTACCTCGCTGTCTGAAAGTCTGAAATCAAAAGGCACTACCACGTCAAAGATAAGATTTTCACGGTTTTCGCCCTTTGTCATTCTGAAATCGTGTATGCTAAGGCATTGGTCGATAGACTTCACAACGTCTGTTACTATCTTTTTAGTTTCGATAGTTTGCTCGTCATGATCTGCCACCGGATCCATATGTATAGACACTGCGCAGTGATATTTTTCTTTCATGCTATCCTCAAGATCGTCTATAAGCTCATGAGCCGCCATAAAGTCCATTTCACATGGCACTTCAGCATGAAAGGAGATAACGGTATTCCCTACGCCATAATCATGTATGAGCAGATCATGGATACCGATTATCTCAGGAAAGCTCGTTGCGGTATCAACAATATCCTGAACGAACTCCTTATCGGGCTTTGAGCCGAGAAGCGGCGAAACGCTGTCCTTACAGGTCATGAAGCCTGAGCGGAAGATAAAGAGAGCAACGAGAACGCCCATATAGCCGTCTATGTTTATGCCTGTGAACGCAGAGAATACCATTGCAAGCATAACAGCTCCTGTTGCGGCGCAATCGGAAAGACTGTCAGCGGCAGAGGCGAAAAGCGAGGTAGAGTTTATCTTTTTTCCAAGCTTTCTATAGAAATACCACATCCAAAGCTTCACAGCCACAGAGCAGGCAAGTATCACAAAGGTCATTACCGAGAAAGCAAGCTTATCGTGGGCAAAGATCTTTGAAAAAGAAGATTTTCCAAGCTCAATGCTCATCATCATTATAATAAAGGATATGACAAGACCTGAGATATACTCCATTCTGCCATGACCGAAAGGGTGATCTTCGTCGGCGGCTTTGGCCGCCATTTTAAAGCCAACCAACGACATTATAGACGAGCCGGCGTCGGACAAGTTATTGAAGGCGTCCGCCATAACGGACACAGCCCCTGACACAAATCCTGCAATAAGCTTACCGAGGAAAAGCATGATATTAAGGATTATACCAGTACATGAGCCTAGGTAGCCATATTTTTTACGGACGTTTTTATCTTTCACGTTATCTCAGTATTTTATAAATAAACTTATAAGAAGTTCTGACAAATGAATATCTACTTTTGTTTACCAAAGTAA
>ENA-UONW01003928-UONW01003928.1-human-gut-metagenome-genome-assembly--contig:-CS52-NODE-3928-length-11502-cov-5.097143_pt1 | contig 11502 bp, 3 predicted proteins | sample MGYA00242463_ERZ724010 | MGnify/ENA metagenome assembly ERZ724010 | reverse complement strand
CAGTGTGCACCCGGACCAGAAACAAGCGGTACGGCATTCTTTACTTATGGTATAATATGGGGCGTAAACAACGGGTATCTGAACGAAGAGGAGTTCAAGCCTGTCATAGACAAAGCATGGAAATACCTGTCCAAGACAGCTCTGCAAAAAGACGGAACGGTCGGATATGTCCAGCCTATCGGAGAAAGAGCTATACCAGGCCAAATTATTGATGCACGTTCAACCGCAAATTTCGGAGTCGGAGCTTTTCTGCTGGCCTCGTGTGAATACGCGCGATATCTGAAAACGAAGGAACAGCAGGGAGACAGACAATATTGGTGCAAACTGGCATACGACATGGCAAAGCCTGTACTGAGCAACATGGCAAACGGAACTCTTCAGAAGAATATGATTGTTGAAGTCAGCCCAACATGGGATGGACGCAGCAAAAAGGTTGCATATATGGAATGCTTCGGACGCCTCATGGCAGGAATAGCTCCTTGGCTGTCACTTCCTGACGACGATACAGAAGAGGGGAAAATGAGACGCCAGCTGCGCGAATGGGCATTGAAGAGCTATGCAAATGCTGTAGACCCGCAGAGTCCAGATTACCTTTTGTGGAACGGACACAGTCAGGCACTTGTTGATGCGGCATACATCGCGGAAAGCTTTATCAGAGCATATGATGAGCTGTGGGTTCCTCTGGATGAAAAAACAAAACAGAGATATATTAAAGAATTCTCAGGTCTCCGCAGGGTTGACCCACCTTACTCCAACTGGTTGCTTTTTTCATCAATGGTTGAAAGTTTTCTAGCCAAAGTTGATGCACAATACGACAAATACAGGGTAAACTCGGCATTAAGAAAGATTGAGGAATGGTATGTGGGCGACGGATGGTATTCCGACGGACCGTCTTATGCATTCGACTACTATGGAAGTTATGTCATACATCCTATGTATCTGGAAACATTGCATACAATGGCAGAAGCTGGAGTTCGCGGATACGACTACAACGGAATGTGGAACAAGGCTCTGAAACGCACCCAGAAGTACAGTCTTGTTCTCGAACGTTTTATATCGCCAGACGGATATTTTCCTGCTTTCGGACGATCAATACCTTACCGCATGGCTGCAATGCAGCCGCTGGCAATGATGGCGTGGTACGGACGTCTTCCGGCTGGTGTATCTGATGCACAGGTAAGGTGCGCACTGACAGAAGCCTTCAGAAGAATGTTTGATGATAATGACAATTATAATGAAGGAGGATTTCTGACAATAGGGTTTACTGGACGCCAACCGAAAAGCGCCGATTACTATACAAACAACGGAAGTCTCTATATGACATCTTTGTCGTTTCTTCCTCTTGGATTGCCGGCTTCGCATCCGTTTTGGACAAATGCGCCACAGCCATGGACACAACAGAAAGCGTGGAAAGGAAAAGAATTTCCAAAAGATCATCGATGGGACTAGCTGATTGATTAAAGTAAAATAAATTGCATCTTTTTACGATGCTGCTACTGCACTCCAAGCAGACCTGCAGAACATCAAAATGTTCAACAGGTCTGCTTTTGCTTTATAATACCGAATATTTCCGCCATTATATATGAATCTATGGCCGAATCATAAAATATTACATCTAATAATGTTTTTCTCCATTTTTTACATTTCTGCTAATGCCTTACTTTGCATCAGTAAAAAATAAAAGCCACAGGCTATGAAAAAGACATTGATATCTATACTTTTGACAGCTTCGATATGCGGATTTGCAAACGATAGAGACGTGCTGGATCTGAGCGGTAAATGGACCGTCAAATTGGACAGTACGGATATAGGCATGGCTGAAAATTGGCAAAACCAGATATTCGCGACTTCTATTTCCTTGCCAGGAACAACTGATGATGCAGGACTTGGAATCAAGAACATGCTTGAGCCGGCTTTGACAAAACCTCAGCTGACCTATCTTACAAGAAAACATAAACATCTGGGACCAGCCTGGTATTCAAGATATATAGAGATTCCTAATGATTGGAACGGAAAAGATGTATTCCTAACTCTCGAAAGAGCCATGTGGGATACTCAGGTCTGGATAGACGGTAAAAAAGTTGAAGGACACGAAGAAAGCCTTGTAACTCCTCACCACTATGACATAACACGATATGTCACTCCTGGAAGCAAACATCTGATTTCTATCAGAGTGGACAATCGTAAACGCTACGATATTTCAAACGGCATGGCCCATGCCTACACCGATCATACGCAGATTATATGGAACGGCATTCTCGGCAATATGGAACTGCATGCCGAAAACCATGTCAGAATAGATAACGTCGAACTGTATCCGGAACTAGAAAACAACAATGTAAAAGCTGTAATTGAAATATGCAATAACAGCGGAAAGGAGAAAGAGGCTCTTGTCCAAATCGAAATAAAAGGACTGAAAAGCATAAATCCAAATAAAAAGACCGTAACTTTGAAAAATGGCCTCAACAGAATAGAAACTGTACAAAGCATGGGTAACAGCTACATCAAATGGGATGAATTTACGCCTAAAACATATACTGCAAACATAACGTTGGTATCAGACGGTATGGAATCTCACAAAGAAGAGACTTTCGGTATGCGCGAGCTTAAACGTGAAGGCAACAGATTGATTCTAAATGATAATCCGCTGTTTCTCCGCGGAACGCTTGAATGTTGTATATTTCCACAGACAGGAACACCGCCGATGAACAAGGACGGATGGAAAAAAGTGTTCAGCACTGCAAAAGAATATGGTCTTAACCACTTGCGTTTCCATTCGTGGTGTCCTCCAGAAGCAGCATTCGAAGCAGCTGACGAAATGGGGTTCTATCTCCAAATAGAACTGCCTGTATGGGTATTGACAATAGGGAAAAGCCCGGAAGCCGTCAGATTCCTTCGTTCAGAAGCTAAAAATATCAGAAGAGAATACGGCAATCATCCATCTCTGTGCCTCTGGAGCTTGGGCAACGAACTGCAGGGTGATTTCAGAATCTTGTCGGCGATGCTTGACGAACTCAAAGCCAAAGATCCGCGCCACCTCTATACCACGACATCATTCACATTCGAAAACGGCCACGGTAGATGGCCGGAAAAGAATGACGACTATTTTGTTACTCAGTGGACAAAAAAAGGGTGGGTCAGAGGACAGGGAGTCTTCAACCAAGAAGTACCTTCATTTGACAAGAACTACAACACCTCAGTAGAAGGTATGGAAGTGCCATTGATTACACATGAAGTAGGACAGTATTCTGTTTACCCGGACCTGAAAGAGATTAAGAAATATAAGGGTGTACTGATGCCTCTCAACTTTATGGCAATTAAAGAAGATCTGATAAAGAAAGGTCTGATTGATAAAGCAGATGATTATCTGAAATCCTCGGGTAAGCTCGCGGCTATACTCTATAAAGAAGAAATTGAGCGCGCTCTCAAAACTGCTGGAATAAGCGGTTTCCAACTTCTCGACCTGCATGATTTCCCAGGACAAGGAACAGCACTTGTAGGATTGCTCAACGCCTTTTGGGAAAGCAAGGGCATCATTGACGGAGAAGATTTCAGAGAATTCTGCTCTCCCGTTGTGCCTTTGCTTAACTTTCCGAAAGCAATATATCTCAACAGCGAGACGTTCAAAGGTGAATTCGTTGTATGCAACTACGGAAACATGGTCCTGAACGACAAGAATATAGTATGGGAAATATCCAGCGACGGAAAGAAAATCTGCAGCGGAAAAACTACTGCTTCAAAACTGGATATCGGATATAACGGACAAATAGGAACGATGTCTGTACCGCTTAAAGACATAACTGAAGCATCCAAACTTGAAGTTAAGGTTGAAATTGAAGGAACAGAATACAGAAACCGCTGGAACATATGGGTGTATCCCGACAACCAGAAAATAGAGTGGGGCAATGTTGTCTACACAAGGGATTTCATTGAGGCAGAAAAGCTTCTCGCACAAGGTAAAAATGTTCTGTTCAATCCAGATTGGAAAACGATGAAAGGTATAGAAGGAAAATTCGTACCTGTATTCTGGAGTCCTGTACATTTTCCGAACCAGGCAGGAACAATGGGTATGCTGTGCAATCCAAAGCACGAAGCCTTGAAAATGTTTCCGACAGACAGCTATACTGACTGGCAATGGTGGGATTTGAACATAAATTCAACAACGCTCATTACTGACAGCCTTAAAGGAGGCGAGGCAATAGTTGAAATGATTGACAATTTTGCAAACAACCGTAAGCTGGCATCACTCTACGAAGGTCAGGTAGGAAATGGCAAACTCATGCTGGCGACATTTGATTTAGAGCGCAACCTGGATAAAAGACCTGTTGCAAAACAGATGCTCATATCAATACTGGATTACATGAACAGCGGCAAGTTCAATCCATCTGTCCTGAGCAACTTCGAGATTCTGAAGAATGTTGTTGGAAAAGCAGAAAACGCCAAACAATCGGCTGAAGGAATTTATTAACCTTAAAAAATAATATACAATCATGTCAGATTACAATAAAAGTTTTATCTATTTCATCTGCATCGTTTCAGCCATGGGAGGCTTGCTTTTCGGTTATGATTGGGTTGTAATCGGTGGGGCAAAACCTTTCTATGAAGTGTTCTTCGGCATAAGCGAGAATGAAGGGATGCAGGCATTGGCCATGAGCATAGCATTGCTCGGATGTCTCATTGGTGCCACAGCGGCCGGATGGCTTGCAGACAAGTACGGGCGCAAACGTCTGTTGACATTATCTGCTCTTGTATTTTTCTTATCATCATGGGCCACAGGTGCATCAGACTCTATTGTGCCGTTCATCATAGCCAGATGGGTAGGAGGAATAGCCATTGGTCTGGCCGCAGACCTCTCACCGATGTACATAGCCGAAGTTGCCCCGACCCGTATACGCGGCAAACTTGTTACGCTTAATCAGCTTACAATTGTGTTAGGCATATTGGGCGCACAGATAGTCAACATGCTCATTGCAGAACCTGTTGCAGAAGGAGCTACCGCCATGGATATTGCATCATCATGGAACGGAACAGACGGATGGAGACACATGTTCTGGGCTGTCTGCATACCTTCAGGCTTATTCTTCATACTCTCTCTGTTCATACCTGAAAGCCCTCGCTGGCTGGCCTCCGTAGGCAGAAAATCAGATTCGCTCCAAGTTCTAAGAAGCATTGGAGGCAAAGAATATGCGGAAGACGAATTATCCAACTACACTGCCGCAGAATCGGCTTCATCGGCAGAATCGGGTACTCTTTCAACACTGTTCTCGAAGAAGATGCGCAGCGTTCTCATCATAGGTCTCGTAGTCGCCGTATTTCAGCAGTGGAGCGGTACGAACGTCATTTTCAATTATGCGCAAGAGATATTCCAGGCAGCCGGCTACGGCATATCAGATGTTCTGATGAATATTGTGGTAACAGGAATTGCGAATCTGCTTTTCACATTTATAGCCATATATACCGTAGACAAACTCGGACGCAAGACGCTCATGCTTATCGGCTCAATCGGACTTGCAGGAATATATGCCCTGCTGGGAATATGCTATTTCTTTGAATTCAAAGGTTTCATAATGATAATCTTCGTTGTTCTTGCCATCGGCTTCTATGCCATGTCGCTTGGCCCCATCACGTGGGTTCTGCTTTCAGAGATATTCCCCAACAGAGTGCGCGGAGTGGCAATGGCAGTGTGCACGGCGGCCTTGTGGATTGCATCATTCCTGCTGACCTACACCTTCCCGTTCCTGAACAAAGGTCTCGGCACCGGAGGTACATTCTGGCTCTACGCCGTGATATGTTTTGCTGGCTTCCTCTTCGTCATGAAGCGCATCCCCGAAACCAAAGGCAAGTCATTGGAAGAGCTCGAAAAAGAACTTATAAAATGAATAACCGCTTATATACACTTGATAAAATTACACTTAACAAATTCACACTTAATAAATCAACACTTAATTAGTTTAGACACTTAATAAAAAAACACCTTTTTTACAATGGAAAGAATAACTGAATATTTAATAAAAAGCACCGTAAACACATCAGAGGTGAAAGCTTGGGAAGAAACCGTGATGTTGCCGACCTACGGCATCGGCAAAGAAGAGAAGAATCCTATTTTCCTTGAAAAAAGAGTCTATCAAGGAAGTTCAGGTTCTGTGTATCCTTATCCTGTCATCGAAAAAATCTGCGATGAGAAACATGATGCACCTTACAAGGCTGTGTTCATCGAAAACGAATACATAAAAGTAATGATTCTTCCTGAACTTGGAGGACGCATCCAGATGGCATATGACAAGGTGAAGAAACGCCACTTTGTGTACTACAATCAAGTTATAAAACCAGCCCTTGTCGGACTTACAGGTCCGTGGATATCTGGAGGCATCGAATTCAACTGGCCGCAGCATCACCGTCCCAGCACATACCTGCCTACAGATTGCCGCATAGAGCGCCACGAAGACGGAAGTGTGACAGTATGGTGCAGTGAGGTCGAGCGCATGTTCCGCACAAAGGGTATGGCAGGATTCACGCTCTATCCTGGAAAAGCCTATATAGAAATCCGTGCCAAGGTATACAACCGCACGCCATTTCCGCAGACATTTCTGTGGTGGGCAAACCCGGCAGTGTCGGTAGGCGACGATTACTACTCAGTATTTCCGCCGGATGTGAATGCCGTCTTCGACCATGGAAAAAGAGCTGTCTCAAGCTTCCCTATTGCAACTGGAACATACTATAAATGGGACTACTCTGCCGGTGTAGACATTTCCCGCTACAAGAACATACCTGTGCCGACATCATATATGGCAGTAAACTCGAAATACGATTTTGTCGGCGGCTACGACGAGCGCGAACAAGCAGGCCTTCTCCACGTTGCCGACCATCATGTCAACACCGGCAAGAAGCAGTGGACATGGGGATGCGGCGATTTCGGCAAGGCATGGGACAGAAACCTCACCGACGAGGATGGCCCATACATCGAGCTCATGACAGGCATGTATTGCGACAACCAGCCGGACTTCACATGGCTTCAGCCGTATGAAGAAAAATCATGGGTACAATATTTCATGCCTTATCATGACGCAGGAATGGTAAAAAATGCCACAAAAGATGCAGTCGTAAACATAGAAAAGACCACAGGAGGCAAAATGCGCATCGTGTTATATACGACTTCTTCTTTCGAAGATGCGCGCATCACTCTTGCATCACAGTCAGCTGTATACCTGGATGAGAAAGTATCAGTATCACCATTGAAAAGCTATATGGCAATTATCGACTGCAAGGATGAGAAGCCTGAAAACCTGGAATTGAAGGTCACAGACAGCAACGGTCGTATTCTTGTTGCCTACAAGGCCGACAAACCTGAAATAAAGCCGGTACCAGAACCGGCACATGCAGCAAAGGATCCAAAGGACATTTCCAGCATCGAACAGCTGTTCCTGACGGGTCAGCATCTCGAACAGTACCGTCATGCCACATACTCGCCGATGGATTACTACATGGAGGCGCTACGCCGCGAAGAATCGGACATACGCTGCAACAACGCCGTCGGCCTGCTCCTCATGCGCAAAGGCAAGTTTGCCGAGGCACTCCCTTACTTCGAGCGTGCTGTAAAGACGCAGACAGAGCGCAACCCGAATCCTTACGACGGCGAACCGCTCTACAACATGGGATGGTGCAAGAAGATGCTCGGCGACACCGACGGCGCCTACGATGCATTCTTCAAGTCGACATGGAATGCCGCATGGCAGGACGCCGGCTACATGGGTCTTGCACAGATAGACACTCTCAGAGGCGACCTCGCCCAGGCACTTGAACACATCGACCGTTCGCTCATACGCAACTGGCACAACCATCGCGCACGACAACTGAAGACTTCCATTCTCCGCCGCCTCGGACGCACCGGCGAAGCCATGGCGCTTGCAGAAGATTCCGTCAAGATTGATTCCTTCAACGCCGGATGCATATACGAGATGTACACCATGCAGACAGAAAAAGGCGACACCAAGAGTGCCGAAAAGTCACGTCAGCTGCTTGACATGCTCATAGGCAAGTCCGTGCACACCTGCATGGAATATGCACTGGATTACGCCGCCGCGGGACTCTACGCCGAGGCATCTCAGCTTCTTGAAATGTTTGCAGTGAAGGGAAATGAAACATACCCGATGGTATACTACACTTTGGCATATCTGGAATCACGCCTGGGCAACAGCGCTAAGGCGTCAGAGCTTTGCAGAAAAGCAGAAGAGATGTCGCCCGACTACTGTTTCCCTAACCGAATAGAAGAAGTTCTGATTCTGCAGAACGCCATAAAGGTGAATCCGCGAGGAGCAAAAGCACCTTACTATCTCGGCAACTTCTGGTATTATGCACGCCAGTACAAGGAAGCCGTTGAGTGCTGGGAGCTCTCCGTGTCAATCGACGACACCTTCCCTACGGTTCTGCGCAACCTTGCCCTTGCATACTACAACAAGCAGGGAGATGCATCCAAGGCAAAAGATGCCGTTGAAAAAGCCTACGCACTGGATACAACCGACGCACGCATCCTCATGGAGCTCGACCAGCTCTACAAGAAGCTTCACGTACCGCACAGCGAACGGCTGAAGTTCCTCGAAAGCCACAATGAGGAAGTTGAGAAGCGCGACGACCTGTGCATTGAACGCATAACACTCTACAACCAGCTGAATGAAACAGAGACAGCACTCAAACTTATCAATGAGCGCCATTTCCATCCGTGGGAAGGAGGCGAAGGAAAAGTGACAGGACAGTTCCTCATCTGCATCACTGAACTCGCCAGACGTGCTATGTCTGAAGGGCGCTATGCCGATGCACTCGATCTGTTGAAAAAGACCGAACGCTATCCTGAAAACCTTGGCGAAGGAAAGCTCGCTACAGCTGAAGAAAACGATGTACACTATCTGATGGGATGTGCATACGAAGGACTCGGACAGAACGATGAGGCCGAGAAATATTTCAGAAAAGCGACATGCGGTGCGGAAGAACCGGCAATAGCATTCTTCTACAACGACCAGCAGCCCGACAAGATATTCTACCAGGGACTTGCATGGCGCCGTCTCGGCAACGAAGCCAAGGCACGCGGACGCTTCAACAAGCTCATACAGCACGGACAGCAGCACCTATTCGACAAGGTGAAAATCGACTACTTCGCCGTCTCGCTCCCCGACCTTCTGATATGGGAAGACGACCTCAATGTGCGCAATGCCGTCCACTGCAACTTCGTCATGGGCCTCGGCCATCTCGGCCTCGGCGAAAAAGACGAAGCAGAAAAGTTCTTCAAGAGAGTTCTTGAGCTCGACAGCAACCACCAGGGAGCGATGATTCATCTCAAACTCTGCAAATAGGCATACAGCTTATTTCATGTGCGGCGGCCATGGCGCTCCACAGGTACCCGGCACCGCACATGAAAATATTTTAACCATACCATAACATTTTTCAAATAAGACATGCGAAAGCTTACAGCAAAAGTTTTGGCACTCATGCTGCTGACATTTTCAGGTGCAAGTGCTGAGCAGAAAGACAAAGACTGGTTCTCACCTCAAGACCTGACCTTGACAGGTGTTTATTACTATCCTGAACATTGGGACCGTAAACAATGGGAACGTGACTTCAAAAAGATGCACGATTTAGGTTTTGAATTTACACATTTTGCAGAATTTGCCTGGGCGCAGCTCGAACCGGAAGAAGGCCGTTACGACTTCAGCTGGCTAGACGACGCAGTCGAAATGGCAGAGAAGTACAATTTGAAGATTGTTATGTGTACCTCAACAGCCACACCACCCGTATGGCTGTCTCGAAAGCATCCTGAAATCCTTATAAAGAATGAAGACGGGACAACCGTCGACCACGGTGCACGCCAACATGCTTCATTTGCATCACGCATATACCGCAAATATGCATTCAAGATGATTGAAGAACTCGCCCGTCACTACGGCAACGACGCAAGAATCATCGGCTGGCAGCTTGACAATGAGCCTGCAGTTCAATTCGATTACGGTGCTGACGCAGAACAAGGATTCAGAGATTATCTGAAAAACAAATATCATGACATAAAAAAGCTTAACGAAGCCTGGGGCACGTCATTCTGGAGCCAGACATATTCCTCCTTTTCAGAAATAAACATCCCGCGCATGCGTCAAGTATTCATGAATCATCATCAGATTCTTGACTACAGAAGATACGCCGCATGGCAGACAGCCGATTTTCTGGACAAGCAAAGCCTCCTCATCAAGAAATATGCAAAAGGCCAGTGGGTTACTTCCAACTATATACCTAACTATGAAGACGGACATATAGGCAAAAGCCCAAATCTCGACTTTGCCAGCTATACACGCTACATGGTCTACGGCGACAACGAGGGCATAGGCCGAAGGGGCTACAGAGTCGGCAATCCTCTGCGCATTGCCTGGGCAAACGACTTCTTCCGTCCTATAAGCGGAACATACGGAGTCATGGAGCTTCAACCAGGACAAGTGAACTGGGGAAGCATCAATCCGCAGCCGTTGCCCGGCGCCGTGCGCCTTTGGCTATGGAGCGTTTTCGCAGGTGGCAGCGATTTCGTATGCACATACCGCTTCAGACAACCTCTATGCGGAACCGAACAATATCATTACGGCATAATCGGGACAGACGGCGTCACCGTAACACCTGGCGGACACGAATATTCCGAATTCATGGCAGACATAAAGAAACTGCGCAATATTGCCGTTCCGTCAGCAAAAGCGCCGAAAGAATACACTGCACGCCGTGCGGCCATACTCTTCAATCCTGAAAATTCATGGAGCATAGAACGGCAGAAGCAAAACAGGAACTGGAGCACGTTGTGGCACATAGAAAAGTACTACCGTCCTCTCAAGTCATTCGGTGCTCCGGTGGATTTCATCGGTGAAGACGCAGATTTCTCAGAATATCCCGTAATGGTTGTACCGGCATATCAGATGGCAGACAAAGAACTTGTTGACAGATGGGAAAAATATGCCGAAGGCGGCGGTCATCTGGTCATATCCTGCCGTACAGCTCAGAAAGACAGATGCGGACGTTTGCCGGAAATGCCGTTCGGCGACATGGTCAGCCATCTTACAGGATGCCGGCAGGAGTTCTTCGACCTTCTTCTGCCGAATGATCCGGGAACAATAGATATGAACGGAAAAATTTACAGATGGAGCACATGGGGTGAGATTCTTGCACCGTCAACTGACTGCAAAATACTTGCTTCATACTCCAGCGAATTCTACAAGGGGAAACCCGCCGTCGTTTCGAGAAAACTCGGTAAAGGGAGCGTTACTTATGTAGGCACAGACAGCAATGACGGTTCCTTGGAACGAGATGTCCTCAAAGAGGTATATGAAAAAGCAGGCATCGGCATTCTGGATTTGCCATACGGAGTGACATTAGAATACAGAGACGGACTTGGACTTGTCATGAACTATATGGACAAAGAGTATGAATTTGCACTGCCTGAAAATGCAAAACCCGTTATAGGCAGCCCGAAAATAAAGCCAT
>ENA-UONW01003924-UONW01003924.1-human-gut-metagenome-genome-assembly--contig:-CS52-NODE-3924-length-11509-cov-14.205169_pt1 | contig 11509 bp, 10 predicted proteins | sample MGYA00242463_ERZ724010 | MGnify/ENA metagenome assembly ERZ724010 | reverse complement strand
GAGCCGTGGATTACGGGTTCCAAAGAACCCCAAAGATGACAAAGCCCTGCCGGAGCAACTCCATAGCAGGTGCAAAACGATATGCGGGCGCGTATGGCAATGCCAGCCGCAACAAAGGACTCTCAGGAAGGAAAGAACCCAAACTCCCCGGTTCTTGAATTTTCAAGTTCTACGCAGCGCGGATAACACGGACGAAAGTATCACCATCTTGGACGAGGGCTATCTTCACGCGAGGCGGAGCGGATTTCTTGAAGTTCGGCTTCTCTGTAATCGTGAAGCGGATACTGCCGACCTTTCTCCTGTCCTCCTTGCTTCGAATGGACTCGCAGGCCACGTTGATGCCGGTCCGCTCGTTTATCTCCTTGATAGCAGGAGCGAGCACACGCTTATAAAAGACCTTGTATGCAGAATACGCTTCACACTGTCCCAGCAGACACTTCAATTCGGAGAACCCGACTTCCCAAGAACCCATACTCTTGAAGGAGCAAAAGAGGGGGTAGAGCTTTAGAGCGTTCAGACCAGTCATTTGTGAAATATCAGCAAACTGAAACGCTGTAAAATTCTTCTGCTGATGAAGCAGGAACGGCGCAAGCCATTCTTCCAGGACGATTCGAGCGGACGAACGCCCATATCTACTTGTGACGGCAAGAAGTTTGAACCACGTCAGGCGCCTTGGCAATTTGCCCTTCCACGCGGCGGGTTTGAGCGGTGTGAGCCTGCTCTCCACCGCCTCGCGTAAGAGAGCGTCAACGTACTTCTTTCCATATCCGGCGGTGTAATCACCGTTTGTAAGACGGTAAAGCGTTTTGTAGTCCACGTCAACGACATAGAACGAGTTGTCGTTCTTTTCAACGGTCCCAAGCAGGTAATAGAACAACTTGAGCTGGTTGACCGACATTTCCGTTATAAAGCTGCGGACAAGGGAATTTCCCTGTACGACAAGATGCGATGTCGATTGCAGCGTTGATTTGGAACCGTTCGGTTTGTCCTTTGCGTTCATTTCTCTTCCTCCCCGGCGCTCATGCGCATATTTCCACTTGCTGATATGCAGTTCCCATGGCCGCATCATCACAAGGCGTGATTTCCCCAATACAGAGTTTGGGAATACGCAAAGATACCGGCTGCCGCTCCACAACGAATTTTGTGGCAACCTTCAGGCTCGGAGCTTTCTCCCAATTTACCCCAATCGGCTCGACAGACTTCACGCAAATGTCCGTCATGCCGGTCAGCTCCAAACAGCAGGGGCGAATAACCTTCCGGAACAGGTCCTTATACCGGCTGTACTTCTCCGGATAGGCGACAGGTTCTTTTTGGCCGAGATGGAGAACCTCTCTGAGCCTCTCAGACGAAATGACCATTTCTCCAGCCTCCAGTGCCCCTGTGAGCAGCGTATGGAGTCGGTGGGATACGGACACGCCATAGAGTGACGCGGCGCTTGCAGCGCGTCTGTGGCCGCCTGGGACACAGGTTTTGATAAAGAATTCATTCAGGCGAAAATGAACACCTGCATCTTCACCGCATTCAATAGCGCAAATCATCGGCATTTCAAACCAGTCCCCGGTCTTTTGCTGGATGAACAGGCAGGGAATGGGTCGCCGGTCAAAGATGGCAAGCGTCAGCTTGGCAAAATCGTCATTGGACAGGTTCATATTGGTCAAATAACGCACAGTGTCCCACGAGAAGGAAAAGATTCTGCTCAAATCCTCTTCAGTCTTGGACGCGGCGATAGCGGCCATGACAAGGCGTTCATACAAAAGCGATGCCGTGACCTCACCGTGCTCGGCACTGCGCGGCAGACGGACATACTTGCTCAGGATAGAAAGCCGTTCTTTACCCGCATCAAAATCAAACATGAAAATCCCCCTTTCAAGATTGCCTGCATATTATACCACACAAGCACAACTTAGCGCAAGAAATTGTTGAAAAATTTCAAAACGTCACTGGGCGTTTGCTTTGTAAGCATCCACGGCAATTCTTTCAGCCTGGAGGTTTAGGTCTGGAGAAGGTACACAGAGGGGGAGTTTCTGCGCTCGGAAGGGGCCGCGCAACGTCCGGGCGAGAAAAAGAACTTTGCGCAGGTTTTCAGCTCCCCGAAATTTCAAAATTTTTGGGACGCCTATTATACAAGAGTTAGAACTTCTTAGGAGGAGAGCTTTAGCTCTCCCCAGACCGATAACAATTATCCAAGATAGCATAAAGATAACGGCGTGTTGCAAATGTTTATTTTCCGATATGGTAAAACTATTCAGGTCTATTATCAGAACTTTTTGGAGGAAAATAAACATTGCAAATATTTTATTTCATTTCGTCTTACTATACATGGGATACTAAGTAATACTAACAAGAAACATTTCCGCGTGCGTGCGCGTGCGCGTGCGCACGCGAGGATAACGAAAAAAGAGCTTGAATCCATTGCAACAAAAGACATTGAAAAGTTTACATAAAAAATATCAGATAACGATTTTAATGGAAATATTCGGAAAAATAGGGGGTACACGTTTTTCGATTTTTCGGGAAAATAGGGGGTACACGTTTTTCGACTTCCAAGAAAGCAAAAACACGGATTTTTGCAACTTTTTCGGTGCAAATTGGAAATGTCTAACTGCTTGAAATCACAACTGTACGCATCTGAAAACTGGGAGCTGCCGTTCCGGGAGACTGTCCCGTTCACAGAGCGCCTCCGACATCGCGTCCTGTGGGCCTGTTTTTTGCAAAAATAGGGGGTACACGTTTTTCGACTTTGTATCTGCGCGTCCTTTGAAACCATTGGTATGACTGGCCTTGCTGGCTTTTTTATTTTTTGCCGAAATCGACGCAATCGGAGAAAATAGGGGGTACACGTTTTGCGATTCAGCAACATTTGGCTCAAAGGAGCGTTTCTATACGCTGAAAATTGACAACAAAGACGTAACGTGGTATAATAAGTAAAAAGCAATAGGAGGGCTTTTTACTTTGAAATTGATTATCGCTGAAAAGCCTGCTCTGGTATCGGCAATCGCGGACGCTCTTGACGGGCCGCGTAAGTCGCTACAGGGCAGTACCTATATGACCGTCGGGGACTATACGCTGATATCCGTATTTGGACACTTATTGGAGCTGAAGGAGCCGGAGGATTACGACGAGTGCTATAAGGACCGCAAGAACATCAGTCTTCTCCCCATCTATTTCGATGACTGGGGCCTCAAGGTTAAGGAGCCGGATGCAAAGCACAAGGATTCACCTCCAGAGGAACGCCTCAATGAAATCGGACGTCTGCTCAAGCAGTGCGAATATGTCATTCATGCCGGAGACCCGGATGAAGAGGGGCAGCTGCTCATTGACGAGGTTTTGCGTTGGTTTCACTACAAGGGTAAAGCATATCGGCTTGACACACTTGACCTAACGGAAGCGGGGATGCGCAGGGCGCTCAAGAGCCTAACGGACAACCGCCTGCATGAAAATTCCGGCTGGTCCGCTTATGCCAGAAGTGTCGCGGACGCCATTGTGGGGTTTAATCTCAGCCGCTATTTCTCCGCACTCAACGGGGTCAATCTTCCCGTCGGCCGTGTGCAGACCGCTACGCTTGGGCTTGTATGTGCGAGAGACGAGCAGATAGAAAGCCACAAAAAGACGCTGTACTACGACGTGACGGCGGTACTGGACGTCAACGGTGCGCGAATCGACACGCAGTATACGCCGGCAAAAGATGACGCAAATTTGACTGATGGGCGGATGCTCAGCAGGACTTACGCCCAGTCCAGGGCGGATATGCTCAAGGACGAAACGCTCAATGGCGTCACAGTAACGCGGAAGACGGTGAGCGAGGATGCTCCGCTTCCGTTCAATCTCGGTAAGCTGACATCCTTTTGCGGTTCAAAGTTTGGCTACAAACCGCAGGAGGTTATGGAGATTACCCAGTCCCTGCGTGAGAAGTACAAGGCTATTTCCTACAACCGTACCGACTGCCAATACCTCACGGAAACGCAGTATGCCGAATCCGGTCCCACAATGGATGCCGTTATCCGCAACATCGGGTTTCGCCCGAAACAGCTGGATATGACTTTGAAATCCAAGTGCTTCAACGATAAGTACACGACGGATAGTGGGGAAGCACACACGGCCATTATCCCGCAGAATATCAGCGTGGATATCCACGCAATGACGGAGCCTGAGCGCAAGGTTTACCTCGCCATCTGCCAGTATTACATGGCACAGTTCATGCCGCCCGCGAAGAAAGAGCGCTCGGCACTTACTGTCAAACTGAAAGATGGGGGTACGCTCAGCGCTTCTGCATCCAAAATCATCGAGATGGGATACCTGACGCTCTTCAAAAAGGACGGTATCCGTAACGAGGAGAGCGCCCTGTGCGCAGTCCCTGTTGGAACCTATCAGTGCGACGTCCTCGACGCGAGCGTGGTGGAGAAAGAGACGAAGCCTCCCGTGCGATATACGCAGAACACGCTTGTTGCCGATATGTCCTGCATTGCCAAGTACGTCGAGGATAACGAAGTCAAGGCGCTCCTGAAGGAGAAAGATAAAGGCAAGCAGGGAGAGAATGGCTCTATCGGAACACCTGCAACGAGAGCGGCTATTGTTGTTGGACTTGTGAATCACGGATATCTGGAGGATGACGGCAAGCGCGTTATCTCCACGCCAAAGGCCCGCGAGTTCTATCGTATCCTGCCGGACGAAGTGAAGAAAGCGGACATGACAGCCTATTGGTGGGTCATGCAGGAGGATGTCCGAACAGGCAAGGACGACTATCACATTCTGACAAACAGCGTTCTGGAGACTGTTCGAACTATCGTACATACCAAGTACCCACTGCTATCTGAGGAGCTGCGCAGTCAGCTTGCGGCCGCTTCTGGGCGTGGACAGATACTCGGCGTATGCCCCCGCTGTGGAAGCGCTGTCATTGAAGGCAAACGGGGTTTCGGCTGCTCTGGCTATAAGCAAGGCTGCAAGTTCATTATCTGGAAGACACAGAAAACTTCGCTGATGAAGGATTGTGTCATTACGGCAGCCAACGTCAAGGCATGGCTGTCTGAACCGTGGGTAAGCCTGCCGGATGGAAAAAAGAAGAGCGGAAAGAGTGTAAAGCTAAAAAAGCTGACATCCAAGGCAGGGAACCACTTTGAGAGTGAACTGTTCCTGTTGGATGACGCCAGTAGCGAGTACGGTCCCGGCTTCGTGTTCCCGGAGCAGGACGAAAAGGAGGTTCTTGGCAGATGTCCGCGTTGCGGCGGTGATGTGACAGAGTTTCCGTCCGGCTTTTCATGCAGCGGGCATGAGAATGGCTGTGGTTTTGTTATCTGGAAGAAATCTAAGCTGAAAATGCTCAGCAAGACCACTTTCACGGCAAAGGATGTCCGGGCATTCCTACTGGGACAGTCCGTGAGAAAAACCACTCTGCTGAAAAAGAACGGTACGAAGTTCACGGCTTCCCTTGTTATGCAGGACGACCCGAACAGTCCATACGGACCGAATTTCACGTTTGGGGAGGGGCTGGACAGATGACATATAAGACACATCTGGTCGGCGGCGCGGTCGCTGCCATGCTGCTGACTTTGGCAGCATCCGAACAGGAACTTGGACTCAAGCCCTTTACAACTCCGGAGTTTTTCGGAGTGTTGACCGCCTCACTACTTGGCAGCCTTGCACCGGATATCGACCAAGGGAAAAAGAGTAAAGCCGGCGCGATGGTCAAGCCTGTTGCTTCCGTTTGCAGTAAGTGCTTCGGGCACAGAACTTTTTGCCACAGCGTCTGGTTTCTGCTTCTGCTGTACTTTATTATCCGTGGTATCTTTCCTTCAATGGCGTTTTTCGGTCTCGCGTTCTGCATCGGCGGTGCATCGCATCTGCTGCTGGACTGCTTCAACCCACGCGGCGTTCGGCTTTTCTGGCCCATTCCGCTGACTTTCCATTTCGGCAATGTTAAAACGGCGAGTGGGCGGGGGAGTATGTTGGAGAATTGGCAGGAGTATGTGTTTCGTGTGGCGCTGGTCTGTATGTTTGCGGCGCTGGTTCTGGTGGACGCCTATCGGCGTGCCGCCCCGTTTGGAGGAATTTGACTATGGATATGAACACAAAACTTGAAATTTGCAGGCTGAAATTCTGCGGGGAATCTGTCATCTCAATTTCTGAAATTACAGGCTTTACCAAGCAGTGTATCTATACATTCATTCGGAAATTTCCACGTTCGGGACGTTCCGTACCTGTTACCCGCCCAAAGGACATAACGGAGGAGCAGGTGAAAGCCTACTGCCGCGATTACATCAGCGGTTACAGCCCGCAGGAGATTGCCGAGAGATACGGCGTCACGGAGGAAACTATTCTCCAGTTGTTCTACTACATCAGCGGACGCCGAGTCGTTTCCTCCCGCCCAAAGTATTATAACGCTCTGGCAAAGTGGATGCGTTCACACGGCTACTCGCAGCGAACATTTGCGGCGGAGTTGGGCATTCCGATTTCCCGACTCAAGGATGTGTTTGCGGGCTACCGGCACATGGACGCAGAACTGGGCCAACGCATTTCCGATATGACCGGTATCCCATTAAAGGAGCTGTATGCCGATGTACTCCCGCCTAAATCCTGATTCATTTATTGATTTTGGCACGCGGCGGCCCTATGCCTGTATTCGGGAGTGGATGCGAATGAATCGTTGCTCCCAAAACAAGCTGGCGGGGCGAATAGGAGTATCGGGGCCATATCTATCCAGAATCTTGCGCGGAGAACGGTACATGACGCTTGACATCGGTCGGAAGCTCTCTGCGGAGACAGGCATCCCGCTCCGGCAAATCTTCATCGACATTCTAAACGAACAGCTTTGGCCGGAAGATTCCGCTCTTCCGATTCCCAAAAATTTCAGGAGGCTGTCATTATGAAAATAACCAATCCGAGAACTAAAGCAGCTCTGCATATTGCAGGAGCTGTCGCTGCCGTTGCCGCACTATGCGCACTCGTTATCCTAATCGGCCGTGGCTGTCAGAAGGACAACGACACGCCAAGCGGACCGCAGCATTCTGTTGCGGATTCTGTAAACACAGACGGAGAGGATTCTCAGGAACCAGACCACTCCGGTTCTCAGGTTCCCAATAACTCAGGAACTTCCAATCCGGGCATTAGCGACAAACCACCGCTGGAGGATTATGAGGATTTCGGGGACAATACGGAGGACGATGTGCCGGTCGGCACATATAAGAACGACAAAGTTCTGTCGTTCAATTATGGCAGCGGGACGCTGTATCTCGGCGTAGAGACGGATACCAGCGATGCCATTTATCTGAACCCCAGCTCTTCGGAAGCTGCCGCCAGACCGGATAAGCAGATTGGCTTTTACATCATGTCCAGCAGCCCGGAACTGTCGTATTCCGAATGGGAAGGCGCTGAACCGACAGATAAGCTGAACAGCAACAGAGCGAATCTCGTATTCAAGGATGATAAGTTCAATACGGCGGTTCCTGCGGCGTTTCACAACACGGTGGATTATGGTGTGAAGTGGTCTCGTTCCGAGCTGCAACTCAATGACGATGATGGCGGCACCGTCCTTTATATTCGCATCGTGCAAATCAATACCGGAAAGCTGCTGGCGGTCTGCAAGGCGACCATTACCTACGACCCCGCAACGAACAGCCACTCCCTGATATCTCTCACCGATAACAACATCACAGTAACCGGCGAATTGGACGGAACGGGGGAGAGTGCGGATGACCTCGCTGCACAAGCAGTCGAATATCTCAAGACGAAGGGCGGCATTGCCGCCACCGATGAAAACTGGAAGAAGGCTGCCAAGAGTTGCATCATTGAAAAGGTTCCGACCACCTATGCTTTCCGCTTCATTGGAACGGATGGGAATGAGACGAATATCGGGAACTACGAGAATTGCGATATCTACGCCGTCAATATTCAGTTTCCCGGCGACTTCAACACCGTTTACTTCGCTCCCAAAATGCAAATCATGGGCTTTGAGCGCCCGACCGAGCCGGGGAAGACGGAAATTCGTCTGCAAGTCCTTGGCATGGCCGAAGCAAACCATCGCGACTATAGTAAATAAGCGCCATTTTTCTGAACAAGGAGGACAGCACAATGCCTACTATTAAAGCCAACGAGAAGCAGTTAAGCGCCCTGAAAGATATCGAAAACGCACTCAAAATCGTCAGCGACATCAATGCCATTTTCAGCACACATTCCGACGTCTGCGTTTCCTGCAAGGAAGGAAAGGGCAGGGCCACCAAGGAATACTCTGTGGTGCTGGATGACGGAACAAAGAAGAAGGTTTTAACTGCTCTGAACGCCGTGAAAGACCGTTTGGGCAAGGATGCGATGGCGAAAGCGGCAAGATACAACGTCTCTCTTTCCGATGACGAGCTTGCGATTTTCGCCGCCTGCGGAGAGAATACCAACACGGAGCCAGAGGGCGAAACAGACACCGCAGAAGGTGAGGACGAACCCAGCGTCCCTGATGCGAAAGAGACAGCCGATGCAGGGGCGGAAGATGCCGCGCAGGATGGCGGTGTCGATTCCGGCAGTGAGTCCGCTGCGGGCTATTACTGATACCCAATACACGAAAACAGCGCCGCAGGCATTTGTCTGCGGCGCTTATCTTTGGCTATATCGTTTTTGCGATGATTTCACCGCACACGGCCATTCTCTCGTCCGTCGGCATACAGAGCAGCCTGCCCAAGATACGTCTGATACGCGGGTCGATGACCTCCTGGCACTTCTGAGTATCGGAGTTGATGTCATGGGTAAAGAAACGCCCTGGGATGAAGACATGGTTATGAAGCACATAGTCCCGTGCGAGGAAGTAGTCGGGAGAAATGTTGTACCGATATCCGAACAGAGCGATGCCGGACGGAGTGGGCATGGTTTTCCGGCGTCCGCGCCCTGTCTGCGGAGCGGCAGACTCTGTTTTTTCTGCTTCGGCAACCTGTTGAAGTTTCCTCAGTGTGATGGTTTCATAATGACGGAGCGGGACAGCACCGAGGCTTCCTTCTGTGAACCCACGGTCCGTATTGTACTCCACAAAACGCTCCCACATAGTCACGCTGTCAATCGTCATGCCGATGTTCTGAATATGGTGCTCTTCCGCGATACGTTCCGCAGCTTCAAATTGCACGTCAGTCGTTATCTGGAGCCGGTAGGCGACCTCGGCAAGATTGAGGGGGAGCATGATTTTCGGCGGCATCCCGAAAAAGGTCTCCGCCACAGACTGCCCGGTTACGATATCGCAGAAGGCGGCAATCGAAGCGGGCGGCAGCAGAATCGCTCCGTCTTTGATGCCCCGTGACAGCAGGGATGCGGTGATGCTGCACGTCCTCGCGATTTCCTTCGCTGTCAGACCGTTCTCGCGCTTTTTGACGTCCATCATATTGGCGATATATGAGGTCTTGATATGAACCGCAGAATCAATGTAATAATTGATGATGCCCCGCTGGATGCGGATATCGCTGATGCTGCGAATTTTTTCGAGAAGGTCAGGACGGATATGAAAGTTTCTGCTGAAGGCTATTTTTTTTAAGCCGGTTGCCCTGTCGTAGGCGTTTAGCTCGGATTCAATTTCCAACAGAATAGATTTGACCTTTTTCTGCTCCTGCTCGGAGGCAGACTCCATTCCGCTTGTGAATTCGACCTCGTTTTTCATGGCAGCGAAGGGAGCGGGGCGCTCTGCGGTATTTTTTTCTGACGGAAGGACCTTTTCTTCAGACATTGGATGTCACCTCACTTTCAGCGGCGGAAATACACTCTACTGCTGTCTGAAACAGCTTGCGGTTATCCAGAGAAAGAAATTTGTAAAGTGCAAACACATAGTCGGTTTCAATGCACTTCGCATACAGCGGGAAGTTCTCACAGCACAGCACCCAAAACAGGGGCGCATCCATAAGTTCCGCAGCCTCAACGACTTGCTGAATATTAAAGGCGGTTCTGCGAACAGAGAGGGTCTGCATCGTGCCCTCCGTGTCGCCGTGCAGCTTCCGGATGAACTCTCGGTTGGTTTCCGTTGCAGCCTTCCTATACCGCACGAGAGATTTGATTCTGGCGGAGGGGATGGAGTAAACGCTGCCATCCTCCGCACGCTCCAGATGCGGGTCGAGGTCTTCCACGATAGCTTTCAGCTTTGCAAGGGACGCATCGCCTATGTTGTCCATCCGGTCTATCAACTGATGCTCCTGGGAGGACGGCATTGGAATGGAGATACCCAGAACATCCCGGAAGAACTCCTGATAAGACAGACCGGTAATTTGAAGCAATTCTTCAATCTCACCTTTGGCCCACACAATGCGCTTTCGACGCAGGCTGTCAGAGTTGAATCCGTATCTGACAGCAAGGAAGTTAAAAATTCGATTGCTGTCATCCTCTGAGAATCGGTCCAGCGAACAGCGGAAATTCGTCTCGGTATCTGCGGCAAGGGGATAGCTTTTGCCATACAGGTCGGAGTATTTCCCAAGGCCGCTGTGTTTACGCCCTTTCTTGAAAAAAGCCTCGCCGAGTCTGGTCATAGACCGGACGTCTCTCGAAAAAAGCTCAGTCAGTTTATCGCAGACCTCTTTGTTTTTCAACTTCTCTTCTTCGTTCAAAAAACTCCCTCCTTTCATGCCGGGACATTATACCACACATTGTCGAGAAAAATCAACTGCTATGATTGACACTCCCCACGGCTAAAGCTGGGGGATTCCTGGTTCAACGACCGTAGCCTGCACGAGCAAGGTCTTACATAGTCTCCCCAGGCGTATAGGTTTGGGCGTGTCCCGCCCTACCACAAGCAGAAAAGTATATCAGGCTGTGGATGCCCGCTTGCGAAGCCCTTCTTCCAGGATGTTCTGCGCCGCATTGATATCGCGGTCATGGAACGCGCCGCACTGTGGGCAGGTCCAGAACCGGACGCCGAGGTTTTTGACCTCCTTGTTGCGGCATCCGCAGCAGCCGCAAGTCTGGCTGGACGGGAAGAACCTGTCGATGATGACAAGTTCCTTGCCATACCAGTCGGTCTTGTATCCAAGCTGTCTGCGGATTTCCCCCCATGCGGCGTCCGAAATATGGAGTGCGAGCTTATGGTTCCGCATCATATTTTTAGAAGACAGGTCCTCCACGCAGATGATGTCATTGCTCCGCACAAGCTGTGTTGTCATCTTATGGATAGCATCATTCCGCTGGTTGGCAATATGCTCGTGCAGCTGCGCAATCTTAATGCGAGCCTTCTCACGGTTGCGGCTCCCCTTTGATTTTCGGGAGAGCTGCCGCTGAAGGCGGACCAGCTTCTTGAGATTGCGCCGATAGCTATGGAGGTTGTCATACTTCACACCGTCTGATGTGATAGCCAAGTCCTTGATGCCGAGGTCTATGCCGACAGCAGCTCCGGTCTTTGGCAGCGGCTTGATGTCCACATCGGTGCAGCAAAGGGACACATAGTATTTGCCGCTGGCTTCCTGTGACACAGTAGCAGAGAGCACTCGACCCTCCACCTTGCGGCTGAAACGGCACTTTACTTCGCCGAGTTTGGGGAGCCGCACTGCACCGTCCAACACCTTGA
>ENA-UONW01003919-UONW01003919.1-human-gut-metagenome-genome-assembly--contig:-CS52-NODE-3919-length-11526-cov-3.555401_pt1 | contig 11526 bp, 14 predicted proteins | sample MGYA00242463_ERZ724010 | MGnify/ENA metagenome assembly ERZ724010 | reverse complement strand
CATTTCTGACCGTCCCCTGCCGACGGACGGTTTCTGGAGAGATGCTGACTGGCTCCTCTGCCGGGATGGACGGTGGCGGCCGGTTGAACCCGGCGCATTCCCGTTGGCTCATGGGCCTACCGCCAGAGTGGGACGACTGCGCGCCTACGGCAACGCCATTGTCGCGCCGCAAGCGGAAGCCTTCATAAGAGCCTTTAACGAGTTGATGAGGCGGTGACGTCATGTCCAGTTCCAGGCTGCGCCCTGGCCGCGCCCGGCGGGAATTTTTGGCGGTGAAGCCGGAAGTGGAGCGCCGTCTGGCCGAGGGCGACACGGTGATTGATGTCTATGCGGAGCTTCGGAAGGAAGGGAAATTGACTATGTGCTACAACGCTTTCCGCCTGCATGTGAATCGTGCCGGTCTGCGATTGCCCCGCGGGCATGCGCAAAAGCCTCCGGCCTCTGCTCCCGCACTTCCTGCGCAGCGGACGGAGACAGCTCCGAAGCCCGCAGTCTCCACGCTTCAGAGCGGGCGGCAGAAGTGCGTCATCGCGGGGGGGAGTGACGGCAAGCCCGCGTTCGGGCGGTATCCGATGCCGGACTGGCTGGATGGGGTAAAAAAATAAAGAGCAGGGAACAGGTAGTATGGCGACAATTCATTTCATTTTGCAGGGCAAGGGGGGCGTCGGAAAAAGTATGATCGCGGCGTTTCTCTATCAGGCGGCAGCCGCGTGCGGAAAGAGTGTCGAGGCATTTGACACCGATCCTATCAACGCAACGCTTGCGGGTTACAAGAGCTTTGATGTGACGCGGATCGATATACTTGATGAAAGCGGAGCCATCGATCCGCTCAACTTCGACGAGCTGGTGGAAAAGCTGGCCCACACGCAGTGCGAGCATGTTATTGTGGACTGCGGCGCATCCTCTTTTGTGGAGTTCGGCAATTATATCCGTCAGAGCAATGTCCTGGAGCTGCTCCAGGAAGGCGATGCCGACTGGAACGGGCATCAGATTCTGCTGCATACGGTCGTTACCGGCGGGCAGGCGACCAGCGACACGATTTTCGGCCTTCAGCAGTTGACGCAGGAGTTTGCGGAACAAAGCATCGTTCTCTGGCTCAATCCCTATTTCGGCAGAATTTCCGTGGCTGCCGCGGGCGACAAGCCTGTCGGGGAGTTTCTCGCTGAACGCTGCCCTTCCATTATCGCCGTCATAGCGTTGCCGGAAATAAAGGGCAATTACGGCGCTGATTTGGAGCGCATGCTCGGAAATCACGAGACTTTTGCCGAGGCCGAGGCCACGGTGAACATCGCCTCGAAGGGGCGCCTGCGCAATTACTGGAACACGGTTCGTGCGGATATTGCGCGCGTCAATATCATTTAGGAACTGGCATGAGCATGGAAGCACAGGAGTGTGTTCTGAAACTGTCCGGGCGGGCAGGATCAAACGGCGTCGTGTTCGAGCTGAAGCTGAACGGCGACGACGCCTGGGTGGACGCGATCGGCAAGAAGCTCTTGCGAATCGGAACCCTGATGCTCGGCAATCAGGGCTTCCGGCAAGACGTTGAAGTCCTGATTGAAAATTGTCTTGACGAAGTGCGCTGGGGAAGGGGGCACGCATGAACGACGCCATGGTGACAACAGGCGGTGAAAACGGCGCAGTCCAGGACGCAGGCGAACTTTCCGTCGAAGGCGTGCGCCTGCTGATTGCCCAACGGCACAATACCTCTGTTCCGCCGGACGATCCGACGCTCATCATGGTGACGATCATGCAGGCGGCGCTGAATGAGGAGAAGCGGCTTCAGGAACAACACAGAAAAAAACTCGCGGAGGTCATGAACGGCATGGTGAACGATCTTGCCGAAGTCGTGAAAAAGGAGTCGGCGGGTATTGGCGACAAGTTGTCCGGGGTTGCCGTTGACGAACTCCAGCGAGTGGGCACGGAACTGCGGCAGTCCGGGGCTGCCGTTTCCGAGAGGCTGTCGGGGCACAGCATGGCACTCTATCTGTGTACGGGCATTATGGCAGTTTCCGCGCTCGTCAATGTCTGGGTCTTTCTGGTGCGCTGATGAATGATGATCGTTTACTTGACAGTCTGAGATTCAACTGCGGGGCGATCATGATGCGGCATCTCGAAGACCCGAACGTCGTCGAGATCATGCTGAATCCCGACGGGAAGCTCTGGGTCGAGCGGTATGGCGCGGCCATGGAATATGTCGGAGACATGTCAATTGCGCAAGGCAAGACCATTCTTTCGCTGGTGGCGAATGCTCTCGGCTGTACGGTTGACGAGCGACGTCCCATTGTCGAAGGCGTTTTTCCCCTGGATGGGAGCCGCTTCGAGGGCGTCTTCCCGCCCATCGTCGGCCCTGGAGCCTCCTTTTCCCTGCGCAAGAAGGCCGCGCGGATTATCCCGCTTTCGGATTATGTGGAAAGCGGCGTCATGCGCCCGGAGGTGATCCCGATTCTTCGCGAGGCCATAGTCGGGCGGAAAAACATCGTCGTGGTCGGCGGCACCAGCTCCGGCAAGACGACGTTCGTCAACGCAGTCATCCGGGAGCTGGATGAGCTTTGCCCCGATGATCGCCTGCTGATCCTCGAAGACACGCGGGAGTTGCAGTCTTCCGCTCCGAACGTCGTCTTTTTCCAGACGACGGAAAAAGTCGGCATGCGGGAGCTGGCGGCTACCTGTATGCGCTACCGGCCCACGAGGATTCTTGTCGGCGAAGTGCGCGACGGGGCCGCCCTGGAGCTCCTGAAGCTCTGGAACACCGGTCATCCCGGCGGCATCGGAACTTTCCATGCGGACAGCGCCGAAGAAGCCCTGCCGCGCCTTGAGGAACTTGTTGAAGAGGCCGGGGTCGGCTGCAAGAGCGCGCTTATCGGGCGCGCGATCGATCTTGTCGTTTTCATGGCCCGAACCAGCGATAATGCGCGACGCCTGCGAAGCATCGTCCGCGTACACGGCTGTGTGGGCGGCCGTTATAAAACGGAGACCGTCTATGAACATGACGCAAGGTAAAGACGTCCGCTGTCTCTCCTGCGGGAAACTGCTGTTTAAGGGACATATGGGCGAAGGCGGCGACATTGAGATTGTCTGCTGCCGTTGTAAAACAAATAATCATCTGAAGGCCGCGAGCCTCAATATCGAGCCGCACGACGGCCATTCTCGCCGACAGGGAGAGAAGTATGCGCCGTCGTATCCTCCGGCTCGCTAACCCCCGCCTTTTTCTGCTTCTCGCGGCGCTGACCGTGCTGCTTGTCCCCGACTGCGCCTGTGCCAGTGGTGGGATTTCGGAATTTTCCAGCCCTCTGGAAAAGGTCGTCAACACGGTCACAGGCACGGCGGGCAAGCTCATCAGCATAGCGGCTCTCGCCATCGCCGGGATTATGTATCTCTACAACAGGGACGATATCTCCGGCGGCTTTAAGCTGCTGCTTCAGGTCATCATGGGAATCTCCATCGTCTGCTTCGCAGGCAGCGTTGTGAATAGCGTTTTCTCCTTTTCGGGGGCGCTGGTGTGATGGAGCTGCGCAGGATTCCCATTCATTCTTCGCTGCACCGCGCAAATCTCGTCATGGGCGCTGAGCGTGAGCTTGCGCTCGGCTCGGCGCTGGCCGCGCTGCTTGTCGGCATCGGCGGCATGTCGCTGGTTTCTGCGGGCACGGCGATTGTCTTCTGGTTTTCCGCAATCTGGGTGCTGCGCCGCATGGCGCGGGCTGACCCCATGATGAGCAAGGTATGGCTGCGCCATGTCCGGCAGCAGATCTTTTACAGCGCCCGATCCAGACGCTGCACTGCCAGGTAGGAAGCATCATGAAAAAACGACTCAAACTGTGCGCACTGCTTCTTGTCACGGGAATGGCGTCCGGCTGCGTGGCAGCGCAGCACTCCGGGGCGTCCTTTGACGGCCTGAGCGCTGCCCATGCCGCTGATGCCAGAGCTCTGGCGGAAGTTTCCGCCGATCAGCTTGCGGAGCGACATGCCCCCGCGCAGACAGCGCTGGCGCTTTCACGCGCAGACGGCGCGTTCGGAGAAGCCTTCGAGAAGGCGCTCCGTCTCAAGGGCTTTGCCGTCGTGGCGCCGGACTACGGCGGCTCATCGCTTGGCGTAAGCTATCGGCTGGGGTCGCTGGAAGGCTCCGGCCCCGCAGTGGGTTATGCTCAGATATCCATGAGTGACGGCAAGATTTTTTCTGTAAGCCGCATGCTGGGCAGCGAGGAGGAATCGTCGCCGACGTACACCGAACCACCTGCGGCTCCTGTGCCGTCCCGCGAACTGGAAAGCCGTCCGCTCCCGGAAAGTCCTGCGCCGGTGAATCCGGCTCCCGCACGAGCTGAGACTCCGGCTCCGAAAACTGCGCCTGCCGCCGACACGCCTGCGACGGTCAAGCGCTATCCCGTGCGAAAAACGGCGACGGCTGCCGTCGTTGCCAGGCGATCCGGCGTCAATGTGGACGATTTCTGTAAATGGAACGGCGTCGGCAAGCTCGCGATGCTTCCGAAAGGAACGCTGGTCTATCTCTCGGAACCTCCGGCGGGAACTATCGTGGCCGGGCCCGACGTACCCGTGCCTCCGAAGGCCGCAGAAGTTCAACAGGCGGAGCATCAGGCAAAGCAAAGCGTGCCTGTCGTGGCACCGACTCCTCCCACCAAAACGCAAATATCGCCCGCGCTGACGCCGCCCGCCGTGCCTGCCGCCACGGCTGTGCCGTCTGTTTCGACGACGCAACCCCTTGTGGCAACGCCGCTTCCTGAAGCGGATTTGCCTCCCATTTCGTCTCCCTCCTTCCCCTGGGAGATTCAGAAGGGGGTTGCACTCCAGAAGCAGATGGAAGGCTGGGCTACCGTGGCCGGATACCATCTCGTCTGGGAAAGTCCCAGCGACTACATGATGGAATCACGAGCGATGTTTCACGGAACATACATCGAGGCCGTGCGGAACCTCTTCGCTGCGCTGGCCGCCAATGGGCACGCCCTGCGTGTCACGGTGTATGAAGGGAATAGAACCGTCGTTATCTCGGAGCATTAGTGGAAGGCTATTTTAGCTCATTGGCGGATTTCCTTGTGAGCGACGGGGGCGGGGCCTTTGTCGAAAGTGTGTGGCTGCCATTTCTCCTGTTGCTTTTCCTGTGTCGCATGGATGGGGATGTATGAAGGTATTTTTACTGAAGCAGCGCGTTGTTGCCGCTCTGATCATTACTGCATTGTCGTTCGGCTGTGCGCACAGCGGCGCGCCGGACAGGGACGCCATAGAGGCCAAAGGAAAAGATTTTTCGGCACTCGCACGCTCGCGGGCGGTCGAGGTGTCGGCGGATTCCTATGTGGGAGCGCATGTTGTGCCGCTGAGGGAAGCCGATGAGCGTTCGGAAGCGGCGCTCGCCGTCAACGTGACGCTGCGCCAGCGTGGAACCCTTGGGCAAATTGTTTCCACGCTGACGGAACTCACGCCTGTGGCCGTCCGCATCGGCACTGAGCCTGCGCCGCTGAAGGGCGGCGAACGCAAGCCCGTGGCGCAGACGCCGGAAGACCTGGAGCTCCCGCTTTTGCTGCCTTCTGCCGGCCCCTTGCAGACGGTGGATGTGTCCTATGAGGGCACGCTGCGCGGGCTCCTCGACCATATTGCCGTTTCCAGCGGATACGGCTGGGATTATGACGCCGCAAGCAACACGGTGACGTTTACCCGATTTATGGTGCGCACCTTCACGCTTCTGTCCGCACCGGGACGGGTCGAGTACGACAGTCAGATCACCAACAAGAGCCGGGAAAGCTCAAATTCCGGCATCGGCGGGAGCGGGGTCAACGCCACGGTGGTCACGGCGGACACGTCCAGCCAGACGGCGCAAAGCAATACCGTCAATTACCGCTTTGACGTCTGGACGGACACGGAGAAGGTCGTCAAGGCGCTGCTTTCAAGCGAAGGGGCCGTGGTCGGTAACCAGGCCGCCGGAACGCTCACGGTTCGGGATTTTGCGGAAAACGTGCGACAAATCGGTCGCTACATTGCTGAAACCAACCGGCGTCTTTCACGGCAGGTGGCTGTTTCAGTCAACGTGTGGGCTCTGGAAGTGACGGACGAGAACGAGGCTGGCCTGAATTTGCAAGGAATTTTTACCAACAGCGATGTCAGCGTCATTGCAGGGAATCTTGCCAATATGGGCGGAAGCAACACGGCTTCGGCCACGGTCGTCTCCGGCAGACTCAAGGATTCCGGCGGAGTTCTGAAAGCGCTCAAGCAATGGGGCGACGCCGTGCAAGTCACTTCCGGCGGCGGGCTTGTAATGAGCAATCAACCTGTGCCTATCCAGGCTATCCAGCGCACAGCCTATCTGGCCGGGTCTTCGGCGTCTCAATCAGATTACGGGCAGACCACGGAGCTGACGCCCGGCGAAGTAACAACAGGTTTCACGGCGACCATCATTCCACACATTCTGGATCGTCGTCGTGTGATCCTGCAATACAACCTCAACTTGTCCACGCTGGATGAGCTGACTGAATTTTCGACCAGCGATCTGACCATCCAGCTTCCCAAGACCAGCACGCGGGCCTTCAGTCAACGGTCGCAAATGCAGATGGGGCAGACGCTCGTGCTGGCCGGATTCCAGGACGAGACGCAATCCCTGGCGAAAAGTCTTGGTCTTTTCAATATGGGGCGTTCCGCGGGCTACAGTAAAACGCTGCTGGTTGTCACCATCTCCGTTGAAGCCGCCGGGGGCGGCACGGAGGACTAGGCGATGAACCTTATTGATCTGCATCATGCGATCTTCGCCGTGGGGCTTGTCTGGACGCCGCCCGTCAAGCGTCATCCGGGTCGCAAGGCGCTGCTTTCCGATGCTCGCAGGCGGGATGTGTCTTTTGACGTACAGGCCCGCACAGGAAGCCGCAAGGGGGTGTCTCAAGACGGTTACGGCGCATCGGACGGACACTGGAGACGCTGGAGCAAGGCCCGCGCACTCTGTGCGTGCCTTGACGTGCCACCGTCTTTTCTGGGGCTTTTCCCCCTCAAGACGGTAAGCGGTAAGCGTATCTGGTGGCTCTACTGCCGTGTGGACGGCGTGATCCCGGAACGCGGCGATCTTGCCTGTTCCTCCGAAGAAGAAGCCATGAGCATGCTGCGCCTCATGCACTCGGTCTCCGGTCTGAAAGAGCGCACGATTTGCGAATCCCCGGAAGAAAGCGCGCGTTTTCTTTCAGAGCGGTGCCGTCTGCGTCCGGCGGATGTCTGGCTGCGTGATCTGGGGCGTCTGCACAACCTCAATCTGGCGATATCCCGCACAACGGTTCAGCGCGGGCTGGCCGCAATATTTCTCGCTGTCATTGTGGGCGGCTCGCTTGCCGCATGGGACAGATACGCGCGGCATGCGGCCTATGAAGCCGCCAGAATTGCGCGGGAAGCAAAACTGCAACGCCAGAAGGATTTGAAGGAACACCCGGAAAAGTTCTTTGACATGGCCTGGCAGAAGGCTCCCCTGGCTGCGGATGCCGCGCGCCAATGCCTTCCGGCCATGATGGATGTGCCGCTGTCTTCTCAGGGCTGGATGCTGGAACAGGCATCCTGTGACGGCACGTCTGTCGGCATACGATGGCAGCACGCCGACGGCGGCAGTTTTTCTGTTCCGCCGGACAACGGCACGCTGGACAAAAAGAATACCCGGCGTGCCCGTTCCTCTCGCCAGGCAGGGAAAGCTCCACGTACTCCGAGACCTGACGGACCGGGGACGGATTATACCCTCCTGTTCTCTGCGGAGAAAGTCTCGGCGCTGTTTTCGGAGCTTGCTCAGGAGACCAGCACAAAGCTCAAGTTGTCGTTCAAGAAGCCTGCCACAAAGACTATCGACAAGGTGACGATCACGGCACCCTGGCAAAGCGGCACATGGGAACTCGTTGATGTGCCCGACATCCTCATGGGAGCGGGTGTTACCGGAGACAAAACCGGACTTTTTGAACAGCTTTCGACAATTCCGGGGCTTGTTGTCACAGACATTACCTTTCGGGACGGCTGGACGGTGAAGGGGACGATACATGCACGTTAAGAAGCTCTCTAAAAAACAGGCTGCGCTGATCATCTGCGGTTTTTCGGCCCTCTGCGTGGCCGGCGTCGCAGGCTGGTTTTTTCTGAACCAAAAGGACAGTACGCCGGTGCTGCGTCCGCGGCCGACGATGGCAAAAAAGACTCCTGCCGCTGAAGGTACGCCCATCGGAATACGGCAGAAAAAGACTGAGGAGAAAAAGGACGCTCCCGCACTTGCGATGCCGTCGGCTCCTGCGGTGTCGGATACCACTCTCGGAGATCTGACGCGCCTGCGCGGCATCAAACGAGTACTCCAGCAGGAAGCGGAAATTGCCGATCTGCGCAGGCGGCTTGCCGAAGCGCAACAACCTGTCGTCGTAACGCCTATTCAGCCTTCCATCAAGCTGCCGCCCCTGGACGAGCCTGGCGAGAAGAAACCCAAACGCCGTGGTCTCCGTCCAGGGCGTTGACGGAAACCTCTCCGCAGACATTCGCACGACAGACGGTCGTGTCGTCACCGTGAAGAGCGGCGAACGTTTTAACGGCGGCGTACTTGTCGTGTCCCGAAAGAACGTCAGCGTGCGCAAAAAGGGCTCGCTGACGCGCATTCCTTTTGAATAGGAGGGTTCCGTGCCTGAATTTGATAATTATGAGGAACGGATAGCGCTACTGCACAAGCTCCCCGACACTGTACGCATCCGCTGCGCCCTCGTCGGCGACGAGCTGTTTGTCTCGGAAGACATGCGTGGAACTCCGGCACTGGTGAGTCTTGCCATCGATCTGCGCAAACTCGGCGTAACCGACATTACGTTCATTGCTCCCGGCGAATTTGATGCGCACTATGCCAGGTATGCCTCGCGGCGCGGCGCCGGAGATAATGAACTCCAGCAGATCGCCATCGACATGATTGCCCGCGCTTACGAGCAGGGAGCAACCGACATCCATATTGAGGACAAGGGCAGTTTTGTGCGCATTCGGTTTCGCATCCTCGGCATGCTGAAAATAGATTCTGAAATCGGCGCAGAAACGGGGCGGCGGATGATCCGCGTCATTTACGAGCATCTGGGAACGGCGCAAGATGCGTCCTCATTCGACGTCAATTCGGCCTTGGATGCGCGTATCGTCAAAAAAGACTTTTTACCGCAGGGCGTTTTTTCCGTGCGCGTGCACTCGGAGCCGATTGAATGCGACGGTGCGGAGAACAGTACCGGAACTTTTATGCCGCTGCGTCTTCTCTATGACACCTCTGGAGCTTCGGGCTCGCTTGAGCAACGTCTGGCCAAGCTGGGATTTACCAACAGCGATGTGACGCTGGTGGATGCTGCGGGCAAAACACGTGTTGCCGAAGCGCAAACCAGCCTTTTCCGCAGGCTGGCCAACAAAAACGGGATTGTACTGATTTCCGGCTGTACCGGCTCCGGCAAGTCCACGGTGCTGGCTCATTGCATGGAGGCACAAATCGAAGAACGCCCCTATGACAATTTTCTCTCAATTGAAGATCCGCCGGAAAAACCGATTTCCGGCATGCACCAGATCAGAATCAACTCAAAGGAAGATCAGCAGCGCGCGGGCGGTATCTCCGCTTACACCAGAGCCATCGCGCGCACGAACCGCGACGATGCCGACACGGTGATGATCGGTGAAATCCGCTATGCCGACGCCGCTCTGGCCACCATTGACGTGGCGCTTTCCGGCAACCAGGTCTGGGGTACCATCCATGCGTCGGACGCCTTCGGCATCCTGCAACGTCTGGATGTGCTGCTCAAGTCAAAAGTGGCCGAACCCCTGCGCATGGTCTGTGACGACGCTGTACTCTCCGGGCTGGAATATCAGCGTCTCATTGCAAAACTGTGCCCGCGCTGCAAGCGTCCCCTGCGGGAAAGGCATGATGCCCTGCCCGCAGGGCTTCTGGCGCGCCTCAAGAGGGTATTCCCCCACGAACTCATTTTTGGCGACGCCACGCACGACGGCCTTTTCTATCGCAATGGGGACGGCTGCGAGTTTTGCAGGAACAGCGGTCACCCCGGCCTTTTCAAGCAAACCGTTGTCGCGGAAGTCATTGTGCTTGACCAGCACATGCTGCGCCTCCTTCGAGACGGCCGGAAGGATGATGCCCGTTGCTACTGGCTCTCGGAACTGCGCGGCATGACGTACCTTGAACATGCCCGGCATTATGTGGCGTCCGGCATCATCGATCCTGCTGTGGCCGAAGACCAGCTTTCCATGTCGCTGGATTACGACTGTCGAGTCAGGACCCCGACTATGGGAGACCGGCAATGAGTTTGCGCCTGATTGCCCGTCTCTTTTTTGGGGTTGCCGTGCGTGCGCGCGTCTGGAAAAAGCTCTCCACCCAGCTCAACAACAGGATGAAGCTGGAGGAAAGCCTCCATATGCTGCATGCCCAGATGCTTGAGCGGCGCTCGCCGCTGGCAGAGCTGTACAAGCACATGCTGACCGTGACCGGCGCCGGTCTGCCCCTCGGCACTGCCCTGGAAGGGCTGGCTTCCCGGGAAGAAGTCACGCTCATTACCTCGGCACAAAGTGCCGGCCGACTCGCCGAAGGGCTGGAGCTGGCGGCAAAAGTGCTGATTGCCAGGTCCGACATCAGAAAGGGCGTCGTGTCCGCGGTCGCCTATCCCTGCGTGCTGTTCGGCGTCGTCATCGTCATGATGGTGATTATTTCGCTGCACGTCATGCCGCAGCTGACGCTCATCGCAGATCCGCGCGCATGGACGGGAGCGCCGTACCTGCTCTGGCGACAGTCGGACTTCATCGCATCGTGGCGCGGCATAGCGTTTGGGATCGGGCTTGTCTGCCTTCTTGTGCTCACATTCGTTTCTTTTCCGCTCTGGACGGGGAGACTCCGGCGCGTGGCTGATCGTTTCGTACCTTGGTCGCTCTATCGACTGACCATCGGCACGGTCTGGCTCTATACCGTAGCGACACGCATGCGAGCCGGGCATCAGCTTTCGCAAATCCTTACAGACATGGCGGCAAGCGCATCTCCGTATCTCAGGGAGATTGTTGCCGCTGTCCTGCATCACAGCCGCGCCGGACAGGATTTCGGTAGTGCCCTGCACAAATCCGGCATGAACTTTCCCAGCTCGGATATTGTGGATGATCTCCGCATTTATGCCAGGATGCCCAGCTTTCAGGAAAACATGATGGGTATTGCCGACCAGTGGCTTGTCGAGGGTGTGGAAGACATCAACAAAAAGGCCGGCAAACTTAAGTCGGCCATGTTTATCCTGATCATCAGTCAGTTGCTTCTGGTGGCACTGGCGGTATCGGGACTGCAAAGCCAGCTCGGACAATCGGGCGGCGGTTTCTAACAGGAGGAAAGATACCATGAGTTTGCTGGAAACTATCGGTGGGCTTCTGATCGCGCTGGTTGTTATCGGCGGCGCGGCCTACGGCCTCTACACGGCCTTCTCCAAAAACAACATCGCCAGTACGGAACAGGCACTTGTGACGCTGCGCATGCAGACGCAGCAGTACTTCTTCGGCACGTCTTACGACAATCTCGACAATGATGTC
>ENA-UONW01003918-UONW01003918.1-human-gut-metagenome-genome-assembly--contig:-CS52-NODE-3918-length-11528-cov-4.984834_pt1 | contig 11528 bp, 6 predicted proteins | sample MGYA00242463_ERZ724010 | MGnify/ENA metagenome assembly ERZ724010 | reverse complement strand
CATAATAGACGGCGAGGATCCTGAGAAATACACTGCAGAAGTGATAGTGCCGATACTCTGCGCCGGCGACGCAATAGGCGCGGTAGTGATGGTAAGCCGGGAGCCGGGGGATATAGTAGGTGATACCGAGCTGAAGGTATGCGAGACCGCCGCCAACTTCATGGGGAAGCAGATGGAAAATTGAAATAGATAAAGCGGGCACAGCGCCCGCTTTTTGCTTGGGTAAATATCACTGGTTGGCGATATCCAGATAGGAGTATAGGGTGTACTTGCTGATGCCGAAGTACTTGGCTATCTTGTCGCCGCTCTTGGTTATGAGCATGGCGCCCGCATCGTTGAGGAAGCGTATGGCCTTAACCTTGTCGTCCTTGTTCATCATGGCAACCGGGCGGCCTATGAGCTGTACCGACTGCTCGAGGAGATCGTCCAGCAGCTCGTTCACGTTGGTGGGTATGCGCTCCGGTTCCCCTCCCGGGTTGTTTTGCACTATGGCGTTTATGACGGACTGCGTCATCATAAGCTCAGTCATGTCGTAGTTTATGGCGAATATGCCTGTGACCCTGCCGTCTTCGTCCTTTATGTATATAGTGCTGGAGCGGAGAATGCGGCCGTCGTGGGTCTTGGTAAGGTAGTTGTAGTGGTCGGGGATATCCTTGCGTCCGTCCCGCATGGCCTCAAGAACCACATGGCTGGGGCCGGCCTTGGCGCTGCGCTTTGAAACGTGGCCGTTTTCTATGTAAAGTATCATATCCTCCGGGTTTTCGCAGGTGAGGTCGTATATTACGACCTCGCAGTTGCTGCCGAACTGTGCGGCTATGGCAGCGGCTATGCGCTTTAGAAGACCTACGGTGAGATTCTGCATTTATTCCTCCTGAAACGCCGCCAGATAACGGCAAAACAAAGATATATTTACTATACCATACATTGGCGCGGGGCAAAAGCGAAAAAGATTTTGTTTCCGGCTGAAAAATTTTTGGTCATAGGGCAAAAAAGCTATTGCCTATACGATGTTAAGCATGATAAAATAATAGCATAAACAGTAAGGCATATCGGAAGCTGTAAGGAAGTGCTTCGCGCGCGGGCTTAAAACAAATCGTGTTTTAGTCGGCGCGTTTTTATCATTATCAGTCATCAGGCATTCTTAAAAAGAGGAGGAAAAATATGTATCTCATAGCGAACGGTAAGGTTATAACCAGGGACGATGCAATGCCCTATATAGAAAATGGCGGCGTAGTCGTAGAAGAAACCAAAATAATAGAGCTGGGCGAGACGGCAGCCCTAAAGGCAAAGTACCCCGATGCGGAGTTCATAGACGCTAAAGGCAACGTAATAATGCCCGCATTCATAAACGTGCATTCCCATATCTATTCCGCCCTTGCCCGCGGCCTCTCTATAAAGGGCTATAACCCCACCAACTTCTATGAGATACTGGATGGCATGTGGTGGGCCATAGACCGCAATCTGGATCTGGAAGGGACCCGCTACAGCGCATACACCACCTTCATAGACAGCATAAAGACCGGCTGCACTACTCTGTTCGATCATCACGCCAGCTTCTGCGAAATACCCGGCAGCCTTTTCACCATTGAGGAAGTAGCCAAGGAGCTGGGCGTCCGCGCCTGCCTCTGCTATGAGGTCAGCGACCGGGACGGGGAGGAGAAGTGCGACCTGGCCATCAGGGAGAACGGCGACTTCATACGCCACTGCGCCAGGGAGAAGAACCCCATGATAAGCGCAATGTTCGGCGGCCACGCCCTCTTCACCATATCCGATAAGACCTTTGAGAAAATGGTAAAGGAAAACAACGGCATGACCGGCTTCCATATACACGTGTCCGAGGGCATGAACGACGTTTACGATACCGCCTACAATTACGGCACCCGAAGCGTGAACCGCCTGCTGAACAACGGCATACTCGGTCCCAAGACCATGCTGGGCCACTGTATACACGTGAATCCCGCCGAGATGGACATTATCAGGGAGACCGGCACAATGGTATGCAACAATCCCGAATCCAACATGGGAAATGCCGTAGGCTGCGCGCCTGTGCTGCAGATGATAAAGAAGGGCATAACCGTTGGCCTGGGTACCGACAGCTATACCTTCGATATGCTGGAGAGTCTGAAGGTCGCCCTGATAATACAGCGCCACAACGCCTGCATGCCAAACGTAGCATGGTGCGAGGTCACCGATATGCTCTTTAAGAACAACCGCAAAATCGCAGCAAAGTACTTTGACGCGCCTCTCGGCATACTCAAGCCCGGCGCTGCCGCCGACGTTATCGTCATGGACTATAAGTGCTTCACTCCCTTCTCCGATGCAAACATAGACGGCCATATGATATTCGGCATGACAGGCCGCCAGTGCGAGACTACCATGTGCAACGGCAAGCTGCTCATGAAGGATCGCCAGCTCATCGGCATAGACGAGGAGGCCATGAACGCCCGCACCATGGAAGCTTCAAAGAAGCTTTGGAGCAGGCTGAACGGCTAAAAGAGAATAATACATACGGAGGTGTAAATCATGAGCGAAAGAATGACTCCCATACCCTTTAAGCAGCTTATGACCTGGATAAAGGAGGAGCACGACAACTTCGGCACCGTCTTCGGCGTAAACGCGCCCTATGTAAAAAAGAACGGCAAGACCCTTCCCCTGTTCAAAGAAAAGCTGGAGACCCCCTTCGGCCCCGCCGCAGGCCCGAACACCCAGCTTGCACAGAATATAGTGGCCGCATACTATGCCGGCGCCCGCTTCTTTGAGCTCAAGACTGTACAGAAGATGGACGGCGACGACCTTGCCGCCTGCATCAACCGCCCCTGCATATGGACCAAGGACGAGGGCTACAACTGCGAGTGGTCCACCGAGCTGTATGTTCCCCAGGCGTTTGACGAGTACGTCAAGGCCTGGTTCGCAATACGCATAATCAGCAGGCTTTACGGCCTGGGCGCCGAGGACGGCTTCATGTTCAACGCAAGCGTCGGCTACGACCTGGCGGGCATAAAGACCCCGAAGATGGATAAGTTCATCGAGGGCATCAGGGACGCTTCCAACACTCCCATATTCAGGGAGTGCATGGAGGTGGGCTGCGAGCTGTTCCCCGAGCTTGACGGGTACATCAGGGCGACTCCCTCCCGCATCTGCGACGGCGTGACAGTATCCACCCTCCACGGCTGCCCCCCAAACGAGATAGAAGCCATAGCCTCCTACCTCATAACCGAAAAGCACCTCAATACCTTCGTAAAGTGCAATCCCACAATACTGGGCTATGAGTTCGCACGCTCAAGGCTCGACTCCATGGGCTATGACTACATTGCCTTTGACGACAGGCACTTCCGCGAGGATCTCCAGTATAAGGACGCCGTTCCAATGTTCCACAGGCTCAAGGAGCTGGCGGAAAAGAACGGCCTGGAGTTCGGGCTGAAGCTCTCCAACACCTTCCCGGTGGACGTAAAGGCAAACGAACTGCCCAGCGAGGAGATGTACATGAGCGGCCGCGCTCTGTATCCCCTGACCATAGAGATGGCCAACCGTTTTGCAAACGAGTTCAAGGGCGCGCTTCGCATATCCTACAGTGGCGGCGCAGACTTCTTCAACATAAAGCAGCTGTTTGAGGCGGGCATATGGCCCATAACCATGGCTACCACCATACTGAAGCCCGGCGGATACGGACGCATGGTGCAGCTGGGCAACCTGCTTGACGGGTGCGAGTTCAAGCCCTTCGCAGGCGTGGACTATGAGGCCGTGGCCAGGCTTTCCGAGGAGGCGCCCTCCAATTTCCACTATATTAAGCCCATAAAGGAAGCGCCGGACAGGAAGATGGGCAAGGGCAAGGAGCTTCCGCTGATAGACTGCTTCAGGGCCCCCTGCAAGAGCGGCTGCCCCTTCGGTCAGGATATACCCGAATACATAGAGCTTTGCGGCAAGGGCCTGTTCCTTGAGGCATTGCAGGTTATAACCGCAAAGAACCCCCTGCCCTTTATCACCGGTACCATATGCGCCCATCACTGCATGGATAAGTGTATGCGCAACCACTACGAGTGCCCCGTGAATATCCGCGGCACAAAGCTTCAGGCGGCAGAGGGAGCATTCGAGGAACTGCTGGCTATAACCGAGATGAGCCGCGAGGGTGAGAAGGTCGCAATTATAGGCGGCGGCCCCGCAGGACTTGCCGCCGCATACCACGCCCAGAAGCACGGTCTTCAGGCCACCGTATTTGAAAAGCGCGAGACCCTGGGCGGAATAGTACGCAATGTGATACCCGGCTTCCGCATAGGCGACGACGCCATCGACAATGATATTGCGCTCATAAAAAAGACCGGCGCAGAGTTTGTGATGGGCAAGGAAGCTCCTGATGTGAAGGAGCTTAAGGCCATGGGCTTTGACTACATAGTGCTTGCCTGCGGCGCAGAAAAGAAGGGCCGCCTCAATATCGAGGGCAACGTGATGAACGTTATCGACTTCCTGTATGCCTTTAAGAACGGCGGCGAGCTGAAGCTGGGCAGGAACGTGGCGGTAGTCGGCGGCGGAAACACCGCAATGGACGCAGCCCGCGCCGCAAAGCGCGCCGAGGGCGTAGAGAAGGTGACGCTTGTATATCGCCGCAACCGCAGGTATATGCCCGCGGATCTGGAAGAGCTGGAGCTTGCGATAGAGGACGGCGTGGAGTTCATGGAGCTGGCCTCCCCCGTAAAGCAGGCGGACGGCAAGCTCGTTTGCAATAAGATGAAGCTGGGCGATAAGGACGCTTCCGGCCGCCGTGTACCCGTGGAGACCGGCGAGACCGTTGAGGTGGACGCGGATACCGTAATCGCCGCCGTAGGCGAGAAGGTAGACCTGGACCTGCTCGGCAGGTATGGCATAGCCGCCGACGCCTACAAGAAAGGCAATAAGAAATACGGCGATGTGTACGTAGTGGGCGACGCGAGCCGTGGTCCCGCCACCGTAGCCGACACCATAGCCGACGCCAAGTGGGTAATCGAGGACATTACCGGCCGCGAGATTGTGGCGGATATCCCCGAGGAGGCCAAGCCCGACAAGGAGGAGGCGCTGCTGCGCAAGATGAAGCTTCAGATGCCCGGCAAGTGCGAGGCGGACCGCTGCATCAACTGCAATACCATCTGCGAGAGCTGCGTATCCGTCTGCCCCAACAGGGCAAACGTGGCCATAGCGGTCCCCGGGAAGGAGATGCGCCAGATACTGCATGTGGACTACATGTGCAACGAGTGCGGCAACTGCGCACACTTCTGCCCCTATACCGACGGCAGGCCGTATAAGGATAAGTTTACCCTCTTTGCCAACGAGAAGGACTTTGAGGACAGCGAGAACAACGGCTTCATGGTGGTATGCACCAAGTGCCCCAAGGTAAAGGTACGTCTCGGCGGCGCGGTCAAGGAATACACCCTTGACGGCAAGACCGGATTGGGCGACCTTGAGGAGCTTATGCTCACCGTAATAAAGGAGCACGGCTATCTTCTGGGCTAAACTTATATAATACTGCTTAAAATAAGCCGGGGACCCAACATATACGGGCCCCCGGAGTATTGCTTTTAAGAGATAAATAAGAAATAAGAGACGAAAAAGAAAGGAAACGCTTATGTCCACATTTGTTGTGAACGGGCAGACCGTTACGGCAGAGAAAAACAAAAAGCTCCTCCGCTTTCTCAGGGACGATCTGGGCCTTACCTCCGTCAAGGACGGGTGCAGCGAGGGCGCCTGCGGCGCCTGCACCGTAATAATAGACGGCGTTACCTGCAAGGCCTGCGTGCCGGATACAGACAAGCTGGAGGGCCGCAATATAATTACGGTAGAGGGCCTGAGCGACTGGGAAAAGGAGATGTACACCTTCGCCTACTCAGAGGCGGGGGCGGTGCAGTGCGGCTTTTGCATACCCGGCATGGTGATGTGCACAAAAGCGCTGCTGGATAAGAACCCGGACCCCACAGAGGCGGAGATGCGCTACGCCATACGCAACAACTACTGCCGCTGCACGGGCTACGTTAAGATAATCGACGCTATCAAGCTGGCGGCCCAGATAAAGCGCACCGGCGTGATACCGGAGCCGTCCAACGACGACTGGAAAATAGGCTCCCGGGTGCAGCGCCTTGACGCCGAGGAAAAGGTGCTCGGCACCGGCAAGTACCCCGACGACTACTATATGGAGGGGATGCTGTACGGCTCCGCCCTGAGAAGCAAATACCCCCGCGCCCGCGTGCTGTCCATAGATACCTCAGCCGCAAGGGCATTGCCCGGAGTGGCGGCTGTGCTGACAGCCGAAGATATACCGGGGGAAAACAAGATAGGCCATCTCAAGCACGATCAGTATACCATGATACCCGTGGGCGGCCTTGTGCATTATCTGGGCGACGCTATCGCCCTGGTTGCTGCCGAGGACAGGGAGACCCTCGAAAAGGCAAAGAAGCTCATCAAGGTGGAATACGAGGTGCTGCCAGCTATACATAATATTCAGGAGGCGGGCGCAGCCGGTGCCCCAAAGGTATTCGACGAGGAAAAGGACAACGTATGCGCCTATAAGCATATAAGCCGCGGCGACGCGGCGGGCGAGATAAGCAAGGCAAAGCACGTGATAAGCCGGCATTTTGAAACGCCCTGGACCGAGCATGCCTTCCTTGAGCCGGAGTGCGCTGTGTCCTATATAGATCAGGACGGGGACGTATTCATATATTCCACCGACCAGTCCGCCCACCAGACGCTGCACGAATGCTGCATGGCGCTGGGGACGGATAAGGTAAAGGTGCAGAACGCACTGGTCGGCGGCGGCTTCGGAGGCAAGGAGGATATGACGGTGCAGCATCACGCGGCGCTGCTCACCTACGTTACCCGCCGCCCCGTCAAGGTAAAGCTCACCCGCGCCGAGTCATTGCTCGTACACCCAAAGAGACATCATTTCGAGATGGACTTTACCATGGGCTGCGACGAAAACGGCATAATAAAGGGCGTAAAAGCAAAGGTGTATACAGATACCGGCGCCTTCGCGTCGCTGGGCGGCCCGGTGCTTGAACGGGCATGCACCCATGCAGCAGGCCCCTACAATTACCAGAACTTCGAGATAGAGGGCACTGCCTATTACACCAACAATCCGCCTGCCGGAGCGTTCCGCGGCTTCGGCGTTACTCAAACCTGTTTTGCCACAGAGAGCCTTCTCAACATGATGGCGGACGAGATAGGCATAACTCCTTGGGAGATACGCTACCGCAACGCCATACGCCCCGGCCAGGTGCTGCCCAACGGACAGATAGTGGACGAGTCCACCGGCCTTGTGGAGACCCTTGAGGCAATAAAACCCTACTACGACGAGGCGATAGCAGCCGGCAAACCCGTGGGCCTTGGCTGCGCCATGAAGAACGCAGGCGTGGGCGTAGGCATACCGGATACCGGTCGCGTAAAGCTCATAGTGGGCGATGACGGCAAGGTACATATATTCTCCGGTGCTTCCTGCATAGGCCAGGGCCTTGGCACCGTGCTTGTGCAGATGATGGTCAGCAATACCGACCTTACCCGGGATGACATAGTATACGAGCGGAGCAACACCTGGATATCACCGGATTCCGGCACCACCTCCGGCTCCCGCCAGACGCTTATCACGGGGGAAGCCTGTCGCCGGGCCTGTGAGAAGCTCATGGAGGATCGCCAATCAGGGCTGAGCCTCCAGCAGATGAAGGGAAGGGTGTACTACGGCGAGTATCTCGCAAAGACCGACCCGTTGGGTGCGGACGTTCCTAACCCAGTATCACATGTGGCATACGGCTACGCCACACAGATGTGCATACTCGATAAGAAGACCGGCCGTGTAGAGCACTTGATAGCCGCTCACGACGTAGGCAAGGCCGTTAATCCTCTTTCATGCGAGGGACAGATAGAGGGTGGAGTGGTGATGTCCATGGGCTATGCCCTAAGGGAAAAGTATCCCATAGACGATAACTGCAAGCCCATAGAGAAGTATGGCTCACTGGGCCTGTTCAGAGCCCACGAGCTGCCAAAGATAACGGCACTGGTCATAGATAAGCCGGGCCTCAAGGTGGCCTGCGGAGCAATAGGCATAGGCGAGATAACCTCCATACCCACCGCACCCGCCATAGCCGACGCTTACTACAGGCTGGACGGGGAGCGCAGGTACAGCCTGCCCCTTTGCAATACTCCATACGAGAGGAAGGAGTGACGACATGGCTATAAAGAAGAAATTCCCATATAAGGCCGCTTTTGTGGCCTGCAACGGCGGCTGCCGGGCCAAGGACTGCAGGTACGGCTGCATAGGCTGCGGCGCCTGCGTTTCCGCATGCAGGTTCGGAGCTATAACGCTGAACGAGTACGGCGCTGCCGAGGTGGACGAAGAAAAGTGCATAGGCTGCGGTATGTGCGCACGTGCCTGCCCTCAGGGCATAATCAGCGTTCACCAGAGCGCCTGCAATATAGCCGTCAAGTGCTCCAACGGGGATAAAGGCCCGGAAGCCCGTAAGCAGTGTGAGGTAAGCTGCATAGGCTGCGGCATATGCGAAAGAACCTGTACCGCCGGAGCCATAAAGGTAAAGGACAACTGCGCTGTCATAGACGAAGAATACTGCCTCAGCTGCGGCATGTGCGCCGTAAAGTGCCCGCGCGGGGTGATACGCGACCTTCGGGGCATACTCACGCCGAAAAACTGATATATGGACTTACAAGTGCCGAAGCGAAAACTTCGGCATTTTTTTATTTATTGCTTCTTGACGAACAATTTACGGCAGTCTTATTGCTATTTCGGTATACACAGTGATAATATAGAGCCAAATCACTGTAAGCGAAAGTAAGAAAGGAAGCTTTGATGAATATAGTAGTAGTGGGCGATGGCAAGGTGGGCTATACCCTAACGGCAAGCCTTTCCAAGGAAGGCCACGACGTTACCGTAATAGACAACCGGCCGGATACGCTGCGCAATACCACAAACGAGCTGGACGTAATATGTATAGAGGGCAATGGCGTCAGCTACGCGGTGCAGAGCGAGGCGGGGGTGCAGAAGGCAGACCTTCTCATAGCCGCAACCAGTGCCGACGAGATAAACATGCTGGCCTGCATGGTAGCCAAGAAGCTGGGCGCGAAGCATACCATAGCGAGGGTGCGCGATCCGCAGTACCAGCAGCAGATGTTCTTCCTTAAGGAAGAGCTGGGGCTGTCAGTGGTGGTACATCCCGAACAGTCCGCAGCGTCCGAGATATCCCGCCTTATGCGCTTTGTACCCGCTATTAAGGCTGAGCCCTTTGCAAAGGGCAGGATAGACCTTGTGGAGTTCAAGGTAAAGGAGAACAGCCCGCTGGACGGCGTACAGCTTTCGGACTTTTACAGGCAATTTAAGGTAAAGATACTGGTCTGCGCTGCCCGCCGAGGCGAGGAGGTTTTCATACCCAAGGGCAATTTCATCATACGCAGCGGCGATAAGCTTACCATACTCGCTGCCCCTGCCGAGATAAGCAGCTTTTTCAGGACCGTGGGTACCTTCCAGCGCAAGGTGAGGGACGTGATGGTGGTAGGCGGCGGCAGAATAGCCTATTACCTTGCACGCCAGCTAATAGAGACAGGAATACATGTAAAGATAATCGAGAAGGATGAAAAGCGCTGCAACCAGCTGTTCGATCTGCTGCCCAAGGCCACCATACTCCACGGCGATGGCACGGATCACGAGCTGCTCAGCGAGGAAGGGCTGGACAAGACGGACGCTCTTATAGCCCTTACCGGTATCGACGAGGAAAACATCATACTTTCCATGTACGCCAACTCCCTGAATGTGGATAAGGTGGTTACCAAGGTAAACAACGCGCGCCTTGCGGAGATGCTGGCTCCCATGGGCATAGAAAGCGTGATCTCCCCCAAGGAGATAGCGGCCAACCGCATAATAAGCTACGTCCGCGCCATGACCAACGCCACCGGCAGCAATGTGGAGATGCTGTACAGGCTGGCGGACAACAAGGTAGAGGCGCTGGAGTTCCGCGTGCGGGAAAGCTCACGCTGTATAGGAGTACCCCTCAAGGATATGCCGATAAAGGACGACGTGCTCGTAGGCGCCATAATTCGCGGCGGAACCTGCATAATCCCGGGAGGCGACGACGTTATAAAGGCCCACGATTCCGTCATAGTTGTAACTACCATGAACGGGCTGCACGAATTGGATAATATCCTCAAGGAAAAAGAGTAAAGGCATATGAATTATCGCGTGTTGGGAAGGATACTTGGCCTTGCGCTGGTAACAGAGGCGGCGCTTATGGTGCCGTCCATGCTGATAGGCCTGTATCACGGAGAATCTATACTGGGGTTTAGTACTACCATAGGCATACTGCTGATAGTCGGTATGCTGCTGCTGTCCTTTAAGCCTAAGGACAACAAGATATTCGCCCGGGAGGGCTTTTTAGGCGTGTCATTCTCATGGATACTGCTGTCCATGTTCGGCGCGCTGCCCTTTACTATAGAAAAGATGATACCCGACTATGTGGGCGCTGTGTTTGAGGTGGCGTCCGGCTTTACCACCACCGGCGCGTCTGTGCTGACAGCTGTCGAGGGCTGCCCTTACGGGCTGCTTTTCTGGCGCAGCTTCACCAACTGGGTGGGCGGCATGGGAGTGCTGGTATTTATAATGGCGGTGCTGCCCCTTGCAGATGACCGCAGTATGCATATAATGCGTGCGGAGGTTCCCGGCCCTGTGGTTGGCAAGCTGGTGCCCAAGGCCAGGCAGAGCGCCATGATACTGTATGGGATATATGTGGTGATAAGCATATTGGAGGTAGTATTCCTGCTTGCGGGCGGTATGCCGCTGTACGACGCGCTGGTGAGCACCTTCGCCACTGCAGGTACCGGCGGCTTCAGCGTAAAGAACGCCAGCATAGCTGGGTATAACAGCCCCTACGCCGAATACGTCATAAGCGTATTCCTGCTGCTGTTTTCGATAAACTTTAATTTATACTTCTTCATACTGCTGAGAAATATAAAGCCCATATTCAAAAACGAGGAGCTGCGCTGGTTTTTGGGTATAGTCGCCGCGAGCGTGATAGCGGTAGCGGTAAATATACGCAATATGTATCCCACAGTGGAGGAGATTATACGCAAGGCGCTGTTCCAGGTGGCCAGCATAATCTCCACGGCGGGCTTCTCCACCGCTGATTTTGACAGGTGGCCGGAGCTTTCAAGGAGCATCCTGGTCTGCCTAATGCTCATCGGCGCCTGCGCGGGGAGCACGGGCGGCGGCATCAAGGTATCGAGGCTTATAATACTGCTGAAATCCGCAAGGTGCGAGGTGAGCCGCATGATGCACCCACGCTCCGTCAACCGGGTAAAGCTGGAGGGCAAGACCATAGACGACGAGGTGCTTCACAATACCCTCATATTCTTCGTGATGTATATGCTTATAGTCGCCGTGTCTACGCTGCTTGTGGCATCCTTTGACGAGTGCGACTTTACCACCAACCTTACGGCGGTCATAGCCTGCATAGGCAACGTGGGCCCCGGCTTGGGCAAGGTAGGGCCCATGGGCAACTTTTCGGAGTTCTCTG
>ENA-UONW01003910-UONW01003910.1-human-gut-metagenome-genome-assembly--contig:-CS52-NODE-3910-length-11544-cov-8.022717_pt1 | contig 11544 bp, 5 predicted proteins | sample MGYA00242463_ERZ724010 | MGnify/ENA metagenome assembly ERZ724010 | reverse complement strand
TCGGTGGTCTATGCGGCAAAAGTAATAAAAACGAGCTATCTTTGCACAGTTTTTTTTGAGTTTTTAAGTTATTGAGCTTTTGAACGTTCCGTTTCTTCCAGGCGGCAGCGGTTCCGCCCCGGGCCGTTCGCACAGCCCACGGCTTCGAGACTCCGAAAAAACTTAGCACACTGAAACTTAAAAACTTAATTAGCATATGTTGACTGCAAACGAAATCAGAGACTCGTTCAAGAGTTTCTTCGAGAGCAAGGGACACCACATCGTGCCCTCGGCTCCTATGGTAATCAAGGACGACCCCACACTGATGTTTACCAATGCGGGGATGAACCAGTTCAAGGACATCATTCTGGGCAACCACCCGGCAAAATACAAACGAGTGGCCGACTCGCAGAAGTGCCTGCGCGTCAGCGGAAAGCACAACGACCTGGAGGAAGTGGGACACGACACCTACCACCACACCATGTTCGAGATGCTGGGCAACTGGTCGTTCGGCGACTACTTCAAGAAGGAAGCCATCTCCTGGGCCTGGGAATACCTGGTGGACGTGCTGAAAATCAATCCCGAAAATCTCTACGCTACCGTCTTCGAAGGCAGCCCCGAAGAAGGCTTGAGCCGCGACGATGAGGCCGCTTCCTACTGGGAACAGTTCCTGCCGAAGGACCACATCATCAACGGTAACAAGCACGACAACTTCTGGGAAATGGGCGATACAGGTCCCTGCGGTCCGTGCTCGGAAATCCATATCGACCTCCGTTCCGAAGAAGAAAAGAAGCAGATACCCGGCCGCGACATGGTGAACCACGACCATCCGCAGGTCATCGAGATATGGAACCTCGTGTTCATGCAGTTCAACCGCAAGGCCGACGGCAGCCTCGAAGGTCTGCCCGCCAAGGTTATCGATACCGGCATGGGCTTCGAGCGTCTCTGTATGGCCATGCAGGGCAAGACGTCCAACTATGACACCGACGTCTTCCAGCCGCTCATCCAGGCCATCGCCGCCATGGCCGGTGCCAAGTATGGCGAAGACAAGCAGAAGGACGTGGCCATGCGCGTCATTGCCGACCACATCCGTACCATCGCCTTCTCCATCACCGACGGACAGCTGCCCAGCAACGCTAAGGCCGGCTACGTCATCCGCCGCATCCTGCGCCGTGCCGTCCGCTACGGCTACACGTTCCTGGGTCAGAAGCAGTCGTTCATGTACAAGCTGTTGCCCGTGCTGATAGACAACATGGGAGCCGCCTATCCCGAACTGAACGCCCAGAAAGACCTCATCGCCAAGGTTATCAAGGAAGAGGAAGAAGCCTTCCTGCGTACATTGGAGACGGGTATCCGCCTGCTCGAAAAGACCATGGCCGAGGCCAAGGCTGCCGGCAAGACCGAAATCAGCGGCAAGGATGCCTTCACGCTGTACGACACCTTCGGCTTCCCGCTCGACCTGACCGAACTCATCCTGCGCGAGAACGGCATGACGGCCGACACGAAGGAATTCGACGCCGAAATGCAGCAGCAAAAGCAGCGTGCCCGCAACGCCGCCGCCGTAGAGACCGGCGACTGGATTACGCTGAAGGAAGGTACCACCGAATTTGTAGGTTACGACTATACAGAATATGAAACCAGCATCCTGCGCTACCGTCAGGTGAAGCAGAAAAACCAGACACTCTACCAGATTGTACTGGACAAGACGCCGTTCTACGCCGAAAGCGGTGGTCAGGTAGGCGATACGGGTGTATTGGTGAGCGAATTTGAGACCATCGACATCATCGATACCAAGAAAGAGAACAACCTGCCCATCCACCTGGCCAAGAAGCTGCCCGAGCACCTCGACGCACCGATGATGGCCTGCGTGGATACAGACAAGCGCGCCGCCTGCGCCGCCAACCACTCGTGTACGCACCTGCTGGACGAAGCACTGCGCACCGTGCTGGGCGACCACGTAGAACAGAAAGGTTCGCTGGTTACGCCGGACTCACTGCGTTTCGACTTCTCGCACTTCCAGAAGGTGACCGACGAGCAGCTGCGTCAGGTAGAGCATCTGGTTAACGCCAAGATCCGTGCCAACATTCCTTTGAAGGAATACCGCAACATTCCTATCGAGGAGGCCAAGGAACTGGGCGCCATCGCCCTCTTCGGTGAGAAGTACGGCGACCACGTCCGCGTCATCCAGTTCGGCTCGTCCATCGAGTTCTGTGGTGGTACGCACGTAGCCGCTACGGGCAATATCGGTATGGTGAAAATCATCTCCGAAAGCTCTGTAGCAGCCGGTGTACGCCGTATCGAGGCCTATACAGGTGCCCGTGTAGAAGAGTTGATTGACACGCTGCAAGATACTATCCACGACCTGAAAGCGCTCTTCAACAACGCTCCCGACCTGGGCGGAACCATCCGTAAGTACATCGAGGAGAATGCCGGACTGAAGAAGCAGGTAGAGGAATTCATGAAGGAAAAGGAAGCTCTGCTGAAAGAGAAACTGCTGCAGAGCGTGAAGGAAGTGAACGGCGTGAAGCTCATCAAGTTCTGCGCTCCCCTGCCCGCCGAAACGGTGAAGAACATCGCCTTCCAGCTGCGCGGCCAGATCACGGAGAACCTGTTCTTCGTGGCCGGTACCGAGTTCGAAGGCAAGCCGATGCTCACCGTCATGCTGAGCGACAACCTGGTGGCTGGCGGTCTGAAAGCCGGCGCCCTGGTGAAGGAAGCTGCCAAACTGATTCTGGGTGGCGGTGGCGGTCAGCCTCACTTCGCAACAGCCGGTGGCAAGAACCCCGACGGCCTGAGTGCAGCAGTCGACAAGATTGTAGAACTGGCAGGACTCTGATGCGCCAACCGCATCGGCAGGCGGCCAGCCTGAAAGCGACCAATTGTAACAACAATGTCCCCAAAGAGTCGTATCAAGCTTAATTTTGAGCAATGATACGGCTCTTTTTTACATTTAGCATATTCAAACTTCAGACCAAACATTCAGATTTTTCAAATTCTAACTATAACAATATATAGATATCTCAATCATAGTACAGAAAAGTACTACAATAGTGACATCCATTTTAAGCAGGTAATCAATAAAGTTATTCCAGCCTATCACATTATCAATCGTTTTCCAAGCCTAAACAGAACACCTTCATTCCGGTATTTCATCAATAATAAAAACACTCTGAAACAGCCAAATAATACTTATAAATATTACTTAAAAGATACACCTGCTATTTTAGAAACAGAACATGAGAGTCCTCCATTAAGCCCAATAAGAATCACATAAAAACGAATAACTGATAGTTCCAGAACAATCTAGAGAGTAAATTACACAAAAACAAAAGATACTTTCTCTTAAAATACAGGTACATATTATCCGAATATATGCACAAATTGTACACTATTCAAGTTAGTATTAATATTCAGAGTTATATTATTTTGCCATTCAATATAAAAGATATAAATTTGACGCAAATATTAAAAAAGAATGTCAATAAAAGCTTTTATTTTCACTGTTAAATTTTATCAATATGAATAGTTCTTAATGTTATACAACATGTATACCAAAAATCTTATTCAAAAATTAATCTATCATTCTAAACACTTATGAAGCAATACAATTTACCACATTTTTTTAAAAGCCTGATTGCATTATCCATTTTATGTGTTGGGACAATGCATGCTAAAATCACTAATGATACTTCGATAATAACAAGTGTCGAACAACAAACAGGAAAAGTCGTCAAAGGAAAAGTCATAGACGCCACAACACAAGAGACTATTATTGGTGCAAGTATTCAAGTTAAAGGTACAACCAACGGTGTTGCCAGTGATATCGATGGTAATTTTACGATTAATGATATTACTCCAAATACCACTTTAATTATATCATATATAGGTTATTTAACACAAGAAGTAAATCTTAACGGTAGGACTTCTATCATCGTACAATTGAAAGAAGATACACAAACCCTGGATGATGTGGTTGTTGTCGGTTTTGCCAAGCAAAAGAAAGCCAATTTAACAGGAGCTGTCAGTAGTGTGAAAATGGATGAAGTAGCCGGTGTACGCCCCGTTGCAACAACTGGAAGTTTATTACAAGGCGTAGCACCAGGTTTACAAGTAACACAAGATACGGGAGAACCTGGTGGTGGAAGTTCGTTTAATATTCGTGGTACTACAAGTATCAATGGTGGTTCTCCACTTATATTGGTAGATAACGTATATTACAATGGACCATTAAATATGCTGAATCCTAATGATATAGAATCGGTTACAGTATTGAAGGATGCGGCTTCGGCATCAATTTATGGAGCACGTTCTGCTTTTGGAGTTATATTGATAACAACAAAGGGGGCTGCAAAGAACCAAAAGGTACAGTTAAACTATAGCAATAACTTTACATTTTCCCGTCCTAGTTCATTGCCGGAAAAAGCATCCCCACTTGAAACCGTACAAGTTTATAAGGATATGGGAGTTGTGACATATTATGCAGGACAGACAGTTGATACTTGGCTTGACTTACTCCATGAATACAATAATAATCCTAATACGTATCCTGATGGATATGCTGTGGTTGATGGAATGAGATATCAATTAGCAGAAACTGATGTATTGGGAGATTTCTTGTCTGAGACCGGTTTTCAACAAAAACACGATTTCTCGGCAAGTGGAGGAAGTGAAAATATGTCGTATCGTATGTCGTTGGGATATGTAGCAAATGACGGTGTTATGGTAACCAATCGTGATAGTTACAAACGCTATAATGGACGTGCTTTTGTAAGTGGAAAGATAACGGACTGGCTTACTGTACAATCTGATATAACTTTCAGTAAATCTGATAAAAACATGCCAAGTGGTGCGAATTATCAACAGGCTGTTTGGGCGGCATCTTATACACCAACTGGGTCTGTAGATATAAATGGTACGGAGATGATGTTTGGTACCCCTGCTTACAAAGTAAGAGCCGGTGGGGATAATAAAACAGGAATGACTGATACCCGTATATTTGCAAAGCTTATAGCTACTCCTTTGGATGGATTGACTCTTAATGCAGAGTTTACGTATGATCATTTAAATGAGAATATACAGAATTACAATAAAAAGGTAACTTATGCCCATGTAGACAAATTTTCTGAAGAATCTACTTCCCAGTATTCTTCGTATACAGCCCAGAAGGACATGACAAATTATACGGCTTTGAATATTTATGGATCTTATAATAAGTTGTTTGCTGATAAACATAATTTTACAGTTATGTTAGGCTATAATCTGGAAGATAGCCATTATGAGTTTTTAAAAGTGTCTACAGAGGATATGATAAGTGATGAGCTCCCCTCCATTTCTCAAGCTGTAGGTGAGAAGAAGGCTGATGATGGGTTTACGGAATTCTCCATTCTTGGTTTTTTCGGTCGTTTGAATTATGCATATAAGGACCGTTATTTAGTAGAAATCAGTGGCCGTTCTGATGCATCTTCAAAATTCCCTAAAGGTAGCCGTTGGGGATTCTTCCCTTCAGCTTCCATTGGTTGGAGGGTTATGGAAGAGCCATTTATGGAATCCTTGAGGGAGTATATTCCGGAATTTAAGATAAGAGCTGCATACGGTGAGGTAGGAAATCAGAATATTAGTGCTTATGAGTTTGTTCCGAGTATGGGTTCTTATAATTCTAGCTGGTTGCACGAAAATAAACAACCTGTTACTTTGTACTCTCCTGCCATTGTGAGAGGAAATTTCACTTGGGAACGTGTACAGACGATGAACTTAGGATTCGATCTTTCTTTGTTTGAAAATAGATTGAGTGCAAATTTTGACTATTTCTGTCGTTATACAAGAGATATGTTAACGGATGGTGTAGAACTACCTAATGTACTTGGAACCGGCGCTCCGATGCAGAATGTTGCAGATTTGAAGTCCAAAGGTTTTGAATTGGAAATGAACTGGAGAGATAGAATTGGAGACATTGCCTATAGTATTGGTTTTAATTTATATGATTACAAGTCTTATATAACGAAATTTGATAATGAAGCAGGATTGATCAGTAGTCATTATGTAGGTGAAAGATTAGGCTCGTTGTGGGGATATGTAACAGACAGACTTTATACGGTAGATGATTTTGTGGAAGGCTCTTTGGATGCAAATCTGAAAAATGGAACGTTGAAAGAAGGAATACCTCATGTTGAAGGTATTAATCCTAATCCCGGTGATGTATTGTATAAGGATTTAGATGGCAATGGCATCATTAATGCTGGAAAAAGTACTCTTGATGAACCGGGTGACCGGCAAATAATTGGTAATAATCAATTGCGCTTTCAATATGGTATCAATGGTAGCATCAGTTGGAAGGATATTGCTTTTTCCTTTATGTTGCAAGGAGTGGGGAAGAATGACAAGTGGATTTCCAATGACTTGATATTCCCATATTATTACGAATTTGGTACTGTATACAAACATCAGTTGGATTATTGGACTCCAGAAAATCCGAATAGTAAGTTCCCCAGACTTTACGAAACTGGTACACGTAATTCTAATTATAGTGCGAATATACGTCAGCAGAGTGGATTCTTAACAAATGGAGCATATATGAGAATTAAAAACTTGACTTTAGCTTATACATTCCCGACTGCCTGGACAAAACGTTTTGGAGTAAACAATTTACGCGTTTATGCGACAGGTGAAAATCTGTTCACTTTTGATCATATGCCTAAAGGACTGGATCCAAGTCTTGCAAATAAGGGTGGTGGTTTAGGATATCCATTTATGAAGTCCTATTCATTTGGTATTAGTTTAAGTTTGTAATCTAAAAGATTTTAGTCATGAAGAAAATATATATTGGTGCTATTATTGCTATGGCTCTTGGAGTGTCTAGTTGTGATGACTTTTTGAATAAGACACCTCTTGATGAACTGACAGAAAGTACAGCTTTCAATACATATAATAATTTTAAGACATATTCTTGGAAATTGTATGAGTATTTTGATGGTTTTCCGACAGATGGAGGATATACACCTGCTAATATTTCAAGCGAATTCAATTCGGATAATATGATTAATGCACAGTCTGGTGGTGAATCAGCTTATGCTTATCAGTTGAAGTCAGTTCCTTCTACAAGTAGCTCATGGAATTTTTCATATATCCGTAATGTAAATCTTATGTTACAGAATATAGATAAATCATCCATGGATGATAAAAGTAAGGAACACTGGCGGAGTGTTGGATACTTTTTCCGTGCTTTGAGATATTTTGACATGATGGTTGCTTATGGTGATGTTCCTTGGATTGATAAGGTTTTGTCTGATACAGATACTGAAATATTGATGGGGAAACGTACTCCGAGGGATGAAGTCGCCAAGAATATTTTAAAAGAATTGCAATATGCAGAGTTAAATATCAAACCGGATGGTGACGGCGCTAATACTATCAATACCGATGTAGTTCGGGCTTTGATATCTCGTTTCGGATTGTATGAAGGTACTTGGCGTAAATATCATGGATTGGACGATGCAGAGACCTATTTGCGCGCTTCAGCAGATGCTTCTGAAAAACTGATCGCAGATAATCCTACATTGATGTCCAATTATGATGATGTTTTTAATTCGGAAGAGTTGGTTGGAAAACCTGGTATTATTTTGGCTAAGCAATATGCAACTTCGTTGGTGACTCATAGTATTACACGTGTGATAAGATCTTCCGCATGGTATTGTGATTTAACTAAAGATGCGATAGACAGTTATTTGTGTACAGACGGACTTCCCGTAAAGAAAAGTGCAGTATATGAGGGAGATAAGGATGTGTATGCTCAATTTAGAAATCGAGATCGTCGTTTGTATTATACGGTTGTTCCTCCTTATAAAGTAAAGTTGACAGGGCCTGTTGCGACTTCTTTTGAGTGGGAGTATACAGATGATCCTAAAGATCGCGAATACATTGACTTTATGGAAACAATCTCAGAAAAGACCGGAAAACGTCTTCCTGTATCAAATTATGTAGGTTATAATGTTTCAGCGATGCCTCATTTCCGTAATTATCCAAATGGTCAAGGATTCCTTGTCAGCCAACTTGGTTTCTATTTTTGGAAATATTATAATAGACAAGTGGATAATATGAATTTGCGTACTTCTACAATTGATTATCCTATATTCCGAATGGGTGAAATTCTAGTAAATTATGCTGAAGCAAAATATGAACTTGGTGAGTTTGATCAGAGTGTAGCCAATGCTAGTATAAATAAACTGCGTGTACGTGCTAATTTGCCGAACATGATAATTGATGATATAACAGATAACTTTGATCCGGATCGTGATCCGACTGTTCCTGCTGTGTTGTGGGAAATTCGCCGTGAGCGTCGAGTTGAACTGATGGGTGATGGATTCCGCTTCCGGGATTTAAAGAGATGGAAGAAAGGTGAATATCTGAATAAACAGGCTTTAGGTATGTGGGTAAAGAATAGTGATTATAATAATAAACTGAAAATTCACGGAGGAGGTTCAGAAGGCTTCGTTGAATTTTTTGCTGAGCCGAAAGGATGGTTGGATTATTATTATCTGGAACCGCTTCCCACTCAAGAGCTTGCATTGAATCCTAATTTGGTACAGAATCCAGGATGGGAAAAAAATGGACAATAGACACCAATTATTTCATCAGGTAATAAAATTCAATAAATAAAAGTCCATCATTCCCAAGGTGAACCATATTGAATAAGAGTAGCTCTATCATTCTCCATAATGGAAATTGATAGAGCTACTGAACTAATATACCATACTAACCAATACCACAAAATATCCTTATTGTTCCAGGCTACCGATACGCCCGTCGGAATCGAGCACATTGACCGTGACGCGCGGGCGACGGCAACGGCTGTTGTTAAAGAAGCGCACCGTGGCACGTCCCTGTTCGTCGGTCATCAGCTCCGGCTGCCAGTACAGCGTCCGGCGGTAATCTTCCTCACGGGGCAGCACCCGATAATCCGGCGAATAGAACTCTTTAACCTTGCTATAGCCTTCGAGCCACGTCTTGCGTACCCCTTTCGCCCCCTTGGCAGGTATTTCTCCCTCCGGTTTCGTTTCAATCAATACGACACAACTATATAGCTTGTCGATGTTCATCGGCGTGAACCGCGGGTCGGCGTAGCGGCACATGGTCCCAAGATCCTCGCTGATGTAGATGGACTTGATGGACTCCAGCGTCAGACTACGATATTTGTTGAAGTCCATTTCCTCGTGGAGGGTACGCTCATAGTTGATGACAAACAAAGCCAGACGGCCTTTGTAGAACAAATACTCCTCGCCCGACGGACTGAACTGCGTATAGAAATCGGGATTCATGTTCCTCATCAGTTCGTGGATGTCGTCGCCCACAAAGCCGTTCCGGTCCTGGATGTCGTCCATCTCCGAAGCCACGTCGTAGTAGGCTATGGACTTGGTGCGGGCCTGATAGACATCGCTGGCCTTGTCGCGCTTGCGGGCTTTCACCTCCACCTCGTCCAGGTGGTGTATCTTCTCGTCGATGCCCAGGCGGCGCAACGAGTCTTCATAAGCCTGAAGGAACAGGTTGTAGTCTTCCTCCACCTGCACCGTATCGGCCGGTTCGTCGGCCGACGGCCCGACTTTCTGTTCCCCGCCGGGTACCCGTACCTGCATCTCGGCCAGCGGATACATGCGGGGCGCGGGAGCAAACACACGGTCCAGCACGATACGGTGGTCTTTCTTCTTCCCTTTCTCGGTCACGGCCAGTATCAGATTCCACTTCCCCTCTATCTGCGAGACGAAGGAGAAACGCCCCAAGCTGTCGGTAGTAAAGAGGCCGAAGGACTGCTGTCTGCCCGCCTCCGGGTCTTCGCCGGGACTGCTCAGGAAGGAAGACACTTCCACTCCGGCACGCGGTTTGCTGCGCACCATCGACACCACCGTGCCATGCAGCTCGATGCCCTGCTCGGGCAGGTATTTCAGGTCAAAGGGGCGTACACCAGCCATGCTCTCCCAGTCGTACCTCCTCCAGCCCTGCACCATCAGCAGCTCGTCCAGCGCACGGCGGTTCGCCAGGTCGCCGGATTCGAAATACCAGGCAGGACGGTGGACGTATCCTTTGATGTCCGACATCAGCAGCAGGTCGGTCAGCAGGCTGTGGCGGTTCTCTACCTCCTGCCAGCCGTCGCGCACGGAAACCGAGAGAGGCGCCTGCACGGGGCGGCCTTCCGCATCCCGGACTTCAACGTCCAGACGGATGGAGTCGTAGGGCTGATAGGCAGCCTTGTCCGAACGGACCGCCACCGACAGGGTGTCGGGCTGTCCGGCAAAAATCAGACGGTCGGCCACCAGCCGGCCGGAAGGGTCGAACCACACGACCTGCGCCACACCGACAGGCAGGTCCCGCTTGTCCAACCCGAAGCGGACGGGACGGCTGCGGGTGACCGTCAGCATACTGAAGTGGTAGAGCTGCCCTCCGCCGATGACCGCCATCCCCAGCACACAGCCCGGCGTACGGGCGTTCTTCTGTACCGTCACCAGCAGGCTGTCCGGCGAGCTGAGGTTGTCCACCGAGCAGGCAAAGCCCTGCTCCCTGGCTTCCGGCAGGTCGAAACGGTATCGCTTTTCATTCCAGATGACTTCGGCCTGACTTTCTTCCTCGCCGGCCGTATAGGTAAAGCTGCCTTTCCCTTCGTGCCCCGTGGCAAAGGTAAGGCATTCGCGGCCCTCCTTGTCCACCACGCGCCCCGACACGTCCACCGGATTGCCATAGGCATCCGTCGCCTCGAAGGCCACACGCACCGGCACGTCCTTCACCAGATAGCCGCCTTCGGGATAGAAGCGGAGGTTCAGTTTCTTCTCCTTCCGCGGCCGCTTGCGTTCCTGCGGATACTTGCCCATCCGCGGGCTGATTTCCTTTTCCACATAGTGGCCCGGCACCTCCGGCTTGTCGAAGACGGGGATGATGCGCGAGAAGACCGAAGCCTCATCGAAGTTCAACATGTATTTCGTATAGGCCCGCACCTCGTAGAAGCCGGAATAGAACGGCAGCTGCGTCAGGGCGAAGTGGCCGTGACAACGGCCGTTCCTGACAGGCAGAATCTGCTTGGACACAATCTCGCCTCCGGGATTGAGCAGCTCCACATACAGCGTCTTGCTCCACTCCGTGGGACGGTTCAGTCCGGAGCCCACCACGTAGCACTGGAACCAGATGTCGTCGCCCTGATAATAGCTGGTGTTGTCGAGGTGCAGGGCCACCTTTTCCTGCGGCAGCGCCTTACCGAACTGCTCCACGCGGCGGGCCAGCGCCGTCAGCGGCCCGGCTATGCTGTCCGGAATCTGTGCCGACGCTGCCAGAGGGAAGAATACCCACAGCAGCAGTCCCATTATCCCATACCTGTTCATCGTACAGTCTCCTTTACTTAGCCGCTTCCTGCAACTGTTCTTTCAGCTTGTCCCACTGCTCGGGCGAGGCGGCCGTGCTGAAACGGATGTTCCCCTGCTTGTCGAAGATGACGCAGCGCGGAATGCTCAGGGCCCCCTTATGGCCGAAGGTATCATAGATTTCCTGATGGAAGGCCTCCTGATCACGGACGTGTTCGCCTTTCAGGTT
>ENA-UONW01003906-UONW01003906.1-human-gut-metagenome-genome-assembly--contig:-CS52-NODE-3906-length-11565-cov-7.496612_pt1 | contig 11565 bp, 9 predicted proteins | sample MGYA00242463_ERZ724010 | MGnify/ENA metagenome assembly ERZ724010 | reverse complement strand
CGGTTTCAAGCAATGAAACCAATGGTTTCAACCGATGAAACTTTTTGTGAAACCCTATTAAATGAATCAAACCATCGTGAGTACCATCAATTATGATTTAAGGAAGATACGGGCCTTGCTGTTCGACGTGGACGGCGTGCTCAGTGCAAATGTCATTCCCATGAGTCCCGAAGGCGAGCCTATGCGTACCGTCAACATCAAGGACGGCTATTCGCTCCATTTGGCTGCCAAGTCGGGCGTACTGCTGGGCATCATAACGGGAGGGAAAACCGAGGCCGTGCGCCGCCGTTTCCTCTCGCTGGGCCTGAAGGAAGAGAACATCTACCTGGGTTCTTCGGTCAAGATACACGACTATTGCGACTTCCGCGACCGCTATGGCCTGCTCGACGAAGAAATTCTCTATGTGGGCGACGATATCCCCGACCTCGAAGTGATGCGTACCTGCGGCTTGCCCTGCTGTCCGCACGACGCCGTGCCCGAGGTGAAGGCCGTATCCCGCTACATTTCGTATGCCGACGGTGGGTATGGCGTAGGGCGCGACGTTGTGGAGCAGGTTCTCAAGGTGCAGGGACTCTGGTTGGCCGACGAAAAGGCTTTCGGCTGGTAACCGATCCCCTATATTATTGTTCATTATTCATTGTACATTATCTGATTTATGCTGGACAATCTGAAGAAATACAAAGTGATACTGGCGAGCAATTCCCCCCGCCGCAAGGAGCTGCTTTCAGGCTTGGGTATCGATTACGAAGTACGTACCCTGCCCGATGTGGACGAATCTTACCCTGATACGTTGCAGGGTGGAGACATCCCCCTGTACATCGCCCGCGAGAAGGCTGCTGCCTACCGCGACCTGCTGCAGGCCGACGAACTGATGATAACGGCCGATACCATAGTGTGGCTGGACGGCCGTGTGTTGGGCAAGCCTCGCGACCGTGAGGAGGCTTTGCAGATGCTTCGCAACCTGTCGGGCCGCACGCACGAAGTGTTTACCGGCGTGTGCATCACGACGACCGAGTGGCAGCGCAGTTTCTCGGCTCAGACCGAGGTGCGCTTTGCACAGCTGACGGAAGAAGAAATCGCCTGGTATGTAGACCACTACCAACCGATGGACAAGGCAGGTGCTTATGGCGTGCAGGAGTGGATTGGTTTTGTGGGCGTAGAGTATATTTCGGGCAGCTATTTCAATATTATGGGGCTGCCTGTGCAGCGGCTCTATCGTGAACTGAAGTCTGTAGAGTGATGCCGAACACGCAGTACGAAGAACGTCTGGGTACCGACCGCATGTTGCCGCTGGTCTTCCGTATGGCCCTGCCGGCTGTGGCGGCCCAGTTGGTCAACCTGCTCTATACGTTGGTAGACCGTGTCTACATCGGCCACATACCCGGTATCGGTACCGATGCGTTGGCTGGGGTGGGGGTGACGAGCTCGGTCATTATCCTTATCTCGGCCTTTTCGGCCATCGTGGCCGGAGGAGGCGCTCCGCTGGCTGCCATCGCTTTGGGACAGGGGCATCGCGAGCGGGCGGGGAAGATACTGGGTAACGGCTTTGTGCTGCTGGTACTCTTTGCAGTGGTTACCTCGACCGTTTCCTACCTTTTCATGAAGCCCATTCTGACGTCTATCGGTGCGTCGGCCCACACGTTGCCCTATGCGGTGGATTATCTTTCCGTCTATCTGCTGGGTACACTCTTCGTCGAGGTAGCCGTGGGGCTCAATACATTTATCAACTGTCAGGGACGTCCGGGCGTGGCTATGTGTTCGGTCATCATCGGAGCCGTGCTCAACATTGCGCTCGACCCGCTTTTCATCTTTACTTTCGGCATGGGGGTGAAGGGGGCTGCCTTGGCCACCATCCTGTCGCAGGCATGCAGTGCCGTGTGGGTACTGGCGTTTCTCACTTCCAAGCGGGCTTCGTTGCAGCTTGAACGCAGATATCTGCGGCTGGACCGCCGTATTGTGGGGGCTACGTTGGCTTTAGGTCTTTCGCCTTTCATTATGGCCAGTACCGAAAGCCTGGTGGGCTTTGTGCTGAACGGAAGTTTGGAGCGATACGGCGACATCTATGTCAGTGCATTGGCTGTGATGCAGGCGGCCATGCTTTGCGTCAGTGTGCCGCTGACGGGCTTTGCCCAGGGCTTTGTTCCTGTGGTCAGTTATAATTATGGGCACGGTAACCGTGAGCGGGTGAAAGAGTGCTTCAAGATAGTGGTGACCGTGATGTTTCTCTTTAACTTTCTGCTGGTATTGCTGATGATACTTTTCCCCTCATTGGTATCGGCCGTCTTCACCAGCGATGAGCATCTGACGGAGACTGTGACCCGCACGATGCCTGTCTTTCTGGCCGGTATGACCATCTTCGGGTTGCAACGTGCCTGTCAGAACATGTTTGTCGCTTTGGGGCAGGCCAAGGTGTCTATCTTCATTGCCTTGCTTCGCAAGGTCATTCTGCTGGTACCGCTGGCTTTGTTGCTTCCCCGCTGGATGGGCGTGATGGGTGTCTTTGCCGCTGAGGGTATCTCTGATGCGGTAGCTGCCATTTGCTGTACCACGATTTTTGCTTTTTTCTTCCCCCGTATCTTGGCGCGGATGAAGGTTGCATAACCTTTCACAGGTTTAATATTATATATACTGCTGTAGATTTTATGTGACTTTTACAGTCGTTTTTACACAGATAAAGTGGTACAAATCCCCAAAAGCACAGAAGGCAAATACTGGGCTGTTTCTTTAATATGCTGCTTTTCAGTTGGTTTGTTTGTTGGATGTATTTGTGGCATTCGGTTTGTTTTTAGTTAGGCAGATAGCTTGATCAACTATTCTATTCAATAAATGTTTTAACTATTAAACTTTACGATTATGAAAAAATTGTTTTTTGTAGCAGCTATGACATTGAGTTTAGGAACCGCAGCTTTTGCAGCGGCAGTCAATACAAACGAAGTGATGACCGTTCAGGTGATGGACGATTTTGTTCCCGTCAAGTTGGAGGAGGTTCCTCAGGCAGTCATTGATGCCGTAACCAAAGCATATCCCGAACAGACGTTGAAGGAAGCAGCTGTACGCCAGGAAGAAGAGTCTGAAACTCAGGTTTACAAACTGACGCTGGTTGCCGAGGATGGAACGGAGACAGCTGTCCTCTTTACCGACAAGGGCGAAGAAGTGAAATGAAGTTCGCTGTCCGTAGAATGAATATTCTTTAAGGAACAGGCCGGGAACAGTAAGAAAAGTTCCCGGCCTGATTTTTTATCGCATCTGGATGCCGATGGCTTTTAATTTGCAATGTCGGCCATCAGTGGGATATCTTCTTCGCGAATGCCGTGTCTGACAAGGATGTCGCGGTCTTTGTCGAACAAATCCAGAAAATCAGTTTTGTTTCCACACATCGCAATTGCTTTTCCGTAGCGATCGGCTGCGACATCAGTTTTGTGCTGTACCCATGCCACATGCCCTGCGTTGAGCCAGTCTGTTGCAAGCACCTGTTCGTCTTGCAGCAGTTTTTGGTAGTATTTTTCGGCTTGTTCGTATTTCTCGGTCATGAAAGAACACCAGGCGATACCTCTCCAGGCCTTTATAGAATGGTTGTCCAGGAAATCCATTTTGAAGAAATATTGGAGTGCGTCCTTGTATTCTTCCAGTTCGGCATGGCAGCTTCCTGCAAAGAACAGGATGTTGGCATTTTCAGGCTGTATGGTTTCCGCTTTCCGATAATATTCCAAAGCCATGCCGAAGTTGTGCATCTGTCGATAACAAGTAGCCAGATGGCGTATGGTCCACAGGTGGTCAGGTTTCAGGATATCTGCTTTCCGATAGGCCTCAATAGCTTCTGCATATTTTTTTTCTTTCTGCAAACAATAGCCGATTTTTTGAAAGAGGTCTGCATGGGTTTGGTTGCCAGCCTCCAAACGTCTGTAGAGAGTGAGGGCTTCCGGGTAGTGTTCTTTGCGGAAGTGGAAGTCGGCTATGTTGCCCAGCAGCTCGGAGGTATCCAGAATACCCTTCAGGATAGGTAGGTCGTAGAAAGCGAAATCATCCTTGAACGGGTCGTTGAATTCACGTCGGCGTTGGTTTAGTTTGAAGAAACGATACAGGTCGTGTATATATTGGTTACTGATGACTTCGGGGCGTTCGGCATATTGTTTCATAGTCTTGGCCTGCTCGTTGTCCATCATGTCGTTCAGTTCTTGTGGAGTGAGCTGATGCAACATGAGGTTACGCTGCGACGGAGGTAGCTGGGCCATGGTGAAGCAGAGCGAGTATTTGTCACTGTTACAGAAGAAACCCGATTGCAGGATGACATTCAGAACGGCATTCTCGCCTGTTGCCGGAGAGCCGAACAGGGCCGATATGCTGGAGTGCAGCAGGTCGAACGGGTAAAACCAATTGGACAGTTGGCCGAAAAACGGACCCGATTTCAGTTGGGCAAATGTACTCATGTAGATGTCTGCACCTTCCATCTGCATTTCGTTCATTTCACGGATTTTGTCACCCAGTCCCGATTTTTCAAATGCTTTTTCCCAATCGGGATTCCGGTCGTTTTCGTCTGCCATTTCTTCCAACCCCAGTTTCATTCCTTTGATCATGCTGACGTTTTTTATCATCTCGGGGATGATTTCTTCGCGCATTTTCTTGTCTATCTTTTCCGTTTCCTGGCTTTGCAGCAATTGGAGGCTGATGCGATTCAGCTCTTTTCCCAGCCATCCGTTCTCATTGGCAAGGCTGATGCGAGATTGCAATTCGGGATAGAGTTGGCATCGGTCGGGATATGTGTTCAGCGTCAGAAGCAGGCCGGTCAAAGCTCGCTGGTTCACGATCGTTTCTTTGTGTTGGCAGGCTTCGAGCAGCCACAAGCACTTTCGAATGTCGAAACAGCCTTGAAGACTCATGGTTACAGCGCTTACAACCAGGCAGAGGTCAATGGGACGCAATAGTTCCGAGATGAGAAAAGCTTGCATCTGGCCACTCTCTTCGGCTGTCCATTCACTGTTTCCCCAGATGGCTTGGAACAGTTTCAGGTTCGTTTCTTCGTGACGTTTCTGCAAGTGATTCAGATTCTGGTTGTTGTCAGCTATCAGACGGCATACGGCTACGTCGTCTTGAAAGGTTTCCAGTGCATGGAGGCATTCATCCAGACGAACTGCCGCATGGCGATTTCTGTAGTGAAGTGTCTGGTAATAACCGGAAACCGTTTCGTCAAGTAATATCAGCCGTACCTGGTCGGCAATGGTCCATGTTTCGGTCAGCAGTCTGGTGTATAGCTTGCTTCGTTCGGGGTCGTCAATACCTTGCTTCATGTATTGCAGCATATAGCCGTAGGAGGTCTGCGCCTGTTCCAACCGGTTGTGTAGTGTCCAGTCAGGACAGTCGTCCAGCATAGCGGCCAGTTGGGTTTGTGCTTCTTTCAGCCGCTTGCCTTTCAGCAGGGCGATGATGCTGTTATGTTGTTCGTTGATGGTTCGTTCGTCCATAATAAAATAATGTGGGTCCAATCGTTGGGCAAAGATAGTGTAATTATGTCGGATTTCCATTGTTTTTGTCTACCTTTGCACCCGTAAAAATGTTTAGATGAAATAGATATGGCAGGATTGAATACTCCCACAGCGTTGGGTACAGAAAACATTGGTAAATTGTTGATGCAGTACGCCGTTCCTGCAATTATTGCGATGACGGCTTCTTCTCTGTATAATATGGTCGACAGTATCTTTATCGGCCACGGTGTAGGACCATTGGCCATTTCGGGCCTGGCGTTGACTTTCCCGTTGATGAACCTTGCGGCGGCTTTCGGTTCGTTGGTAGGTGTGGGGGCTTCCACGCTGGTGTCGGTCAAGTTGGGACAAAAGGATTATGATACGGCTCAGCGTGTATTGGGTAATGTTCTGGTGCTGAATATCCTGTTGGGTGTTGCTTTTACGTTGGTGGTGATGCCTTTTCTTGACCCCATTCTTTATTTTTTCGGTGGAAGTGATGATACGGTCCCTTATGCACGCGACTATATGGAGATTATTCTTATCGGCAATGCTGTTACCCACCTGTATCTCGGATTGAATTCTGTGCTGCGTTCCTCGGGGCATCCGCAGAAGGCAATGTATGCCACGGTGGCTACGGTCGTCATCAATACCATTCTCGACCCTTTGTTTATTTATGGTTTCGGATGGGGTATCCGTGGTGCAGCCATTGCTACGATATTGGCTCAGATTATAGCATTGCTTTGGCAGTTCAAACTTTTCAGTAACCGTAATGAGCTGCTTCATTTCCATCGTGGTATATTCCGTCTGAAACGTAAGATTGTATTTGATTCGTTGGCTATCGGCATGTCACCGTTTCTGATGAATATGGCTGCCTGTTTTATTGTCATTCTGATTAACCAGGGATTGAAGCGTCATGGAGGCGATTTGGCCATCGGTGCATTTGGTATTGTCAATCGTCTGGTATACATTGTTGTAATGATTGTGATGGGATTGAATCAGGGGATGCAGCCTATAGCCGGCTATAATTATGGAGCGCAACTCTATCAGCGTGTTACCAAGGTGTTGAAACTGACCATTGTATATGCTACGGTCGTAACGACTTTGGGTTTTGCCGTAGGTATGGCTGTACCGAGACTGGTTGTGAGTATCTTTACTTCGGATGCCGAACTGATAGACTTGTCGGCTCGCGGACTGCGCATTATTGTTATGTTTTTCCCTATAATAGGTTTTCAGATGGTTACGGCCAATTTCTTTCAAAGTATAGGTATGGCTGGAAAGGCTATCTTCCTTTCGCTATCCCGTCAGTTGTTGATTCTGCTTCCCTGTCTGCTGATTCTGCCGCATTTCTTTGGTGCGCTTGGTGTTTGGATCAGTATGCCTGTTTCCGATTTGTTGGCCAGTATTATTGCAGCAGTTATGTTGTTGATGCAATTCCGTAAATTTCATAAAGCGGCGGCCCGTCAGTCTGCATCAGCGTGAAACATTTTTTGCGATGTGTTCGTTCGTTTGCGTGAGATTTTTTATATTTGCCTGCAGCAAACATGTTAAGAATAAAGGTTTATGGAACATTTTGTAGTGAATATCGGCCGTCAGTTGGGAAGCGGTGGACGCGAGATTGGCGAACGCCTGGCCCATCGGTTGAATATATCCTTTTATGATAAGGAACTGATTCAGTTGGCCTCGGAAGAGAGTGGATTGTGTCGTGAATTTTTTGAGAAAGCCGATGAACGTCCTTCTCAAGGTATTATGGGAGGGTTGTTCGGAATGCGGTTTCCGTTTATTGGTGACGGCACTATTCCGGCGAATAATTGTTTGAGTAATGATTCGCTGTTCAAGGTACAAAGTGACGTCATTCGGAGGCTGGCTCATGAGAAGTCATGTCTTTTTGTGGGGCGTTGTGCCGACTACATTTTGCGTGACCATCCCCGTTGTGCCAACATATTCATATCTTCAACGCCAGAAGATAGGATGGCCCGTTTGTGCCGTATTCACGGCATATCCAAGGAAGAGGCTGAGGAAATGATGGAAAAGGCAGACAAAAAGCGTTCTGAATATTACAATTATTATAGTTATAAAACCTGGGGTGCTGCTGCTACCTATCATCTGTGTATCGATTCGTCTGTTTTGGGTATTGCCGGTACGGTAGATTACATAGAGGAGTTTGTACGCAAGAAGCTGAATTTGGATATTACTGTCCGTTGACGGATATTCGTTATACGGTCTGAAAATAATTCAGGCGCAGATTGTACATCTTTTGAAGTGTGCAATTTGCGCCTGATGTTTGTTTTTATCTTCCGTAAGAGGGTACTAAAGCATGGCCAACAGAATCATTTGACCGGCAATGATACGCAGGAACATGGACAGCGGGTATACGGTAGAGTAACCAACTGCAGCTGCATCGTTACCCGATACCACCTGATTGGCATAGGCCAGTGCGGGGGGATCTGTATTACTACCGGCGATAAGACCCATCAGAGTGAAGTAGTTGACCTTGAAATAAAGACGTGCTACGGCACCGATGATAAGCAATGGAATGACTGTAATGAGGAAACCGTAGCCTACATACAATAAACCGTCTCCATGTACTACCGTTTGTACGAAATGCTCACCGGCCTCTATACCTACACTTGCCAAAAAGAGTACAATACCTATTTCGCGCAACATCAGATTGGCACTCATTGTGGTATAGGTTACCAGTTTCAATTTGTGTCCGAAACGTCCGATGAGGATGGCTACTACCAGCGGACCGCCGGCCAGACCCAGTTTTACGGGAGTAGGCATACCTGGGAAGGCGATGGGCAGACTACCCAATATGATACCCATAAAGATACCGACAAAGATTGTGACGATGTTCGGAGTGTCCAGACGTTTCAACTGATTGCCTAATACGCCTGCTACCCGTTCTACAGCATCTTGCTGGCCTACGACCATAACACGGTCACCTACCTGAAGAACCAGGTTCGGATCGGCAAACAGGTCCATACCCGAACGGTTTACACGGGTTACGTTGACACCATACATGCTGCGGAAGTGCATACTTCCCAGTTTCTTTCCGTTTATTTCCGACTTGGTGACCAGAATTCGTCGGGAAACCATCGGCATGTCCTGTTTTTCCCAGTCTACTTGAATTTCTTTACCGATGAAAGCAGTGATGGCCTCAGCATCTTCTTCAGAGCAGACAATGAATAATTGGTCTCCAGTATAAAACACCGTTTCATGATTGGGAATGCTGACATGACCTTCGTGGCGAATACGTGAACAGACAAACGGACGTCCCAGGAAGTCTTTCACCTGCAGCAGTGTCTTGCCGTTGATGGATTCATTACGTACCTCCAGATGCATGTTGTGGGGTTTGTGCTTCGTGTCATTGTCCTGTACCTTGATTTGTTCATCTTCTTTGGCAAGTGAAATGCGGAAGATGTAACGGATGGCAATGATGGAACCGATGATACCTACTACGCCGAGCGGATAAGCGCAGGCATAGCCCAGGGCGATAGGTTCGCCGGTATAGTTCAGCTGGTTCAGGGCTTCCTGGGCGGCACCAAGACCAGGGGTGTTGGTGACGGCACCATACAGGATACCGATCATCATAGGCAGCTCTACACGTCCGTTGGCCAAAAAGTAGATGGCCAAGGTTACTGCAATGTTCAGCAAAACGATACCAACTGCCAATAAATTTAGACTCATTCCTCCCTTTTTAAAAGAAGAGAAGAAAGAAGGACCTACCTGCAGACCTATACAGAATACAAACAGGATGAGGCCGAATTCACGAAGGAAGTGCAGGATGTGAATTTCTCCTGTAAATCCAAAATGACCCATCAGAATGCCGGTAAAGAGCACGAAGGTGACCCCCAAAGACACTCCGAAGAATTTGATTTTGCCTAATAATACGCCCAGCGATATAACAAAGGCATAAAGGCATACGATGTGGGCAACCGATGCCGGATCCCACAACAAGCTTTCTAACCAATTCATAGTATCTCTATTTCTTACATCTATTATTTAAAAAAAATGAGTGCGCAAAATTACTTAATAAAGCTATTATAGCCAAAGTTTTTTATCTATTTTTCCATTTTGCTATGTGGACTTGACACTTGTTTAGCATGCCGTGCGAAATTTCGCTAAAATAAATGGTCTTTCAATTGATTTTTCTATATTTGCATGTCTATTGACGACAAAATGAATTGTATTCATCATATTAATTTTTTAATAAACTATGGCAGACAGTAAAGAAAAACTCTTCTCGGACTTTTCTCCTGTTACCACCGAACAGTGGATGGAGAAAGTGACAGCCGACCTGAAAGGCGCTGATTTTGAGAAGAAACTCGTTTGGAAGACAAACGAAGGATTCAAAGTGAAACCTTTCTACCGTAAGGAAGACCTCGAAGGACTGAAGACTACTGATGCGCTTCCCGGCGAATTTCCTTATTTGAGAGGTAACAAGAAAGACAACAATGAGTGGCTGGTACGTCAGGAAATCAGAGTAGACGATGCGAAGGAAGCCAATGCCAAAGCTTTGGATATCCTGAACAAAGGTATTGATTCTTTGTCGTTCCATGTAAAGGCCAAGGAACTGAATGCCGCCTATCTGGAAACGTTGCTCGAGGGCATTTGTGCAGAATGTGTCGAATTGAACTTCTCCACCTGTCAGGGGCATGTCGTGGAACTGGCCAATCTGTTGGTTGAGTATTTCCAGAAGAAGGGATATGACCTGAACAAGTTACATGGCTCCATCAACTTCGACTATTTGAACAAGATGCTGGCCAAGGGTAAGGAGAAGGGTAGCTTGGTAGATACGGCAAAGGCGTTGATTGCCGCTACAGCTGCTCTGCCCGAATATCGTGTCATCAATGTCAATGCGTTGACTCTGAACAATGCAGGTGCCTATATCTATCAGGAACTGGGATATGCGTTGGCATGGGGTAATGAATATATGAACCAATTGACCGAAGCTGGTATTCCCGCTGCGACGGTTGCCAAGAAAATTAAGTTCAATTTTGGTATCAGTTCCAATTACTTCCTGGAAATTGCCAAGTTCCGTGCCGGCCGTATGTTGTGGGCCGATATCGTGAATTCGTATCTGGCCGAAGGCGACTGTAAGTGTGCTGCGCAGATGAAGATACATGCTGAAACATCTTCTTTCAATCTGACAGTTTTTGATTCGTATGTGAACCTGCTCCGTACGCAGACTGAAGCCATGAGTGCTGCTATTGCTGGCGTTGATTCTATGACAGTAGTTCCGTTCGACAAGGCTTATGAGACTCCGAATGATTTCTCCGAGCGTCTGGCACGCAATCAGCAGTTGTTGCTGAAAGAAGAATCTCATTTCGATAAAGTGATTGACCCGGCTGCCGGTTCCTATTATATTGAGAACCTGACGGTGTCCATAGCCAAGCAGGCTTGGGATTTGTTCCTGGCTGTTGAGGATGAAGGTGGTTTCTATGCGGCAGTGAAGGCCGGCAAGGTACAGGAAGCTGTGAATGCCAGCAACAAGGCGCGTCACGAGGCAGTGGCCAAGCGTAAGGAAATTCTGTTGGGTACCAACCAGTATCCTAACTTCACCGAGCTGGCAGGCGAAAAGCGTCCGTTGGAAGCTGTTTGCTGCTGTGGTGGCGGGCACCATGATACTTGCGAAAAGGATGTTCCTTCTTTGAATTTCGACCGTGCCGCCAGCGAATTCGAGGCTCTGCGTCTGCAGACCGAAACTTCCGGCAAGCGTCCGAAAGCATTCATGTTGACAATCGGTAACCTGGCCATGCGTCAGGCACGTGCACAGTTCTCCTGCAACTTCTTGGCTTGCGCCGGATACGAAGTGGTGGACAACCTGGGCTTCTCTACTGTAGAAGAAGGCGTTGAAGCTGCTGTAGCTGCAAAGGCCGACATTGTAGTACTCTGCTCGAGCGATGACGAATATGCCGAGTATGCAGTTCCCGCATTCAAGGCTTTGAATGGTCGTGCCATGTTCATCGTTGCCGGAGCTCCTGCCTGCATGGACGAGCTGAAGGCTGCCGGTATCGAGAATTTCATCCATGTTCGTGTCAACGTGCTGGAAACCCTGAAAGAATACAACGCTAAACTTTTGAAGTAAGATGAGAAAAGATTTTAA
>ENA-UONW01003902-UONW01003902.1-human-gut-metagenome-genome-assembly--contig:-CS52-NODE-3902-length-11586-cov-5.720232_pt1 | contig 11586 bp, 12 predicted proteins | sample MGYA00242463_ERZ724010 | MGnify/ENA metagenome assembly ERZ724010 | reverse complement strand
AATTATATAAATGTGGATTAATAAACCTATTTACAAGGTAAATTAAAACATTGGCATCTTTATACTCATTAGTAGCTTTTGCGTTTATCGGAACATAATTTTTATCTGTTATATATCCACGAGATGATTTAAAATAATTCTTTGCACAATCAAATACTGACCAAATTATTTTTTTGTTTTTATTTATAAGTTTAGGAATGTTATCTTTACAAAATTTATGAATATTATCTTTTAATATTTCTAAAATTTTGTTATCATTGTTGTCTAAATATTTATGGTAAAATGAATAACTTAATGTAATTGTACCTTTTGCCTTTTTATTTTTATCCCAAAAGTTATATAGTGAAATTCTTGAGTTTTTATTCTTGACTATAGACCTTGGGCTTTCTACAAGAGTATATCCAGGAATATGAATATTTTCACAAATCTTAAGTTTTAATATTTTTTCAAAATTTAAATATAGTTTTTTATCATCTGAGATAATAAAATCTCTATTTTCATTAGAAAAATCTATATAATTCTTATTTGAAGTAGATTTTTCAAAGTTTATAGATAATAAATTTTCTTGTTTTTCTGTTATTGGATGAACTGGAATAGGATAAAAGAAATCATATTCAGCACCATAAAAATCAAAATAATATTTCATTAATTGAGCATCCCACAAATAAGTCATAATGCATATACTTTTAAATGAATGAAAAGTTCTTATTGGAAATAATGAAATATAGTAATAGCTATTATTTTCTATTTCGTGTTTTGCTTCTAAGCGGTATACATCATTTTGAGTAAAGTAATCTTTTATACAATTAAAGATAGAGTTTTCTTCAATGATTTTACTATTATTCCACACAAGCAAATTTTCTTGTAAAGGATTGAATTTTAAATAATCATAATTGATTAAATAAGATATATCTGTGTCTGTGAAAGTATATTTTGGTGTAGTTTCTGTTAAATATAATTTATTATCTGTATCGATTTTTATATTAGCATTGAGATTATTAGAACTAATTAATTGTGGAAAATCAGCTACAGAAATAAGAGAATTTAAAGCCTCATCAATAACTAAATTGTAGTTTTTTGCATATGAAGATATTAAATCTGAATTTTGTAGAAATAGTTGATGAGTGCAAATAATGTCTTTTTCTTCTTTTAAATATTTTTCAAGAGTTAATCTCTTGGGTGGATTATCTTTTATTAATGGAAAAAAGTTTTTTAATTTTTCATTATATCTTTTAATTTCATCTAAATAAGGAACAATAATTAAAAACTTTTCATCTGGACTTTGCTTTTTTATATAGTTTATTCTATTTATCATTCCAGTAGATTTACCACTTCCCATTATTGCATCAATAACATTTATTTTTAAATTTTCCATATATATCACTTCCTTAGTGAAATTATATCATAGATACGTAGGATGATAAAAGTTTTGAACATAAAAAAGAAAGTCGAAGATTGACCACTTTTTATGTATAAGAAGCTCGAAGTTTATAGCTATAGAATATGTATTAATAAATAGATATAATGCTTGGAGCTGTAAAACTATAAAAATTTTTAAGCTGATTTTAATTCAAGGCGTAATTTGTCAGCTATCATTGCAATAAATTCTGAAGTAATTGGTAGTGTAAGAATACATTATACTGCGAAATTCCTAAGAAATACAAACAATAATTAACAAATACCGCCCAATTTATTGCTCTGTTTGTTGGTTTTCTATTAGATTATTTGTTGCCATTTTACTATGTTGTGGGAGAAGTGTCAATGGTAGAAAATAACATTCTCCCAACTCTAACAAATTCAATATACGATTTCCAAATTATATCTGCTAAGTCATTTATTTTTTCAGCTATATTATCTAACTTACTACTATCAATTCTAATATTTTCACTTTTATGAATAGCTATCCACTTTTGTGTTACAGAATATTCCGTACCTAATATATTTTCAGGGAATGTATTTAGTCCTATATAGTTTTTAAATTTAGAAATATTATTAAACAATTCGCTTCTTTGAGCTTCTAACAATGGATTTAAAAATTCATTATTAGGGTCATATGAATAATCTATTAGATTGAAAATAGAATTAAATGTATTAAATTCAAATTTTGAGCTTAAGTCTTCTTTACATAAAGATTTTTTTACATTCTGGGTAAAAGCACTATTTATACTTTCAAATAATTTTTTATCTTCAAGAAAAACTTTTTCATCAATTTGACTATAAATATTATTTCCACTAGCAACTTGTTTATACCAATTATCTCTATGCATATGTAACTCTTGAGAACTGTATTGCGTTCCTTTTGGGTGTTTTTTATCTATTTTTCCCATATCACTGTGACAATCAAAGCATAAAGGAATACAATTGTCAAATGTATTTTTTCCGCCATCTGCTACTTGAATAATGTGATGTAATTCTATTTTTTGTCCACAAAATTTATGACAAATTGCACAACATCTTCCACTTGCTACTAATACTTTATCTTTTATATTTCTGTTAAACCCCATTTTATTAGTTTCCTTTCTATACTTTTATTTTTAAAATATTTATAAACTAAAATTCCTATATGACTTATCTATGATATCTTGATTTATTCCAATATATCTTAATGTTACTGAAGGAGAAGCATGATTAAATATTTCTTGTAATATTGCAACATCTTTATATTGTTGATAATGCCAATATCCAAAAGTTTTCCTCATTGTATGAGTCCCTATTTCTTTTAATCCAATTCTTTTTCCTGCTTCATTTATTATCCTATATGCTTGTACTGTAGTAATTGGGGTATTATTGCCTTTTCTACTTTTAAATAAGTATTCACCGAATTGCATATCTTTAGTATATTTCTCCATTTCGATTAAGAGTCCATTACATAAAGGAAATCTTTTTTGCTTTCCAGTTTTTTTCTCAATAACAGTTACATGGTCTTTCATTGTATTATCTAAGTTTCTAACATCATCTTTTTTTAATGCAACAATATCAGATATTCGCATCCCAGAATTTATACCTGTATAAAATAGCATAAAATCTCTTGTTCCATTTTTCTTTAATTCATTCTTTAATTCTTCTATTTTTTCTTTATTTCTAATTGGTTGAACAGTATTCATTTTTATCTCCTTTTTGCACATTATATTACATTAAATGTATCATGTCAACACAATATAATACATTAAATAAACAAAACTTACATTTAATTTCAAGAAATGTATTGATATTAGTGCGTTTTATTATATTTGACTGAATGTAATAAAATAGTTATTGTATTACATTTAAAGAATTGAAATTTGTTTCATTTATGTTATAATAAAAAAAATATTTAGGAGTTATATATGAAAGAAGAATTAGAAATATTGTATAAAAAAATAAATATGTTCAATGAATTTTATCAAAAATCAAAAGAAAATAATACAATAAACGAAATTGAATTAAAAGAATATTTATATGACATTTTATCTTGGATAGAAATATGTATAAAATATATTGAAAAATATTTAAAGTTGAATAGAGAAAATTGGAAGTTAGTAAATGCTTTTAAATATGCTAATAATATGAAAAAACATAACCAATTAATTTATAAATGTACTTTGAATAGATTGGGTACGTTCCCATCATCTCATTTATATCCATCTCCAACATTATATCCTTCAAGTTTCAATATTTGTTGGAGAAATTTGCCGTTTGACCCTAAGAGTTGTAAAAAGCAATGGGAAAATTATAATACATATTTAAAAGATAAAAACATATATGAAACTATTAATTCCATTTTTGAAATTATTAAACACTATTCTAAATTCCTTGACACTTCTCCCACAACATAGTAAAATGGCAACAAATAATCTAATAGAAAACCAACAAACAGAGCAATAAATTGGGCGGTATTTGTTAATTATTGTTTGTATTTCTTAGGAATTTCGCAGTATAATGTATTCTTACACTACCAATTACTTCAGAATTTATAGCAATGATTGCAGATAAATTACGCTTAGAATTAAAAAGTGCGTAAAAATTATGTGTAATCATAGAGCACCAAATGTTACAAAAATAGTAAAATATTTTCATTATACCGATAAATTCGTGAGTTTATGGCGTTGAAACAATGTGGAAACAGGTAAAAAAACTACAAACTGTTTTGGAAAAAGGCAACTAACTTTTTTATTTATTGGATATGGTTAAAGGTAGAAATGACCTTTTGTTTATCGGATTTTTATTAAATTAAAGATTTGGTAAATGAGAGGTTATTTTTACTATAAATGAACTTAAAAAAACTAATTAATGAATATTACATTTTAATGATAATATGTAAAAAACAAAATAAGAGTACAATTTTAGTCGTTAGTATAAACTTTTTTTAAAAAATAGCATGTGTATTGTTTACGGTTACATATGCAAAGAGTATATAGAATAAATAGTAAAATTATGGATAATTTGTATAAGCCTAAAAAAAATGGAAAAGCTAATATAAATACATATTTTTAAGGAGGTACAAATGAATCAAGGAGGATTAAAAAATATGGTAGTTTTAAAAAACTTACCATCTAATATTGTAGAAGAAGCAATTATTGTATTAAAAACAAACAAGAAAATAAAGCAAGTAGAAAAAATAGAAAAAGAAAAGATAACAGAAAACAAAGATACAAAAACTAGAGAAGATGATTATATATTAAAAGAAGCTGAAATGCTAGTCAATACTTATATTTCTAAATTAGAAGATAAGAAGAAAACAAGAGAAATAACTAATAAAAAAGAAAAACAAAAATATAATAGAATAAAAAATTATGCATACATCAGTAGTCTTGTTATTTTAATAGAAAGTATAATATTGTTTATAAGATAGTGAATAAAACGCCTTTTTCTAACATATAGTTTACAAAGAAACTAAGGAAGAGGTGCTTTTTTATGGAAAGAACAATGTCTGTCGAAGAAAAAATAAGACGAGCTGAGCAAATATATGAAAGAAGAAAACAGGGGAGTGATAAGCAAATTGCAACTGTAAGTGTTAATAATGAAAAAAAAGATATAAGATTATTAAAAAAAATGATTGTACAAATATTAATATGTATTTCAATATATTTAGTAATATATTTTATAAACAATAGTGAATATGTTTTTTCAAAAGATTTTATAAATAAAATAAATGAGATATTATCATATGATGTCAATTTTATGGACTTATATAATACGATAAAAGATCAATATAATAAAATAATTGTTAACAATAATGAACAAGAACAACCGGAGCAAACAAAAGAACAGGAGGAAAATACAACGCAAGATGGAATAGGCGGAGCTGTAGAAGATTTGCAAAATACTTCAGATGTAAAAGAAGAAACTACTAAAGAATTATCTCAGTCAGAACAAGATATTATAAATGTAAAGAATACAACAACTTTTATAAAACCTATTGAAGGGATTATAAGTTCTAAATATGGACAAAGAGATACAGCAACAGGAAGGGTTCCAAAAAACCATACAGGAACAGATATTGCTGCTAATTTAGGAACAAAAATAAAATCTGCTACAGATGGAGAAGTTGTTTTAGCTTCTGAGGAAGGAGATTATGGAAAACATTTAAAGATTCAAATAGGTGAAGTTAGTATTATTTATGCACATTGTAATAATTTATACGTAAAACAAGGAGATAAAGTAACACAAGGACAGGAAATCGCAGAAGTAGGAAGTACAGGAAATTCAACAGGACCACATTTACATTTTGAAATAAGAATTTCAGAAAGAACAGTTGATCCACAAAGTATATTAGAATTGTAAAGGAGAAAAAAATGCGATTTAGAATTGATTTAAAAATATTCCTGTTTTTAATATTATTTTATTTCACAAAACAAATTGAAACATATGTTATAATTATCGTATTTGCAATCATTCATGAATTAGGACATTTGATGGCTGGATTGATTATGGGAATGAAACCAGAAAAAATAGAACTGATGCCATATGGGATAAGTATTTCATTTAAATTAAAGCCAAAAGATTACAATAAGAAAATATTAAAAGCAAATTTATTAGAAATTAAGAAAATATTAGTGGCTATAGCAGGGCCGTTTACTAACTTATTAATTATTATTTTTGCAACTCATTTAAAAATAGAATTATTTTCGAACTTAATTATAATTTATGCTAATTTATTATTAATATTATTTAATTTAGTACCTATTTATCCATTAGATGGAGGAAGAATTTTAAAGGGAATTTTACATATTTTTCTAGGAAAAAGAAAAGCAGAAAGATATACGAATTCAATTTCATTTATTATATTAATAATATTAACGTTTATAGCAAGTATAGGGATATATTACATGGAAAATATTTCTGTATTCATAATTACTATTTTTCTTTGGGGATTATATTTAAAACAAGATAAAATAGATAGAAATAAAAATAAAATTTATGATTTGATAGAAAAAACTATTGAAATTAGTGAAAATAAATAGTAAACTAATACTAAAGAAAAAAGGAGAATGCTAATGATAAAAAAAATTGTTAATAATCAAAAAGGTGTTAGTTTAGTCACTTTAACTATAACTGTTATTGTTATATTAATTTTAACAGGAATTGTATTGTATAATGTAAAGGACAACTTAGGTGTTCAAAAGTTAAAAAGTATGCAAGCAGATATTGAAAACTTAAGGGATAAAATAGAGTCTTATTATATTGAATATGGAAATATACCAGCTAAAATAGAATACACAAATATTACAAATATAAAAGATGATGGTGTAATTAGCAATGAAGTAGATACAGGAAAATTTTATATAATAGATTTATCAGCTATTGATAATCTTACACTAACATATGGTAAAGATTATGATAAAATAGAATCTGAACAACAAGTAGATAACTTAGAAGATATATATATAATCAATGAAGATAGTCATAATATTTTTTATGTTAAAGGAATAACTTTGGATGGAGAAAAATTTTATACAGATTATACAAAAGATGATATTGATAAAGTAGCAGTCAATTTGATAACTAATAATTCAGAAGAAAATTGGTCTCCTATATATGATGGTGTATCTATATATAAAGATATAAATGAAGATACAGTAATGATACCAAAAGGATTTCAGGTAAGTAGAAAAACAGGAGAAGATACGATAATTAAAGGATTAGTAATTAAGAATGCAACAACAGATGATAGATATGTTTGGATTTCTATCCCAAATAACATATTTAAAACAGCTAGTTCTGATACTGATTATGAAAAAATTGAAGATGATTTGAAATTGTATGTATCAGATTATACAAAAGAAGGTTATAAAGATGTTTATTATGAAGGATGTGGAATTGAAAATCAACAAGAGTATGAAACTAAAAAAAATAATATGCTAGCAAGTATTTATAAAAATAATGGTTTTTGGGTTAGCCAATATATTATGAAAACAGAGGCTAATAGGACAAATTCTTCAGACTCATTAATAGAACCACCTGTAAGTAAAGATGGATTAAATGATTATAATTACGTCACAGTATCACAAGCACAAAATTTAGCAAATAACTTAAATATAGAAAATAAAACAAGTAGTTTAATGTTTGGAATACAATGGGATTTAATGTTAAAATATATAGAAAAAACAAAATCAAATGCTGAAAATGCAAGTATTTTAAATATTTATGATTTATCAGGAAATATGTATGAATGGACATTGGAACAAAATATAAATGATGGTGAGAATATTGCGGTTGCTAGAGGGGCAATGTCAGAAAGAAATTCTAAAAGCATATCAAGCAGTATTTCTACTATAGGTTTTAGAGTTACTTTGTATTAATAAAATAGAAAAATGTTTTTAAAAGTTGTAATTTTATAGTAATAAAGTTACAGCTTTTTGAATTGTATAAAAACTATTAGAACTTATGCTTTACTGTAAGGGGCAACTTTCTATACTATAGATAAAAAGAAAAAGTAGATATAAAATATTTTTGTAAAGATTTTGTAATATTTTAGAAACAATTTTGTTATTTTCCTGTAAAATTCATTGACTTTTTGGCGGTTTCGTTATATTATATAACTATTAAAAATGTGTTTTTAAAATCCTAAGGAGGAAAATTATGGGAGAAGTAATCGTTATTACATCAGGAAAAGGTGGAGTAGGAAAAACAACAACAACAGCAAATTTAGGTTCAAGTTTAGCTTTAGAAGGAAAAAAAGTAGTATTAATTGATACAGACATAGGGCTACGCAACTTAGACGTCGTTATGGGATTAGAAAATAGAATTGTATATGATATTGTAGATGTTGTGGAAGAAAAATGTAAATTAAGACAAGCTCTAATAAAAGATAAAAGATTTAAAGAATTGTACCTACTACCAGCTGCTCAAACAAGAGATAAAAGCGCAGTAAATGAAGAACAAATGAGAAATTTAGTGGGAAAACTTAAAGAAGAATTTGATTATATATTAATAGATTGTCCTGCTGGAATAGAGCAAGGATTTAAAAACGCTATAGCAGGAGCTGATCGTGCAATAGTAGTAACAACCGCAGAAATATCAGCAATTAGAGATGCCGATCGAATTATAGGACTTTTAGAATCATCAGAAATTAAAAATCCTGAATTGGTTATTAATAGAATTAGACCTAATATGGTAAGAAAAGGTGAAATGATGGATGTTGATGACATTGTGGATCTTTTATCAATTGATTTAATAGGAGTAGTTCCAGATGATGAATACATTATTACTCAAACAAATAAGGGAGAACCAGTTATTCAAAATAAAAGAGCTCCATCTGGAAAAGCATATATTGAAATTGCTAAAAGAGTATTAGGTGAAAAAATAGAAGTAACAATTCCTGGCAGAGAGAAAGGTTTTTTTGCAAAATTAAAAAGACTATTCAAAAAACAATAAAACAATTTGGAGGTAAGTAGGAATAATGTTTGAAAACATAATGAATTTTTTTAAGAAGTTAAATAAAAAAGAAACTAAGGTTGCTTCAAATTCTAAAGAAGCGGCTAAAGAAAGACTACATCTAGTATTAATGCAAGATAGAGCAAATGTTTCTGCAGACTTCTTAGAACTTATGAAACAAGAAATCATAGAAGTAATTAAAAAATACATTGATGTGGATGAAAGTGCAATTGATGTAAGACTTACAAATAAGGAAAATGGAGATGGGACAAATGGTGCACCAGCATTATATGCCAATATTCCAATTTTAAATATAAAAAATGAAGCTAGAAAAGTAGATGCAAAAACTGTAACAGCAGAAGAAAAGAAAAGTGATAAAAAAACAGTTGAAAAAGAGAACAAAAAAGATAAGAAAGACAACAATATAGAAAACAAGCAAGAGGAAGAAAAAATAGAAGAAGATAAATCAAAAAAGAATAATTCTGAAACAGAAGAAGCTACAGATTTAAATGTAGATGTAAAAACAGAGAAAACGGAAGAGAAAATTAAATCAGAAGATTAATTTGGAAAAAGAGTGGTTTAATGAGAAAGAGAGAATTAAAAAACGTAGAATGGAGTTTGTTAATTGTTGCAATAATCTTATGTACAATAGGGTTAGTTGCATTATTTTCTGCAACTCAGTCAACAGATTATGATGAATTTAATAAACAATGTATATGGCTTATAGTAAGTCTTGTTATTATGGGAGCAATAATGCTGATTGATTATGAAACATTAATAAAAATATCTCCAATATTATATGGTATATTTATTGTATTACTAATTGCAGTATTATTTACTTCACCAGTAAATGGAGCAACTAGCTGGTTTGATATAGGATTTTTTTCTTTTCAACCAGGAGAATTTGCTAAGGTATTCGTTATATTATTTTTAGCTTTAGCAATTTCTAAAATACAAGAAAGAAATAAAAGTGATATTAATAAACCAACTAGATTATTAATATTATTAGCAATATTAGGAGTACCTGTATTACTAATTATTAAACAACCAGACTATGGAACTGCTGCAGCATTTATAATAGCAACTGCATTAATGTTAATAACAGCTGGTATTGATAAGAAATATATTATAATAACTGCTGCAATAGTAGCAATATCAATTCCAATATTATATAATTTTGTTTTACCAGAACATGCAAAAAAAAGAATTGATATATTTTTAAATCCTGAATCAGACCCAAGGGGTTCTGGATATAATATTATTCAGTCAAAACTTGCTATTGGTGCTGGAGGACTTACTGGTATGGGGCTATTAAAAGGAAATCAAACGCAATTAGGTTTCTTATATCCTAAAACAACAGACTTTATTTTTGCAGTAATTGGAGAAGAAATGGGATTCATAGTAGCTGGATCTGTTATTATATTATATGTATTTTTAATTACGAAATGTTTGTATGTAGCTAAAACTGCTAAAGATGAAACAGGAGCATTAATTGCATCAGGAATAACAGGTGTTTTCTTGTTTCATATGTTTGAAAACATAGGAATGGTAATGGGGCTTTTACCAATTACAGGTGTTCCACTTCCATTTATTAGTTATGGAGGAAGTTCTTTAATAACTAATTTTATATGTATTGGTTTACTATTAAACATTAGTAGTAAGAGACAAAAAACAATATTTGTTAAATAATTAAAAAAGGCTATATTTGATATATATAGCAGGAGAATAAAATGTATTTAAAAAAAATAAAAATAGGAAACGTAGAATTAGATAATAATTTAATATTAGCTCCTATGGCAGGTGTAACAAACCTGCCTTTTAGAATTATATGCGAAAAATTTGAACCTGGTATGGTATGTACAGAAATGGTGAGTTCAAAAGCTATATTTTATAATGACCAAAAAACAAGAAGATTACTTAATACAGAAGGAGAGAAGAGACCTATTAGTTTTCAGATATTTGGAAGTGATGAGGAGACAATGGGCTATACTGCAAAATATATGAGTAAAATAGCAGATATTATAGATATTAATATGGGATGTCCTGCTCCAAAAGTTGTAAAAAATGGAGATGGAAGTAAGCTATTGCTAGATTTAGAAAAGGCAAAAAGAATTATGAAAGTTGTTGTTGAAAATTCAAGTGTGCCAGTTACAGTAAAGATTAGAAAAGGTTGGGATAAAGAGAATATTGTTGCTGTACAAGTTGCAAAAATAGCTGAAGAAGTAGGAATTTCGGCTATAACAATACATGGAAGAACAAGAAGTGAATTTTATACAGGAAAAGCAGATTGGGATATTATAAAAGAAGTAAAAGATAGTGTAAAAATACCAGTTATCGGAAATGGAGATATAGTAGATGAAGAAACAGCATATCAAATGTTTGAAAAAACAGGAGTAGATGGTATAATGATTGGAAGAGGTAGCTTTGGAAATCCATGGATATTTAGAAATATAAAATATTTTCTAATTACAGGAGAAAAATTGCCTAGCCCTACAAATAGTGAAAGACTTAATATAATAAAGGAACACATTGATTTGGCTGTAGAAGAAAAAGGAGAAATAGCTATTAAAGAACTTAGAAAACATATAGCATGGTATACAAAAAATTTAAAAAATTCTAGTGAATTTAGAAATAGTATTAATATGATAGAAACAAAGGAACAATTAATAAAAACATTGAATGAATATTTTGAAACTTTATAGAATAATAATGTAGTGGATTGTAAAAAAT
>ENA-UONW01003899-UONW01003899.1-human-gut-metagenome-genome-assembly--contig:-CS52-NODE-3899-length-11594-cov-4.881099_pt1 | contig 11594 bp, 14 predicted proteins | sample MGYA00242463_ERZ724010 | MGnify/ENA metagenome assembly ERZ724010 | reverse complement strand
GCTTATCAGTAACAACCTGATTTCTGATGGGCAATTTTCTTTGACCATCAACCTTAATATCCTGCCTACGGACTTTCGTGGTATCACAATCAATTTTGGAGAGAACTACCCAGTGAACTTTGACATTGTGAGTGACCAGGGGCAAAAGGTTGAGTTCAGGGACAATGACCAGGCAGAGTTTACTACGGAGGAAGTCTTTGAAAACACGTCCAAACTGACGTTGGTTTTTTACCGTATGAAGAACCCCCGAAGCAGACTGCGCATTTATTCTATCCGTTTCGGTTATGGCCTGGTTTACTACAATGACTCTGTAATGGCATCCAGTCTGGAAAGCTATGTATCCCCGATTGGGGCTGATATTCCCCAGATTGATTTCACAGTGACACTTAAAAACTACGACAAATACTTCAATGTGGATAACCCCCGTTCCGCTATCAACTTCCTTGAAACGGGACAGGAAATGGATATTTACTATGGGTATCAGTTGCCAGAGAGTGGTGAAATCGAATGGGTACGGGGTAACCACCTTCTATGTTCGGAGTGGGAAAGTGACGATTATACCGCCACTATCCGCTGTCAAGATGTGTTCAGGAGCATGGACACGGAGTATTACAAGGGAATGTACACCCCCGCTGGAAAAAGCTATTTTGACCTTGCGGTGGAAATCCTGCGGGAAGCAGGCCAGACGGAGTATTACATAGACCCCCGCCTGAAACATCTGTACACCAAAAACCCGCTGCCCCGTGTGAAATGCAAGGAAGCATTGCAAATTATAGCCAATGCTTGCCGCTGCGTACTTTCCCAGTCCAGGACGGGGCTTATTCAGATTAAGTCCAACTTCAATCCGCTGGCTACGGTGAGTTCCAACGGAGAAGCACCTTATTCCACGGTAGCCAATGTGATGAACAAGGACACGAAGGATGAATACGCAAGTCTGGCTACGGGCTATACAGTGGTGGACGGCGGTATGCACTTCCTTCCCAGGAACGTGAATGGGAGGAAACTTAATACAGGATTTGTTTCCAGCGCACAATCTAACGAAAAGGGCAAGTTCTCTGTGAACCCCGTGCTGACGATTACGCAGGAAGCAATCTGTATGTACTACGGTATCAAGCTGGTATTCGGTCATGCCCTTCCTTCCGGGATTGTGGTGAGAACCTACAACACTGGGAGTTTGGTGGAGGAATATACGGTTGCGGAAGCTATCACAAAGGATATGGTTATCCTCCATAACTTTGATGATTTTGACACCATGAAGATTGAGTTTACCGGGACGGCTGAACCGTATAACCGTATTGTCGTGAACCATTTTGCTTTCGGTGACGTGACAAACTTCACCATGACGAAGCGGGACATGACTTCTTCCCCGAAAGCTATCAAGCAGGAAGTGGTAAAGGAAATTGTGGTTCCCTGTTACAGTTACCAAACTGGAAATCCAGAAGAAAGTTTGGTCAGTGAGGAAGTGACTGTTACGGCGGGCGAACGGATGACATTCTACATGGGTGCTGCTTCCTATGGATACCGGGCAACTCTGAACGAGTCCGCAAGCAATGTGACTATCATTGCGTCTGGTAACTATTATGTGACCGTGCAATTTGCCGTTGCTGGCGATTTCCAGTTTGAGGTATGGGGTCATAGGTACAAGGTGGTAGAGCGTTACGCAACGGTCAAACTGCGGGAGCGTGGCAAGACCGTCAAGTGGGAAAACCCGCTTATCTCTGATATGACGATGGCGCAGGACTTGGCTGAATGGATTGCGGACTACTACTCCGCAGGCATTGAGTATGAGTACACTACCCGTGGCAATCCAGAGATTGACGTGAACGATATTGTGTACCAGGAGAATGAGTTCAGGGACAATATGAAGGTGACGATATACCGGGCTACGCTCAACTTCAACCAGTCCTTTTCTGGAAAGATTACTGCCCGGAGAGTGGAGGGATAAAGATGTGGCAAACACCTAAAACCAACTGGCACGGAGGGGTAGACGCAAACGGAGTGTATGAGGGTGATAGGTTCAATGCGGTTGATTTCAACCGTATCAAGAACAACCTGCAATACCTACGGGATATGGCTATCAAACTGTATCAGGAGTTTACCATTCCTTCCCTTGGCGCTGACCGTACCCCCAGGGATTACTTCTACGCTGATGAAATCAATCAAATGGAAGTGAACCTGAATACCATCAACGCCCATACCTTGAAGCTGTCCTACGGGGCAAGTCCCGTCTATATAGAGAACGGCAATACGATGGACTTTGCCGAACTCAATCGCTTGGAGGGTGCAATCCTTGACCTGTATGACAAGCTGAATAACGAAACAAACGGAAGGAGGATGTTCACATGGAACTTTGGTATGAAGGGAGGGGAATTGTAAATGGCATGGAATTTGCTGCCCACTAACTACACGGACGCTATCTGGTCTGGCCTGAAACGCTATATGGAAATTACCAATAGTGACGGCACGGTATCCTTTCAGGATGTGACCCAGTATAGCAACCGGGAGAAGTCCTTTTTCGGTGCGAAGGACGCAAACCGCATGAACGAAGCACTGAACACCATTATGTCTATGGTGGAAAACGGGACTGACCTGTACACGGCTTTCCAGAACTACTTTGCTTTGCAAAAGGAAATGTTTGAGGAAAAGGCTGATAACACCTACAACGACTTTACCTCTTACGTGAACGAGTTGAAAGCCGAAGGGGACAAGACCCTGGAAACCATCAAGACTGATTACCGTCAGGAAGTCACGGACTTTGAGGAAGCCCAGGAAAAGAGTTTCAATATCTGGTTTGACCTGGTACGTGGTCAGCTTTCCGGGGATGTGGCGGGCAATCTGCTGAACCAGATTGAGAACACTACGGAACGGGTAAGGCTGATAGAGTCCATGTGCCTGACCAATGATTTCATTGCCCCGATTGCTACGGATGACGATACACTGACCTTCCTGACGGATGACCAGGGTAACGCCCTTCTGGCTGATTGGAAATACAAGGAGGTATAAGAAAATGGCAACTATTCCTATTGAAAATGCAAAACGAATGGCAGACCTGACGGCGTTGACGGAGGTATCTGACTCCGCTATGCTGTTCATTCATGACGGCAACGGCATCAAGAAGGTTTCCGCTGGCCTTCTCAAGAAGGACTTGAAAGACCTGATTACCGCCCACAAGGCCATTCTGGACATGGTGACCGCAAGTGGCACTGGCGCACACAACTCTGTTTACCGGGGTAAGAACCTTGGTAATGCGGTGACGGCGGCGCAGTGGGCGGCTATTCAGGCTGGCACGTTCGATGATATGTACATCGGTGACTACTGGGTTATGGGCGGTGTGACATACCGTATCGCTGCTTTTGACTACTACCTGCGGGCGGGTGATACCGACATGAACACCCACCATGTCACTCTGGTTCCTGACGCAAGTATGTACACCCACTGCATGAACGACACCAACATCACCACGGGCGGCTATGTGGAGAGCAAGATGTACACGCAAGGTCTGAACCAGGCAAAGACCACCATCACGTCTGCCTTTGGCGTTGCGCATATCCTGACCCACCGTCAGTATTTGTGCAATGCTGTGACCAACGGTAAGCCGTCTGGCGGTTCCTGGTATGACAGCACCGTGGAATTGATGACTGAACAGAACTGCTACGGCGGTAAGGTGTTTGGTGCTGGCAACGATGGTTCCACTGTCCCTGCTTTGTACACCGTGGACAAGAGCCAGTTCCCGTTGTTCACCTTCCGTCCCGATATGATTTCCAACCGTAACACGTTCTGGCTGCGTGACGTGGTATCCGCTGCCAGTTTTGCCGGTGTCACCTACAACGGCAATGCGTACTACGACTACGCTTCCGTCGCTCTTGGTGTGCGTCCCGCTTTCTCTATTAAATCCTAAATCGTAAATCCCCACCCCTTTATGGGGTGGGGTAAGGGAGATTGATATGTCTGTACTGAAAAGCAAACGTAAAGCGTCCCAGTTTGAAGTGTTTCACCATCTGTATCAGGTAAGGCGTGACATTACTGACCTTCTGCTACGGGACTTTGGATATAGTTTTGAAAAGGCAGAGCAACGCCTACGGAAGCGCTTTGGTGGCAGAGGTTATACAGAACTGACCGAAAAGGAACAGGAACGGTATAACCAACTCAAGAACAAACTGGAAGCCTTTGATGATTGGTTCATCTATGACGAAAGACAGGTTATTGTGGACTGTATGCGGGAAATCACGAAAGAGGTTTTCATTGCAAACAGTATCTACCCTACCTGTATGGAAGAACTCATTCAGAGAAGGTTGCACCAGGATGAAGCAATCGGTCAATGTTACCGTCTGGCACAGGAATTGCAGTATGCCATTGAAACGCTGCCTGTTGATGTGAACACCTACCTGCGGTTTGGTGAAGCAATCAAGACAGAAATCAATCTCATTAAGGGTTGGAGGAAAGCAGACAATAAATTCAAAGGGGCAATCTCTACATCCGCTGCCAATTTTGCCAATGTCAACAACAACGGCAATGCGAACTACAACAACGCTTCCAACGCTAATGGTGTGCGTCCCGATTTCAATTCCGCAGTTGAATAGCCATTTGAGCGTTCTGCGGACAGAGAAAGGAGAGATTGTCCTTCCGACATGGTAAATACGAAACACGACACCCACTCTTACGAGAGTACCAGTAATGGTGAAAGAGGTTATCAGCGTGAAATATTTGATGGAAATGTACTCTATGAGAGTTTCATAAGAGCCAAACAGGGTAGTGATTGGAAGCCACAAGTACAGAAGTTTGAAATGAACTATCTGTTTGAATTGGCTGACTTACAGACGGAACTTGTCAGTGGAGATTACAAATTTCTACCAAACACGGAGTTCACTATCCATGAAAGAGGGAAAGTAAGACGAATTACAGGCGAACAGATACGGGACAGGGTTTCCAAACACGCCCTATGTGATGAAATTCTGACCCCTGCTGTCCAGAAGTACCTTATCTACGACAATAGCGCAAGTCAGGTTGGTAAGGGCATTGACTTTGCACGGAAGCGGCTACTGACTCATTTGAGGAAGTATTACAGTCAGCACAAGTCCAACGATGGCTACATACTGCTTATCGACTTCTCAAAGTATTATGACAACATACGGCATGACCGTCTGATGGAACAGTTTGAGAAGTACATCCATGACCCAAACGCACTGAATTTTCTCCGTAAGGTAGTTGACCGTTCAAAGGTTGATGTGTCCTATATGACGGATGAAGAATATGCGGGGTGCATGGATACCCTGTTTAACTCCTTGGAGTATGAGCAGGTGGATAAAACCTTGCGAACAGGTAAGCGGTATATGTACAAGCACCTGAATATTGGTGACCAGGTGGCGCAGGTTGCCGGGATTATCTACCCGATACCGATTGATAACTATGTCAAGATAGTACGGGGTGTGAAGTTCTATGGGAGGTATATGGATGACAGCTATGCAATCCATGAAAGCAAGGAATTTCTTGAGGACTTGCTTCAAGGGATAATCGCCATTGCAAACGAACTGGGAATAACGGTAAACACCCGTAAAACCAGGATATGCAAGTTGTCCAGTATGTGGCGCTTCCTGCAAGTTCAATACTCCCTGACGGATACCGGGAGGGTCATTCAAAAGATAAACCCTAAACGGCTGACCGCTATGCGGAGGAAGATGAAGAAACTGGTCTATAAGCTACCCGAAAAGGAGTTTGATGACTGGTTCAATGCTTGGATGTGCAATCACTACAAGATAATGAGCAAGCAGCAGAGGGAGAACATGAACACTCTCTATGCACAATTAAAGAAGGAGGTTTATCACGATGTACACAATCACTCTGGCTGACGGTAGAAAGCTGGAAAATCTGGAACTGAACGGCAACAACTACATTGCCGAAGGAGTCATTGAGGACTCCGTGTTTGCGGACAACCTCTCTACCGTCACAATCTCCGATGGTGAAACCACGGAAACCTTTGAGGACATGGTGCTGCTTAGTAACCGTGTGGACGGTGGGCGCTCCTGGATTGTCCTGGGTGAAAAGACTCCCCAGGAAAAGGCTATGGAGCGTATCAACGCCATGCTTACGTCCAATGCGGACAGCATTACGGACTTGCAGGTGGCGCTTGCGGAAGTCTATGAAATGATGCTGGGAGGTAACTGATATGGCAAAAATTTATGTAGCCCTTATTCGTAAGGGACTGAAAACCATCAAGGACGTTCCGTCTGCGCTTCTGGATGAAGTCAAGAAGCTGTTGGAGGAACAGTGATGTTACTCCGCATATTCGGAAGTTATCTGTTTATTATCAGACGGAAGGAGGTGGAGAAGATGGCTGTTATCTATGTGGCACTGATTGTCAAGGGCAAGAGAACCTATGATACCGTTCCCGCCCTGCTCAAGCCCCAGGTGAAGGAAATGCTCATTGACCTGGAACTGGAAAGCCTTATTACGGAGTAAGGCTACACTGGTGAGGGCGGGGTGAAGTCCCGCTTCTCGCCTATCATCTTCACTTCATGTAAAGGAGAATGTACACAATGCAGGAAATCCCTATTCTCATTTCTTTCCTGTCTTTGTGCGTTGCCGTGGTAGTGGGCATTACGGGTATCCGTAGAAACCAGGCAACCGATGACAAGAAGGAAGCGTCTGAAATGACCACCCTCATTGTGAAGTTGGAGAATATCAATAATGGCGTAAATGAGATTAAGTCTGATATGCGTAACATGAGAAACGATATTCAGGACTTGAGGGATAGGCTTATCATTGTGGAGCAATCTACAAAATCTGCCCACCATAGACTGGATGGCTTTGAAGGGAAGCATGAAAAGCGTGAAACTTCCCAGTAACAATCAAACATGGCCGGGGCAAGGGTTCCCGGCAAGTCCAATGGGGCTATGAGCGCTGCGGCGTTTGTAGCCCCTCTTTCATTTTAAGGAGGAAAAGATTATGGCTAACATCAACTGGACTGTACGTATCAAGAACAAGAACTTCTGGATTTCTCTCATTCCTGCCATTCTTCTGCTGGTGCAGGTGGTAGCCGCTGTGTTCGGTTTCACCCTGAACCTGGGCGAACTGGGGGACAAGCTGCTGGCAGTGGTCAACGCCCTGTTTGCAGTGCTGGCTATTCTGGGCATCGTGACTGACCCCACCACTGCGGGTATCGGTGACTCTAAGCAGGCCATGACCTACCAGGAGCCTAAGAAGAAGGGAGAATAATCATGAACGGGAAAGACAAACCCGCTTTGAATATGCGGTACTACAACGGGGAAATTGATGACGATTTGCCCTATGTAGGAGGTTTGAATTATGACGAAGAAACCGGGATGGTCTATGACGAAGAAGGGGACGTAGTAGACCGTGATACTCTTGCCGGGTTCTGCGAAGGTGACGGTAAGGGGGATGATGAAGATGACTAATAGCCCTTTGGTGAGTTATACCAGAATTTCCCCAAACCGTAATTCTCCCCGAAAAAAGCCTATTGACACCATCACCATTCATTGTGTAGTGGGTCAGTGTAGTGTGGAAACCTTGGGTAGTATCTTTGCTCCATCCTCCCGGCAAGCCAGTTCCAACTATGGTGTAGGCTATGACGGGCGCATTGGTATGTACTGTGAAGAAAAAGACCGCTCCTGGTGTACTTCCTCTGCGGCAAATGACCACCGGGCTATTACCATTGAGGTTGCCAGTGATACCACTCACCCCTATGCTGTCAACGATAAAGCCTACGCTGCCCTGATTGAACTGGTGGCTGACATTTGCAAACGGAACGGTATCAAGAAACTGGTTTTTTCCACGGACAAGAATACCCGTGTGAACCATCTGAACGGTTGCAATATGACTGTACACCGGGACTATGCCAATAAATCCTGCCCTGGGGATTACCTGTATCAGCGTCAGAGCGATATTGCAGCGAAGGTGAACAAGATACTGGGGGCAACGGAAAAGCCCGTAGAAACGCCCCCTGGCGCTTCTGACATGGGTTCCGTGGAGTCTACTATCTGGAACTTCTTCAAAGGCAAGGGATTGAACCATTTTGCCATTGCTGGCATTATGGGCAACCTCTATGCAGAGTCCGGGTTTAATCCAACCAACCTGCAAAACGTCTATGAAAAGAAGCTGGGCTATACCAATGACAGCTATACCGCCGCCGTAGACAACGGTTCCTATGGGAACTTTGTGAGGGACAGCGCCGGGTATGGGCTGGCGCAGTGGACGTATTGGAGCCGCAAACAGGCACTTTTGGAGTATGCCCGTTCCGTGGGCAAGTCCCTTGGTGACCTGGGTATGCAGCTTGACTTCATGTGGAAGGAAATGCAGGGGTATAAATCCATGATGACAACCCTCAACGGGGCAACCTCCATTTTGGAAGCGTCCAATGCTGTTCTCATGCAGTATGAGCGTCCCGCAGACCAGGGTGAGAGCGTCCAGCAGAAGCGGGCTGGGTACGGTAAGACCTACTATGACAAGTATGCCCAGAGCGCCCCTACGCCCGCTCCTGCGGGGACTTTGTACCGGGTACAGGTTGGTGCATACTCTCATAGGGAAAACGCTGGCAGACAGCTTGCAGCCGTCCAGGGCAAGGGCTTTGATGCACTAATTAAGAAAATCGGAAACCTGTACAAGGTGCAGACCGGGGCTTACAGTGTTAAGGCCAATGCGGATGCTCAACTTGCCCGTGTCAAAGCCGCTGGTTTCAGTGACGCATATATCACCACGGAAAGCGGCGGTACGGTAGTTGCTACGTCCCCGGAGGAAAAGCCCGCCTACACCACTTACATTGTGCAGGACGATGATACCCTTTGGGAGATTGCAAAGAAGCTGCTGGGCAATGGCAACAAGTGGCCTAAGATTGCCGAACTGAACGGCATCAAGGACACAATCATCTACGCTGGGCAGAAACTTAAAATCCCGGAGTAACTACTTCCCGTATCTCTTGTATGGGATATATTGCTGGAAAGTAGTGTGAAACAGAAGGTTTCCTTCAATAATCGGATTTGACTTCAATACTGGTGGTATCAGGCGCCGCGCATCATCGAAACGTTTCTTGAAAGCTACGATTTTACCGGCAAGACCGTGATCCCGTTCGCCACCTCCGGCGGCAGCGGCATGGGAAAGACGGCCGATATTCTGCGCACTGTCTGCCCCGCGGCCGACATTCTGCCCGGTAAGCGCATGAGCGCGCGGGAGAGCGCCTAGGCCGTGCGCGCGTGGGTCGAAACGTTCGGCAAGTGATCCGTCCCGGCGCGCCGCAGAATATCCATTCCATAAAAAATCTCCGTATAACCCGTTTGACCGGTTATACGGAGATTTTTTATATGCCGCTCTCTTCCTTCTGTATTGGAGCGCTTCGGCAGGTTTTCACGCCGAAAACAAAATAGATCACATGCCCGACCCAGACGCAGGCGAGAATGATGCACAGGATATAGAGCTCCTTTCGCATCATCAGCGCGAAGCCGACGGCCATGAGCGCCGTAACGGTGAGCATGATGCGCCGTTTCGCCGCAGCGGTCATGCCCTCGCCGCGCACATAGCTTTCGAGATTGTTTTTATAAAGCTTCGTGCCGGTGAACCACGTGTGCAGCCGCTCGGAGCTTTTGGCAAAGCCGAGCGCGGCCAGCAGCAGGAACGGGACTGTCGGCAGCAGCGGCAGCACCGCGCCGAGAGCGCCAAGCGCAAGGCCGATGCAGCCGAGGCAGAGCCATAAGATTCTCTTTATCTTCATTTACATTCTCTCCTCTCTCCCCGCGCGCGGCAGGGGGAACATCCGGCCGTTTTTCACGCCGTATACCCGATCGGCGATCGCCATCGTGGACTCGCGGTGCGACACGAGGATGATGCCCTTCTTATTGCGCAGCCGGCGCAGCGCCTGCAATATGATGCCCTCGTTGATGCTGTCAACGTTGCTCGTCGGCTCATCGAGCAATATGAGAGCGCTGCCGCGCAGCAGCGCCCGCGCCAGACCGAGCCGCTGCTTCTCGCCCGTGGAGAGATTGTCGCCGAGCGCGCCGACGCGCGTTTCGTACCCTTCCGGTAGCGAGAGAATGAAGTCATGGATCGACGCGAGCCGGCACGCCTCTTCGATCTCGGCGCGCGCCGCGCCAGGCCGGGCAATGCGGAGATTTTCCTCGATCGTCTCATCAAAGAGATACGTTGTCTGGCTCACCATCGTCACATTGTCGAGAAGGCTGGCCGTTTCGATTGCATCAATGTCCGCGCCGTTATAAAGAATTTCGCCGCCCTGCTTCTGCCAGAAACGGAGAAGCAGCTTGAGGAACGTGGACTTGCCGCAGCCGGATTCGCCGACGATACCGACGATCTCGCCTCTTTCGGCGTACATCCATACATCGCTCAACACATTCGTCACGCCGTCGTAGGAGAATGTGACGCCGTCTGCCGAGAGATGGGCAAAGCCGTCAATCTTCTCTCCCTCTCCCTCTTCCACCTCGCGCACGGCGCTCTCCTCTTCCAGAAGGTCGAGCACCCGCTCGCCCGAGGCGAGTGTCTGCGTGAGATTGCCCGGCAGCGCCGAAATGGCAATGACCGGCCCGAACGATCCGAAGAGCGCCGCGACGCCGGGCGTAAGAGCGACCGTCACGGTGAGCTCAGTCCCCAAGTCGAGCCCCGCTAGGATAAAGAGCGACACGCAAAGCTCCGTACCCGCGGCGGCGCGAGCCGTTTCGTGCTTCATTTTCTTCGTCTCAGCGAGAAGCACCTCCGAACGCCGGCCAACTTCCGCGGCGCGCTGCGCGCCCGCATTATGGAGTACAATGTCCCGAATGCCGCGGATACTGTCGAGGAAATACGCGCTGAACGAAGAAAACTCCGCGCGGTAGGCCTGTCCCGCGACGCGCACACGCCGGGAGAATACGAGCGGGACAAGAACGCCGATGGTAAAATACCCCGCCGCCGCAGCGAGCGCCAGATACCAGCTCGATACGCAGCCGATGAACACCGTCATTCCCACGCTCAGCAGCACCGCAATGCAGATCGGCGAAATGGTGTGTGCATAGAACACCTCCAGCGTTTCAATGTCCGAGGTGATCATCGCAATAATGGCGCCCTTCTGCCGGGTTTCCAGCTTGGCCGGGCAGAGACGGCGCAGCGCCGTGAAGATCTTGTCGCGCAGCACCGCCAGCAGACGGAAGGCAATGTAGTGGTTGCCGTACTGCTCGGCAAACCGGAGCAGGCCGCGCAGCACGCCGCAACCGACGGCCAGCGCGATGAGCGCGCCGTAGGAAAGGGAGATTTCCTCGCCGAGCGCCCTGGCGATGGCCGCAGCGCCCGAGAGCGTCACGCCCATGGCGCACAGAAAGCCCGCCGTGCCGTTAATTACGGCGAGCAGCATAATGTACACGAGCGAACCGAGCAGAACGATGAGCTGCGCCATGATCTTCGCGCCGCTGCGGCGCGGTTTCGTTGTCGTATTCATTCCTCGTCCTCCCGGTATCCCTCTTCGAGCGCCTTCTGCGCCGCATAGAGCTTTGCATAACCGCCGCCGGAGGCCATGAGCGCGGCGTGCGTGCCGCATTCGGCAACCCCGCCAGATTCCATGGCATAAATTTTCTCCGCCGGAACAACGTTTGCAAGCCGGTGCGAGA
>ENA-UONW01003897-UONW01003897.1-human-gut-metagenome-genome-assembly--contig:-CS52-NODE-3897-length-11601-cov-5.847653_pt1 | contig 11601 bp, 10 predicted proteins | sample MGYA00242463_ERZ724010 | MGnify/ENA metagenome assembly ERZ724010 | reverse complement strand
GGCCAGTTCTGGCTCAGCAGTGATTCACCGCGCAGCTTCACAAACATCCTCTCCATTTCAAAGCTCGGAACCGGCAGATAACCGGACTGATGTACGATCCCGTTCCGGAACCACACCCCGCAAAACGGAAAAATAAAGTACATAAGTTTATTTTTTTTCTGCATAAATGCAATCGCATAGACCGGCAGAAGAAAAAAAGCATATCTGCTTAAGAAAAGACTGATCCCATAGCTGACCAGTGAAGCATTTCCTTTGCCTTTTATCAGCAGATACAAAGAAAGCACTGCGAAGAAAATATAAATAGAATCTCCCATGCCCCACATAGCACAGCTTGCACACAATACCGGAAGCATCAGCAGGATCGCATATGTCAGAAAAGCTCTGATCTTCCGTTCTGTCAGATCATAAACGATCAGTGATCCTAAAACTGCCAGCAGCAGATCTGTGATCCCAGTCACAAAACTGAGCATATTGCCGTATTTTACAAATGCCGGAAGCTCGATCGCTGTATAATCCACAACACTGATACGGATCATGACGGAAAATACCGCCGCTGCCACAAACAGAAGCAGATCGATCGGTGCCAGCATCCATTTTCCTATTTTTATTTCTTTTACGAGAAAATCCGTTATCTTTTTATCCATGTTCTACTCTCCAACTGCTATTTTCCCATCCTGCATGCCCTTTACACAGGCACGTGCATGATCCAGCATCAGAAGCAGGAACAGGATGGTATACACATACATCGGAATGATGTTATTCTGTGCCAGATAGACTGTATATCCTGCAAAAGAACACAGGATCGTAAGTACCGGTATATAGAGTTTTCTGAAATCAAAAAATACATAAACGATTGCCATCACATCAACCAGAATTGCATAGCGTTCATGCATATGCGGCAGGAAAAATACGACAGTCATAGTCAGAAGCATACCCATGCGCAGCAACAGACATGCATTCATTTCATATTGTTTTCTGGCAAAGCAGTACATCAGGATCATAAGAGCTCCAAGTGTCACCCAGATGCCCGCATCCGCATACTCAAACAGGAAACTGTCCGTTCCGATCAACTGATAAATGTTCGGGAATTTATGGGACAGTGCATAAATATCCATCTGTCCGTTTGCCTGGAAAAAATAGACACTGATAAGCTCCCAGAAGCTCTTTCCGGCGAGCAGGGAAGGGATCATCCCAATCACATACATCAGTGGCAGGAATAAAAAGTGTTTCAGTTTTACCTTGCCCTTCATCCAGAGGATCACATAAAGCGGTGCCAGAAACAGGGTCTGCAGCTTAAACGCAAAGGCGATCCCATAAAAAGCCATCGACCAGGCAGGCTTGTCCTTCAGCATAAAGTAAAGAGACCACAGGACAAAGCTTGTAAAAATGATATCACACTGTGCCCACATTGCTCCGTTTGTCAGAACAGTCGGTACCATCAGAAGTGCACCATAGCCTAAAATGCCGTAAGTCATGTTTTTTGTTCTGTCATATACGATCGCCATGACTGCAAACGCTGCCACAAAATCAAAAAAGATCGATACCAGCTTCATCAGAAGCAGCGTATTTAAAAATGGGCAGATACTGATAAAAGACAGTATTGTCAGATACGGGGTTGTATAATCCACATATTCAAACTCCGCGGAAAGCCCTTTGATCCCGCCGCCTGCTTCGCGCAGTGTGGCTACCCACGGTTCAAAGAACATTTTATAATCTCCCGCTACTACATTGCGCAGCGCATAGCGCATGATGAGCGCAAAGCCTGTCAACACCAGAAACAAAAGTATATCCATGACTGTGAATGTTATTTTTTTTACCGATATCTTGTGGGTCAGGACAGACCTGATCTTATCATCCATGCATCTGTTTCCCTTCTGTTTAGTACTCAATTTCTTTTAAATATCTGGAAAGCGCATCCTGCCACGTCGGAAGAGGCCGGAAGCCATTCTCTGTGAGTTTGCTCTTGTCCAGACGCGAATTAAACGGTCTTGCCGCTTTGGATACACCATATTCTGCCGTCGTGACCGGTGTTACCTTTGTGGAAAGTCCCGCCTGTTTATAAATCTCACAGGTAAAGTCATACCAGGAAATATAACCGCCTTCGTTGGTTGCATGATAGTAACCGTATTTATCGGTTTCTGCCATATCGACAAGCAGTCTGGAAAGGTCATAGGTATAGGTTGGTGTTCCGATCTGGTCGTTTACCACTCTGACCTCATCATGTGTCTTGCCGACAGAAAGCATTGTCTTAATAAAATTCTTACCATTTAAGCCAAATACCCACGCAATTCTGACAATGAAATATTTGGAAACTGTATTGCTGATCGCAAGTTCACCTTCCAGCTTTGTTTTGCCGTAAACATTCAGCGGCTGGTAATCCTTGCAGTCAGGCTGCCATGGCTCTGTACCCTGTCCGTTGAATACATAATCCGTACTGATATAAATCACCTTGCAGTCCAGCTCTTTACAGACATCCGCAATATTCTGGGTGCCCTTCGCATTGATCGCATATACTTTCTCCTTTTTATCTTCATCTTCTGCCAGGTCAACCGCAGTCCATGCAGCACAGTGCACAACTACATCCGGCTTCACAGAAAGAATCGTCTCTCTGACAGCCTTTGCATCTGTAATATCCATCCCAACGTAAGGCATGGTGGTAACACTGCTGCCATCCTCAACGCCGCTGTACTGCGGTGCGATATCGCTTCCGACTCCTTCGTATCCTCTTTTTGCAAGCTCGTTCATGACATCATGTCCAAGCTGTCCTGCTACACCTGTTACAAAAAATTTCATGATTGTTCTCCTTTTATCTCAATTCTGTTTAGGCTTGGTCTGCTTTACCTCTGCGTGCATGGCTTGGTCTACATGGGAACTTAACGCCATGCCCCATTCGCAAAACCGGTGCTTCGCACCTTCCCTTTTGCTCATGGTCGGCGTCCCGCCGTATATATACCACGTCTGCCAGACCTCTGCGTGCATGGCTTGGTCTGCACGGGAACCTCAGCCCATATAAAATCTGCTTCGCAGATGGGCTGAGGCTACATATCGCGTTTTCTTTGAAAACACGATACATTTTTTACCATATGGTTCTTCCGCCATCTAATACGACCGTTGCGCCGGTCATGTAAGAGCTGGCATCGGAAAGCATATAAAGTACGGTCGCCGGATATTCATCCGGGCGTGACATTCTTCCCATCGGTACAAGAGCGGAAAGCTTTTCGATAAACTCGGGATCCTGTCCGTTTTGAAGACTCGCCGGGCAGAGTGTATTTACGCGGACACCCTTTTTGCCCCAGTAGGTTGCCAGATACTTGGTCAGTCCCATAATGCCATGCTTCACAACACTGTAAGAAACCGGTTTGATCGTCTGGTCTTCTTCTGCGACACCTTCCTTGCGGTAAATATTCTGATTCGGAGAGATAATACCATAATCGGAAGAAATATTGATGATCACACCGCTTTTCTGTTTTTCCATTTCATAGCCAAATACCTGACAGCAAAGGAATGCACCTGTCAGTCCGACATTCATATCATCCTGCCACATGGAAAGCGGCAGATTATGGAACTGGATGGCTCCCATATTTTTGGAACCGCCCTCCATTTTCGGATTGTTGGCCGCATTGTTGATCAGACCGTCGATATGACCGTATTTTGCAAGCAGATCATCTCTGACTTTCTCAAGTGATTCCCTGGAAGTGATATCTGCCACATAAGTTTCCACCGGCTTACCCGGATATTTCTCAGTCATTTCCTGCTTTGCTCTCGCAAGGGAATCCTCAAAAATATCAAGCAGTACCGGAATGCCTTCGCCCTCCAGCACAGCCTCTGTATGCTTTCTGCCGATCAGACCGGCTCCGCCTGTAATAATGACTACTTTTCCCGTTATTTTATACTGTTCCAGTAAACTCATCGATCACGCCTCCTGTTTCCATTGATTTTCTGGCTGCCAGCGCCATTTTCAGGCTTACAATACCATCCGCAAGCGGGATCGCCGGCTCCGTATCTTCTCTGATACAGTCTATAAACAATTTTAATTCTTCGATAAACATATCATTTCTCGCAAAGTCGGGATACGGAATGACCGTTACCTCATCGCCGACTGCCTGTGTAACTTCTGCCTTTAACAGGTCTACGATGATGTGTCCCCTTTCCCCTACTACCTTGACAAAACGGCTTGGCGGATACTGGTAAAAATCCGCATGCACCGATACCGGGAAGGTTCCCTGCTCTGACTCATAACGGTAAATTGCATCCAGATTGTCTTCCACATCGATCCCGAGATTTCCGTTAATGCCACCCAGCGCATACACGCTCTTCGGCTGTCCGAACAGATAATATAGATAATCAAGCTCATGCACCATCTGATTGAGCAGCACACCGCCGCCCATATCCTTGCGCGCCATATACGTATCCTTATAATTCTCATAAGTATGCATCGTTGTCAAACGTTCTCCCACAACACTGCGCACAGAAAGAATACGTCCGATACTGCCTTCTGCCAGAAACTGTTTCAGATACTGAATGCCCGGATGGAACCTGTTCTGATAACCCACAAACACTTTCAGCTTCTTTTCCGCAGCGATCTTTGCAAGCTCCGCTATCCCATCCAGACTGTCTGAGATCGGTTTCTCCAGAAACAGATGACAGCCTGCCTTCGCACATGCGATCGCACATGGAATATGGCTTTTTGTAATATTTGTGATATAAGCAATATCCGGCTTTTCCAGAAGTGCTTTGGAAAGATCATCAAAGCTTTTTATGTTGTATTCTTCTTCCAGTGATACATTTTCCCGGATCTGCATCGTATCGGAAAAGGTACGTTTCAGCCCCCGCACACGATAAGCAAGGATCTGTGCTTCCTCTCCGTATACACGTTTGATATTTCTCAGATGTCTCTGCCCGATCGAGCCAAGACCGATCATCAGAATTTTCATAGACTACTCCTTCTCTTCCTGCAATTTTTTCAGTTCCCTGCCCATGCGGTCCAGTTTTTCCTCATTCATGGCAACAGCCTGTGCAAGTTTTCTGACTCTTTCCGCCATACGTGACAGCATGACCGTAAGCGTAAAAATGATCAGAAGCGAAAAACAGAATCCCAGGAAAAAGATCATATTGACAGGCGCCCAGACACCAAGTGCCATAGACAGCTTTGTCAAAAGCACCGGGAACAGATCCAGCACCAGTACAAATACAAGGGCAAGCAGCCAGGACAGCGCATACTTCAGATCCAGGCTTCTTTTTTTGATCATATACACGATCACCGTCAGTGCCAGAAACAGGCAGATTCCGACAATGATCTGCAGCTTTACAGTCATCATTTTTTATATTCCTTTCTGCGGATACGCTCCACCAGTATTGCCAGTGTTACTTTTATCATGTAATAAACGGATTTCAGCGGTGAAATGGAGGAAACGCCTTCCTTCCGCTCCCGCATCACTACCGGATATTCTTCTACCTTTTTGCCTGCCTGCAGAACCGCCACAACACTCTCCGGCTCCGGATAATCCTTCGGATAGCAGTCTGCATACATTTTAATAATGCTTTCATTTACCATACGCATACCAGAGGTCGGATCTGTAATGCGCTTTCCGGTCAACAGCCGGATCAATCCCGAAAAATAACGGATCCCGAATCTTCTGAGACTGGAAGACTGGAAGCCCTCCTTTTCAATAAAACGCGATCCGATCAGCATATCCAGATCGTGCGCATGCATGTAATCCCGCATTTCCTGTAAAAAGGCTGCATCATGCTGTCCGTCGCCGTCAAACTGCACCGCATAATCATAGTGGTTCTTTTTGGCATACAGATATCCTGTCTGCACCGCACCGCCGATTCCCAGATTGATCGGCAGGTTGATCACAGGGATCCCCGCGTCTTTGCAGAGCTGCAATGTCTTGTCCTGCGAACAGTCGTTGATAATGATGTAATCAAAATCAGGCGCATTTTTTTTGATATCCGCAACTGTATTTAAAATGCTCTTTTCTTCATTGTATGCTGGTATGATGACTAAACTTTTCATAGTTCTCCTTCAGCGCTCATCTGACAAATTGCCGAAGCACCATGCATGTCCGGCGCAGTGTCGTAATAAAAGGATGTGGCATATGATTTTCCCGCAGTGCACGCATGCCTTCTCCAAAAGAAGCAAGATAGCTTTTCAGACCGCCTGTACTTGCCGATTCTTCTCCATGGAACATATGCACAAGTACCCGCGGAATATAAGACAATCTGACCTTGTCCTCTTTTAAGATACGGATCATAAACTCATAATCTGCGGCTATTTTATAATCTGTTTTATAAAAACCGTAGGTTTCGTATACTTCTCTTTTTACATATAAGGTCGGATGACCGGGCATCCAGCCCCATCTGAGCTTTTTCGCAGTTCCTGCACCCATCCGCCATTTGCGGATCACTTTACCGTCCGCCATGTAGTCAATATCACCGTGTACGCCGTCTGTTCCGTCCCTCTGCATCTGCCGTACCATATCGGACAGCACATGGGCATCCGCAAATTCATCACACATCAGCCCGACAATCGCACCGGTCGCCATACGGATTCCTTTATTCAGCGCATCATAAAGCCCTTCATCCGGCTCCGAAACCCACTTCAGCTTATCTCCCAGCTGCTGCACCGCCTTTTGTATGATCTCGTGCGTTCCATCAGAGGAACCGCCGTCTACGATGATATATTCTATATTTTCATAATCCTGTTTCAGGATCTGCGTCACACATTTTTCAAGATGTGCACAGTCATTGTATGTCATTGTAATGATGGACACCTTTGGGGTATCGGGTAAACTCTTCATAACCGTTCCTTATTTCCTATGCTCTGCTCATCGCATTTTTGCCGCTGGCATCGTATCTTATAGTATAGCATACTCCCTGTAAAAAATCATCAGCTTTCCGATGCGAAATAATCATCGATCCCATCTGCGATTCCGATCGAGATTTTCTCCTGGTAGACCGGATCTGCCATGTTCAGATCTTCCGCTTTATTTGTCATATATCCCATCTCCACGATCGTGACCGGTACCTGACACCAGTTAATACCACTCATCGTGTCTGTCTCCCAGACATATTCCTTTTTTGCGCCGGTGCTTGCTACCATAGCATCCAGAATACAGTCGGAAAGCTTCCTGCTCTGCTGATATAAATCTCCATTATAAGGATTGGCGGCGGTCTGGCAGATCGTCATGGCACCGTTTACATCACTGTTTTCGGAACCATTGGCATGGATCCTGATAAAGGCATCCGCTTCCGCTTCATTGGCGATCTGGGCACGCTCAGCATTGCTGATATTGACATCATTCGTCGTTCTGCACATTTTCACCTCATAGCCTCTTTTTCCCAGCTCTGTCTGCAGCTTGAGAGCCACCTGCAGATTCAGTTCATACTCGGCAAGACCGGATGCAACACCGCTTGTACCGCCCGCTACCTTTGCCTTCATTTCGGAAGAGCCCGGTGCGATCGGTTCCTTTTCGGAATTGCCCTTCTGCTGATGTCCCGCATCGATCACGATCAGCTTTCCGCCCTGTGCATCCGTCTGATCTGTGTCTCCGTCCGCAGTATCATTCGTATCGTTTTCATTGTCTGATGCATTCTGCTGTGCGCCGGATGCATTTGATGTAGCCAATGTATTGTCTGCATCCGTATTGTCCGTATCGGTTTCTGCCGTATCTGATCCGCTTTCCATGTCAGTATCTGCAGTCTGGCTGCTTCCGATTCCATCCGCCGCATCTGCTGCATCTCCTGCGCCCGCTGCCGGCAGATCCCCTGCATGCATTCCGGAGTCATCTGCAGCCTGCATATCCTGCGTCGCATCCGTTGTCTGTGTATCTGCCGTATCTTCCGTAAATGCCGTTCCGCCCGTTACCTCCGCAGTACTTCCTGCATCCTGCCCACATCCTGCCAGTGCACCCGTCAGAAGCAGACAGAGCATGACTGCTGCCAGTTTTTTCTTTTTCATTTCATTCTCCTTCTTTCTCCTTTGCCCGCCAGTACAAAAAGCACTGCCAGTGCAGCTATAAAAAATGCTGTAAAAGCCCAATATCTCTTTGCCGTCGTATACGCCCTTGTTTCTGTCCTGCTGACCGCTAACAGCAGGTCTTTTGTCAGCTCCTGCCCGCCCAGCGTCAGCGTGCCACCTGCATAAGCATCATAATAGCCCATGCTGTATGTGACAAACCGCAGCTCATCTGTTCCGCTCTTTTTACGGATCGACAAAGTATACATCTGTGTTCCGTCCGGTGTTACCGTAGGAAACGAAAGCACCGTTGCACCATTATAAGGCTGTCCCGCACCTGTGATCTCTTCTTCTGCGATCACGCCAGTTTCAGAGGCAAGCACTGCCTCATAAACCGCATCCGAACTGCTGTCATCATTGCGCCACTGAAAGATCACCCGGTCAAACGGCTGCGAAGCTTCAAACGTCTGCAGAAGTTTTTCCTTTCCAATGGATAGTTCCTCATTTGCCAGAAGCTGCATTACAACCGGATGCGTATATTCCTGTGTCTGCCCGGTAAAAACAGAATAGTTGCCTATTGCAAACACGAGCAGCCCTGCCAGCAGAACCACACAGATACTCCTCTGCAGCTTACACGTTTTTCCTCTGTCAGAAACTACAGCCTCTTCCCATTGCTCCACACCGTTTTCCGCCAGAAACTGCAGTACAAGCAAAAATGGGAGCGAATACTGGGAGCCTGTTTCCCATAACAGATAAAATAAAACCGCACCTAAAAAAGTCAGCTGAAACACATAGCTGTCCCATTGCTTTTTACGGACTGTCCGTAACAGATCATAAAAAATACCAAGCAGTAGGCACAGATAATAGCCCTGATGGTACAGGATCACAAAATCCTTATGATCCCCGAACAGATACGGATACAGTCCGTCTGTCCGCAGACAGTTTTCCAGATAAACCGGATATCCGTTAGAACCTCTGCCCCATGTGTTTTCTACCTTTGCATGCGCAAGTGACAACAGATCTCCCACCGTCATTGCCTGCAGCTTTTCCATAAGCCGTTCCCTGTCCGCCGCCTTCTTTTCCGCTGCTGTCGGAAAGGACGCTGTGTAGGTTTCATCCGCTTCATTATGACTGCCCGGCGAAGTCATGGACATCATGACCCAGTGTGTCAGTGGAAAAGCTGTGTCTTTGGTATCCAGCCCTATATATTGGCGGTTTCCCGCGCTGATCCCCGCAATAGTCAAAACAGCAACTGCCGCTGCCAGAAGATCCCGTTTCTGCAGCCGCCCCAAAAACAGCAGACAGGCGATCACAGCAATAAATGGGATCATTGTCGTTGCGCGCAGCAGATACCCGAAGCCAACCACCAGCCCAAGTAGGGCCAGCACCACATAAGGATGTTTTTCCTTTTTTCGCAGAAAACGGACATACAAATATAAAATTCCCATGACAAAGGGCATCGACAATGTAATGGTGTAATAATAGGAAACACCAATATATAAAAACGGATTACAGAGCAATAGAAACAGAATCCGCACAAAGCTGCCGGGGGGCCGTTTTTTGTAAGCACTCACCGTCAGCAGAAAAAGAACTGCGGCCGTATCCAGAAAAACAAGGTTCACACAGTTCAGCAGAAGCGGCATCGCTGCCCGGCTGATCCCTGCAGCCGTTCCCAGCTTCCATAAAACAGCAGTCAGCACCGCATACGCGTTCTGATTCGGATAGACTGACAGATAATAAACTGCTTCCTTTGCCACCTGTCCATCCATGGCAAGCGCAGAAGCACCACCGGTCACAAACGCATTATCAAACAGATAACTGCTGCGATAGTAGAAAAGCATATAGATCTGTAGTGCAAATGCCGGCACTAAAAGCAACGCACTGACCATTTTTGCCTTCCGCAGCGTCAGATTTTCCGTCAGACGTCTGCAGACAGAAAAAACAAGCAGCAAAAATGCTGTCATAAACAGACATAAAAGTGCCAGCACCGGTTTTTTCTGGGTCTGAAACAGGAACGTGGCATCTGCATAATCTACCAGTCCGTGCACGATCAGCTCCAGCACGACCAGCCCCAGAAACACATTCCCGGCGAGCATCAGATATTCAATTACTTTCCCCGGTCTTTCACTTTCCCTCATGTTCATGCAGGATCCTTTCGTATAATGCCAGATATTCCGCATATCGATCACTGCGGTCATAATTCTGCGCCCGCTGTCTGCAGACCTTTGCAGAAAATGGATGCTCCTCGCACACCTTTAAGATTGCTGCAAGCAGCTTCTCATAGTTTCCTTTTTCTACCACAATACCGCAATCTTCTGTGACAGACTCACCGCTTCCTCCCGTGTCATACGTGATAACGGGTGTTCCACAGGCAAGCGCCTCTAAATTGGTTGTCGGAAAATTATCCTCCATTGTGGCATTCACATACACATCCGCACTGCGGTAAATGGACGAAAGCAGCTGCACATTTGCTGTCCTGTCGATTGGAAGCAGTTTACCGGTCGGAAACTTTTTCTTCAGCTGTACCGTCTGTGCTTTATCAAGCCCCAGAATTTCCACCGTATAGTTAGCCGGCAGTTCCTCTGCAAGACGGATAAACGTATCCAGTCCCTTTCGTTCCTCCCAGCGGTTTGCCACACCAAGTATTGTTCTGTGCGGGTAACCTGCCATCTGCTGCCTTCTCTTCGTTTCCTGTTCCTCCGTCAGCGGGATAAAGTTGTCCAGATTGATCCCATTCGGAATGACCTCTACAGGATATTCCTTTAAAAACGACTGCTCGACAAGCCCTTTCAGCCATGCGGACGGCGTTACGATCGTCAGGTTTTTCACGCCCGTAAACACTTCCTTTTTCCGCTTATAATTCCATTTGGAATTGTCTTTGAAAATCGCATACGGATAGGCACTTTTATGAATACTGCAATTATGGCAGCCTCCATTTTCTTCCTTCCATTTCTCACAACCGATATAATCAAAATAAGCACAATGTCCTGTAAAACTCCAACAGTCATGCAATGTCCAGACAACCGGGATATCATGCTCTTTCAGGTAAGCAAAGAGCAACTCTATCTGCAGGTAAAAACCGTGGATATTATGCAGATGCACAAGATCAGGCTGCACTTCAGAGAGCCAATGCAGAAACTTTTCCGTTACCTGCTTTGAGCCAAATCCTGCTTTCCCCTGTGTGAAATTTTTCATCACATGGCACACAAAATCAGCCTTATTGCCGATCACATACCCTTTGATCCCCGGTGGCAGACTTCCACGCCCCGTTGCAATATAAGCTTCTTCTCCGTTCTTTTGCAGCGTTTCATACAGATCCACACAGATCCTGCCAATACTGCCCACACCACAAATGGTATTTACCTGGACTATTTTCATAAAAAACTCCCTTTTTTTCTTCTTTTCTGTTACACTAAATATAATCATGTATAACATACATCTAACAAGGAGACATACTTATGATAATCATACAACCAATAGGTGGTTTGTGCAATAGAATGCGCGCCATAAATTCCGCCCGCGTCCTCGCGAAAAAACGGGGCGAAACGCTGAAAGTCATCTGGAATGTAAACCCGGAACTGGGCTGTCCTTTCGAGGAGCTTTTCCAAAAAACTGACGCCTTCAGCCTTCGTAATATCCAT
>ENA-UONW01003873-UONW01003873.1-human-gut-metagenome-genome-assembly--contig:-CS52-NODE-3873-length-11678-cov-7.263701_pt1 | contig 11678 bp, 10 predicted proteins | sample MGYA00242463_ERZ724010 | MGnify/ENA metagenome assembly ERZ724010 | reverse complement strand
CCGGCTTCGGCCGCTCGACGATCTGCACGGGCCGCTTTTTTGCCTTCGGCTTCGGCGCGGGAGCACTGCGCTCCGGCCGCGGCGGACGCCGGTCCGGCACGGGACGGAACACATGCACGCGCTCCTGCTGCGGCCCCGGCGGAGGAGACTCCGGCTGCACCGGCTCGGCTTCCGGCTCAGGTTCCGGTTCCGGGATCGGTTCCGGCGCCTGTTCCGGCGCCGGTTCGGACACCGGTTCGGACGCCGGTTCGGGGACGGACTCCGGTGTCGGCTCCTGCGGCGCGCCGAATTCGGCCATGATCTCCTCGAGCGTATATTCCGGCTCTGGCTCAGCCGGGAACTGCACGTTATTCGGTTGTTCCGGCTGACGGTGATTCATGGATTATCCTCTCTGTCGAACGGCCTCATACAGCAGCACGGCGGCGGCCGTCGAGGCATTCAGGGATGAAATGTGGCCCTTCAGGGGAATACTGACCTTGAGATCGCAGCTCTCTGCGACAAGGCGGCTCATGCCGCTGCCCTCGTTGCCGATGACGATGGCGGCCGGGCCGCGCAGGTCCGCGCCGGTGAGGGTCGTGTCGCCGTCGGCTGCCGTGCCGAACACCCACACGCCGCGTGCCTTGAGGTCGCGGATGGTGGAAACGAGGTTTGCAACGCGCGCCACGGGCATATATTCGAGTGCACCGGCAGAGGCCTTGCCGACGACGGCCGTCAGGCCGACGCTGCGGCGGCGGGGGATGATGACGCCGTGCGCACCTGCGCATTCTGCCGTGCGGATGATCGCGCCGAGGTTGTGCGGATCGGACAGCTCGTCGCAGATGACGAGCAGGGGCGCCTCGCCCTTCTCCTGCGCGGCGTTCAGCATATCGTCGACCGTGGCATAGTCATGGGCGGCGACGGCAGCCATAATGCCCTGATGCGCGCCCGTGGGGCTCATGTCGTTGAGCTTGCGGCGGTCGACGCGCACGACGACGGCGCCGCTCTCCTTTGCCATGGCGGCAAGGCGGCCAAGCGCACGGTCCGTGTCGCCGTCGGCCAGAAATACCTTGTTGATGGTGCGGCCGCTGCGCAGCGCCTCGGTGACGGCGTTGCGGCCCTCGATCATATCCTCAGGCAGCGATTCCTGCGCGGCCTCGCGCGGCTTTCTCGGCTCTTTGGTATATTCTTTCATGGATGCCTCTGCTTTCCGGCGCACGATACGCCTTTTGCGATTTCATTACCTTGGGAAGCTCTGAATCAATCATCTGCGGCGGATGCCGGAGCTTTTTCGTCAATCCATCGGTATGGAAAGTTTGTGGTATTGCGCAGCCGTTGGCGGCTTTGCCGCCTTACGGATGCGGCATGCCCCTTGCGGGTACACAAAGTACAACTGCACTTTTCATACCTCGCCTTGCCAAAAAATCTCTCGCCATCCACTCTTGCTGATTGAATCAGAACTTCCCTATATTATAGCAAAGAATCGCGCCGGAGACAACACCGAGAATCGTCGGACCGGCGCGAAACGGGCCGAAATCCGGACAAAAATCCAAATTCACAGAAACAGAAAATTTACAGCACATTTTGCCGTGAGAATTGCAGAAAGCACCAAAATATGGTATGATGCAGGAGAAGCGAAAGGAGGCCGATTCCATGGCGAATCAAAGCCCGCAAAACAGACCAAACGGAAATAATAATAATGATAACCGCAACGGCGACCGCCGCAGATTTTCCATTCTGACGATCTTGATCATTGCCGTTGCCGTGACACTGCTGTTCAACAGCCTGCTCAGCAATGTGTTCTCCGCCGGAGAGAAGCAGGTCACCTATGATGCCTTCCTCAGCGCAGTGGAGACCGATGCCATTTCGCAGGTCGAGATCCAGTCCGACCGCATCCAGTTCCTGCGCCGGGATGAGATGGCCCTGTCGAAGTCACAGCGCACCGTGTATTACACCGGCCTGCTGCCCAATGTGGATCTGACGTCCCTCATTTCGACGTTGGAGGACAATCAGGTGGAGTTCAGCGGCGAGATCGTCGAGAACAGCACGTTCACGTTCCTGTTCTCGTGGGTGCTGTTCCCGCTGCTGATGCTGGCGCTGCTCAGCCTGCTCATGCGCTTCATCATCTCGCGCAGCGGCGGCGGAGCCGGCGGCTTTGGTGCCATCGGCAGCATCGGCAAGAGCAAGGCCAAGGTCTATATGGAAAAGGAGACCGGCGTGACGTTCCGCGATGTCGCCGGTCAGGACGAGGCGAAGGAATCGCTCGTCGAGATCATCGACTTTCTGCACAATCCGCAGAAATATGCCGCCATCGGCGCGAAGCTGCCGAAGGGCGCGCTGCTCGTCGGCTCCCCCGGCACCGGCAAAACGCTGCTGGCCAAGGCCGTGGCGGGCGAGGCCCGTGTGCCGTTCTTCTCCATCTCCGGCTCAGACTTCGTGGAAATGTTCGTCGGCGTCGGCGCGAGCCGTGTGCGCGATCTGTTCCAGGAGGCCAGCAAGGTCGCCCCGGCTATCATCTTTATCGATGAGATCGACGCCATCGGCCGCAGCCGTGACAGCCGCCTCGGCGGCAACGACGAGCGCGAGCAGACCCTGAACCAGCTGCTTGCCGAGATCGACGGCTTCGATTCCTCAAAGGGCGTCGTGATCCTTGCGGCGACGAACCGCCCGGAAATTCTCGATAAGGCCCTGCTGCGCGCGGGCCGCTTTGACCGCCGCATCATCGTTGACCGCCCGAATCTGGAGGGGCGCTACCAGACCCTGCTCGTCCACACGCGCAACATTCGCCTTGCCGAGGACGTCGATCTCAAGAAGATCGCGCAGGCCACGGCCGGCGCGGTCGGCGCGGACCTTGCGAACCTCGTCAACGAGGCGGCGCTGCGCGCCGTGCGCATGGGCCGCCAGACCGTGAACCAGGAGGACCTGCTGACGTCGTTCGAGGTCGTCATCGCGGGTACCGAGAAGAAGGGCACCGTCCTGACGGACATCGAAAAGCGCATCGTGGCCTATCACGAGGTCGGCCATGCGCTCGTGGCCGCGCTGCAGAAGCACACGCAGCCCGTTTCCAAGATCACCATCGTCCCGCACACGTCCGGCGCGCTGGGCTACACCATGCAGATGCCGGAGGAGGAGAAGTACCTCAACTCCCGCGACGAGCTGCTCGTGGAGCTGCGCACCATGCTCGGCGGCCGCGCCGCAGAGCAGACTGTGTTCGGCATTGAGACGACCGGCGCGTCGAACGACATCGAGCGCGCGACGGATCTGGCACGCAAGATGGTCATGCAGTACGGCATGAGCGACCGCATCGGCCTCATGGCGCTGACGACGAAGGGCAACGAGTACCTCGACGGCCAGTCCTACACCGACTGCGCCCAGACGACGGCCGCCGCCGCGGACGAAGAGGTCCGCAAGCTCCTGAACGACAGCTACGATCAGGCCAAGAAAATTCTGACCGAAAACCGCGGCCTGCTCGACGAGGTCGCCCTGTATCTGCTCCAGAAGGAGACCATCACGGGCGACGAGCTCATGCAGTATGTTGATGCCGACAAGCGCCTGCGGGGGTCCAAGCAGGAGACCCTGCCGGAAGCGGAGGCGTAAGCCATGGATCTGGCTTCCATCAAGAAATTCTTTGCATCCCTGACGCTGCAGAAGCTCGTCCCGGTCATCCTCATCGTCGTGATCGGGCTTCTGCTCGTCAAGCTGCTGCTGAAGCTGTTTGACCGCGTGCTCGAACGTTCCCGGCTGGAGCGGACGATGTTCTCGTTCCTGCGGGCGGCCATGCGAACCCTGCTCTATACCATCCTCGTGCTCGTGGCGGCAAGCTCCCTCGGTGTGGACGTCACGTCGCTCGTCGCCATCCTGAGTGTCGTCTCCCTTGCCATTTCGCTTGCTGTGCAGAACGCGCTTTCCAACGTGGTCGGCAGTGTGACGCTCCTGACGACGCACCCGTTCCACGTCGGCGACTTTGTGGAGATCGGCAGCGACAGCGGCACCGTGGAGGAGATCAGCGTTTCGTATACGAAGCTCGCTACGGTCGACGGCAAGCGCATCTACATCCCGAACAGCGACGCCGCCTCGGCGCGCATCTGCAACTATTCCGTCGAGGGCCGCCGCCGCGTGGACCTGTATATCGGCGTGTCGTATGACGCCCCGGCGGAGAAGGTCCGCGAGGCCCTGCTCGCCGCAGCGCAGCATCCGAAGGCACTGCAGGACCCCGCCCCGCTGGTCGTGCTGAACAACTATCAGGACAGCAGCATCCAGTACCTTCTGATGTTGTGGACCGCAAGCGGCGACTACCTCGACGTGCGCTTCGCCGTGAACGAGGCCGTCAAGCGCGAGCTGGACGCCCGCGGCATCGCCATCCCCTATCCGCAGCTCGATGTGCACTTTGAGCCGCAGAAGCGGAACACCTGATATATAGGCTGAGCAGCGGCGCGTTTGCACCGCTGCTCTGACTGTCAAAAAAATCTGTCTAGCCGAAAGTCTCGGAGGGAAGGATAGTGTGAAAGGAAACCGTCAGGGTTTCCTTTCGCGTCAAATAACCCGCCGCAGCGGCAGAATTGCAAAATAATGCTACAAAAATTCATTTTGCAATTCTGAAAGCAGCTTGTCAAAAAAGCCCAAGGGACTTTTTTGACAAGCTGAGCAGCGGCGCGCCGGCAGGCTTCCGATTTTGTCATTCCGAGGAGCGAAGCGACGTGGGAATCTCCTGTAACCGGTTACGTTTTCGCCGAGGCCTGCTTGTTATCCAATATGGTACTGCGAGATTGCCACGGCCCCTTCGGGGCCTCGCAATGACAATTCCGGAACCCTGTTCCGTTCTGACGGCCAGAGCAGCGGCGCAAACGCGCCGCTGCTCGTTTCTCCCCGCTTACTTTCCGCAGCTGCCGCAGCAGGCTGTTCCGCCGCAGTCGCTCCCCTCGGGGTAGAAGGCGCGGACGGGGAAGTCCACCCGGCTGAACAGCTCGCAGGGGTCCTCCTCGCAGCCCTCGTCGTCGCAGCACTCGCGCGTGGGCATGCAGTAGCCGCCGCTCTGGACGGCCAGCTGCGCGCCGCGCTCGAGCCGCACAGTCGAAAACTGCCCGACCGTCACATACAGCCGCCGCGTGCCGCCCGTGAGCACGAGCTCCTCGCCGAGCGCCTCGGCAATGGCGGGCGGGATCTCCGTCAGCTCCGTCTCGCAGCGGCAGCAGTCGCAGACCTCGCGGACCTTCGAGGCCAGGATCATCGGGTCGAGGGCCTCGACGACACCGACGGGGAGGCGGTCCTGCAGCAGGCCGTCCGGCGTGGGCAGCGCGTCCGTGCTCGAGAACGTCTTTGCCTTGCCGCGCCCGCCGTAGAGCGCAACGCGCTTTGTGAAGACCGCAAGGCCGGTGATGGTGACGGGGCGCGTTCCGCCGACGGTCGCATCGCCGAGGATGCGGTAGTAGAACGTCAGGTCGACCGCATAGTGCCCGCGCTTATAGGCCAGCGGCTCGACCTCCACGCGCGCGAACAGCAGCTCGGCGCAGCGGGTCTTGGCGCCGGTGGAGCGGTCGAGCGCCGCCTGCGACTCGCGGGTGAGATAGACGCGCAGATCCTCCACGCAGTCCTTATCCATGCAGCTGTCCAGAATCTGATCGGTATGAATGCAGACACGCGCATCGCAGGCCTGCTCAAGGGGTTTGTCTGGCATACGATAACCTCCCGGAAGAATCAGGGCAATACCGCTCAATTCAGCAAGAGCATTCGGCGAAGGCTGAAGGGGAATTATGCGGTGCTGCCTCAGTTAAAAGCGGAGTACAGCCGTGCCGGCCCGCTTTTACCCCATAGTATGCGCGGCGGAAAGAAATGTGCGCGCCGCACGGCCCGCCGGGAGTAGACAAGGGCGGGCAAGTATGGTAAAATAAAAGATATGAAAACGATAATGGAAGAGGTGTGCGCATGAAGACGAATGTTCTGGGCGTACAATATGATAATGTGACCATGGCGGAGGCGCTCGACACGGCGCGGGCGCTGCTGCAGCGGCCCGAGGCCTCGTACTGTGTGACGCCGAATGCCGAAATGGCCTATGAGGCCCTGCATGACGAGTCGTTCCGCGCGATCCTGAACGAGGCCTCGCTCGTCCTACCGGACGGCGCGGGCGTCGTGCTGGGGGCGAAGATCCTCAAAACGCCGCTGAAGGAAAAGGTCGCGGGCATCGATTTTGCCGCGAACCTGCTCGGCGTGCTCGAGGAGACAGGCGGCAGACTGTATCTTCTGGGCGGAAAGCCCGGCATCGCGGAGCAGGCGGCCGAGAATATGAAGAAGACCCACCCGAAGCTGTGTATCTGCGGCACGGCGGACGGCTATTTCAGGGACGAAGCTCCCGTCATCGCGCGCATCAACGAGGCAAGAGCCGACGTCGTGTTCGTCTGCCTCGGCGCGCCGAAGCAGGAGCGCTTCATGCACGACCACCGCGCGGAGCTGAATGTCCGCCTGATGATCGGCCTCGGCGGCAGTCTGGACGGCTTTGCCGGGACGGTGCGCCGTGCGCCGAAGTGGATGATCCGCCTGCAGCTGGAGTGGCTCTATCGCCTGCTGCGCGAGCCGAGCCGCATCGGGCGCATGATGCGCCTGCCGAAATTCGTGTTCGCCGCATGGCGGGCGCGCGGAAAGAAGGAGTGACCCATGGGCAAACTGATCGTTTTTGAAGGAACGGACGGCTCGGGCAAATCCACGCAGTTTTCGCTCCTGACCCGCCGGCTGGAGGCGCGGGGCGTGGACTTCCGCACGATGGTCTTCCCGCAGTATACGGAGCCGTCGTCCGCCCTCATCCGGATGTATCTCGGCGGCGAGTTCGGCGCGCGTCCCTCGGACGTCAACGCCTACACGGCCTCGACCTTCTATGCCGTCGACCGCTTTGCGGCCTTCCGCAAGGTCTGGGGCGAGTATTACCGGAACGGCGGCCTGATGCTCTCCGACCGCTATACGACCTCAAACGCCGTCCATCAGGCCTCGAAGGAGCCGGAGCAGGACCGCGAGAAGTTTTTTGCGTGGCTCTATGATCTCGAGTACCGCCATATGGGCCTGCCCGTGCCGGACCTCGTGCTGTATCTCGACGTGCCGACGGAGCTGACGGGCCAGATGCTGCGCCGCCGCGAGCACGATACGCATACGCACGCGGACATCCACGAGCAGAATATGGATTATCTGCGCCGCTGCCGCGCCACGGGCCTGCAGGCGGCAAAGTACTACGGCTGGACGGTCATCGCCTGCGCAAAGGACGGTAAAATGCGCTCGATCGACGACATCCACAGCGAAATTTTCCTGCGCGTGCAGGAATGCCTGAAGGAGAACTGACACATGGTATATCTCATCCTTGGAGCCGGTTTTGAAGAAGCGGAGGCCATCGTGCCCTGCGACCTGCTGCGTCGCGCCGGAGTCGAGGTACGCCTCGCCGGCATCGGCGGGACGGACATCCCCGGCAGCCACGGCATCCCGGTCCATGCGGACTGCGCGGCGGAAGCGGCCGAGCTGACGAAGGCGGACATGCTCATCCTGCCCGGCGGGCTGGGAGGCGTCCGCTCCATCCGCGGCTGCAAACCGGTGCTCTGTGCCGCACGGGAAATGGCGCAGGCCGGAAAATGGGTCGCCGCCATCTGCGCCGCGCCGACGGTGCTGGCGGAGCTTGGTCTGCTGGAGGGCCGCCGCGCCACCTGCTACCCCGGCATGGAGCCGGAAATGCGCGGGGCCGTCATGCAGAATGCGGGCGTCGTGCGCGACGGAAATTTCATCACGGGCCGCGCCGCCGGAAGTGCCTTTGCCTTCGGGCTGGCGCTCGTCGAGGCGCTGTGCGGCGCGGAAACGGCTGCACGCATCGCTGCGCAGGTCGTCTGGAACGGGGAGGAGGCATCCCATGACTGAGGAACATCGCAGCGACGGCCGGTCCATCGACGAGATCCTGGCCGAAGCGCGCGCCGAGCTGGACAAAACGCCGGACGAGCCGCAGCAGGCCGCCGAACCGGGGACGCCGGAGCCGGACGATTTTACGCCGGATTTCGGCCACACGTTCGATGACTACGGCGAATTCGAGGAGCCGCAGCCCGAGGAGGAGCTTCCTCCGGAGCCGCCCCGCAAGCGCCACAAGCGCATCGTGCCGCTGTTTGTGAAGATCATTCTCTATGTGGTGATCGTCGCGGTCGTCTCCGTCGGCGCGGGGTATGCCGCCTGGGCCTGCGCGACGGATGTGCTGGCCTTCGGCCGCTCGAGCGATACCATTCAGGTCACCGTGCCGGAGAATGCCTCGCTCGATGCCATCGCCGACATGCTGCACGACAACGGCCTCATCCAGTACCCGTGGCTTTTCAAGCTCTACTGCAAGTTTACGCATTCCGCGGGCCGCATGGACGCGGGAACCTATGAGCTGGCCTATAACTATGACTATCATGCCCTTGTCAGCGGCATGACGGAGAGCGGCGGCACCCGCACGACCGTGCGCGTCATGCTGCCGGAGGGCGCAACCTGTGCGCAGATCTTCGCCCTGTTGGAGAAAAACGAGGTCTGCACGGCCGAAAAGCTCGGCGAGAGCGCCGCAAACACGCATTTTGACTACTGGTTCCTGGAGGACATCCCCTATGGCGAGACGAACCGCCTTGAGGGCTTCCTGTTCCCGGATACCTATGATTTCTATGTCAACGACGATCCCGACCGCGTGCTCGAAAAGCTGCTGTCGAATTTCAACCGCAAGTTCTCGGACGATGCTTCCGCCCAGCTCGAAACGCTGAACACGGCGCTTGCCGAGCGCTGGACCGCAAAGGGCTATGACGAGAGCTATATCGAGGCCCACCGTATGACGATCTATGATCTCGTCACCGTCGCCTCCATGATCGAGAAGGAGACAGCCTCCGCCAAGGAGAGCAGCACCATCGCCTCCGTTATCTATAACCGCCTGTGCGATCCCGCAAACTATCCGTACCTGAACATCGACGCAACGATCGTCTATGCGCTCGGCGGCGTCGACGGCGCGCTGACCTATGAGGACACGCAGATCGACAGCCCGTACAACACCTATAACCGCACGGGTCTGCCCGCCGGACCGATCTCCAACCCCGGCCTGTCGAGTATTTCCGCGGCACTGAACCCGGCCGATACGAGCTATTATTACTATGCGCTCGACGACTCCACGGGCCTGCATCACTTCTCCGAGAGCTATGACGAGCATCAGGCCTTCCTGGCGGGGCAGAACGATGCGTAAGCCCGAACTGCTCGCGCCCGCCGGAGACATGGAGCGGCTGCGCATGGCCGTCCTCTATGGTGCGGACGCCGTCTATCTCGCCGGAACGAGCTTCGGTATGCGCTCCTTTGCGGGGAATTTCTCCCCGGAGGAGCTGCCGGAGGCTGTCGCCTTTGCCCATGCACACGGTGTGCGCGTGCATGTCACGGTCAACACCATGCCGCGCGGGGACGAGCTCCCCGCGCTCCCGGCACACCTGCGCCTGCTGAACGACAGCGGCGTCGACGCCCTGATCATCGCGGACCTTGGTGTGTTCCGCATGGCGCAGCGCGAGGCGCCGAACTGCGAGCTGCACGTCTCTACACAGGTCAGCATCGCGAACGCCGCCTGCGCGGCCGCGTGGCATGAGCTCGGCGCAAAGCGCGTTGTGCTGGCACGGGAGCTTTCTCTCGAGGAGATCCGCGTCATCCGCCGCGATACGCCGCCGGAGCTGGAGCTGGAGACGTTTGCGCACGGGGCCATGTGCGTGTCGTACTCCGGCCGCTGCCTGCTGTCCAACTATATGACGGGCCGCGACAGCAACCGCGGCGCATGCGCGCAGCCCTGCCGCTATCAGTACGCCCTCATGGAGGAAAAGCGCCCCGGCGAGTATTTCCCTGTGTTCGAGGACGAAAAGGGCACCTACATCATGAATTCCCGCGATATGTGCATGATCGACCATCTGGCCGAGCTGGCGGAGGCCGGCGTGGACTGCATCAAGGTCGAGGGCCGCGCCAAATCGGCCTACTATGCTGCCATCATCACAGGGGCTTACCGCCACGCGCTCGATGCCGTCGCCGCCGGGGAGCCGGTCGACCCGGTCTGGCGCGATGAGGTGGAGCATGTCTCGCACCGGCGCTACAGCACGGGCTTCTTCTTCGGCCAGCCGGGGCAGTATACGGAAAGCTCCCGCTATATCCGCGACTGGCAGGTCTGCGCCATCGTGACGGACTGCGCGCCGGACGGACTGGCCACGCTCTCGCTGCGCAACAAGTTTGCCGCCGGGGACGAGGTCGAGATCGTCGGCCCGGATACGCGCCCGTTTTCCGTGACCGTGCCGGTCATGCAGGATGCGGACGGCCTGCCGCTGCGCGAGCCGCGCACGCCGCAGACGGTGTTCCGCATGCAGCTGCCGCGCCCGGTCCCGGCGATGAGCATCGTACGCCGCGCCGTCGACCTTTCGGCAAAGTGAAAAACAGCGGGCCGCTGCATCGCAGCGGCCCATTTGATATGAAATTTAACTTGCATATGATACCTGCGTGACGGTATAGCCAAGCTGGCGGAGCCCTTCGACAATGCCGCCCTCGCCCAGCATATGGGCGATCCCGACGATATAGAACACGTTCTTCCCAGCGCGCAGGGCTTCGTCCGCCGCCCGGATCATGACGGCGTTGCGGTCCGTCACAAGGGTGCGGCCGAACTCTTCCGCGGCTGCCTCTTCCTCCGGCGTGAGCGGCTCGTCCGGTTCAGCCTCCAGCAGATCGATGATCGCGGCTTCGTCGCCGCTGCACCATGCATCCAGCAGCGCTGCGGCGTCCTCCTCCGTGGCGGCAAGGACCTCCGGACGGATGGCCTGCTGCAGAGCGTAGACCTGCGTCTCCTCGGACAGCGCGCCGAGCGCGCGGTAGACGTCCGTGTATTGCTCGACCTCCAAAATTTCCGTGCCGTCGGCCTTTGCCATCTGCAGGAAATAGCGGTCCACGCCGCCGTCCGGCGAGAAGCGCGTCTGCGCCAGCGCCAGATTTCCTGCCAGCAAATACCAGAAAATGGGCATGTAGTGGTCGAGCATGGTCTGATAGCCGCCGAGGTCCGTCAGCACCTGCTTCGCGTCGGCGTAGGTCTGCGCGTCCAGATGGGCGTCGATGGTCGTGCCGTCGGTGTAGACAAGACAGCGCATCATTTCGACCTGCGCCGACAGGTCTGCCTCCAGCGCGAGAACGTCGCTCTCCACGGCCAGCGTGTCGCAGGCGGCATAGGCGTCCAGAAGCTCCTGCGGATAGGTGAGGCCGTCGCTGACGTGGATGGAGCCGAGCAGGTAGAACGAGCCGGAATAGCCGTTTCCGCTGACCTGCCAGAACAGCGGCTGTGCTGGCTCGGATGCCGCATCGTCCTGCGCGGCGTGGTCGGGGAGCGTTTCCGCCGTTTCCACCGGCGGCTCCGCTGCGGGCTGCGTCGGCTCCGGCGCGGCGGAGCAGGCGCACAGGAGCAGCAGCGCGAGGGCCAGCAGCATGGCAAGGGTACGTTTCATGGGCAGCGGTCCTTTCTGAATCGTTTTCCTTATCGTACGGGATTTCGATAGCGTTTGTCAAGCGCCAAAGGGGCTGCGGAAAATTTCTCGCGATTTTCGAAAAAAGTGCTTGCAATTTGTGGGGCGTTGTGGTAGTATATTGGAGCACATTGAGTGCGTACGCGCCGGTAGCTCAGCTGGATAGAGTGACTGGCTACGAACCAGTAGGTCGGGGGTTCGAGT
>ENA-UONW01003869-UONW01003869.1-human-gut-metagenome-genome-assembly--contig:-CS52-NODE-3869-length-11694-cov-4.757453_pt1 | contig 11694 bp, 8 predicted proteins | sample MGYA00242463_ERZ724010 | MGnify/ENA metagenome assembly ERZ724010 | reverse complement strand
AACCGCCTTTTCTTCTTCCATCTTTTGTTCATTTCTCCAATGAATATGCTTTTTAGGGGCGATGCCCCCCCATTACGTAATTTGGAGAATTGAGGAAAATGGACTCATTTCATCAAAAAAGGCATAAAAAAATCAGCGCCTGCCAAGAAAGCAAGCGCTGATTGTTATTCCTTATAGAAAGGACATCATTTTTTAATATGAAAGTTCATTTTTATTTGAATCAAAAAATCTCACGGGGCCACCATTAGATGCCTTTGAATTATCATAATAATAGTGTAGGCACTCATAACACGTTGCACACCTTCCAATTCTGATCATATATTCGCATCCGTTTTGAAGCAATCTACCAGACTTCGATTTGCCTGCACTATTCTTACTTCCTGCAACATAGTTTGCTTCAAAAATTGCTCCCTTATAGCTTTCCATCCACACATTGTGGACAGCCTCCATATCTTCTGTTACTTTCTTATTTTCAGAAATATAACTTGGTGTGTAAGCCTGCATTTTTGTTGTAATATCATATCCCATAGTATCGCTCTTAGGTACGAGCAAAAAATGCCATGTGTATGTTTTAATCGCCATATTAATTGCTTTTCGTGCTTCTCCATCAAATTCTTTACCCCGGCACTCACCCGCTGATACCGCAAGGATGTAGTTCCAGAAATTCAGCACTTCAATATTACTCCCCCCATTAAAATAATTCATCAACCGAACTTTATCAGTGTCCTTAGGAATGGTTCTTTCATTTAGCACTGCTCTCCCTGAAGTTTTTGTTCCAATCAGTTCACCATTGCTGGTTCTAAAAATCCCATTTCTCCTGTCTTCCATATTTTTTACAGCGTATTTATAGTTTTCAGAAAAAACATACCCCTTCTGAAGAAGTTCCTCCGGTTCCGCAATTTGTATCATTTCTTCAATTTTCCATTCATCGCCATACTTTACAAACGACACCAGCTTAAAATTAATGCCATTTCCAAAATATTTCGTATTAGTTCTTGTCTGTGCTTCAAGTTCGAGTACGAGAACAACAGGTTCTTCACCATATTCATCGTATAACATTCTCTTTGCATCCTCAAATCGAATTTCATTAGTGTTTCGAATGAAAATGGTTTCGATGTTATAGACACCTTCATTTTCCATTGGTTTATCGGCTTGTCGCATCAATGCATTACAGGTAAGAGGTTCATAGCACTGCGCCGTCTCTCTGTATTTCTTCTCATTGATGCTTGCACTCCATTTTTCTAAAAGTTGTTTAATTTGATTGTTCATTTTTATTCCTTCTTTCTGTTTTACTCTTTTGATTAATTTTCGTGTTATATTTTACGTCTAATTTTATAGCAATAGAAAGTAATGGAAAATCGATACTTTAAGTCACATTTCAAATTTTGTCCCTCTTGAAAAAATCCAGACACTTTTGATATAATAATTCACAGAATATCAAATTCGAAAAGGGGGATCGAAATGGTTAAAAAAGCACTCTTTTTCTTAATCTTATTCGCTTTATCTGTGCTCTTTATGCTCACAAAACCCACTCTTCACATTTGGTCGTATGACAAGATTCAAATGCAGATTCCTTCAAATTTGGAAGTTCATGATACTTTTATATCCGATACTACAGGTAAAATTGTCGCTGAAATTGAGCCATCTGATTTCGACATGGAAAGGTTAGAATCTGAGTTTGATTATTCATCTGAAAAAGAATGTGCAGAGCGTTATTTATGGACTTCCCGTTTATATGTAGATGATGCAGCTTCCGAAACTCTACACATAAAAGATTCATTTAACGTTTATATCTATTCAGGTTATTTTCAGATCTCCGATACCGAATCTCAAAATGTGTACATTCTCTTAATACCGCATAACAAAATAAAACGTATTTATACCGTAACATTATACGCCTACTATTTCGATTTTGCTTCCGTCCTATCTATTGCCAACAGTATCTCATTGCTGGATTAAAAGAAGGTGCATTTCTTTTCATCGAATTGCATCTCCAATTAAAGTATTTCATTCCTTTTTGACAGGTTTTCCCAGCACAATTTCCCGTGCTGCAATCGCCACGTTGTTTCTCTGCGTCAAACGCCCATCTACCGCCACAAGATCGCCCTGATGCAGATTCTCATTTGCCCAATCCGCCAAACGATTCCAGCAGTGGATGGTGTACCGCTCTTTCTGCCATTCGCCTGCCCGATTCTTGTGCCGTGTCTGGAGCTGGAATTCTGCATGAACGATCTGTTCGTTTACTTTGTGCGCAACTACCGGCTCCGCAATCAAGCCGGACAATTCAACATGATTCATAACTTTTCTCCTTTCTTTTTCTGTAACATTCATCCTTTTTTGATTAACCATATTTCATAGAGCACGCCTCCTTTTTCCCATCAAAAAAATAGCCGCTCTCTGCCGCTGTCTCTTATAACAACCATTTTCGTGGATAAGTCAATGCTTCTTTGGTTTGATTTCCGACAATCCCATCCACTTTTAGGCCAAACTGCGCACCACTGATCTTTTGAAAGCCTCGCACTGCCGCTTCCGTTTGTGCGCCAAATACGCCGTCAGGTTCACCCGCATCATAGCCAAGGCAGGCCAACCTTTTTTGCAGTCGTTTCACACGCGAATCTTTCGCCGCACGTCTTTTCAATATGCGTTCACCCAGTTCATATGCAGCGGTTACCCGATCTCGCTCATCTGCATAGTCCTCGGCAGAAAAATCGAACGCAATCTGCTCAATATGGATATATGTACACCGCGTATCATCACGACGCTTTACAGCGTCAAGCTGGTCAACCGTATGTCCGCAAACGACCAGTTGCCCCCTATCCGCATAATCGCGGCTTAAGATTACGACATGCGACGGATTCCGTTCAATATCACCGGGAACACCTTCCGCCACCGTAAAAACAAGATCGCCCGTTTTGAGACTTTCCGGCGTTTCTTCGCAGGAAAATTCCAATCGGGGCGATCCAAATTGCTGATAGTTTTTCAACTGCTTTAAGAAGCTATCCACGCCGCGCCAGCTAAAACTGCTTCCGCCGCGCAATCCGTGCCACTCAAAGCCACTGTTTTTGAAAGGCAGCCCTCCTGCATACAGGCATTGCGAAACGAAATTCATACAATCGCCGCCGCCCTTCGTGAAGTCGTTATACGCTCGATTTCGCGAAAGTGCCCATCGCCGGGCATACTGTACCGCATCCCGTCTGGCATACTGAATCACTTTTCCTTCCATCCAATCCCTCCTTTCTGCAAATAATCGTTTGACATTCTTCCATTTCCAGTCTACAATGCAAATAGAAACCGGGCTTTACAGAAGATGCAAATGAGGGACGCACTCCATTCCACAACCTACTGTAAGGAGGACAAGCACTTGAAAAAGACTACACTATTAGCGACTTGTTTTGCTCTGCTTCTCGCATTTTCTTCTCCAGTTTTGGCTGATGGTCACTATACCTCCGGCGATGATATGGGGGTCGAGGGTACTGGCGCTGGCGTTGTGATCTCCAAGAGTGCAACCATCCGCTCCACCCCTTCATACAGCGGCAAGAAGGTCACCAGTGTTCCCGGCGGCTCATTCATCCTCGCTTCTCCCAACGTCGAAAATGGTTGGCGTAAAGTGACTTATGTTGAAAATAGGAAAACTTACGACGGATGGATGCTGGATGATTATATGGTTCACGACCAGCTTATCCTCACCTTGAGAAAAAGCAATATTCCCGCCTATGTCGCGCCCACTTTGGAAGCGAAGAAGGTCGGTTCTCTTTCTAAATATACTCAGCTCAACGTAATCGGCACATGGGATGATTTCTACATCGTCAGTTTGCGTGACGCAGCAGCCTTCATCCCAATGGATGCCGCAGTTTGGACATCCGCTGAATTAGACGAGTGGCTCTGCTTCACCAAAAACGGTCGGACAACGTGTGAAACGACTCTTCGCACCGGTCCGGGCGAGGATTGGCCAGAAGCCATGGCTTGTAAAGCTAATACAGTCGTAAGTATTTCAGATATCTATGAAGAAGAAAACGGCTGGTACTTTGTTTGGTGCGATGATAAACCCGCATTTGTTTTAGGCTCGGATATTCAGTTCAATTAACCCGATGAAAAAGGCAACTACACGCTCGTATAGCTGCCTTTTGTGTTGATTGAGAATGTTCTTGCGTTAGTCCATCAGCGGATGGCGAAGGGCTTTCTTCGCGTTGTTGCCTTGACGCGCTCTCTGTGCTCTGCTACTAGGTAATTAAGGGCAGGTTTCCCTGCCCTGTGCAGACTGAGTTCTGCCAGACTTGTAAATGAATTTGCGCATAATACTTGACGGTACCCGCAGAATACGCTTTATACTTTTTCAAATGAGTTTGGATTTGAAAGATGTTATCGTTCACTTTTCTCTCCTTCCTTGTAGCAATATATACATCGTAAAAATCAAGGAGCTTTCTACCTTCAACACAGCTAGAAAGCTCCTAATTAAATATACATATTACAAATTATTATATTATTTTTGAGGTTTTCCCTTTTTTATATGATATTGGTTTAGTTTTCTTACAAATCTTTCATAATTAATGAGCGAATTACTTATTGTAAAATCTTTTACACAGTTTCGAACCAAAATTTCCTGCCTACGCCAGTAATATTCTATACAATCTGAATAATAAATTCTATATTCTTTTCCAAAATAATCTCGTAATATAAAAAAGTTTTCATTCTCAAAAACCTTAATCCTCCATACCAGCGCTACATAAAAAACAATCCCGCTCAAAAGTACAAAAAACATAAAACCCCAAAATGTGAATGTCGTTATTTCAGCAGATAAAAACATCACGCCAATACATCCTGTGAAGAAAGCTACTCCAATACACGCAATCACACTAACTACTTTTGGAAAACGTACAATAAAGCAATCTTTTACCTTACTTTTTTCCTTTTCATCTTCTTTTTTTGCAACCAACCTCATGCAGGAAATAACAGCAGGGATAAGTATATAACCCATAAATCTATACATTCAACATCTTCCTTTACTTCCTTCATCAATTCATTCATATATTTCAATATACACACATAATCTGTTTGATCTTGTTATTTACAACTGTGCTTCCTACAGTTCCCGCTATAAGTCTCGTTACTGAAACAGCAACTGTTTTTTTAACAACAACTCGCTCAGCAGTATATTTTGCGATCTGCTTCGCTGCATATTTTGTATTTGCTCTCCGCTGTTCGCGAAGGATTCCCCTTCCAGCTCTTTTCCAGATTTTTCCTAAGCCTTCAGCATCAGCACCTCTACCTCCTGCAAGTCCACCCGCAGCACCCCCAATTGTACTAGCAATAAGGCCTGTTCCTGTTATTTCCTCTTCTAAAATACTTTGCTCTGTAATATACGTTGCAGCGCTCAATGTCGCATTAGCTGCCATAGACGCCCCCAAACTTATTCCTGTTGCCGAAACAGCACCCCCAACAGCACCAAACGCCATATCAACAAGAACTATCTCCCAATCAACTTTTCCTTCGCTTACATACTGCGATGCAGCAGAAACCACACCACTTACAATAGCGCCTGTAATAGCTCCAACTGCCATCCCAATTAGCAATCCAAAGTTTCCCGTGCTATCCAACTTATTCAATGGATTGTTATTACAATACTCATATAAGTTCTTATTGCCGAGAGTCTCTCTAAATTGAGAAAGAAGATCATGATTATCTGCGTTAATAAACCGTCTCCAAGCCGGCTTGTAATACCTGTTTCGCAGATAATACAGCCCCGTCTCCTCATCGTACACATACCCACGATAACGGAATGGGTTGAGTGTGCCCAGCGTAGCCGCCAACGTGCCAGTCTTGCTGATCGGATTACCCCATGCGTCATAACCATATTCTACCACTTGTGTACCGTTCGTGTCAACGATGGCGACCGCGTCATTCTGAAGATTGTAAATATAGAAGTAATCCGTTCCGTTGAAGCGCACCATGGCGGGCTTACCCTGTGCATCGTAGTAGAAATGCAGATCATTGCTCCCCTGCGTCATGTGGACGATGTTATTGCCGTTCAGCGTATAGTTGGTGGTGACACCGTTGACGACCTTCTTGATACGCAGACCATTGTGATCATAGGTGAACTGTGCATTGGTGCCGGTCTTGACCATGCTGGCCAGCATACGCCCTGCTTTCCAAGTGAACGTCCAGCCATCGTAGGTCAGCGGATTGCCGATGGTGTCGTAGGTAATCGCCTTACCGCCGATGGCCGTAACCTTGTCCTTCCAGTTGCTGTCGCCATAGGTATAAAATACCGTTTCATTAACCCCTTCAAGCGTGGGTGCCAGCGTATACGGTGCGCTCAGGTAACCCGTCATGTTGCCGCCGCAATCATACAGGTACATCGTGGATTTTCCTGCATGGGGATCGTTGACGCGAGTGAGTTGACCGAGACTGTCATACTCATATGTCGTCGTCAGACCGTTGCGCGTCACAGAAGTGATATTGCCCACATTGTCGTATGTATAAGAGAAATTCTGCCCATTCTGCGTGATGCTCTGCACCAGCGGCGTGGTCGTAATGCCGTCCGTATTGTCCGGCGCGACATACTGGTACGTCGTCGCATACGGAGCGGTGCCCGTCAGCGTGCGCGTGGCCAGACGGCCAATCGGATCATAGATATAGTTCACCTTGCGATTGTCCGCGCCATAGCGAAGCTGCGTGGGGCGATTTTCGACATCATAGGCGTAGGTCGTCTCGTAGCTGGCGCTGTTGTTCACCTTCTCCTTGAAGAAAGCCACGTTACCAAACTCGTCGTAGCCCAGCGTGCTCGTGTACTTCGGCGTACCGGTGGAGGTGCTGGTCACGCTTTCCATCAGGTGCGTGCGGATCGGACGCTCGCTCGTGTCGTACTCCGTCCACACCGTGCGGCCCAGCTCGGCGTCCTTCACATACGCAGCCTGCCCGTTCGCGCCGTAATCGTAGGTGAAGCGCGGTTCGGTCGCATCGTCGTAGTGGATGCCCGTCACGCGGCGGAAGTCGTCGCGCGTGTAATGCACCTTGCCGCCATTGCCGTATTCCACGCGCATCAGCGTGCGATCACCCGTGTCCGTATATACATTGGTGGAAAGAACCTGATTGCCCACCTTCACGGTCGTCGGATTGCCAAACTCATCATAATCGAAGGTATACGTCACATCCGGCGTATCGCTGGTCGTATTATGTGCCACCGTTTTCAGGCGATCTTTTTCATAGGTGTATGTATTCTTATAATTTCCTCCGTCCGCCGTCGCGCTCGTTCCAATCACGCGCATACGGCTATCATAGGTATAATTGACGCTCTGCCCATTCGGATCGGTCACCTTGGTCAGCGTATCCTTTGCCAGATCGGTTTCGTATGTCACGACCTTGCCGCGCGCATCCGTCTTGGTCGCAACGTGGTTGCCGTCCGCCGTATAGCTCTGGTGAGAATCCATCATGCAGGTGCCATCCATCGAGTCGATGACATACGACCTCACGAGATTGCCGTTCGCATCGTAAGTGTTTGCCGTCCGAATACCCGTCGGAGAATCAACTCTGAGCGGCAGCCGCTTCTTCTTTTCCGCATCGCTGCTGCCGTAGGAAATCGTCGTCTTGACCGTATCGGGGCGACCCGGCTGCACATAGCTGATCAGGTTGTTGTAAGCATCGTACTGCGCCTTGGCTTTCTGTCCAACAAGGTCTTTCACCGCCGTCACATTGCCGTCATCGTCGTAGGTGAACGTGTTGCCGAATTCCTCTTTGTAGAGCGTCATGCCGTCGAAATCCGCATAGTTGACGTTCTTCTCATAATCCACATTGAAACGAATACCCGTATAAGCGCACGGGGCAATGACCGCTCCGGAGACATACTGCCAGTCCGTCCATTCCTCGTTCCAATTCAGAATTTCGCCATTCTCATACGCGCCGGAGCCGTTCTTAAACGCAACGCGAATACCAAAATGACGCTTATCGTCTCCAATCGGGCGGGAGAAACCCTTTGCCCAGCCGCCAGCAACATAAACGTCGCCTTGACTGCCGCTAAGCGGCAAATCCTGATAAATCCCCTTATTGGTCTGAGGATCACCGTACAGACGCATACGATTATTCGTCAGGAAGGTCGGGTGCAGCGCGTCTGCATCCGTCACAATCGCATCTTCGGATGTATTTACGCCGTTTGCCGTCCAGAACGTCGGAACGCCACTGTCATTCTGAGAAAAATCACTGTTCCGAATCAGATTATATCGGTTCGGCACAGTACCTTCTTCCAGTTGCGCGCAGTCAATCCAGACCGTGCCGGGGCCGCCCATCGTGATAAAGTACAGCGTCGCATCCGCTCGCGTTGCCGTGAACGTCGTAAAGATGCGCGTCCATTTGTTATACGAAGTCACTTTCTCACCATCATACCAAGCGCCTTGGCTGACCGTCGCATAGCAATTAACGTCGAGTGTACTCTTCATATAAGCGGAGAGCGTATAGGTTTTTCCGACCTCCAGCTTGTTAAAGCTCATGAACAGACATGCGTTGCCCTCATTGTTGGTCTTGTTTACCTTCATGGAACGCGTACCCATGTACTTTTCAGTCGTATCGTAGGTAAACGTAGCCTGACCATTGTAGTAGCACACATTACTCCAGTACCCGCTCAGCTCGAAATCATGATTCGGAAGCAGGTTCACGACGCTGCGCTGAAGTTTGGATACCTGTTCCGGGTGATTCGGCAGCAGCGCTTCGCTAAACTTGCTGTAGCTCGCATAGCCCAGCTCATCGCGCACGCTGACAACATTGCCGAAATCGTTGAACTGATAAATCATCCGCTTGCCATTTACAACCGTCATATCCTGCACAACGGTCATCATGTCGCGATAAGAGTACGCATGGCTGTTTCCGACATAAAGGTCTTCACCCGTTGGGTATACAATCCGCATACGCTCAACTCGATGCGGCATTGCATAAGGATAAGTAAATTCCAGATATCTTCCGTCACCGCTGTTTCCAATGCTTTCAACATAGTCATCCGAACCAAATTCACCGGCCACCTGCGTCCACGAAATGCTCGTTCTTTCACCGTCAGCATCAACGATCCCATTCAGTCGCATATTGTTATAATATTCAAGCGTTACAGGTGCAGTTTCGCCCGGTGCAAGAATCCCGGTCAGCATATTGCCCGAATAGGTAAACTGTGTCACACGTCCTGCGCCGTCCGTAATGCGCTCAAGCCGCCAATCGCCATATTGGAAAGTATTCGTGTTGCCGCAGCTGTCGGTAATGCTCAGCAGCCTGCCCGTATCGTCCAGTGCATCCTGCGGGCTCTCAAAGCGCATAACCGTGCCGCCCTTATCCTCAATTTCGGTGTATGTGCCATTATCCGTCAGCTTAAGGCTCAGGCCGGAAAGGTCTTCGTAATACGCAGCACTGCTGTTGGGTTTCTTGAAATACTGCTGATCTCCGTCTCCTTTTGACCAAATGAAATACAGCTCATCATTGATATAGCTCTTATTCATACACTGGTCACAGCTCAGTCGCCAATGCGAGCCGACTCGTGCTGTAACGCCAGAAAGTTGCGCACCATAATAGGCCGTAATCGAAACCGGCATCCTGTTGCCGCCGCACTGCGTCAACGGGCGAGCAATCACCACATCGCCGTTATACAGATTCACATAGCCCGTTCCAGCTCGGCCACAATCAAAGGAATCATACGCCAGATGGTTCTGAAGGCCAGCAAAGCTAACATAGTTAATCATAATAACAGGCTTATGATACACGCTGTCGCTGGAACCAAATTCCACCGTGTTCGGCGTCGCCGTGATCTTGCGTTCAAATGCAACACCATAATTCGAGCCTTCATACCACTTGCGCACCAGATTAGAAATATCAAACGCAAACGTAGAGCCAGCGCCCGCATTAGCAGGAACGATCGCAACATCAACATCATGTTCGCCAAGGCTCGGCTGGTTATTCCAAGTGATCGTCTGGGACGACCAATCCTCCAAAACTTCCTTAACATACACAGGAACTGCTCGCGTTCCCTGCTTCGTGTACAGCGACATGCGGAGGTACGCCTTCGTCACCATATTGCTCGGCATGAAGAACGGCAAATCCGTGAATTTCAGAAAACTGCGGCACTCGCCATAGCTGGTATTCTTGCAGATGCGCAGCCTTGCCTGCGAATAGCTCTGCACGGTATTCGGCGCGCTGCTGGTAACAAAGTTATCTTCCATTGCGCTGGAGTGCTCCTCCGTCTGGATCAGCGGATCAACGACAACCGGATACACCGCATTTTGGAGGAAATCTTCATCACAATTCAGCGCCACCTGAATCTTACCGTTTTCCTCAACCAGATCGGTTTCTACAGTGCCGATATTCCCTTCAGCATCGCGCATAAAGGCAGCAGGCAGAACAAATGCAACTTCGGCAGGGTTACCTTCCGCATAAGCAACAATCGTGCCTTCTTCCTGCTTAACAAGCTGCACATTCTGCGTATCCATTTCAAGCACAAACCGATGCTGTGCCTGCGGGTTCTCCATCACGATGTCATCCTTAAACATCATGCCCTGCATACGGCAAATCACATTGACGTTCGGCAGGATTTCCTTATAATGCAGCTCGGTTTCCACATGAGAGAGATCCGCGCGGCAGGCATCTTCATCGCCCGTGTCGCAGCAGTTTTCGCAAATCGGTTTTGCTTTAACATCCTCATTCTGATTCTGGATGTTCCAGGCAATCTTCTGCCCCTTTTTATTGCTGATACAGACCAGAGGTGCTTTGCCCGTCTGCTTGGCAAATTCCATCGTCAGTACATTGGACTGATTGCGCAGAATCGCTTCACCCTGTTCATTCCGGGCTTCTTCAAGTCGATTGTCAATTTCCTTCCATTGGCCTTCCGCATCCTTGAAGTGAACGGTTTCAGGATAAATGACCGTCTGATATGCGCCCCGCCCAAGATCAAACGTCTTACTGTTATGAGTACGCTGCTGCGTTACTTCTTTGCCGGGCATGAGCTTACTTTCCATCTGAGAACCGCGCCACAGAAAATCATGCGGTCGCTTTTTCATATTTTTTTCCATATTGATTTCCTTTCTTCTTACTTTTGAGGTACAAAAAAAGAAGGCTTTCCAACCTTCTTTTCTTATCCACTTGCATGTCGTTTTTCCATCGCATCCAGTCGATTCTGGATGTTCTCAATACCATTTTCGATGTTGCTGCTCAAACGATCAATCATATTCTGATATCGTTCTTCTCTGCTGGCATTCTCTTTCAACATTCTGAAAAAAAGATAAATGTACAGCGCAGCCCAAATTCCCTGCTGAAGCGCTGCCTCAAGCAGAGAGGTCACATCCAAATCCATATATCACTCCCTCCTTTCTTTTTTCTTCTCTTTTTAATTAAACCAACGGAATCATCTCCTTTCGTCTGTATAACAAAGAGAGCACCGATTTCTCAGCGCTCTCTTGTTTCCATTCGTTTTCTGATTATAGTTTAACGCCCGGATTTGGGTTTGTAAAGGTTCTTTTCGGTTCATTTTGATTCATTTTGGTTCATTTTGATTCATTTTGGTTCATTTTGGTTCATTTTGGTTCATCCCTCTGAAATCGGAATAGCTATAACTACGCTTTATCTCCAACCGTAACATATTTTTGCGCGGGACTAGTCGGATTATTAATCACTGTGCTATATACAAATCTTTTAGTTCATCCAAAATCCGATCCTTCGTTCTCCCTATCAGCC
>ENA-UONW01003867-UONW01003867.1-human-gut-metagenome-genome-assembly--contig:-CS52-NODE-3867-length-11697-cov-4.472599_pt1 | contig 11697 bp, 9 predicted proteins | sample MGYA00242463_ERZ724010 | MGnify/ENA metagenome assembly ERZ724010 | reverse complement strand
ATTATTATTGCTTTGGATTATTCCTTATCCTCGGCTGCCTTTGCTTCCTCAATGACCTTCTGCTGGACATTGCCGGGAGCCTCTTCGTAGCGGATGAACTTGCAGGTGAAGGAGCCGCGGCCCTGCGTCATGGAGCGCAGGTCGATCGTGTAGGAGCTCATCTCGGCCATGGGGACCTCGGCCTCAACGATCTGCATGCCGTCCTCGGCGGTCATGCCGAGCACCGTGCCGCGGCGCTTGGAGGAGATATCGGACATGATATCGCCGAGGTTCGCGTCGGGAATGGTGACCTTCAGCAGGCCGATGGGCTCGAGAATGGTCGGCTTCGCGCGGGGGATGCCGTCCTTGTAGGCGAGCTGCGCCGCCGTCTTGAACGCCATTTCGTTGGAGTCAACGGGGTGGTAGGAGCCGTCGTACAGCGTGGCCTTGAGGTTGACGAGCGGGTAGCCGGCGAGGACACCCTTCTGCACGGCGTCGCGCAGGCCCTTTTCGACCGCGGGGAAGAAGTTCTTGGGAACGCTGCCGCCGAACACTTCCTCGGCGAAGATCATTTCCTCAGATTCCTCCTGGGGCTCGAAGCGGATCCAGACATCGCCGAACTGGCCGCTGCCGCCGGTCTGCTTCTTGTGGCGGCCGTGGGCTTCGACCTTCGCCTTGATCTTCTCGCGGTAAGGCACGCGGGCGGGCTTGAGCTCGCTCTCGACACCGAAGCGGCTCTTCAGCTTGGCGCAGAGGACGTCGAGCTGGATATCGCCGGCGCCGGAGAGGACCATCTGGTGGGTCTCGGCGTTGTTGACGACCGTGAAGGAGATGTCCTCCTCGTTCAGACGGGCGAGACCGTTGGCGATCTTGTCGTCCTGGCCCTTCGTCTTGGGGGAGATGCACATGGAGTAGCAGGGCTCCGCGATCTCGATGGCGGGAAGCTCGATCTCGGCCTTCGGGTCGCACACGGTGTCGCCGGTCTTCCAGTCCATCTTGCCGATGGCGACGATGTCGCCGCAGCAGGCGTCCTTGACCTCGGTGGTCTTCTTGCCGCACATGGTGTACAGACGGCCGAGCTTATCGGTGTTGCCGGTGCGCGAATTGCGCAGAGACATATCGGCGGTCAGCTTGCCGCTGACGAGCTTGATGAAGTTGTACTTGCCGAACTGGTCGGACACGGTCTTGAACACGAGACCGGCGGTCGGGCCGTTGGGATCGATGCCCTCGACCTCGTCGGGCGCGGGGACATAGTCCAGAATGGCCTGCAGCAGAGCCTGCGTGCCGACGCCGGTCGTACCGACGCCGCAGAACACGGGAACGACGCTGCGGTCCTTCAGACCGGCCTTGATGCCGGTGACAAGCTCTTCCTCGGAGAGGGTCATTTCCTCGAAATACTTCTCCATGAGCTCCTCGGTAGCACCCGCGGCAGTCTCCATAAGAGCCTCGCGCAGCTCCTCGGCCTTGCCGGCGTCGGCGGCGGGGACGGCGACCTTCGCGGTCTTGCTGCCGTTGGTCTCATACGCGATGTTGTGCACAAGATCGATGACGCCGGTGCCGTCGGAGGCGGGGATCGTCACGGGGCAGACGATGCTGCCGTACTTGGCCTGCAGCGCTTCGAGCACGCCGAAGTAATCACCGTGCTCCTCATCGAGCTTGGAGACGTAGAAGGCGACCGGCTTGCCGGCGGCCTTGAGCAGCTTCCAGTTGCGCTCCGCGCCGACGGAAAGGCCGTCCTTCGCGGTGCAGAAGATGATGCCCGCCTCGACCGCGCGCAGCGCGGCGGCGACTTCACCGGCGAAGTCCTGGAAGCCCGGGCAGTCGATCACGTTGATCTTCTTGCCGCCGAAGGAAATGGGAGCAATAGCCGCGGAGATCGTTACCTGACGCTTGATCTCTTCCGCGTCATAGTCGCAGACGGTGTTGCCGTCGTTGACCTTGCCCTGACGGTCGATGGCACCGGTCAGGTAGAGCATGTTCTCGGTAAGGGTGGTCTTGCCGCTGCCGCCGTGACCGAGCAGGCAGACATTGCGGATGTCCTTGGTTGTGTAGCTCATGGGTTGTCCTCTCCTTATAATTATCTTAAAAAACTTTAATTCATTGTCCTGTGAATCGGCCTTGTCATTCTTCCGAAAAAACAGGGGAGCGCCACGAGGATAAATTATACACTATGACAGTTTTTTTGGCAATAATTATTTTTGCAGCAGCGTCCGCAGTGCCAGCGGCACGATGATCCACGCGAGCATATAGAGCAGCACACGCCCCGCGCCGATCGCCGTCCACAGTCCCTGCCATGCCGGGACCACCGCAAGGATCGCGCCGAGCGCGGCGCAGATGACGCAGCACCACGCGCACGCGCGGCCATAGGAATGGAGCTTCGTGCCGCATTCGGCAAAGTCCACGAGCGTGTCGAGACCGTCCTGCGCCATCACACCGGCGGCAGGGCTGCCCGCCGAGGCGGGGATGCCGGAAATGCGGTACCGCTCGGCGGAGGACGGGAACTGGAAGCCCTCGGCGGATACGCCGAACGTTTTCTGCAGAAGAAGAGGGTCAAGATTAAAGTCGCGCACGGCGAAGATCGGCTTGCGATGCTCGCGGCGCAGGGCGGCCAAGGCGCGCTGCACGCTCGCCATCGGGCGGTAGCGCAGCGGGAACACCGCCGCCAGCTCGCCGGATACGGCGGTATAGAGCGCGTTTTCCTCCTTGATCTTGTCGGGGATCTTCACGCCGCTCAGATGCATATACGCGAGCGTGCCGATGCGGACTTCCTCGCCCTGCACCATGCCCTTCGCGCCGCCCTCGCCGACGGAGAAATCCTCCACGGTCTGCATGGCGGCGTTTTTCCGGCGCATCAGCTCGGCAAAGGGCGCGGCAAGACCCGTCCCTGCCGCATCGAGCATGCTGCCGGTGATGCCGAGCACCTGCGCGGCGCGGCTCTTGTCCATAAAGCGCACGCCCGTGATCTCGATGGCGTCCTCGGGGAAAATGTCGGTATCGGTGAGCACGAGCCGGCGCGACCGGCCGACATCGCGCGCGCCGGACCATCCGGCCAGAGCGCTACCGCGCATCATGAGATGGCGCGCCGTGCGGGAGAAGAGGATCGGGAACGAGAGCGTCCAGTTGAACGAAACGCAAAGCGCCGTCATAAGCGAGAAGAGATGGAAAAACGCCTTCATATCCTGCGCGCCGAGCGACAGAGCCAGCGCCAGCGCGAGCGAGCCGACAGCCATCGGCACAAACGCCTCCATGGCGAGCGCTTCCGCGCCGCTCGGCTCCTCGCTGCGGCGGACAAGACCGTCCGACGAGCGGCGTGACTTGATGAGTATGCGCTCCTTCTTCCCCGGCAGCACCTCAGAGGTGACGGCATAGGCGTCCTTGGCGTGATGCAGGGCAAGGAAGGAATCGGCGTACGCCCGGCAGCTGTACCACGCGCCGCGCAGCGCGAACATGACCGCCGCCGCGGGGATCACCGCGAAGGTGACGCCGTGCGAGCCGTCGCCGCTCGCGGCGATATAGATCACGTCCGCCGCCGCGGCGATCGCGGCGAGAACGATCATGGATTCCGCCCCGGCGCGGCCGCGGATGAGACCCATGACGCCCGCCGTTACAACGTCCAGCCCGATGAGCATCACCGAGAGCATCCCGATGAGACACACGAGCGACGTCGCTCTCGCGTTCGTGCCGAGACTGCCGGGCAGCGGCAGGCCGAAGTCATACGAAAGAGTGATCCACGCGAGCAGCACGCAGACTGCCGCCGCCGCAAAGAAGCGCAGGCGCAGACTCGGCATCTGCGCGGCATAATGCTTCGCCGCGCGCTGCGGCGGCATTTCAAGCGTTACGTCCTCCGGCTCCGGGTCTGGCTGGGAGAGATCGTTCGCCCGGCGGATCGATGCCGCGGCGAGAAGCCCCACGAGCTTGCCCCAAGGCCCCGGCGCGCGGCCCCGCCCGCGGCGGGATACGCTGCCAAGGCTCTTTTTCTTTCTGCTTTTTTTCTCCGGCTCGTCCGGCTCTTCGCCTTCTTCCGAGGCTTCCGGCTCGTCCGGCGCTTCAAGGGGCGGGGCATAAAAGTCCGCGTCGTCCTCAAAGCCCTCGTCGTATATTTCGCCCTCGGCGGCCTCTTCCGGCTCCGGCGCGTCCTCATAGTACCGCCCGTCCGGTTCCCCGGTCTCCTCCGGCTCGTCCGGCGCGGTGTCCGGCGCGGTCTCATATTCCGGCGCGCCGGTATCAAATTCTTCGTATTCGGGGTATTCCGCTTCTTCGTCCGGATATTCGGCCTCATACTCCGTTTCTGCCGGGTAATCCGCCTGCTCGGAGGAATAGCCCTCCGTCTCCGGCCGGTATTCCGTTTCCGCCGTTTCCGGCGCGGCGGTCTCCTCCGGCGCCTTGTCCCGGCACTCCTCGAGAATGCTCTCGAGCGAGAAGCCCGGCACGCCGAAGCTCCGGGGAACGCCGCCTGACTCGCGTTTTGCCATAGCTCCCTCCGTCTCAGGAATCTCTGCGCTGGCGGACGACCTCATACATAAGGATCGCCGCCGCCGCGGAGGCGTTGAGCGATGTGATCTTGCCGAGCAGGGGGATGCCCACGGTAAAGTCGCACTGCTCCGAAACGAGGCGGCCCATGCCGAAGCCCTCCGACCCGATGACGAGCGCCGCAGGGCCGGTCATTTTCGTCTGCCACAGATCGGCGGGAGCGTCCGCCGCCGTGCCGTAGACCCAGAGGCCCTTTTTCTTCAGCTCACCGAGCGCCGCGGGGATGTTCGTCACGCGCGAGACGAGCATATGCTCCGCCGCGCCCGCGCTCGCCTTGTCCACCACGGCGGTAAGCCCGGCGGCGCGCCGCTTGGGGATAATGACGCCGTGGACGCCCGCGCACTCGGCGGTGCGCAAAATCGCGCCGAGATTGTGCGGATCGGCGATCTCGTCGCACACGACGATGAACGGATCCTCGCCCCGCTCGGCGGCACGCTCCAGAATATCCTCGATGGAGGCGTACTCGCGCATTGCCGCCTGCGCGATGATGCCCTGGTGCGCGCCCGTGGCGCTGAGAGAATCGAGCTTGCGCCGGTCGCACTCGGTGACGACGATGCCGTTTTCCCGCGCCTTGGCGAGAATGCGCGCAAGGGTGTGGTCAGTGTCGCCGCGGGCAACGAAAATTTTATCGATCGTCCGCCCGGCGCGGATCGCCTCGGCAACGGCGTTGCGCCCCTCGATCAGGTCTTCCCTGTCCTGACGGATCTCCTGTTCACGGTTTTCCATATCGTTAAATTCCTTCTTTATATTTTCATATTAACAATGCGCATAGGTATAGATAATATATTTTACCACACGATCCCGCCATCTGCAACGGAAAGCGCCACTTTTGCTTTTTCTTTTTTCTGCCGTCTTGACCTTTCCGTCCGGAATCGGTATGCTGAGAGCAAGAACAAGCGAAGGGCGGTGAGCGCATGCTCTGGGACTTCATCCCCGTGCCGAAGGGCACGGACGCCGATTTTGCCGTTGCGGTCACGGACGATTCGCTCGCGCCGTGGATCAAAAAGGGCGGCACGGCGTATCTCCGGCGGCGCACCGAGCTTTACGACGGCGACATCGGGCTTTTTGAAACGGACGGAGGGATCGTCTTCCGGCAGTTCTGCGCCGACAGCCGCGGCACGGTGTATCTCTTCGCCGTGAACCGCGCCCACGCCGAAGACGACCGCATGATCCCGCCGGACAAAGCGGCAGAGCTCGTCTGCTACGGCCGTCTGGAGCTAAAAAAGCCCATCCCGCTCCCGATGGATTGAGTATATGATAGGAAAACCGCAGCGGCTCCAAAATTGGAACCGCTGCGGTTACTTTTAATCGTCCTGCTTCATGCGAAAAAGAACCCGAAGATAATCACGGCGGGACTCCGCTGAATAATGGATGTTATTCTTCATTCGCTCTGGCGCGGAAGTGCGCTCTCATGTCCTCCGGAGTCAGATAGCCTTCGGTCTCACCGGATCGGCGGCCCTTTGCGAGCTCACTCATAAGCTTCAGCGTGGCCTGCGCTTTTTCGAAATCCTGAATGTCCACAATGGCGTACCGGCCGCGGCCGTTCTTCGTCAGGAAAACGGGCGCGCCCGCCGCTACATCCTGCAATACTTCCGTGTAATTCCGCAGATCGGAGATCGGCTTGATGTTCGGCATAGCGATCAACTCCTTTGTGAATAGTATACGCCGTTCTGCTGTAAAATTTAACAATAAATTTTACAGCGTATCATATTGACCCCCATGTTAAAAGGAACCTTTAGTCACCGAGCTCGATCCACATGGCGGGGCGAACACCGCCGTTGCCGTTGTTGATACTGTAGCCACGGCTGATGACGCCGCCGTCGCGGTAGACATCGGCGGCAAGGTGCTGAAAGAGGCCGGGCGACCGCAGCCACCACCAGCAGGTGGCTATGCCGCCTTTGGTATAGGAACTGCTCATATAGGCGCCGTTGGCTTTTGCATAGGCCGTCGGCACACACATTCTCTCTTCGTCAGTCTTGAAATACCGGTTAGCTTCCGTGATGCTGAGAAGGAAAACCTTGTCCTGTGTCGCATTGCCGGGTTCTGTGCTGTAATCGGGATTCTTATCCGCGGATACCGTCAACGTGGGGATCATGGCTTTTTCTCCGTCCGAGAACGTCGAATTAAGGAAGTCTTCATTCAGCCACTTACGCAGCGTGCAGTTCTCCCATGTAACATTTGCATATTCCGTATTATACCGCTGGCAATCCAGAGTATACTGACTGATGACAAGCAGCCTGTTATCCTCTTTTGCAAGCACCAGCCATTCAATATCTTCCTTGCCATTGGAAATATTGTTATCCTGCTCATATGCGCCGAAGAAAACTGTATCACCTACATCCGCTTTCATGAGCAGCGCTCTGTAATACTGCGGCTTAATGCTCTCCTGCTTTTCCTTGCTATCTTTGTAGCTCAGCTCGCCTAAAAGCGTGTATGCCGCTTTGTATTCCCCAGCATTGATCATATTCATAGCTTTATTGTACTTTTGCTGGGGGATGATGACCTGTGTCAGGATAATAGCAAAGACAATGCACACGCAAAGGATTGATGTAACGATGGCGATGATTTTCTTGCGTTTCTTTGCTGCCTTTTCGGTGGCGATGCGGCGTTCTTTGGCTTCGCGTTCAGCGCGAATACGACGCTCTTCCGCTTCGCGTTCTGCCTGAAGGCGATCCGCTTTTACTTTTGCATTGATTTCCTCTATTCTATTGCGGCAAATGGAAATTCGCTCGTCGGCATCCTTCCAGCCTCGGATGGCTTGGAACTGCGCGATGGCATTATTGTAGCACTCAATCATACTATCTTCGTTGTAGCAATCATTTATACCAAATTCCATTTCCCTTATGGCAGAGGAGTAAATTCTATTATTGCGAGCGAATTCTGCCTTTTCCATGCACTTATCGGCGAGAGTGTCTGCATTCTTGAAGCCGCGAATGGTGCAGAATTGCTCTGATGCCGATTTGTAGTCTTCCTCGGTGTCGGCTGTATTCATTTTTGCCAAGGCGCGGATATAGATTCCCGTCAAGCGGGTAAGCTCATTGCGTTCCTTAATGTGGGTAATATAACCCGTCAGGGTCTCGCGGAGGGCATCGTCACAAAATCGGAGAGTCTTTTTATAATTGTTTCTGTCGTCGAAGGGTTCAGAACAATCGGCAAGGTCATTTTTCGCCTTGATCCGCAGTTCTGCCATGAGCTTTCCAAGGTACGCCTGCGCACATTCAGGGTCAATGTCGAGCACCTTTTCGCAGTACTCGTTGGCAGATGACCACTCGCCATCTTCGAGGAACATAAAGGCGCGCTTGAGGAGGGGCGCGGTGTTGGTGTTGACCGTGCCACTCGTTACAACCGTTTCCTTGATAACGGTCGGCTTTGGCTCGTCGGTCTGCGCGATCTTCTTGATGCCGCGGATGAGGTCCTGCATGAAGCCGAGCTTGGACATATCCTGCGCCTGCAGATGCGAGAACTCTTCCGGCAGGTCATAGGGGTCCATATCCTTGTAGGCCGGGATGAGGACTTTCCTGCCGCCGCTGGTTTTGACGAGTGAGAGATACCGGCTCCACTCGTTTTTCACCCAGACCGCATTAAAGTACTCCGGCTTTGTGCCGAGAACCACCATGACTTTTGCGCTGTTGAGCGCCGCGAAAATGTACGGCTCATACGCCGTGCCGAGCTTGTCCTCGAGCGTGATGCGGGCGAAAAAGACCTTGAAGCCCTCCTGCGTGAGCTGGTGGTAAAGGTCATTTGCGAGAACGCTGTCCGGCGTGCGGCGTCCGTTCGCGTCGGTCTCCTTGTAGCAGATGAACACGTCGAACGGCTCTTCCTTCTGCGATATGGAGAGGATACCCTTTTGAATTTCGTTGATCGTCCGCGCCTCATTCTCGTAGAGCTGCCGCTGCGCGATGTCGGCGTATCGGATGGCGGATTTGTAATTGTCGTCATCGAATACGGACGTGAACTGTGCGCGGTTGACCGTCGGGACGCGCCGGTGCGTCGCGGGGTCCTCAACGTATTCGATGCCGTACCGGCAGAGGACGAGCGACCAGTATGCCTCGGCGTCGGCGCTGTCCTCGTTCAGGATCTGCTCGTACAGTCCCGCCGCCTTGTCGAAATCGTTATTGCGGCGGAAATGGTTGGCACGGTCATAAAGATTGGCGCGCCGGTCATCGTCCAGCCGCGGGAGCGTCTGTTTCGTGCCGCAGCTGTCGCACACGCCGACGGTAGCGCCCGGCTCAAACTCCACCGTCCCGCCGCACATTTTGCACTTAAATACTGCCATTTATGTTTCTCCCCTTTTCCGATCAATAGAGTAGTATATCTAATAAATCCTTTCCACTTATCTCAACCTTCTTAAATCTCAGGTCTTTTTCCAGAAGTTCTTTGCAAGCGCGGGTACCCTCACCCGTGCTCTTAAAGCCAAACTTGCTTGGGCTAATATACGCCTGCCGTTCTTTATTGTTACTTGCTTTTCGCTCTGCTTCCTCATAAAGCTTATCAATCATTTCTGCACTCATAAATATCAATCCTTTCAATCCTTTTTTAAATTCTAATTTTTACTGTTTCGCTCGTCCAACGGTTTTTATTCCGGGCGGAGCAAGCCCCGCCCCTACGGGCGCTGTTTGGATTTTGTGTAGGGGCGGGGCTCTGCTCCGCCCGCCATTTTTATTTCAGCGCCTTGCATTTGGCGTTTCTTTCTTTGATGAGCAGAATAATCTCCCCGGCAGCAGCTTTGGTCTTTTCGGCGGCGTCCGCGGCAGTGGCAGCTTTCAGCTCGTCGAGCTTCACGGTGATCTTCGCTTCCGTAACGGAGAGTGCTTCATTGCTCATCGGGTCGGAATACCGGAGGGCTTCATAGACCTTCTTGCACTCGGCCTTTACTTCTGCGCTTTTGGCCGAAGCGAGGATGACCTCGGCATCTGCCGTGGCCATGCGGAGAAACGCCGTTTTCTCTGCGACCTTTTTATCCACGCTCTCCACGATGTCCGCTGCGGCGCTCGCCTTGATAACAGCAACGGCGGTGAACGCCAGCACGACCGCTCCGACGATCGCGCCGAGCCAGTTCGGGACATCAGGGATCGCCATACAGAGCCCGCCGAGAATGAGCGTCAAAATGAGCCCCGTATAGCTCACGGTGATGAGCGGCAGGTTATAGAAAAACTTTTTCGCATTTTCCGCCCGGAACGCCTTATATGCACAGGCGAGCTGGCCGAGGAATGCAAGTGTGATGACAGCATATCCCGCCCAAAACGAGCCGCCAAACTTGTTGAAGCCATCCACTTCCGCAGGCGTTACAAAGCAGACAAGATTAAACAGGATAAGCAGCGCCGCCCATGCAGTGGTGTATTGTTTGAAGCCTTTTTTCATATTCTTTCTCTCCTTTTACAGAATGCTTTTCAGAAGCTCGGATTTCATGGAGGCAAATTCCTCTTCGGAAATAAGCCCCGCCTGCTTCATCATAGTGAGCTTATCGATCTTCGCTTTGAAGGCCGCCATATCGTCCGTCGGAGCAGGCTGGGCTGCCGGCGCTGGTGCGGGCTGCGGATTCTGTCCGGTGAGCCCGGCGAAGAGGCCGTTGAGCTGGCTGCCCATCGCCCCCGCCGCCTGCAGACCGATGCCAAGACCAAGAATGTCGCTCATGGCGGAGCCTCCTCCGCCGGCGTTTGCGCCCATCTGGCCCAGCCCCTGCGCGAATGCCTTCTGCACGTCCGCCTGCAATACGTCCTTCTGGTTATACCCCTTAGCCTGCATGACCTCCGCTTCCGCGATACCCGCGGCCTTCGCCGCCATCGCCTCCGCCTGCGCTTCGATGAGACGGCGCTCCGCCGCGCGTTTGGCCACTTCTGTCTGCGTTGTCTGCCGTTCCAGCTCGATCTGGCGCTGCGCTGCTGTTACGTCCGCCTCCGCTTTTGCCTTTTCCGCGCGGATCTGCGCTTCGGCGCGGATCGTCCGGCTCTGGAGCGAGATCGTGTGCAGATCGCGCAGACGGCGGAAGTTTGGATCTTCCTCCGGCAAAACGACGGTCGTGAGATAAAACTGCGGGATCGTAAGGCCGTATTCCTCAAAGCCGGGACGGATCTTCTCATGCAGCACATCCGAAAGCTCGGAAAGGTGCTCGTCGATTTCGAAGATATCAAAGCTCCGCGCCTTGATCGCAGCAGTCAGGTTAGACTTTACCGCCATCGAGATGAGCGGGCGGAAACAGCTTTGCAGCGATTTGGTAAAGCCGAGGGTGTCGGCGTCCCACGCGATACCCTGCATGGTGCCAACGAGCTTTACGAGGAGCTTTCGCGAATCGTCCACCATGAGATTCATACTGCCGCTCGCGCCAAGCTCCAGAGGCAGGCCGGATTCTGAGTCTATGTACCGCACCTTGGAATCGGTGCCCCATTTGAGCGCCATCTGTACAGTTTTGTTGATGAAATACACCTCGCAATGGAACGGCGTTTCGCCGCCCGTGGCGCGGTTGAGAAATTTCCCGATCTTTGGAATGTTCTGCGTTTCGAGCGTGTACCGTCCCGGCCCGAACAGGTCGAGCGCCTGTCCGTTCAGAAAAAAGATCGCCTCCTGCGATTCGTGGACGATGAGCTGCGTCAGGTTATTGAAGTCTTCGCTCGGGTGTTTCCAGATGAAGGTGCTGTTGTCGCCTTCGTACTTGATGATCTCCGCGATCTGTCCCATGGAACAGTCCCTCCTGTTCAGATTTGCAATTGTGTACTTTTACAAAAGCACCAATTACGCAGAAATTTTTTCTGAATGGAATTGAGATTTCAGCTTTTTTGCGGTATAGTAAGTTCAGATATGGATTTCTGATACAATCCGAAAAAGTACACTTTTCCAAATCCGCAGCATTGTCCGGTCATGGGGCTTTTTCCAGTTTGACCGCCTTGTCGTAGAACGTTCCGACCTTCATATGGCAGGCGTCCGCCGCCTGTTGGAGCGTCAGCTCTCCATGCCGCATGCGCCGCGCGGAAATTCTCCGGCAGCGGGATCGGCGGGCGGCCGAATTTTACGCCGCGGGCTTTCGCGGCGGCGATGCCCTCCGCCTGCCGCTTTCGGATAAACTCCCGCTCGTTCTGCGCCACGAACGACAGGATTTGCAGCACAAGATCGGCGATGAACGTTCCCATCAGGTCCTTCCCCTGCCGGGTGTCCAGCAGCGGCATATCCAGAACGCAGATATCCGCCTCCTTT
>ENA-UONW01003862-UONW01003862.1-human-gut-metagenome-genome-assembly--contig:-CS52-NODE-3862-length-11705-cov-9.413991_pt1 | contig 11705 bp, 8 predicted proteins | sample MGYA00242463_ERZ724010 | MGnify/ENA metagenome assembly ERZ724010 | reverse complement strand
CCTATATTCCTGATGGCAGCAATAAGCACAGACACGGAATAGAACAAATAGAAAACCAGCCGCCGGCTTCAGGGATTTTCCCCTGCCCGGCGGCTGGTTTTGGTTTATTTTGCTTTATCCTGCCCGGATAAATATCAGCGGGTCAGCCCGCCTTTGCCGATAAACAGCAGGCGATCAGGCGATGACAAAGTGGTAGATCAGCGACACAGCAATGATGAGCGCACAGACCACTGCGGTGATGGGCGGTGCCCAATGGATGATACGCTCGGCCATTACATCGTCCTCGCTCTCCTCGTCATCGTCCGCATAACGGCCGCGGCGGGGTTCTTCGTCATCGTCGCTTTCCTCTTCCTCATCATCGAACATGCGGGTATGCTCGTCCTCTTCATCCTCTTCATCGGCAAACAGATGGCCTTTGGGGACATAGCGGCGCACACGGTCCATTTCGGCGTTGGTTGCTTCGTCGTCCTCGCCCTCTTCTTCCGGTTCCTGGGCCGGGGCGGGCGGGGTGAACTGTGCGGTGGGCTCCTGGCTGATGGCTGCCTGAGCCGCGGCGGCGGTGGCAGCGGCCTGGGCTTCCTGGGCTGCCTGGGCTGCTGCGGGGTCAACGCCATTGGCCACGGCGTTGATTTCGCGCTGCTGCTGCTCGGCGGCCTGCCGGGCTTCCTCCAGGATGCGGGTCAGGGTTGCCTTGATGTAAGCGCGGTCGCCGCCGCACTCGCTGCAGACGGAAACAGCTTCCTCGTTGGGGTGGAACGCGCCGCAGGCGCAGAACCAGCCGTTTTCGGTATCCTGCGGGACGCAGGTCAGCATCTTATTGTTGGTGCGGGTCTGAAGTGTGCGGGCAATAGAGCCAGGCAGCACACGGGGGGCCTGCAGGCGGACACGCTTATAATTACGCAGATCCACTCCACGGCCGTTCAGGAAAGCACGGTCCTGCTCAATTTCCACGCTGGAAACCGGCGTATCGCTGACAAACACAGCGTCATCGGCACCAAACAGTTCGCCGGGCTGCACATTGAGCTGCTCATAATAGAAATCATCCTCGCACAGGATCTGACCAGAAGCATCTTTGCACTTGAAGTGGATGATAAAGCCGGTCAGCGGTTCTGTGCCAACATTCTTAAAGGTCAGGCAGACCGCAACTTCACCCGTGACATCCCCTTTCAGCAGCTCAACACGGACAAACTGGACCGGGCTGCCGGCAGTGTAATAATTGGCACGGGATTGCGCCATCAGGGAAAAATTTTGATCCATTGTGTTTCACCTTGCCTCAATTTTCATCAGACGGTTCGGAGGGCTGTTCCGGCGCGGCGGGCTGCTCTGCCGATGCAGGGGCTGCGGCAGGCGCGGGGGTATCCAGCCCAAAGGGTGCCAGGTTTTCGCCTTTCATCAGGGCGTCAAACTCTTCGCCGCTGATCTTTTCGCGTTCCATCAGCACACCGGCCACACGGTGCAGCTCAGTCATGTGCTCGGTCAAAATGCGGCGGGCCGTCTCGTAAGATTCATCCATGATATCACGGATCTCATTATCAATTTCGGACGCCGTATTTTCGGAATAGCCCTTGCCCTGGCCAAAGTCTCGGCCAAGGAAGGTTTCGCCAGGGTCGGTGCCATAAACCACCGGGCCCATGCGCTCCGAGAAGCCATAGCGGGTCACCATGGCGCGGGCGGTATCCGTGGCACGCTGCAGGTCGTTGGAAGCACCGGTGGAGATATCATCCAGCACCAGCTGCTCCGCCACACGGCCGCCCAACAGGCAGACAATGTTCTCGTTCATGGCGGTCTTGGTCACATAGCTGGGGTCTTTTTCCGGCAGATACATGGTAAAGCCGCCTGCCGAACCACGCGGGATAATGCTGATCTGGTGCACGGGATCATGCGTTTTGCAGAAATAGCCGGTAATGGCATGGCCGGCCTCGTGGTAAGAGGTCAGGCGCTTTTCGGCATCGGTCACAACGCGGCTCTTCTTTTCGGGGCCAGCCACAACCTTGATGGAAGCTTCCTCGATTTCGGGTTCGGTGATGGCCTTTTTGCCCTTGCGCGCAGCCAGCAGGGCGGCTTCGTTGACAAGGTTTTCCAGGTCGGCACCGGAGAAGCCCGCGGTGGACTTGGCGATGGTTTTCAGGCTGACATCGGGGCCAAGGGGCTTGTTCTTGGTGTGAACGCGCAGAATCTCCTCGCGGCCCTTCACATCCGGCAGACCAACATAAACCTGACGGTCAAAACGGCCGGGACGCAGCAGAGCCTTATCCAGAATATCGGCGCGGTTGGTGGCAGCCATCACGATAACGCCGTCGTTGGCGTCAAAGCCGTCCATCTCAACCAGCAGCTGGTTCAGGGTCTGCTCGCGCTCGTCATGCCCGCCGCCAAGGCCGGCGCCACGCTGACGGCCCACGGCATCGATCTCATCAATAAAGATGATGGAGGGCATTGTCTTTTTGGCTTTTTCAAACAGATCGCGCACACGGGATGCGCCGACACCGACATACATTTCCACAAAGTCGGAACCGGAGATGGCATAGAACGGAACGCCGGCCTCGCCTGCACAGGCACGAGCCAGCAGCGTTTTGCCGGTGCCCGGAGGGCCGACAAGCAGAACGCCGTGGGGAATGCGCGCCCCCAGGGAGTTGAACTTTTCCGGTGCTTTCAGGAACTGAACCACTTCCTGGAGTTCAGCCTTTTCTTCATCCGCACCGGCAACATCGGCAAAGGTTGCCTTGCGCTGGCCTTCCTGCTGGTCCTTGACCTTGGCACGGCCAACATTCATCAGGCCGCCGCCACCGGCACCGCCGCGGTACATGGACATGAAGAGCAGCACCACGCTGCCGATCATAAAGGCGTACAGGATGATCTCAAACCAGGGCACGTTGTTCTTAACGGCGACCATATCGTACTGCATGGGCGCATCCGGGTTGGCTGCATTATACTGGTCGATATAATCCTTGAGGTAGAATTGCAGGAAATAAGAAGGATATGGCAGCTTGTAGGTAATGACCACTGCCCCGCCGTTCTTGGGGGCGTAAGCATCGGTGCCATCGCCGTAAATTTCTGCAAGCAGGCCGTTGGATGTTTCGCTGGACGTGCCGGATTCCGGCAGCGGATGTTCACCTTCTTTCACGCTCATCTCGATAACGCCGGTGTTCAGGTCCAGGTTAAAGTAGGTGACCTGATTGGATTCAAAGTACCCCATGGCTTCGGACAACATCATGGTGCTCTTGCTGGAGGCAAACAGGCTGGAATAGCTGGAGATCATCACGAGTGCTGCCACCATCAGGACAGCGGCAATGATAATGCCGCTGAAACGCGGTTTGTGCTGCAAAAAATCAACTCCCTGTCAAAATCCGCCAAAACGGCGGGCGATTGGTTCTTCTGCCAAGACAGAATTTTATTTGGAATATACTTCCGGTTTTAACACGCCGACATACGGCAGGTTGCGGTACTTTTCGTCATAGTCAAGGCCATAGCCCACAACAAATTCATCGGGCACTTCAAAACCGCAGTAGTCCGGCTCAATATCCACCTTGCGGCGGCTGGGCTTGCTGAGGATGGTGCACAGGCGCACGCTGTTGGGGCGGCGCAATTTCAGCATGGGCACCAAGTGAGACAACGTGACGCCAGTATCCAGAATATCCTCCACGATCAGAACATCCTTGCCGGAAAGATCCTGATCCAGGTCCTTGACGATCTTGACAAGGCCCGTAGAAGTGGTGTTGGCACCGCCATAGCTGGAAACCACCATAAAGTCAATGCTGCAGGGTTCCGTGATGGCGCGCATCAAATCGGCCATGAACACCACGGAGCCTTTCAGGATAGACACCAGCAACAAATCTTTGCCCTCGTAATCGTGGCTGATCTGTGCCCCCAATTCAGCCACCTTGGCCTGCAGCTGCTCTTCCGAAATCAAAACCTTGGCGATATCATTGTTCATATCATGCATGATCTGTTCCTCCAATATTATGATCTTGTTCCTGCTCCGGGGCCGCAGGCTGGCGGCTTTGCCGAATCAACAGGATCTGCTTTGTCCCATCATCCGGGGACAAACCGTCCGCAAAGCCTGCCCCCCACAGCCAAAGCACCTGGCTACCGCAGGCCAGCAGCGGCATCAGCGTCCGTTCAGCCACAGGAACTTTTGCCTCATTCAGATATTTTTTGAGCGTTTTGCCAACGTGACGTCCCGCCGGGCGGAACGTATCGCCGGGTTGGCGGGTCCTCACAAAAATATTCTTATTTATTTTAGCATAATCTGCACAATAGGTGTAGTCTTTTTTCAAAAATGATGGATTTTTCAAAAAAACTTCATAATTTAGTTGTTGAATCTCCAGCTCATAGCCCCCTGGCAGGCAGTAAACGCCGGTTTTTAGCAGCTGGTGCGGCGCGGGAATGGCTTCCGGCTGCATTTTTAGCACTGAGCGGCAGTACAAAATGCCGTTTGCCGCGGTCCAGCAGGCATCCGGCGTCAGCTGTACCGCACCGCTGCCCTGCCGAACAATGGCCGCAAGAGCCTGCACATATTTTTCTTCAGGGTCACGCGCGCGGGCTGCCAGCATGCGCAGGGCAGCAGCCAGCACCGGGGCATCCGCCGCGGCAAGAATCGGGATGCTGTACCCGCCCCCGCAGGCAGCCTGCGCCAGCAGTTTTTCGGCCAGGTTTTCCAGCCAGATGTTCAGCTCCTGCAGCTGGTTGCACAGCCGCCCCACGGCCCGCTCTGCCGCCGGATTGATGGTTTGCAGCGCCGGAACAGCATAATGGCGGATGCGGTTGCGGGCATAGGCATCGCTGAAATTGCTTTCGTCCTGAACATAGTGTTGCCCAAGGGCGGCGCAGTATGCCGTGGTATCGCTCCTTGTCAGGCACAAAAATGGACGGCGGTACACGCCCCGTACCGCCGGAATACCCGCCATGCCGTGCAGGCCGGTACCGCGCGCCATGCGGAACAACACTGTTTCCGCCTGGTCAGATAACGTATGCGCTGTGGCAATGCAGGCATGCTGCTGTGCGGCCAGCGCATCAAACCAGGTATAGCGCAGGCTGCGCGCCCAGTTCTCGCTGGGGTTTGGGGGAATCTGCACCCCGCTGGCAGCGGCATCGTACAAAAAGAACGGCACATGATGCGTGCGGCAGAACTCCGCCACAAAGCGGGCATCCGCATGGGCAGCTTCGCCCCGGATTCCGTGGTCCACATGGGCCGCCATGACGGTGATGCCAAGTTCCGCTTTGCAGCGCAGCAGAAAACAGAGCAGCGCCATCGAATCCGCCCCGCCGGAGCAGGCAACGATGACACGGTCCCCCAACCGAAACAAACCCTGCCGGCGGCAATAGGCCAGCAAGGTTTGTTCCATCGTGTTTACTGGGTTTTGCAATGAATTGTCTGCGTCAGTACTGTTCATGGATCTCGTCCAGATTGCTGAACCGGGTATGGGCGCCATCCCAGCCAAGGCGGACCACACTGGTTTCGCCATGGCGGTTTTTGGCCACGATACATTCGGCTTCGTTTTCGTTCGCCTGTTCGGTTTCGCCGTTCTGGGAATTGTAATAGGCAGCGCGGTACAGGAAGAGCACCACGTCCGCATCCTGTTCGATAGAGCCGGAATCACGCAGGTCTGAAAGCTGGGGGCGGTGGTCCGAGCGACCCGCTGTTTTTTCGGCAGCACGGGAAAGCTGGGACAGCGCAATGACAGGAACGTTCAGTTCCTTGGCCATAATTTTCAGGTTCCGGGTGATATCGCTGATTTCCTGCACGCGGCTTTCGGTGCGCTTGGCGGACTGCATCAACTGCAAATAGTCGATGATGACCAGACCGATCTTATCCCGTTTGGGGTCCTGGTTGATCTGGCGGATTTTTGCCTTGATTTCCGGCACCGAAATACCGGAGGAATCATCCATGTAAATGGGAACGTTATACAACAGTGACGTTGCATTGGCAAAGTCGTTCCAGTCGGAGTTGTTCAGGCGGCCGGTGCGGAATGCCTGGCTGTCAATGCCTGCGGTGCTGGAAAGGATGCGGTCGGTCAGCTGTTCGCAGGTCATTTCCAAGCTGAAAATGACGGTCGGTATCTTTTGCAGGCGGGCCACATTGGTAGCAATGTTCAGCGCAAAACTGGTTTTGCCCATACCGGGGCGGGCCGCCAGAATAATCAGGTCCGAACGGCCAAGGCCGGTCAGGATATTATCCAGATAGTTGAAGCCTGTGGGGATACCGGCAAATTTATCGCGGTCCGCACCGGACAGCTTTTGCATGGTATCAATAACTTCCAGGATAGACTCCTGAATGGTTTTAACGCCGGAGCGGTCCTGGCCGTTGCGGATATCGTACAGCTTTTGCTCGGCGCTTTCCAGCAGCAGGTCAGAATCGGATTCCTCGCTGGACTGCTGCAGGATATCGCGGGCTGCTTCGATCAGACGGCGGGTTTGATATTTTTCCTTGACGATCTTGATGTAAGAATCGACGTTGGAAATCGCCGGGACGGTTTCCGCAATGCGGGTAATGTACACTTTGGCATCATCTGCGCCCTTGAACACACCGTTCTGAGCCAGAGAGTCCACCAGAGTGATAACGTCCACCGCTTCGCTTTCGCTGAACAGGCGGCGCATTTCCTCATAGACGGCCCGGTTCTGCTCCGAATAGAACATATCGGGGTCCATCTCGGTGATCAGGCGGTTCAGGATGGTTTCATCCATCAGCGCTGCGCCAAGCACGCTTTGTTCCGCCTGCATGTTATACGGCAGCTGAATGCCCAGGCTGGACAAGCTTAATTCATTGTTTGCCATTCAGGCACCTCCCTGCCGTTTTTGTTGGAATGTAATTACAAGACCCCCTGCCAATTACAGCGGAGCCTCCTCGACCTTGACCTTGAACGCGGCCACAACACCCACATGCAGGCGGACTTTGGCATCATAACTGCCAAACTCCTTGATGCTGGCGGGCATTTCGATTTTTTTCTTGTCGATTTCGGTGCCGGTCAGCTTGTACAACTGTTCGGCAACTTCCTTTGCGGTCACTTTGCCGTGCAGCTTGCCGGAAGCGCCCCCCTTGACCTTGACAGAAACGATCTGGCCCTTGATCTTGGCAGCCAGTTCTTCAGCAGCAGCCTTAGCTTCGGCTTCATGGTGGGCTTTGGCTTCGCTCTTGGTGCGGGCGGTGTTCACAGCGTCAGCATCGGCCACTGCAGCCAGACCGCGCGGGAACAGGAAGTTGCGGGCGTAACCGTCCGACACTTCATGGATTTCATCCTTTTTACCAATGCTCTTGACATCCTGTTTGAGAATAACTTTCATCGTGGTGGTTCCCCTCTCTATGTAGTAATTGATATAATTTTCTGCCATTGGCAGGGATTCGCTGATAATTTAATTTGTTAAACTGCACCCACCAGTTCTTCCTGGCATTCCTGGTTGGCACGGTATTCGTCGATCTGCGCGCGGATGCGGGCTTCGGCTTCCTTTACGGTACAATCACGCAGCTGGGCACCGGCCATCGTCAGGTGGCCGCCGCCGCCCAAGGGCTCCAGAATGACCTGTACGTTCAGCGCACCCATGCTGCGGGCGGAGATGTTGACACCGCCGTTTTTGGCGATTGCCACAAAGCTGGCATCCACGCCGTTGATGGTCAGCAGGTCATTGGCTGCCATGGGCAGAACCACACTCATGGCGGGGTCAAGCTCATCCGAAGTGGCGATAGCGCAGCCTTTGTAGAGGTAAGCGCCCTCCACAATAGCGGCGCGGGCTTCGTATTCTTCTTTGGAAATATTGAACAGGCGCTTGGTCGCAGCGGTTTCGGCCCCGCGGCTGCGCAGCCAGGCGGCAGCCTCAAAGGTACGCACGCCGACATGCAGCGCAAAACTGCGGGTATCCAGCATGATGCCAGACAGCAGCGCCTGGGCTTCCAACTGAGTGATGTTGTTTTGGGCGGGCATGAATTGCAGCAGTTCACACACCAGCTCGCTGGCGCTGGAAGCAAAGGGTTCATGATACAAAAGGATCGGGTTATCAATATGCCCTACCGCCATGCGGTGATGGTCGATAACAACCACGCGGCTGCATTTTTCGTAAATCTTTTGGTCTTCCAGCAGGCGCTTTTGGTATGTATCGGTTACAATCAGCAGGGTTTTGGGGGTAATGAGCTTATAGGTTTCTTCCGGTTCAATAAAGTTGTGGTCCTCCTCCGCCTTGTTGAACACATCCAGCAGCTGGCCCGCCAGCGTTGCCTTGCTGCGCACTGCGATGACCGAAGGCACATCGCACATTTTGCACATGCGCAGCAAACCGATGGCGGAGCCGATGGCATCCAAATCGCTCTGGCGGTGGCCCATGATAATGACGCTGTCGCTCTGGCGGATCTGGTCTGCCAGGGCGTTGGCAATGATGCGGCTGCGCACATGGCTGCGCTTTTCGACACCATGGGAAATGCCGCCGAAGAACTCAAAGCCATCGACTGTTTTCACGGCAGCCTGGTCGCCGCCGCGGCCCAAGGCAATATCAATGCTTTCGCGGGCCATCTCCTGGCATTCCTGCATAGTAGCGCCGCCATGGCCTACGCCGATGGAAAGGGTGAGCATTCCGCCGGGGTGCAACGCACGCACTTTATCCAGAATATCAAAGCGTTCTTCCATCATCCAGCGGATATCCCGCTCTTCCACCACCGCAATATAGCGGCTGTTGGACACCTTGCGCAGGAAACCGGTCGTGCGGCCGATGTATTCTTCCAGCAGGGTGTTGATGGCCTCCAGCTCGTGCGCCTGCTCGGAGTCCTTCATATCGTTGAATAGCTCGTCATAGCTGTCCACCCCAATGATCAGGTAAGCCGGGCGGCTGGCAGTGTATTCATCCAGCGTATTTTTGTAGAACGTATCGTTGACCAAAAACAGCAATGTGCCCGTTTTGCTGCTGCGGCTGGTTGTGGCGTAGGCCGTGTAGCGGTTTTCGTCAATGGTCAGGTCCTGGCCGTGGGCGCGGGCACAGACGGAAAGGTCAATGCCGGTCATCAGGCGGTCCGGTGCAGCCAGCAGGGCATCCTGCCCCGCCAGGATCTGCTCCCGGAAGGCCGGATTATACCACACCACAGAGCCTTCGGTAATCAGGGCAGTGGGGATGGAAAAATCCGCCAGCGAATACTGGGTCTTGCTGCCCTCAAAGTTGGTCCCGCACAGCATATCGGCCACAAAGCGCCGCAGCCGGCGGATGCCAAGCACCGCCACCACCAACGCAAACACTACAAGCAGCGCCGGTGCCAGCAGCCAGCGCGGGTTGCTGAACGCCAGCGGCACAGCCAGAGCGATGCACGCAACGAGCAGCAAAAAGATAATGACAAAGATATCACGTCTCAGCTTGTTTTTCATCATCGTTCCTCGGTGCCTGCAATGTGGGGCAGGCGGTCACGGTCAGATATGGTTTGGATCAAACTTCCATCAGAATGGGCAGAATCATGGGGCTGCGCTTGGTTTTGCGGTAGATATAGCTGGAAAGCGCCTCCCGCACGCGGGATTTCACGCTGGCCCAGTCGTGCATGTTATCCGCCATACTGCGGTCAAGGGCCATTTCAACCTGCACGCGGGCACCGTCCATCAGCTCCTCGCTTTCCCGCACATAGACAAAGCCGCGGGAAACCAGGTCCGGGCCGGAAAGCAGCTGGCCGGTGCTGCCATCCACGGCTGCGGTAACGATGATGATACCGTCCTCCGACAGGTGGTGGCGGTCACGCAGGACCACATTGCCCACATCGCCCACGCCATAGCCATCCACCATCACGGCACCGGCGGGCACAGTGCCCTCCACTGCCATGCCATCGCGGGAAAGGCGGATGTTCTGGCCATTTTCAGCAATATAAATATTCTGTTTGGGGATATAGCCCAGGTGCTCCGCCGTTTCGGCGTGGCGCTTGAGCTGCTTGAACTCGCCGTGAACCGGCAGGAAATACTGCGGGTGGGCAAGGGTCAGCATCAGCTTCTGCTCTTCCTGGCAGGCGTGGCCGGAAACATGGGTATCGTACATGTTTTCGTAAATGACCTCTGCGCCCAGGGCCAGAAGGCCGTTGACCACCTTGGTCACGGTCTTTTCGTTGCCGGGGATGGGGCGGGCCGAGATAATGATAAAGTCAGTGGGGCCGACCTTGACGGTACGGTGGCTGGCCTGCGCCATACGGGACAGAGCGGACAGCGGTTCGCCCTGGCTGCCGGTGGTGATAAGGACAACCTTTTCCGGCGGGTATTTGTTGATCTCCTCGATATCGATCAGCACATTATCCGGCGCATGCAGATACCCCAGCTCCCGCGCCATTTCGGTGTTGGAAACCATGCTGCGGCCATTGACGGCCACCTTGCGGCCATACTCAATGGCCAGGTCAATGATCTGCTGGATGCGGTAGATGTTGGAAGCAAAGGTTGCCACGATAATGCGGCGGTTTTTGGCGCGGGCAAACAGGCTGCGCACCCCTTCGGCCACAGTCTGCTCGGTTGCCGTAAAGCCGGGGCGCTCCGCGTTGGTAGAATCCGCCAGCAAAGCCAGCACGCCGCGGCGGCCATACTCCGCAATGGTGGAAAGGTCGGTAACGGCATCGCCGGAAAGCGGCGTGTAGTCGATCTTGAAGTCGCCGGTATGCAGCACGATGCCTGCCGGGCAGTCAATGGCAAACGCCAGAGAATCCGGGATGGAGTGGTTGACATGGATGGGCTCCACCGTAAAGCAGCCAAGGCGCACTTTCTGGCGGGGACGGATCTCATGGAACTCTGCACTGGAGGCAAGACCGTGCTCCTCCAGCTTGTTTTTGATCAGGCCAATGGTCAAACGTGCAGTGTAAATGGGCACGTTGAACTTTTTGAGCAGATACGGCAGGCTGCCGATATGGTCTTCGTGGCCATGGGTAATGAACAGGCCCTTGATGCGGTCCTTATTTTCCAATACATAGGTGAAATCCGGAATGACAAGGTCCACGCCGAACATATCGGAATCCGGGAACACCAGGCCGCAGTCCACCAGGATCATATCGCCCTGGCATTCATACAGGGTGATGTTTTTGCCAACTTCGCCCAGGCCGCCCAGCGGGCAGATGTGCATGGGAACAGCCGGGGTGGAAGCATCATAATAATGCTGCTTATAGCTGCGGCGCTGCGGGCTGCGGGGGCGCTGCACCGGAGCCGGAGCTGCTGCATTCACCGCATTGCTCGCTGCAGCCTGCTGGGGCTGCGGGGCACGGCGGCGCTGCGGCTTGCGATGCTGGGGCTGTGGTTTTTCCGCCGCTGCCTGCGGGGCGCTGGCCGCGGGGGCAGGCGCACCGGGTTTGCGGTTCTGGTTATTATTATTTGCGCGCGGGGCACGGCGGGTGTAATTGCTGCGGCCCTGCTGGCGGGGGCGTTTTTCGTTATTGTGATCTTCCATTGCATAACCTCCATATTGTATTCGGCCAGGGTTGGTGGTTGCACACACGGTAAGCACCGTACCCCGGACGTGATGTTTTGTCGCATGTAAAATTTGTACGGCACTGTGCCGATTTACTGAATCACGGTTTGGACGTGAAGAGTTCAGCCGAAAGGCTGCAACCGGGTCCTGAATCAAACTACGACATTGCAATTAAATCTATTATAAGGCGCAGCGGGGGCATTGTCAAATAGTATGCCGGACACATTTATGGACAAATTACACAAAAGCTTGCAGGGCTGGGCAAAATCGCGTATAATTATTTTTATGGCAATACCGCATAATTCTAAGTGCCG
>ENA-UONW01003859-UONW01003859.1-human-gut-metagenome-genome-assembly--contig:-CS52-NODE-3859-length-11724-cov-6.353329_pt1 | contig 11724 bp, 10 predicted proteins | sample MGYA00242463_ERZ724010 | MGnify/ENA metagenome assembly ERZ724010 | reverse complement strand
TTATAGAAAAATAACATTCAATTTAATTTGGTGGGATGCTTCAGGATTGAAAATTCCAAACCAAGCAATTGTACAAGAAAATGATTTAAATTATGTAATAAGAAATAGAGCTGGTTATTTAAGCAAAATATTAGTAAAGGTAAAAAAACAAGGAGAAAAATATTCTATAGTTGAAGCTTATAAAACTGAAGAATTAAAAGAATTAGGCTTTACAGAAAAAGAAATTAATTCATATAGAAAAATATCTTTATATGACGAAATATTAATTAATCCTAATTTAGATAAAACAAAAGAATTAAATTAATATTTTTTAGCTAATAAAACCAATAGAAATATTACAAAAATGTTACAAAAATATTAAAATTTAATAACATTCTTAAAAAATATTGACAATATGACAAAAAAAGTAGATACTTAGTACATAAAACAAAGGAAGTAATTTAGGAGGTTTTTTTATGTCAGGAGCATTAATGAACAAAGTATGGGATTTGTTTGGAATGGATTCAGCAGAACCAGAAGGTTATGAAGAAGAAAATGTATATGATTATGATGATGAAGAGGAAGAAGTAGAAGATAAAAAATTATTTGGAAGAAAAAACAATAATAAAGTTGTAAATATGCCACAAACACAAACAAATGCTATTAAAATGGTAATATCACAACCAACTACTTTTGAACAATCAGATGAAATTTGTGCGTTTTTAAAAGAAAAGAAATCTGTTATTGTTAATTTAGAATATGTTAATAAAGATGTAGCAAGAAGAATTGTTGATTTTATTAGTGGAGGAGTGTATGCATTAGATGGATATATTCAAAAAGTATCAAATTCTATCTTTTTAGTAGCACCATCTAACTATGAAATCACAAATGAAATGGCAAGGGAAGAAATGAAAAGCAAACTTTCTGTTTCATGGCTAAAAAATAATGGAGTAAACTAATTGAATATCAACAAGGGGGAAGAAAAATGATAACACCACTCGATATAGAAAATAAAAAGTTTTCAAAGCAAATGATGAATGGATATAGTGTTGAAGAAGTAGATGATTTTTTAGATGATTTAACAGTTGATTATACAAAAAACTATAAAGAAGCGACAGAATTAAAAGCTAAGGTTGCAGAATTAACTAAAAGTTTAGAACATTACAAAAACATAGAATCAACTTTACAAAACACTTTAGTCATGGCGCAGAAAACTGCAGATGATGTAAAAAACATAGCAAAACAACAAGCAGATCAAATAGTAAACCAAGCAAAAGGAACAGCTCAAAAGCAAGCAAATGAATTAGATAATGAAATTATTGTAAAGAAAAAAGAATTAGAAGACGTAAAAAAACAATTTGATATATATAAAGCTAAGATGGAGTCATTGTTAATATCTCAATTAGAATTAATAAAAGATATCAATAAAGAAGATGCATAAAATTTAAAATTACTAAAGAGGACTATCTGTATAGATAGTCTTTTTGTGTCTATAAATAAATAAAAGTAAAGAAAAATATTACAAAAAGACAACAATATTACAGAACTGTTAAATATATGTTACATTTCTATTAATACTATTGACCATTAGAGGAAAAAAGAATAAAATATTACTATCATCGAAAGATATAAAAACTCACAAGAAGGGTGAAATATGAGAATAATAGGTGGAAAAGCTAGAGGAACAAAATTATATACATTAGAAGGAGAAAACACAAGACCAACATTAGATAGAGTAAAAGAATCGTTATTTAATATAATTCAAACAGAAATACCAAATAGCATATTCTTAGACTTATTTTCTGGAAGTGGAGCCATAGGTTTAGAAGCTGTCAGTAGAGGTGCTAAAAAGGCTATTTTGTGTGATAAATCAAAAGAGGCTATAAAAATAATTGAGAAGAACATAAAAAAAACTCACTTAGAAGAGAAAATAGAATATTATCAATTACCATTTGAAATATTATTAAACAACCAAATAAAAGATTTAATTGACATTGTATATATTGATCCGCCATATAAAACAGATTATGCTTATGAATCATTAAAAATACTAATAGATAATAAAATGCTAAAAAAAGATTCATATATAATTATAGAAACAGATGATGAAAAGAGAATTATAGAACAAATTAAAAGTTTAAAAGTGAACATAGTTGACCAAAGAAAATATGGTCGAGCATATCTTATATTTTTGAGAGAAAAGTAAGATAAATTAGAAAGGGGTAAAACCATGGAAATATTTACATTATTAGAAACATTAGAGGATTTATTAGAAAATAGTAGAAGTCTGCCATTTTCTTCAAAGGGATTAGTCGATAAAGAAGAAATGTTAGATTTAATAAAAGAAATAAGAATAAAACTTCCTGATGAATTAAAACAAGCTAAATGGGTAAAAGAGGAGAGACAACGAATATTGGTTGAAGCCCAAAAAGAAGCAGATGGAATTGTAAAAGAAGCAGAAAATAGAATTATAGCTATGATAGATGAACATGAAATTACAAGAAAAGCATATGACCAAAAAACAGAAATTATTGAAACAGCAAATGAAATGTCAAGAGAAATATCTAAAGGAACAAAAGAATATGCAGATAGCTTATTAGCTAATACAGAAGATGTTTTAAATGAAACATTAAACAAATTAGGAACTAACATGACAGAAGCATTAAATTTAATGCAAATATCATTAGAAGATACAATTAAAACAATTCAAAATAGTAGAAAAGAATTGAAATAGAAAAAACAAAAGTCAGATGCCAGAAGTCAAAAAACTAAGACTTTTGAATCTGGCTTTTATTAATAAAATAAAGAAGAAAAGAAAACAACGATTCAAACAAATAGTTATACTTTGGAAGGATGATAAAAATGGCCAAAAAAAAGAGAAGATATAAAAAGAAAAAGAAAGCAACTTCAAACTTAGACATAGCAGTAATAACACTAATTGTACTTAGTATACTTTTAGCTGTTTTAATTTATACTAAATCAGGAGTAATAGGTGCCAAATTAAATGAAATATTCGGAGGAGTATTGGGAATTATGCAATATATACTTCCAATAGGAACTTTTGCTGTTGCTATAAAACTAGCCTCAGAGGGAAGAGAAGGAATAGCACCAAAATTAATACAATATGGAATTGCTATTATTAGCCTTTCAATTGTGTTTAGTGTATTTCAAATTTCATCAGGAGAATTACAATCTTCAAAAGAACTATCAGAATTAGTAAAAGATGCTTATTATTTTGGTTCTCAGGGCAAAGGAGGAGGAGCTGTAGGAGCTGTTGCTGCTGTACCACTCGCTAAACTTTTAGGAGATGTAGGAGCAGTTATATTTTGTATAGGAACAGCAGTTATATTATTAGTATTTACATTTGGAATCAATTTATCAGATATAATTAATCTAATGCTTGATAGAATAGAAGAGAAAAAAGAAGAAAGATTTGAGAGAAGAGAGCAACTAGCAAAAGAAAGCAAAAAAGAAGAACAAGAAGAGACTCCGGGACAACGAAGAAAGAGACTAAGAGAAGAAAGAAAAATAAAATCACAACTTGAAAAAATAGACGAAAAAGCACCTATGGACAATCAAATAAAAATAAATTTCGGAGGAAGAATTGTTGATGGAACAGATGAAAAAAAGGGATTAAAGAAGTATGATCATACTGGTGAAAATTTAGAACCTTTGACAAAACAAAGTAAGAAACAAAAACAAATTAGTCAACAATTAGAACCAGATGTTATAGATGCAAATCTTTTTAAAGATGTAGAAGAACAAAAAGAAGAAAAGAAAAAAGCAGTATTACAATTAGAACATGCTCAAATAGTAGAAGATGAACATTATGAATATCCACCAGTAGAACTTCTAAGTAAACCAAGTAAAAAAACTTTAAAAGGAGGAGCTAAAGCGTTAACAGATACTGCAACAAGACTACAAAAAACATTATATAGTTTTGGAGTATCAGCAAAGGTTGAGAATGTATCAGTAGGACCAGCGATTACAAGATATGAATTAAAACCAGCAGAAGGAGTAAGAGTTAGCAAAATAGCTAATTTAGCAGATGACATAGCGTTAAATTTAGCAGCAGAAACAATAAGAATTGAAGCACCAATCCCAGGAAAACAAGCAGTGGGAATAGAGGTACCAAATAAGGAAAAAGAAGTAGTACATTTTAGAGAAATATTAGATAGTGATGAATTTAAAGGAAATAAATCAAAATTAACAGTAGGACTAGGAAAAGATGTAGCAGGAAATGTACAATTAGCAGATATTGCTAAAATGCCACATGTATTAATTGCAGGTTCTACAGGTTCAGGAAAAAGTGTATGTATAAATACAATAATAACAAGCATAATTTATAACGCTAAACCAAGCGAAGTAAAATTTGTTATGGTTGACCCAAAAGTAGTAGAATTATCGGTATATAATGGAATACCACATTTATTAATACCAGTTGTAACAGATCCTAGAAAAGCAGCAGGAGCATTAGCATGGGCAGTACAAGAAATGGATGACAGATACAATAAATTTGCAAGCAAAGGTGTTAGAGATTTAAAAGGATATAATAAAGCAATCGAAAAAGAAAATGAAGCTGGAAAATTACCACAAATAGTAATAATAATTGATGAGCTTGCAGATTTAATGATGGTAGCAAAGAACGATGTAGAAGATGCAATTTGCCGTTTAGCACAAAAAGCAAGAGCAGCGGGAATGCATTTGGTAATTGCAACACAAAGACCATCTGTTGATGTAATAACAGGATTAATTAAAGCAAATGTACCATCAAGAATAGCATTTGCAGTATCTTCACAAGTAGACTCAAGAACAATATTAGATAGTGTGGGAGCAGAAAAATTGCTTGGAAAAGGAGACATGTTATTTTTCCCTGCAGGAGCACCAAAGCCATCAAGAGTTCAAGGTGCTTTTGTATCAGATGATGAGGTGGAAAAAATAGTAGACTTTATCAAATCAAATGGTACAGCAACATACAGTGAAGATATCTTAGAAAGTATTGAAAATGGAAATAAAACAGATAAAGAAATAGCACAAGAACAAGCAGAAGATGACGACACAGATCCATTTTTAATGGATGCAATTCAAACTGTAGTTGAAACAGGACAAGCATCAACATCTTTTATACAAAGAAGATTTAAAGTTGGTTATGCAAGAGCAGGAAGAATTATAGACCAAATGGAAGAAAGAGGGGTTATTTCTGGATACCAAGGAAGTAAACCAAGAGAAGTTCTTATGACAAAAGAAAGATGGGAAGAACTAAAAATGGGAACATCAGAAGAAAATAAAAATTAATATAAAATAGGATAGAAAGGAGAAAAAATTTGCAAAAGAAAAATGACAATTTTTTAGAAAAGATAGTAAAAAAAGACTATAACAATGAATTAGAAGCAATATTAGAAAAAAAATACTTTAATGAAGATGTAAAAAGTATTCTCCTTAATATATTATACAAAATAGAAACAGCATACAAAGATTACAAAAAAGTAAAACAAGATACAGAAACAAAAGATGAGTATATTGAAAAAATTATAGACATAATAAAAAATGAATGTGAAGAAATAAAACTAGTAAAGCCATATTCAGAAGAAAGCAAAATAATAGGGAATAAGACATTTTTAGTAGAAAAAAATAAGAAAAGAATTATATGCTACAATGTAGAAAGAAAATTATTATATTGCATATCAAAAATAAGTAAGCAAGAAGAAATAGTAAAAAATAATTATTTTCTGGTTAATAAAACATTATCAAATTTAATTAATACAGGAAATAACATTAATACGGTAGAACCATTAAGAGATTTTAATGGATATTCATGGACAACAATTCCAAGAGAAATAGAAAGTATAGAACATAACTTAATTTACCAAAATTTAATTATTTTAGTTGGAAATAAATTTTTAAACAATTGGATTTATAACAAGGAATTTGTTATGGATTATATGGAACTATTTAGAGAAAAAATGGAAGAAATTTATTCAAAAAAAGTTGCAAAAGATATAATTGAAAATTTAGAAAAAATATCTATTTTGCTAGAAGTAAAATTTGATGCAAAAAGTAAGAAAGAATTTTTAACGATAAAAAGTGAAATAGAGAAAAAAATAGGTGAATTAGAAGACAATAAAAAATTTGTAGAGAGCATAACATTAGAAAAGAAAAGGTTAACAAATGAAATAAAGAAAATAGACGAAACAATAAATGATAAAAATATGATACAAGAAGAATATAATAATAGAAATGAAAAATTGCCATTAAAAGAGAAAATCTTTAGTATAAGAATTTTATCGAAAATAATGACAGAAGAAAGAGAAGAGAAGATAGAAGAATTAGAAAAACTAAATGAATTATTAAATCCTCAAAAATTTGTTAAGCATAAACAAGAATTAGAAAAAAAAGAAAAGGTTTTAAAAATATTAGAAAGCAAAAATATTCAAAGTGATATTGAAAAACTAAAATTAAAATTACAAAAAATATTTTTACAATGTGTAGAAAATAAAATAGAAAAAGCACGGAAGTAAGCAAGAAATTATAAAGATAATATATCAATTCAGGTATTATTCGATGTTACCATATAATCATGAAAAAACGATATATGAAACAGAAGAATTATCAGAACAATTAAAAAGAACAACAAAAAAATTATTATTAAAAGCACATAAATTAAAAGCAATTGAAAAATTTTCGAAAAATGAAGATATAAATTATGAATTATTAAAAAATCTATTCAGAGTAAGAAGTATTAATTTAGAAGAAATTTCTGTTAAAGTTTTGAAAGAAAAAGATAAATTTTTTGTACAAATATTTGACGAAAATAGTTTAGAGGAAAAATATGAATTAAAAAATAATCAAAATATTAGTAAAAGAGATTTAGAAGTTAGATTAAATAAAAAGGTGAAAATTTTTTGCTAATAATAAATAAAAACAAATTAAAATATATATGTAATTTATTAAAATGGAAAGGATGAAAGTAAAGTATGAAAATAACTTTTTTAGGAGCAACAAAAACTGTTACAGGTTCAAACTTTTTAGTTGAAGCGGCAGGAAAGAGATTTTTAGTGGATTGTGGAATGTGGCAAGGAAATGCAGAATTAGAAATGCAGAATGCAGAAGAATTTGAATTTGATCCAAATCAAATTGATTTTATGCTATTAACACATGCACATATTGACCACTCAGGAAGAATTCCAAAATTATATAATGAAGGATTTAGAAATAAAATATATGCACATAAAGCAACATGTGATTTATGTACTTTAATGTTACCAGACAGCGGACATATTCAAGAAATGGAAAATGAATGGAAAAATAAAAAAAGAAAAAGAAAAGGAGAAAAAGAAGTACCACCACTATATACAGCAGAAGAAGCAGCAAGATGTTTAGAAATATTTGAACCAATACAATATGATGAAATTATTGAAATAACACCAGAAATCCATGTTAGATTTAATGATGCTGGACATATGTTAGGTTCTAGTATAATAGAATTATGGGTAAAAGAAGATGGAAAAGAAACAAAAACAGTATTTACAGGGGACTTAGGAAATAATGATATTCCATTATTAGATTCTCCAACAATGATTGAAGATACAGATTATTTAGTAATGGAATCAACATATGGAAGTAGATTACACTTAAGAAATGACGAAAAAGCAGAAATGTTTTTAAATATAGTTTCAGAAACATTGGACAATGGAGGAACAGTTGTAATACCATCTTTTGCAGTAGGAAGAACACAAGAAATTTTATATGAACTTAATAAATTAAAAGATATTATAAAAGACGAAGAATTTAAAAGAAAATATAGAACTTTAATGAGGTCAGATGTATATGTAGATAGTCCTTTAGCAATATCTGCAACAGAAGTATTTAAAGAAAATATGAATTTATTTGAACCAGAAGTAAAAGCAGAAATCATGAAGGGTGATAATCCATTAGAATTTCCAGGGTTAAAATTTACAAGAACAGCAGATGAATCTAAAGCATTAAACGAAGATTTACACCCAAGTATTATAATATCTGCAAGCGGAATGTGTGAAGTAGGAAGAATAAAACATCATCTAAAACACAATTTATGGAATCCAAAATCAACAATTCTTTTTGTTGGATATCAAGCACCAGGTACATTAGGATATAACATTGTTAATGGAGCAAAAAAAGTAAAAATATTTGGAGAAGAAATTGCTGTAAATGCTAGAGTAGAATATATTGAAGGGTATTCAGGACATGCAGATCAAGAAGGATTAATGAATTTCATTTATTCATTTATTAGCAAACCAAAACATATCTTTTTGGTACATGGAGAAGCAGAATCACAAGAAATATTTAAGGAAAAAGTTGAAAGTGAAACAGGAATACCAGTTACAATTCCAGAATTTGGTGAGACATATGATGTTAAAGAACAAATTGAAATGACACATAAAATAGAAAGAAAAGTTTCAAAAACAATAAAATCTGAAATTATAGAGAGACTAGAAAAATTGAAATCAGAAATGAATGATATGGATCAATATGTAAGACAGGATGTTAATAATGAAAATTTAAGAGATGAAGACATTTTTAGAATTAATGAGAAAATTAAAGATTTAGAAAAACAAATTTTAAATGTTATTGAAGGGTAATGGTAAAAGAAAAAATGGAAAACAAATATTTAAATGAAGCAATAATAGGAAATAAAAACATGATAGCAACTTTTACAAGTAAAGGAGAGTTGCAAAGACTATATTTTCCAAGTAAAGATAATAAACAATATATAAACTTTTTTCATACAGGAGTGAAAATTAATAACTCAGATTTAATATATTTACAAGATGATATAAATAATGTATATAAGCAATATTATGATACAGACACAAATGTATTAAATACAGAAATAACGAACACGTATTTTAACTTAAAAATAGTACAAACAGATTTTATAATGATAAAAGAAAATGTATTAGTAAAGAAATATATTTTTTTAAATGATGGAAAAATAGACTTAGACACAAAATTTTATATACATTCTGAATTATTATCAGATCAAAATAATCAAGTAGGATGCAAAATAGTTGATGGAGGAATGATGCAATATGCACATGATTTTTCAGTATCAACATTTGCAAAAGAACATAAACTTTGCTCACACCAAATCAATGGTAGCAAAGAAACAATAAAAAGAGGAGAAATACAAGACAAAGATTATATTGGGATGTCAAAAGATTCTAGTATTAGTTATGATTTAGGAATTATAAAACCACAAGAAAAGAAAATTTTAGAAATTTGTATATTAATTGATGAAAATAGAAATTTATCAGATATGGAAGATGAAATTGATAGAGTAACAAAAATAGATTTAGATAAAGAATATACAAGTACAAAATCATATTGGAGAAAATATGTTAAAGCACATAATTCATTAGGATTAAAAGAAGCTAAAAACAGTTATGAAGAAAGAATTTTTGAGATTTACAAAAGAAGTATATTATTATTTCCACTTTTAGCTAATCAGGAAACAGGTGGAATAATTGCATCTCCTGAAATTGATGAAAATTTCACAAAATGTGGAAGATATGCATATTGCTGGCCAAGAGATGCTGTGTTTATAACAAAAGCGATGGACATTTTAAATATGGAAAAAGAAACAGAAAAATTCTATAAAGTATTTTGCAAAAAAACACAAAGCAAAAATGGAATGTGGGAACAAAGATTTTACACAGATGGAAAATTAGCTCCTTGTTGGGGATATCAAATAGATGAAACGGCTAGTGTAGTATATGGAGTTTATGAACATTATAAATACACAAAATCTGAGAAATTTTTAAAAGATAATCTAAAAATGTGTGAAAAGGCAATAGATTTTTTAAAGAAATATTTAAAAGACTGGTTAAACATTGAAGGAACAGAAGAAAGAGATAAAGATAAAGTGCAGGAAGAAATAGAAAATAGTGTAAATAGACAAGGACACAAATATCATATTAGCTATGATTTATGGGAAATGAATGAAGGAATTCATTTATATTCATTAGCAAGTATCTATTCAGCATTTGATAGTATATTAAATATATATAAAGCACTTGGAAAAAATGTATCTGAGTTTGAAAATAATAGATTAAAAGAAGAAAAAATACAAAAGAATAAAAGAACAATTGAAAATTTACAAACACAATTAAAAAAATATATTAATGAAAATTTATATGATGAAGAAAAGAAGTCTTATGTAAGAAATACAGAAGATAGAAAAATGGATATAAGTATATTAGGAGCTATTACTCCATTTAATATGTTTAAACCAAAAGAAAAGAAAATTAGAAATACAGTAGAAAGAATAAATATGTCATTAAGAACATATACAGGTGGATATCAAAGATTTGAACAAGATAATTATATGAATGGAAATCCATGGCCAATTGCAAATCTTTGGATGACATTATATTATTTAGAAACAGGAGAAAAGAAAAAAGCAAAAGAAACATTTGATTTTGTAGTTAAAACGGCGGGAAAGCATTATTTGCTAGGAGAGCAAGTTGATAATTCAACTTTAAAACCTAATTGGGTTATTGGATTAGGTTGGTCACATGCAATGTTTATTATAGTATTAGAAAAATTATATAAAAATAATTTGAAATAATACTTGAAAAGTACTTTTTTTTGGTATAGAATTGAATTGCCATAGAAATATTGGCAATAATATAAAAAAGCAAATTAGAGAGTGCTTTAAATCAAAAGGAGGAAAAAATATGTCAGTAAAAGTAGCCATTAATGGTTTTGGACGTATAGGACGTCTAGCATTTAGACAAATGTTTGGAGCAGAAGGATATGAGGTTGTCGCAATAAACGATTTAACAAGTCCTAAAATGTTAGCTCATTTATTAAAATATGATTCAGCTCAAGGAAGATATGAAAAAGCTGATACAGTAGTTGCAGGAGAAGATTCTATAACTGTAGATGGAAAAACTATAAAAATATATGCAGAAAAAGATGCAGCAAATTTACCATGGGGAGAAATAGGAGTAGATGTAGTATTAGAATGTACAGGATTCTATACATCTAAAGATAAAGCTCAAGCTCATATAGATGCAGGAGCAAAAAAAGTTGTTATATCAGCACCAGCTGGAAATGACTTACCAACAATTGTTTATGGAGTAAATGAAAAAGTATTAAGCCCAGAAGATAAAATTATATCAGCAGCATCTTGTACAACAAACTGCTTAGCTCCAATGGCAAAAGCATTAAATGATTATGCTCCTATTCAATCAGGAATAATGACAACAGTTCATGCTTATACAGGAGATCAAATGCTTTTAGATGGACCACATAGAAAAGGAAACTTAAGAAGAGCAAGAGCAGCAGCTGTAAATATTGTACCAAATTCAACAGGTGCAGCAAAAGCAATAGGATTAGTAATACCAGAATTAAATGGAAAATTAATAGGTTCTGCACAAAGAGTTCCAGTTCCAACAGGATCAACAACTATATTAGTAGCTGTTGTAAAAGGAAATGATATCACTGAAGAAGCTATAAACAAAGCAATGAAAGCACAATCAAGTGAATCATTTGGATATACAGATGAAGAATTAGTTTCTTCAGACGTAATAGGAATGAGATATGGTTCTTTATTTGATAGCACACAAACAATGGTAACAAAAATAGAAGAAGGATTATACCAAGTTCAAGTTGTTTCATGGTATGATAATGAAAATTCTTACACAAGCCAAATGGTAAGAACAATAAAATATTTTGCAGAATTAGGATAAGATTTTTTGTTAA
>ENA-UONW01003857-UONW01003857.1-human-gut-metagenome-genome-assembly--contig:-CS52-NODE-3857-length-11732-cov-7.610174_pt1 | contig 11732 bp, 10 predicted proteins | sample MGYA00242463_ERZ724010 | MGnify/ENA metagenome assembly ERZ724010 | reverse complement strand
CTGGAGGAGGCCCGCCGCTTTGCCGCCGCACCGCCGTCCGCACGACCGCGCCGCCGCATCCCGGCTCTCCTGTACGCCGCGATGGGAGCGGCATCTGTGGGGCTGGCGTGGCTCTCCTGCGTGCTGATCTTCTAAGGCAGCACCGTATTTTGGCCTTAACCGAATCATGCGGTACTGCCCCGGGGCTTCTCCGCCCGTTCAAAAAGGCGAACGGGCGGAGTTGCTTTTTTTCGCGCTTTATGGTACAGTATAGGGCAGGAGGGATGGACCCATGCAGCTGTTTTCCGGCGATACGCCGCTTTTCCTCGCACCGATGGCCGGCGTAACGGACTACGCCTTCCGCACGGTCTGCGCGCAGCATGGCGCGGACGTGACCGTAACGGAGATGGTCTCCTCCCGCGCGCTCGTCTATCAGGACCGCAAGAGCCGCGGCCTGCTCCGCCGGAACGAGGGCTCGCTGTGCGGCGCGCAGATCTTCGGCAACGACCCGGCCATGATGGCCGAGGCCGCGCAGATCGCCGCCGGCATCAGCGGGTGCGACTTTCTGGACATCAATATGGGCTGCCCCATGCCGAAGATCGCCAACAACGGCGACGGCAGCGCCCTCATGCGCGACATCCCGCTGGCCGGGCGCATCATCCGCGCCGTGGCGGACGCCGTTTCCGTCCCCGTGACCGTAAAGACCCGCCTTGGCTGGGACCGGAGCTGCCCGAGCGCCGTCGCGCTGGCCCGCGCGGCGGAGGAAAACGGCGCGGCCGCCATCACGGTCCACGGCCGCACGAAGGCCATGCTCTATTCCGGCCGCGCAGACTGGGACGCCATCGGCGAGGTCGTGCGCGCCGTCTCCATCCCCGTTATCGCAAACGGCGATATCTCCGACCCCGAGCAGCTTCTGCGCTGCCGGGCGCACAGCGGCGCTTCGCTGTTCATGGCGGGACGCGCCGCCTTCGGCGACCCGTGGCTTTTCGAGCGGCTGCGCGCTGCCCTGCGCGGCAAGACGCCCCCGGAGCTGCCGCCGCTCGCCGACCGCGTGGACACGGCCCTGCAGCAATTCGCACTGGCGCTCGAGGACAAGGGCGAGCATATTGCCTGCCTCGAGGCGCGCAAGCATTTTGCATGGTACCTGCGCGGCGTGCCGCACAGCGGATTTTATAAGGAACAAATCTCCAACATTTCCGCCTTTTCCGACATAGAACGTCTGGCAAAAGAGATCAAGCGTGATCTGAGGTGATCCCCATCGACGAAAAGCACATGATCCGGCTGGCAGCCGACGGCGATATGGCGGCGTTTGAGCAGCTCGTCACGACGCATCAGCCCGCCATCTACCGGCTCGCGCTGCGCATGACCGGCAATCCGGAGGATGCCGCCGACATGACGCAGGAGGCCTTCCTGCGCGCGTGGCGCGGGCTTGGCAGCTTTCAGGCCGATTCCAGCCTGTCCACCTGGCTGTTCCGGCTGACGTCCAACGTCTGCATCGACTTTCTGCGTGCTGCGCGCCGCCACCTGGTCGTTCCCATCTCCGGGCTGGACGCCGACGGGGAGGAATATACCCTCGATGCACCCGACCCGGCCAAGCTGCCGGAGGAGGAGCTGCTTGCGCGCGAGGAGCGGGAGGAGCTGCGGGCCGCCATGGCCCTGCTGGCCCCGGAGCAGCGGCTGATCCTGTCGCTGCGCGTGGAAAATGACCTGAGCTATACGGACATCGCCGCTGTGCTTGGCGTGCGGGAGGGAACGGTCAAGTCCCGTCTCGCCCGCGCCCGCGACCAGCTGCGAAAAAAGCTGTCCCAGAGCGGGAACAAAGCGGCCGCCGCCTCGTCTAATCCGCAGAAAGGAGGTCGGGGCCGTGAACTGTAACGATTATCTTCCACTTTTGAGCGGACATCTCGACGGCGAAAACTCGCCGGAGGAAGAGCAGCGCCTGCAGGCGCATCTGGCGCAGTGTGCAGACTGCCGCGCACGGCTGCAGGCCTTTGAACGCGGGGACCGTCTGCTGCGGGCAGACACCGCCGTCCCGCCCGCCGGGCTGACAGCCTCCATTCTGGCAGCCGCCGCCAAAACACCGCAGCGGCCGGTCAAAAAGCCGCGCCGCGCCTACTGGGGCGGGCTTGCCACAGGCCTTGCCGCTGCCGCGCTGGTCGTCTTCACTCTGCTCGGTCCGCTGAAGGGCTTTGCTCAGCAGAAGGCCAACGATACTGCCGCTACTGCCGCTCCCGGCGACGTCGTGATGGGATACAGTGGCAATGTCACGTCATTTTACCACGACGCCGCAACATCCGGTGTTGAGGCGCCCGAGTGCAAGGCTGCGGATACGGACGACGCAGCGGCCGCATACGACGGAACCGCCGCGGAGCCGCTGCTCGTCGTGCTGAAGGGCGCGCACGCCGACGTTCTGCCGGAGAGCAGCGAGCAGCTGTCCTCAAAAGAGCGCGACAGCTGGAGCGAGACGGCCGGGCTTTGGCCGGAGGACGTCCGCGCCGCATATCGCCTGCCGGCGGAAGCGCTGCCAAAGCTTCTGGCGGACTGCAGCGGGATCTACGCCTTCACGCTCTCCGCTCCGGTGAAGGAGGCAGCGGAATGCATCATTCTGCTGGCCGCAGAGGATTGAACCGATACCGCTGCAGAGCAAGCCGTTCTGCAGCGGTATCATATTATCAGGAGGTATTATGTGCACTGCAATCACCTATCAGCCGCGTGAGCTCTATATGGGCCGCTCGCTGGATTACGAGGCATCCTATGGCGAGGAGATCGTCATGCTTCCCCGCCGGTTCCCGCTCCGCTTCCGCCACGGCGGCGGCTCGGAGCAGGGCTATGCCATCCTCGGCACGGCCCATGTGGCGGACGGCTATCCGCTGTATTACGATGCCGTGAACGAAAAAGGCCTCGGTATTGCCGGGCTGAACTTCGTCGGCAACGCCCGCTATGCCGCGCCGCAGGACGGGCGGCAGAACGTGGCGCAGTTCGAATTCATTCCGTGGCTGCTGCGGCAGTGCGCCACGCTGGCGGAGGCCCGGCAGCTGCTGCAGGCCGTCAACCTGACGGGAACGCCGTTCAGCCTGCACTTCCCTGCCGCCCAGCTGCACTGGCTGCTCGCGGACGCGACCGGCGCCCTCACGCTGGAGCCGACGGCCGCGGGGCTGCAAATTTACGAAAATCCTGTCGGCGTGCTGACGAATAACCCACCGTTCCCGCAGCAGCTCTTCGCGCTGAACAACTATATGCATCTGTCGCCGAGACAGCCGGAGAATACCTTTGCTCCGGACGTGCCGCTGCAGGCCTACAGCCGCGGCATGGGCGCGCTCGGTCTGCCGGGCGACCTGTCCTCCGGCTCGCGCTTTGTCCGCGCCGCCTTCACGAAGCTCCACTCCGTCTGCGGCGAGAGCGAGGCCGACTGCGTCGGGCAGTTTTTCCACATCATGGAGACGGTCTCCCAGACGCGCGGCTGCTGTGAGGTCGCACCGGGAGAATTTGAGCGCACGATCTATACCTCGTGCTGGAATGCCGCGCGCGGCATCTATTACTACACGACCTACGGCAACCGCCGCATCACGGCCGTCGACCTGCACCGTGAACCGCTGGACAGCACGGCGCTGCGCCGGTACCCCATGCTGACGGCAGAGGACATTCTCGTGCAGAACGGGGGCGCGGGCGCATGATCCCCAGGCTTCTGATCCTGATCGGTCTGGTGCTGGCTGGATTTTCTGCGCTTTTTTACCTTGTCACGCGTGTGCACCGCTTCCGATTTTCGCTGGCGCTGGCCCGCGGCAGGCATGGCTGGAGCTGGGTGATCTCCGTGCTGGCTGTGCTGCTTCCTTCTGCCGCGATCTGGCTGGCGTGGGGCTATATGAACGCCATCATCTGCCTGCTCCATCTGGCGCTGTTTTGGCTGCTGAGCGACGCGCTGTTCGCCCTGCTGAAGCGGCTGCACGGCAAGCCGTGGCGGCGGTATTACGCCGGGCTCACGGCTCTGCTGCTCACGGCCGCCTATCTTTCGGCCGGTTGGGTGCAGGCGCACCATGTCTGGCAGACAAACTACATCATTCATACGGACAAGCCCGTCGACACGCTCCGCGTCGCGCTCATCGCCGATTCCCACATGGGCACCACGTTCCACGCAGACGGCTTTGCCCGCGAGCTGGACCGCATCGCGGCGCAGAAGCCCGACCTGCTCGTGATCGCGGGCGACTTTGTCGACGAGGATACGGAGAAGGACGACATGCTCGCCGCCTGCAGGGCGCTCGGGCAGCTGGATATGCCGGTTTACTACGTCTTCGGCAATCATGACAAGGGCCTGTATGACAGCAAGTGCACCCGCGGCTTCACGGGCGACGACCTCGCCGCCGAACTGACGGCAAACGGCGTGCATGTGCTGGAGGACGAGATCGTGCCGATCGGCGACGCCTTCTGGCTCATCGGCCGGCAGGACGCCTCAGAGGAGCTGGGCTTCGGCGGCGGCCGCGCATCCATGGCTGAGCTGACACGGGGGCTGGATACGGCGCGCTACTCCATCGTACTGGACCATCAGCCGCATGACTATGATGCCGAGGCGGCCTCAGGCGTCGATCTCGTGCTCTCCGGCCACACCCACGGCGGGCAGCTCATCCCCCTTGTGCAGCTCATCCGCTGGTTCCACCTGCACGGCGACGATGCCGTCTACGGACAGGAGCGGCGCGGGGATACGGACTTCCTGGTCACGTCCGGCATTTCGGACTGGGCCATCCTGTTCAAGACCGGCTGCCGGTCGGAATATGTGATCATCGAAATTCAGGGGACATAAACGCAAACCCTCCCGCCGGGCGGCGGGAGGGTCTTTTGCTGTTTGTTGGCTTATCTGCCGAGGTCCTCGACATAGAGCTCGCGGACCGCATTGGGATCGGCGGCCTTCTTCTCGGGCTCTGCGGGCTTCGGGTTGTTGCGGGCTTCCATGAACTTGCGCGCGACCTGCGGGAACAGGGCGTAGGACAGAACGTCCTCCTCGCAGCGGGCGATGTCCTTGGACTCTTCGCGGTACTGCGGCAGCTCCGGCTTGAGCAGGTCGGCCGGGCGGCAGGTGATGACCTTGTCATCGCCGATGCACTTGCGGCGGACTTCCTCATTTACTTTACCGGGCAGCTTGCCGTATTCGCCGCGGAGCAGGCCCTTGGATTCCTTCGGGACCATCTTGTAGCGCTCACCGGCGACGATGTTCATAACGGCCTGTGTTCCGACGATCTGGCTCGTCGGGGTGACGAGCGGAGGATAGCCGAAGTCCTTGCGGACGCGGGGCACCTCAGCCAGAACATCGTAATAGCGATCCTCCTGACCTGCCTGCTTGAGCTGGCCGAGCATGTTCGAGAGCATGCCGCCGGGGACCTGATACATCAGGGCCTTCGTATCGACCTGCAGGACCTTCGGATCGAGGAAGCCTTCCTTCTTCAGCTTGTCGGCGACCTTGCGGAAGTGCGTGGCAGCCTCGTTCAGCTTGGCAAGGTCCAGCCCGGTGTCGCGGTCGGAGCCCTGCAGCGTCGCCACGAGGGACTCGGTGGCGGGCTGGGACGTGCCGTTGGCAAGCGGAGACAGCGCACAGTCCACGATGTCCACACCGGCCTGACAGGCCATGAGGTTGACCATGTCGCCGGTACCGGCCGTGTTGTGCGTGTGCAGGTGGATGGGCACGGAGACGCTGTCCTTCAGCTTGCGCACGAGGTCATAGGCGTGCAGCGGCAGCAGCAGGTTCGCCATATCCTTGATGCAGATGGAATCTGCGCCCATCTTCTCGAGGTCCTTGGCGAGGCCGACGAAGTAATCGTCGTTATGCACGGGGCTGACTGTGTAGCTCAGCGCGACCTCGGCCCAGCCGCCGTACTTCTTCACGGACTCAACAGCCTTGCGCAGGTTGCGGATGTCGTTCAGCGCGTCGAACACGCGGACGACGTCGATGCCGTTTTCGATGGACTTCTGGCAGAATTCCTCGACGACATCGTCGGCATAGTGCTTGTAGCCCAGGATGTTCTGGCCGCGGAAGAGCATCTGCAGCTTCGTTTTGGGCATGTGGGCCTTCAGGGTGCGCAGGCGCTCCCACGGGTCCTCGTTCAGGAAGCGCATGCAGACGTCAAACGTTGCACCGCCCCAGCACTCCAGCGACCAGTAGCCCATATTGTCCAGGAGCTCACAGGCAGGGAGCATATCCTCGATGCGCATGCGCGTGGCAGCCTGAGACTGGTGCGCGTCGCGGAGGATGGTTTCTGTAATTCGCAGCGGATTCTTCTTTTCCATAACGGACATACCTCCTTATCAGCCGAACAGGGCGATGAACACGCCCGCGGCGACGGCGGAGCCGATGACACCGGCGACATTCGGGCCCATGGCGTGCATGAGCAGGAAGTTGCTGGGATCCTCGCGCTGGCCTTCCTTCTGGGAGACACGCGCAGCCATCGGAACAGCGGAAACACCGGCGGAGCCGATGAGCGGGTTGATCTTCTTGCCTTCCGGCAGGAAAATGTTCATGAACTTGGCAAGCAGGACGCCGCCGGCCGTGCCGCACATGAAGGCGACGATGCCCATGGCAAGGATGCCGAGCGTCATCGGGCTGAGGAAGGACTCGGCCTTCGCCGTAGCGCCGACGGAGACGCCGAGGAAGATAACGACGATGTTCATGAGCTCGTTCTGCGCGGTCTTGGACAGACGGTCGACCACGCCGCACTCACGGAACAGGTTGCCGAGCATCAGGCTGCCGACCAGCGGAGCTGCGCTCGGAACGAGCAGAGCGACGAACGCGGTGACGGCAATCGGGAAAACGATCTTTTCCTTCTTGGAAACCGTACGCAGGGCGTCCATGCGGATCATGCGCTCCTTCTTCGTGGTCAGGCCGCGCATGATGGGCGGCTGGATGACCGGGACGAGCGCCATGTAGGAATAAGCGGCAATGGCGATCGGGCCGAGCAGCTCGGAGGCCAGCCGGGACGTGACATAGATCGCGGTGGGGCCGTCCGCGCCGCCGATGATGCCGATGGAGGCAGCCATCTTCTGCGTGAACTCAAGGCCCGGGATGCCCAGCTTGCTCAGACCGAGCGCGCCGAGGTAGGCAATGAAAATGCCGAGCTGTGCGGCAGCGCCGAGCAGCAGGCTCTTCGGGTTGGCGATCAGCGGGCCGAAGTCCGTCATGGCGCCGACACCGATGAAGATCAGGCAGGGGTAGATACCCAGCTTTACGCCGAGGTAGAGGATGTCGATGAGGCCGGCGGCTTCATTCGCACCATTCGAGAGCGTGACGCCGTTTTTGATGAGGTCCCAGTGGATATGACCGCCCTCGAAGATCTCGGAGTGGAACATACCTGCGCCGGGCAGGTTCGTCAGCAGCATACCGAAGGCGATCGGCAGGAGCAGCAGCGGCTCAAAGCCCTTACCGATGGCCAGATACATCAGGACGAAGGAAATGAGGATCATGACGATCGATTTCCAGTCCGCATTGTGGATCAGGGTGGCGATGCCAGCCTGATTCAGGAAATTCGTCATTGCTTCCGTATTGGACTGTGCGCCCTGCTCCTCTACAGCGGTGGTCTCCGCGGCCGACGAGGAGTCCGGCTCAGCGGTGGCGGCGGAGGCGAGGGTAAAGCACAGGCACACCAGAAGCCCCAGCACCATGAGCGCAATGAGCGCGCGGTGCAGGTTCTTATTCTTTTTCTTGAACATACGGCATCTCCTTACCCGCTTACGCGATGGTGCAGAGGAGAGCCTGAGTCTCGACGGAGTCGCCCTTGCGGACGTTCACACCGGTGATCTTGCCGTCGGAGGGAGCGCAGATCTCGTTCTCCATCTTCATGGCTTCCAGAATGACGAGAACGTCGCCCTTCTTCACGGACTGACCGGCCTGGACCTTGACATCCAGAATGGTGCCGGGCATCGGAGCCTTAACCTGAGCGCCTGCACCGGCAGGAGCGGGAGCGGCGGCGGGAGCAGCGGCGGGAGCGGCAGCAGGAGCGGCGGCGCTCATCTTCGCAGGAGCAGCCATTTCTTCGATCTCGATCTCATAGAGGGAGCCGTTGACGTTCACACGATACTTTTTCATACTTCTTGTTCACCTTTCTCAATATGTTTTTACAGCTTCTTGACAGAAAGAATGCGAATTGCAGACGCATCCGTACCGCTGGCTTCGGCAATGGCGGCCGAAACGGCGGCAAGAAACTCTGCGCGGTTGGGAATGCTGCTTTCCTGTGCAGGCGCAGCAGCGGCAGCGGCCTGCATTTCCTCCTTCTTCGAGCTGCCGCGGCATGCCAGACCCAGCAGCCAGCACAGTCCGATGATGAGGATCAGGACGACGAACACCGTCACCAGTCCCATGACTACAACAAACCAGTTTTGCATTATTTGCCTCCTCGCTTTGGACGGCAGAGCCGTCTTAATAAAATTTTTATACTCCCGGCCGGGGTTTCCTGCTCCGGCCGGATAGTTAACGAAAGAGAATCAGGAGATCGCGAAATCGATGGATTTCAGCAGCTGGCGGTTCACATAGACCTCCAGCGTGTACTCCCCTGCCGCGCCCGGATTCGGGATCGTGCTGGTATGGCGGCGCTCATGCCACATCTGGTCCCAGGTGAGCTGCGCCGAGGCATCGCTCACGGGCTCGCCGTTGGCATTGCGGATGACATACAGCAGGGTGATCTCGTCGTCGGAGTCCTCCTTGCGCGTCAGCTCCAGGCACAGGGCGATGTCCTCATCCGCTGAGAAGGAGGTCTTGGATGTCGTCAGGGAGCGGTAATCCCAGTTGACCTCCGCCGGCGTCTCCCACAGGGAAATATAGGTCGTGGAGGGCGTTGCGCCGTAGCGGTCGAAGCGGCCGCCGGACGGCGTTTTGGCGCTGGCCTCGACCGTGCCGAACACATCCGCACCGTCTGCAGGCGTCAGGGAGATCGTGTAATCCGCATCGGGGATGAGGCCCTTGAGCGTGACGGAGTTTTCCGTGCACTCCTGCAGACGCGGCTCGTGATTGCTCGTCGGCACGCCGTAGGTCACATACCAGCCGCCGGCGGGCGCGCCGGAGGCCGTCTGCCACGAGGCGGTGATGGTGCCGTCCTCATTGGCCGTGGCCTGCAGACCCGTCACAACGAGCGGGTTGGCGGGCAGCGTGAGCACGGCGGGCGCGGGCATACCCTCGGCCGAGACGGTGAAGGTATAATCGCGCTTGAGGTCGGGCAGCTCGAAGACACAGCTGCTCTCCGTGACGGTCTGCGTGACCGTCGTGAACTGACGAGCCTCGCAGGTGACCGTCCAGCCTGCGGGAATGTTTTCGCCCGTCTCCCATGTCACGGTGACGGTGTTTCCCTCGATGCTGCTGACATTCAGCTTATCGACCTTCACAACGGGGATGGGCGTGAACTCCGTCGTCGTCGTGCCGGTGAGGAAGACGGTATCCGTTCCCTCGAGCGTGAACGTGTAATTCTGCTGCAGCGTCAGGCCGGTGACCGTGACGGTATTGCCGGTGAACTGCTGCGACTGCTTCTGGCCGTCGCCCGCCGCATAGGACACGGTCCACTGGGCAGGCGTCGGGCCGTTGGCGCTGAAGCTCAGCACCACGCTGCCGTCGGCATCGCCGAGGGAGGCGGTCAGATCCGTGATCTCCGTGGCCTCCGGCGTCGTGACGGAGAGGGTGCTGACGCCGCGGCTGCTCAGGCGGTGGCCGTCAGCCGCCGTGACGGTGATAGTATACTGCGTGTTTTCCGACAGGCCGGAGAAGACATACTGACCGTTGGCCGCCGTGGCGGGATAGGAATTGCCATACATGTCGGAGCAGGTCAGGCGGAAGTCCGCCGCCTTGTCGCCGCTCTCCAGCGCGACCGTCAGCTCCTCCGTCGTGCAGCGCACGACGCGCAGGGCATCGGCCCGCACAAAATAATAGGAAAGCAGGAACCACGCCGCCGCGCCCAGCAGGACGACGAGCGCAGCCACGATGCCGATCGTGACGGCACGGCGCTTTTTCTTCGGTTTTTTCTCCGGTTCGGGTGGGAGCGTGCTCTCCGCGTCGTTATCGACATAGGTCGCCTCCGGCTCGGCGGGCCGGTCAGGCTCGTCCGGGGACGCTTCCTGCTCCGGTTCCTCCGGCTGCGGCGGTACGTCGCCGACGGCCGCATTCACCGAGGCAAGGAAAGCGTCGAGGTCCATCTGATCCGGGTCCTCGTCCTCCGGCTCTGCCGGGGCGGGTCCGGCTTCCTCCGCCGGTCCGGTCTCTTCTGCAGGCTCGTCCGCTTCCGGCTCGGTATCTTTGACCGGCTCTGCCTCCTTGACCGGCTCCGCCGGTTTTTCTGGCTCGGCAGGCGGCTGCGGCTTTTCTTCGGCCTTCTGCTCCGGCTTCGGTGCGTCCGGCACGGCGTCGGGATCGATGTCCTTTTCCGTGCCCGCGCCGGAAAGGTCCGGGGCAAAGCTCGTGCGGAACTTCTCGTCGAGCTGCTCCGCGTCCGTCATGCGGGCAGGCGCCTCCTCCTCGGCCGTCTCCGCCTCGGGCGCGAGCGGCGCCTCCGGCGTGACGATGGGCGGCACGATGAGCGTGTCCGACACCTCGTTGCGCTGCATATAATAGACCAGCGCCTGCTTCAGCTCCGCCGGAGTCTGGAAGCGGTCCTCCGGACGCGGAGCGCAGGTCTTCAGGATGATGGCAGCCAGCTCATAATCGGCATAGATCGGTGTCGGCATGGCCTTGCCGGTCAGGCGGAGCTTGTCCGCCATGGCCTCGCCCGTGGCCTCGTCTTCAAACGGGCCGTGGTTGCCGTTGTAGATGCGGTAGAGCAGCATGCCGACGGCATACAGGTCGATCGTGGGGTTTGGGGACGCCGTGATGGCGGAAAGCTCCGGCGCGGAATACGGACCGAGGTAATTCTCCGGCACCGAGGCATACTGCAGGTCCTCCAGCGGCGCAAGGCCGAGGTCCCCGAGCAGGAACCTCCCGGACTGCGTGAGGAACACGTTCTCCGGCTTGAGGTTTTCAAACAGATAGCCCGCATCGCGGCAGGCCGTGAGCGCGTCGCACAGGTCGATGCCGAGGTTCACGGCGCGCAGGCCGGTCATGGCGCTGTGGTCGAGGAAGGCGCGCAGCGAGACCATGCGCGGATAGAGGATATAGACATCGTAGCCGATGCCGCTCTCCTTCGGCTCGATCTGGTAAGAGCTCGCGCCCGCAAAATAGCCGTTCTCTGCCAGACGCATGCCGGTGTCGAGCTCGTTTTTGATATCCTCGGCAACACTGCCGTAATAGGCATGGACGGCGGCGTCATCCGGGTAAGCGCCGGAGAGGATCAGCGCCCGCACCTGCAGGTCAGACGCGGGGACGGAGATCCGCTTTACGACAAAGCGCTCGCCCGACTGGACGTGGCGGAGGGCGTAGCAGGTACAGCCATTGTGCCCGGCGATCTCCTCCTCAACGGACATCTGATCCAGCAGAGGGGAGACAAGTTTCAGTTCGGACATCGGGTTCGCCTCCTAAATAAAGAACTCAAATTATTTCTAGTATATACTATGATATTTTTGCAAAAAATGCAAGAACATTCTTGTCATATTCTTTGGAAAATGGTATGATAGGAAAAACCGGCGGAGGCGATTCCTGTCGTATGCCGGAGGAAAGGAGACCAAGCATAGCACGATATGCGTTGAAATATGGAAAACAAAGTTGTTTGTGACTACTGCGGCACGATTTATGACGGTTCGCGCGAAAAGTGCCCGCTCTGCGGCAGCACCACCCGCGCCGAGGCCGCGCCCGCCGCGCCGCG